>Ga0136641_1001435_pt1 | contig 10034 bp, 10 predicted proteins | sample EliLak1302023Y_FD_115312 | JGI IMG/M metagenome (GOLD analysis project Ga0136641, IMG submission 115312) | Freshwater microbial communities from Elizabeth Lake, Yosemite National Park, California, USA - 13020-23Y | ecosystem: Environmental > Aquatic > Freshwater > Lake ... | reverse complement strand
GCGGCTCTGCCGGCTTTGGCAAAAGCTTTCTGAATTTGGACAACGGCTTTTTGCGCAAAGACTCAGTCAAGGACGGGGGCGCCTTCCTGGACTGGTTGGCTACGCACCCGCGCATCAACGGCACGCGTATGGCGGTCACCGGCGGCAGCTACGGCGGCTACATGAGCCTGGCCATGGCGGTGGACTACAGTGCCAAGCTGCGCGGGGCTATTGACGTGGTGGGCATCAGCAATTTCGTGAGTTTTCTGAACAACACCGAAAGCTACCGCCGAGATCTGCGCCGCGTCGAATACGGCGATGAGCGCGACCCAGCGATGCGCGCCTTCCACGAAAAAATCGCGCCACTTAACAACGCCAGCAATATCCGCATCCCGCTGTTGGTGGTGCACGGCAAGAACGATCCGCGCGTGCCCTACACCGAGGCGGAGCAAATTGTCAGCGCGGTGCGCAAAAACGGCATCGATGTTTGGTACCTGCTGGCCGACAACGAAGGCCATGGCTTTGCCCGCAAATCCAATGCCGACTTCTATTTCTACAGCAGCGCCTTGTTTTTAGAGAACCTCTTGCTCAAATAGGTTCAGCGGCTTTACCGCTCTGGTGCGATTGCGTTTACAGTGGCCCTTCACAATAATGAAGGAGACACGATGACCGCATTGCAAGCACTTTTAGGATTTACTGCCTGGACCCTGGCCTTGGTGGGCTTGGTTTTTGGCTACCGTGGGCTGGCCTACCTCAAGGGCACACCGATCAACCATTGGCCGCGCGGTGTGCGCCACACTGACGAAACGCCATTGATGCGCCGCGTCGAGGACGCACACGCCAATTGCCTGGAAAACCTGCCCATTTTTGCCGTGCTCGTGCTGGTGGCCGCCACCATGGCCCAGTTGCCCGTCGTCAATGCCCTGGCCGCCTGTGTGCTGTATTGCCGTATCGGCCAATCGCTGGCGCACCTGTGGGGCACCGGCTCCTTGCAAGTCCATATCCGCGCTGCGTTTTGGGCTGGGCAGCTGGTCTTGTTTGTGATGATGTTTGCGCGCCTGCTACAAAGCTAATCGCGCGCTGCGGCCCCTGGGCGCGCGACGCCCGCGCCTACAGTTTTTGCGTCTCGCCCGCCTGGGGCTGCCACTTCATCAGGTGGCGTTCCACGCGGCCGACCAGGCTGTCCAGCAGCAAGGCAAACAGTGTGAGCACGACGATGCCAGCCATCACCGTGTTGATGTCAAAACTGCCCTCGGCCTGCAAAATCAGGTAGCCCACACCTTGGCTGGAGCCCAGGTACTCGCCCACTACCGCACCCACAAAGGCCAGCCCCACCGAGGTATGCAAGGAGCTAAACACCCAGCTGGTGGCGCTGGGCAGGTAGACATAGCGCAGCAACTGCCGCCCGCTGGCGCCCAGCATGCGCGCATTGGCCAGCACCACCGGGCTGACTTCTTTGACGCCCTGGTAGACATTAAAAAACACCACGAAAAACACCAAGGTTACGCCCAGCGCCACCTTGGAGCCCATGCCCAGTCCGAACCAGACGCCAAAAATCGGCGCCAAAATGATGCGCGGCATGGCGTTGAATGCCTTGATGTAGGGCTCGAGCACCAAAGACGTGGTGGGCGACAAGGCCAGCCATAAGCCGCCGGCCAGCCCGCTGGCCGCACCAATGCCAAAGGCCAGCACCGTCTCAGGAAGCGTGACGCGCAAGTGGCGGTAAATATCGGCATCGGTCACAAACCAGGCCCAGATGCGCTGGGCGACCTGCCCCGGCTCGCCAAAGAAAAACGCGGCCTGGCGCTCGTTGTCAAACATCATGGGCGGTATCAAGCCGGGCTTGGTCATGACGTACCAAAAGAGCAGCACCGCCAGGAGCAAGCCCAACTGCCACAAGCGCAGGCGCAACTGGCGTTGCCAGCGCGGCAGCGGTGTTCGGTGAGCGAGGCTTGAATCAGTCATCCGCACGCTTTAGGCTATCTTTTGCAACTGCTGCTGGTAGCCCTTGAGCACCTCATCGCGCAACACCTCCCAAATGGCCCGGTGCAGGCGGGCGAATTCGGGCGTCATCTTGACCTCGGCGACATCACGCGGGCGCGGCAGGTCGATGGCGAACTCGCCAATCGGGCGCGAGGCCGGGCCGGCGCTGAGGATCACCACGCGGTCGCTCAAGGCGATGGCCTCGTCCAGGTCGTGCGTAATAAAGAGCACGGCTTTTTTGCGCGACTGCCACAGCGCCAGCAACTCGTTTTCCATTAGTTGGCGGGTTTGGATGTCCAGGGCCGAAAACGGCTCGTCCATCAGAATGATGTCCGGGTCCAAAATCAGTGTCTGGGCCAGGCTCACGCGCTTGCGCATGCCCCCGCTCATTTGGTGTGGGTAGCGGTCGCCAAAGCCGCCCAGCCCCACGCGGCGCAGCCAGTCATCGGCCAAGGAATGCGCTTGGTCAAGCGCCATACCCCGAAACTGCAATCCGGCCAGCACGTTATCGCGGGCGCTGCGCCAGGGCATAAGGCTTTCGGTCTGGAACATATAGCCTGCGCGCCGGTTCAGCCCCTGCAAGGGCTCACCAAAGATGTGCACCGCGCCCCGGCTGGGCGCCAGCAAGCCTGCGGCGACATTCAGCAGCGTGCTTTTACCGCAGCCCGTGGGCCCGACGACGCTCACAAATTCGCCATCGGCCACGGTGAGCGAGACGCCCTGCACCGCCGTGTAGGACGGGCTGGCGGCATCTTTGCCAGCGAAAGTGCAATCGACTTGCTGCAGTTCGATGGCTGCTGCCATGGCCCTAGCCCTTGGGGTATCTGGCGTTGGCTTTGCGGACAAAGTCGTTGGTGTACACCAGACTGAGGTCCAGCTTGGTGGCGGCCAGCTTGTCGTCTACGCTGGCCAGGGCCCGAAACGCGGTCTCGGGTGCCTTGGCTGGGAAAACGCCGTCGGGCGACAAGGCTTTTTGCGCGGACAAAAAGGCCTCCAGATAGACCGCCCGATCGCCCAGGAAATAGCTCTCAGGCACCACTTTGACGATGTCGCTGGGGCCGGCGCGCTGTATCCATTTATCGGCACGTACGATGGCGTTGGCCAGGGCCTGGACGGTGTGGGGATGTTTGTCAATAAACGGCTGCGGGCAATACAAGCAGGCGCCCGGCATGGGGCCGCCAAAGATCTTTTCCGCCTCGGCCAGGTTGCGTGTGTCGGTGATGATCTTCATATCACCTGAGCGGGTAAGCAAGGTGCTGACCGGGTCCAGGTTACTCATGGCATCGACTTGCCCGGAGCGCATGGCAGCGACTGCCCCATTGCCGGCGCCCACGCCCACGATGCTCACATCGCTGGGCTTGAGTCCGGCCTTGGCAAGCACAAAATTGACCACCACATTGGTGGAACTGCCCGGAGCGGTCACGCCAATTTTCTTGCCCCGCAAATCAGCCACACTTTGGTAATTAGGAATCGCTTTGGGGTTGTAGCCCAGCGTAATTTGCGGCGCCGCCCCCTGCACCACAAAAGCGCGCATCGGCTGGCCCTTGTAGTGCATATTGACGGTGTGCTCAAACGCACCCGAGACCACGTCGGCGCTGCCGCCCACCACGGCCTGCAGCGCCCGTGCGCCACCCGAAAAGTCGACGATAGTGACATCCAGCCCCTCGGCCTTGAAGTAACCGAGCTGCTCGGCAATGGTCAGCGGAAGGTAGTAAAAAAGATTTTTGCCGCCGACAGCGATGGTCAGTTGTGGCTTTTCCAGCGCCTGGCCCCAGCCCAGCGTGGGCAAGGTGGCGGCCAAGGTGGTGGCGATCAGGTGGCGTCTTTGCATACGGTGTCTCCAGAAGGGCCGGTGGCGCACTCGGGACAAGTCGTCGCGCTCTGGGCCCGATGATAGTCGGCTAGCGGCTGGCAGTTACACCAGTTCTATGTGCAAAATTCATGTTTTTTGGGATATTCAGTTAGACTTATCCAGTTCACTGGCAGCACTCCAACCCAAGGAAACCATGCGTTTATCGAGTTCGCGGCAAATTTCTCAATTTTTTGCCCGTTGGAGCGCGCTGGCGCTGCTGGCCGGCATGGGCGGCTTAGTGAGCCTGCCCCTGCAGGCCCAGACCACGCGCCGTGCGGTCCTGCCCAATCCGGTCGACGCTCCCATCTGCTCCATCTCCGAGTTTCGTACTCTGGCCCTGAGCACACACGACCCGCAAGAGCGTACCGAATTGGCAACCCAGTGGCTGCGCGCCAACGCCAACGCCTGCTCAGTCCAGCAAATTTTGCTGATCAGCAGCAACCGGCCGCAGTGGCTGGGGGCGTCGAACGACGTGCGCATTGCTGGCGTGTTTGACAAGATCATTGAAGGCAAGCTCAAGAACGACCCGACTGCCCTCAAGTACATGTACGGATCCGAGGGTGCAGCGGCCGCCGGCGGCAGCCGCAAATCGGAGGAGTCCTCGGCCAGCGCAAGCCCAGGGGCCAGCGCCCCCGCAGGCGCGGGCAATCTAACCTTGGCCGTGAGCACCGGCCCGACCGCCGCGCCCGTAGGCGGTGCGCCCGCCCCCGCACCAGCGGGAGGCCAAAGCATCAATATTTCCTTGGGTGCGAGCGGCCCGCCGCCCGAAGACTTGACGCGCAAACTCCCTGCGGATAGCGAGCCCAAGCCCACCTTCCCACCCGAGCGCGGCACACAAATGAAAAATTATTTTGGCAAATTGCGCGCCGAAATGATCCGCAACTTCTTCATGGAATCCATCTCGCCGGGCAATTGCCCCGAGGGACTGAGCTTTAGCAAAACCGCTGGCTGCGAGAGCAAGAGCCCGGTGAATTGGAAGTTTGGCGAGGCACTGCCCAGCAGCGCCAAGACCTTCCCGATTGCAGAGCCGCTGCTGGGCAAGCTCAGCTTTTATCCAGGGTACAAGTTTGTGCGCTTTGGAACCGACATCCTGGCGCTGGAAAAAGACTCGGGCAAAGTGGCCGATGCGGTCCTCAACCTGGGCAAAGGCAGCTGAGCGCCAGGCGCATGGCTAACACACAAGGAGTTCGCCATGCCGCTATCCAATGTGAACACCACCAACTATGTACCGCGCCCGCCCAAGCAAACGCGCGCCGATACCTTGGACCGCCTGCAGTCCGCTGTGCAGGACAAACCGGTGAAAAACGCGCACGCGAACGCGCCAACGCAGCAGGTGCCCAAAGTGGCATCCACCCGCTCGGCCGAAAAGGGCAGGCACGTCGACATCAAAGCCTGACCGGCCCCGCCGCGCGAGTGTGGCGGGCGGCTCTTATTTGACTTTGGCCGCAAGGTCGCCAAAAAGACTGACTAAATCGGTCGACCCCACTATCTGCCGCTCCAGGTGCAAATGCTCGGTAATGTGGCTCAAATGGTCACGCATCAAGGCTTCGGCTGTCGCACCATCGCCCGCGTCCAGGGCGGCGACGATGGCGCTGTGGTCATCATCGCGGCAATTGGTAAAGCCAGGGTCGCCATACATGCCGATAATTAGCGAGCTGCGAGTGACCAGGTCCTTCACGATGCGCAGCAGCACTGAATTGCCAGCCACCTCGGCCAGCGCCACATGAAACTGCCCCGATAAGCGAATCGCCTCGCGCCGGTTGCCAGCCACATGGGCTTGGGATTCCTTGCGTAACAGTCCGGCAAGCATATTGGCGTCAGCGCGACGCAGGCGCTGAGCGACTGCGCGCGCCAACGACGGTTCGATGGCCAGGCGCGCCTCAAACACCTCGCGCGCCTGCTGAGCGCTGGGTTGGGCCACATAGGCGCCCCGGTTGGGCTGCAACTGGACCACTTCGCGGCTGGCCAGGATCAAAAGACAGCGCCGAATACGCATGCGCCCTACGCCGAAAGCCGTACACAGACTGGCCTCGGAGAGCTTGGCGCCGGGGGCCAGGCGCTGGTCAATCACCGCTTCGTAAATGCGGTCCACGATGTGCGCTTCTTGCGCATCGTCGGGCGTCAACGTGCTGGACATAAATAGCCTAAGTCTTTGTTTTATTTAACTATTTTCAGAAATAGCGGGAGCCTGGCCAGGCAGCGATGCATCCCCCAAACCGGCCCCATTCCTTGTCTACAAAACGCGTGCCAAGGCATTCCCAACGCTTTGGCGGGCCATCTTAACGCCCCCAAGATGTTCCGGCGCAACTGTCGAAATATGTTGACAGGATTGTTAACACGATTGAAGATGCAGCCACCAACTTGGACCGGGTCGCCCACCAGGTTTGGAAGTTTCCCCGTCCATTTACCCCTAGGAGTTCTGTCTATGCAAAAGCGCAATTTCCTCGCAGCCAGCCTGCTTTCCACCCTTATCGCTACGGGCTTTAGCGGCGCCGCCTTCGCGGCCAACCCGGTGCTCAAAATCGGTTTCGTCGGCGTCACGTCCGGTCCGGCCGCCAGTTGGGGCATCTCCAACCAGCGCTCCATGGAAACCCGTGCAGCCTGGATCAACGAAACGGGTGGCGTAAAAATCGGCGGTACGACCTATGACGTGCAAATCGTCGCTTTTGACGACCAAAAAGACCCCAAGCGCGCTATCGCCGGTATGGAAAAAATGGCCCAAGAAGGCATCCACTATGTGGTTGGCCCTAACGTCGATGATGGCGCCGCCGCCGTGCGCCCCGTGGCTGAGAGCCGCGGCATCATGTACTTCCCCTACGCCTTCCCCAAAGAGCTCTATACCAAGCCCGCCAGCAATGCCATCTTGGGTATGGTTGCCAACTACCAGTCGGGTCCGGCCATTTACAAGTACCTGATGAAAGAAAAAGGCATCAAGAAAGTCGCTTTCGTAGCGGCCAACGAGTCTGACCCTCTGAGCCAGCGTGACAGCGGCGCCGCCGCCGCTAAGGCCCTGGGCCTGCAAGTGGTCTCGGCCAATGTGACTTACCAAGTGGACACCAAAGACTTCACACCCGTGCTGCTGCCCGTGCTCAAAACCCAGCCAGACCTGCTGGTCTTGTCCGGTGTAGCGCCCGCCCAAGCACCTCAGCTGATCCGCTCGGCGCGTGAGCAAGGCTTCAAAGGCCTGATCTCCACCGAAACCGCCCAGGACGCCAACGTGCTGAAAGAAGGCGCGGGCAAGCTGGCCGATGGCTTTATCTCGGTGGGCGGCGCCTCCACTCCCCAACTGGCATCGGACAAGATGCGTGAATTCGTCGCCCGCTACACCAAGAAATTCGGCGAGTACAACGATGAGTCCAACACCAAGGTTTACGCTCTGGAATACATTCTGGAAACCCTCAAGTCCAATCCCAAAGGGCTGACCGACGTCAAAGAATTCCAGAAAACCATGGACACCTTCTCAGCGCCGAACCCCTATATGGTGGGCGACGCCAAGTTGCACTATGTCGGCACAACGTCCTTCGGCCAGAAGCGCCAGGTTTCGGTGCCGCTGGTGGTCAATGTGTACAAGGACGGAAAGTTTGAGACGATGTTCGTAGCAAGCGTTGATTAATCACTGGCTCCGTCAGACAGGCGGCAAGCGCGGCACCGGCTGCGCTTGCCGCTTTTTTGGCTTGATTGCAAGGCATGCATGGAACAAGTTGTTGTAAACGGTCTGTACCTGGGAGCGCAGTACGCGCTGATTGCGCTGGGGCTGACCCTGATTTTTTCATTGATGAATGTGCTGAACTTCGCGCACGGACAAATGTATGTCTTGGGCGGTTTTGTCACCTATACCGTAGTATCCCAATTCGGTCTGCCCTTTATCGTGGGCTTGCTGGCTTCGGGTATTGTGTTGGCAGCCATTGGCGCCCTGGTGGAAAAATATTTATTCCGCCCCGTGATTCGCAACTCCAAGCGCGAGGAAAGCACCATGCTGCTGGCAGCGGGTATCGCATTTTTTCTGGATGCCGTCATTCTTTTGCTTTTTGGTGAAAAGCAGCGCGGTTTGCCCAAAATTGTCGATGGTGTTTTTAACTGGGATTTCATTGTGGTCATGCCCTATGACCGCATCCTGATTGGCCTCTTGGCCATTGCCATGGTGGCCGTTTTTATTCTGTTCATGCAGCACTCCAAGACCGGCCGCGCCATGCGCGCACTGGCGCAGGACAAAGTAGCTGCCCGTCTGATGGGTGTGGATGTGGACCGTTACTCCATGATTGGCTTCGCGCTGGGTGCCATGCTCGCCGGCATTGTGGGCGGCTTGCTGGTAACCATTACCGGTATCAACCTGGGCATGGGCGGGCCGACCTCCATCAACGCCTTCATGATGATCATGATCGGCGGCGCCGGTGTGATATCTGGCGCGATTTTGGGTGGCTTCATCCTAGGCATGATGGAAAGCGTGGGGCTCACGCTGCTGGCCTCGTCGGGCGAGATCACCTACCTGGTCATTTTTGCCTCGCTGATGGTGTTTTTGGCCTTGCGCCCACAAGGCCTGATGGGCAAACCCTGGGGCTGATATGGTCAACACGCAACGCTGGGCTGCCGTCGGCCTTTTCTTATTTACCGTGCTGGTGCTGGTGCCCTTGGCCATCAGCGCCAGCGGACGCGTAGACCTGTACTACACGCTCACCTCGGTGGCGCTGCTGTCCATCGCCTCGGGCGGTGTGTGGCTGACTTTTTACATTGGCCGCATCAACATCGGCCAGGGTGCGTTTGCGCTGGTGGGCGGCTATGTTTCGGCCCTGCTGGTAACCCAAGGCGGCATAAGCTTTTGGTGGACGCTGCCGCTGGCCGGTATTTTTTGCGCGTTGTTGGCGGTGTTGATCGGGCTGCCGATTTTGCGTTTGCGCGGCGTGTACTTCGCCATGGTGACGCTGGTGCTCACCGAGGTCAGCCGCTTGAGCGCCCTGGCCCTGCCCTTTACCAATGGCGCCAAAGGCATCACCTCGATTCCGCTGCCTTCCGAACTGCAGGTCTTTGGCGTCACCCTAATCCCGGCTTTCACCCGCATGGACAACCCCAAACTGGCCTTCTACCTGATGGCGGTGGTGATGATGGTGCTCACCTTTGCGGTGCTGTGGCGCATCGTCAATTCGCGCCTGGGGCACCTGTGCCGCTCTTTGCAGCAAAACGAAGAGCTGGCCTCATCGATTGGCGTGAACATTGCCTATTTGCGGGTGCTGGCGTATGCGATTTCCTCCTTTTTAGGCGGCATCGCGGGGGCCAGTTTTGTGGCGATCTCGCAGTCGCTGTACCCCTCGTCTTTTCAGACCACCGACAGTGTGAACTTCATGCTCAACTGCTTCTTGGGTGGCTTAGGCTTTGTCTTTGGCCCCATGCTGGGCACTTTGCTGCTGTACTTTGGCTGGGACTTGCTGTTTGCCACCGGGCGCTTTCAGCTGCTGATTTATTCCAGCCTGATGATCGCCTTGATGCTGTGGCTGCCCAATGGCGTGCTGAGCCTGATGGACCGCAAAGGGGGTAAGCCATGAGCGCCATCTTGGAGGTCAAGGGCGTCACCAAGCGCTACGGCGGCCTGGTGGCGGTCAATAACGTGAGTTTCTCGGTTCAAGAGGGCGAAATTCTCTCGGTCATCGGGCCCAATGGGGCGGGTAAATCCACGCTGTTTAAGCTGATTGCCTCGTTTGTGCAGACCAGTGCCGGCGAAGTGCGCCTGCGCGGCGAGCGCATCAGCGATCTGGCGCCGCATACCGTGGCGCGCAAAGGCGTGGTGCGCACCTTCCAGGAAACCACGATTTTTAGGTCCATGACGGTGCGCGAGAACATCATCGTGGCGCACCATCTGCGCTCGCGGGCGAGTTTGCTGGGCTTTTTCCTGGGCACCGGATTAGCCCAGGCCGACGAGACCTTGTTCGCCCAGTCGGCCGACGATATTGTGGAATTTTTGGGGCTGCGCGCCATCCGTGACGAGCTGGCCTCCAACCTGCCGCAAGGCCATTTGCGGGCGCTGGGCATGGCCATCGGCCTGGCGACGAATCCGACCGTCTTGCTGCTGGACGAGCCCTTTGCAGGTATGAACCACGACGAGACCATGCATATGGTGCAATTGGTACGCAAGCTGCGCGAAGAGCGCGGCGTGACGGTGTTGCTGGTCGAGCACGATATGCCGGCGGTCATGAAAATTTCTGATCGGATTGTGGTGCTCAACTTTGGC
>Ga0136641_1001434_pt1 | contig 10034 bp, 10 predicted proteins | sample EliLak1302023Y_FD_115312 | JGI IMG/M metagenome (GOLD analysis project Ga0136641, IMG submission 115312) | Freshwater microbial communities from Elizabeth Lake, Yosemite National Park, California, USA - 13020-23Y | ecosystem: Environmental > Aquatic > Freshwater > Lake ... | reverse complement strand
GCTGTCCGACCCGCAAACCAGCGGTGGCCTGCTGGTGTCCTGTGCCCCGGCCGCACTGGACGCGGTGCTGGCCGTTTTCGCCCGCCACGGTTTCGGCCAGGCGGCGGTGGTCGGGCGCATGGCGGCCACGGCGGGTGCGTCGCGGCTGGTGGTCAGCTGAAGCCGGTCGCTGGCCCGGTCGGCCGGCTCCGGCGGCCAGGTCATCCGCCCAGGCTGCCGGTGGCCAGGCGGTAGGCGATCCACCACATCGTCACGCCGATGCCTGCATCCAGCACGCGCCAGGACGACGGCCGTGCGAAAACCGGGGACAAGACGCGTGCCCCGAAGCCCAGCGCAGCGAACCACAGCATGCTGGCCAGGCAGGAACCGAAGAGGAACGCAGCTTGTGTGCCGGCCGCCTGCCGCGCACCGATGGAGCCCACCAGCACCACCGTGTCCAGGTAGACGTGGGGGTTGAGCAGGCTGATGCCGATGGCCTGCAGCAGCACCCGGCCGACGGGCTGCGTTGCGCCGCCAGCCTGGGCCTGTAAGGCATGCGGATGCCAGGCCCGCCGAAAGGCCGACAGGCCGTACCAGGCCAGCACCCCGGCGCCCCCGATGGCCGCAGCCTGCAGCAGGGTCGGATACTGCGCCCCGGCGACGCCCAGGCCGCTGACGCCGGCCGTCATCAGCAGGATGTCCAGCAGCGTGCACACGGCCACCACCGCGGCCACGTGTTCGCGCCGCAGCCCCTGCCGCAGCACGAAGGCGTTCTGGGCCCCGATGGCCATGATCAGCGAGCCACCGAGGGTCAGTCCGGTGATGAAGCTGGCCTGCGTGTCGGCGCCGATCATGCCGACGCGACCCGGTCGGCCACCGCCAGCCTCGCAGCCAGCCTGCGTTCGACGGCCTCGTCCCGCCGCCGCAGCACGGCCTGCTTGGACTGCGGGCCCTCGGGCAGTGCGGCGGCTTCAAGCAGGGGGTGCATGGGCGGTTTCCGGTTGCGGGCAGGGTGCGCCCGCGGCTATTCTGCGGGCGCGGTCCCGGCGTCGAAAGGGGCTTGCACCCGCCTGCCCTTGCCACCCCGCTGCGTGCGCCCCGTCCCATGCCTGCAACCGGAGCCCCCCATGCCCGTTTACGACAGCATCCTGCAGACCATCGGCAACACGCCGGTGGTCCAGATCAACCGCCTGGCGCCGGCCGGCGTCAAGCTCTACGTCAAGGTGGAAGCGGCCAACCCCTTGGGTTCGGTGAAGGACCGCCTGGCGCTGGGCGTGATCGAGGACGCCGAGCGCCGTGGTGCGCTGCAGCCCGGTCAGACGGTGGTCGAGGCCACCAGCGGCAATACCGGCATCGGCCTGGCCATGGTCTGCGCCCAGAAGGGCTACCCGCTGGTCATCACCATGGCCGAAAGCTTCAGCGTGGAGCGCCGCAAGCTGATGCGCTTCCTGGGCGCCCAAGTGATCCTCACGCCGGCACCCGAGCGGGCGCTGGGCATGGTCAAGAAGGCCAACGAACTGGCCGCAGCCCACGGCTGGTTCATGACCCGCCAGTTCGAGAACCCGGCCAATGCCGACGTCCACAGCCGCACCACGGCGCGCGAGATCGTCAACGACTTTGCCGGGCGGCGCCTGGACTACTGGGTCACGGCCTTCGGCACCGGCGGCACGCTGCTGGGTGTGTCACGGGTGCTGGCCGCCGAGCGGCCCGACACCCGGATCATGGTCTGCGAGCCCGCCGACGCACCCATGCTGGGCGACGGCGCGGTGCAGGAGCGCCACCCCGACGGCACGCCGGTCAAGCCCAATGCCTCGTGGAAGCCGCACCCGCTGCAGGGCTGGAGCCCCGACTTCGTGCCCCAACTGGCGGGCGAAGCGGTCAGTTCCGGCGTGATCCACCAGGTCATCCCGATCACCGGCGCCGAGGCCATGCACTGGAGCCAGGAACTGGCGCAGAAGGAAGGCATCTTCACCGGCATCTCGGGCGGCGGGTCCTTCGCTGGCGCACTGAAGGTGTGCGCGCAGGCGCCGGCCGGCTCCACCGTGCTGTGCATGCTGGCCGACACCGGCGAGCGCTACCTGAGCACGCCGTTGTTCGCCGATGTCGGTGCCGAGATGAACGAGGCCGAACTGGCCATCATGCGCTCGACGCCCAGCGGCCACCTGGCACCGAGGGTGTGAATGGCGGCACCCATGTGGTGCGTTTGATCCGCGAATACCGGTGCTTGAACGCTTTGCTCCGCGCCGCTAGCATGGCGCCTTGCCAGGGTGACGTTCACCCGGGTTCACCGGCATCGCCAGGAGTACGCCGCATGCGGTTCAGCCACCGGCTCGCCAGCCTGTTCATCGGCACCATGGCCAGCCTGCCGGCCACGGCAGCGCTGTGGACGGTCGGCGCCAATATCGGCAACGTGCCCTGGGAATTCCAGGACGCCAAGGGCCAGTTCGTCGGCTTCGAGATCGACCTCGTCACCGAGGTCGCCCGGCGCACCGGCCACACGGTGAAGATCGAGAACATCCCTTTCAACGGCCTCTTCGCGGCGGTGGCCTCGGGGCGCGTCCAGATCGCCATCTCGTCGGTCACCATCACGCCCAAGCGGCTGGAAACGCTGGCCTTCGCCCAGCCCTATTACGACAGCGACCAGTCGCTGTCGGTGCTGAAAGCCAGCCCGATCGCCACGCTGGCCGACCTGGCCGGCAAGACGGTGGGCGTGGACACGGCGTCGACCGGCGACATCTGGGCCAGCGCCAACACCGCCACCTACAAGATCGCCAGGATCTCGCGCTACGAGGGCCTGGCACCGGCCATGCTGGACCTGGCCGCCGGCCGCATCGACGGCTACATCAGCGACGTGCCGGCGGTGGCCTACTACATCAAGGACAAGCCGCAGGTCCGCGTGGCCGCGCGCATCCCCACCGGCGAACGCTATTCCTTTTTGTTCGCCAAGGGCTTTGCCGGCATCGCCCAGGTCAACGACGCGCTGACGGCGATGAAGCAGGACGGCACCACCGCCAAAGTCCACGCCAAGTGGTTCGGCACGCCGCCGCCGGCCGATTCGTCGACCGTGAAAGTGCTGGACAGGCCGAAGTGACGCGGGCTGCCGGGCCGGCTCGACCTGCAACGCCGGCATGGACCTGATCGCCACCTTTTTCAACGGGCCGGTGCTGTGGGCGGCCTTGCCGCTGCTGCTGGAAGGACTGGGCACCACCGTGCTGCTGGGCGCGGTCAGCATCGTCCTGGGCCTGGTCAGTGGCCTGCTGCTGGCCCTGCTGCGCCTGTACGGCCCGCCGCCTGTGCAGGCGCTGTCGCGCGGCTACATCGACCTTTTCCGTTCGCTGCCGCTGCTGGTGCTGCTGGTGCTGGTCTACTACGCGCTGCCTTTCGTCGGCTTGCGCCTGTCGTCCTTCGCGGCGGCGGCCACGGCGCTGTCGCTGGTGTCCTGCGCCTACACCGCCGAGATCTTCCGCGCCGGCATCCAGGCCATCCCGCGCGGCCAGACCGACGCCGCGCAGGCCCTGGGCCTGGGCTTCATCGACACGCTGCGCAGCGTGGTGCTGCCGCAGGCGCTGCGCATCGTCACGCCGCCGCTGACTGGCAACTGCATCAATGTGTTGAAGGACACCGCGCTGGCCTCGGTCGTGGCCATGCCCGACCTGCTGAAGCAGGCCACGCAGGCGCAGGCCCTGGCAGCCAACCCGACACCGCTGATCGGCGCGGCCGCGCTTTACCTGCTGCTGCTGCTGCCCCTGATCCGCCTGGTGTCGCGCTTCGAATCGCGACGTGACGCGGCCTTGCGCTGAGCGCCCCTTCCACCCTGTTCATCAACCACTTCCCAGCCGACACCCCATGACCGCGCTCGACCTGAACCGCATCCGCGCCGAATTCCCGGCCCTGGCCGGTGACACCGTCTTCCTCGACAACGCCGGCGGCTCGCAGGTGCTGAAACGCGTGGCCGACCGCGTCAGCGACTACCTGCTGAACAGCAGCGTGCAACTGGGCGCCAGCTACGCGGCGTCGATGGTGGCTGGCGAGAAGGTGCTGGCCGCCCGCCGCGCCGTGGCCACGCTGATCAACGCCCCCCACGACGAAGAAGTCGTGATGGGCGGCGCCACCACGGCGCTGATGTTCGTGCTGACGCAAGCGATCCGCCACAGGCTGCAGCCGGGCGACGAAATCATCGTCACCGAGACCGACCACGAAGCCAACATCGGCGGCTGGATGCGCCTGCGCGAAGCGGGTGCGGTGGTCAAGATCTGGCCCGTCAACCCCGAAACCCTGGCGCTGGACCTCGACACGCTGGACAGCCTGCTCGGCCCGCGCGTGAAGTGGCTGGCCATGACCTGGGCGTCGAACGTGCTGGGCACGGTGAACCCGGTGGCCGAGGTGGCGCGCCGCGTGCACGCCGTCGGCGGCCGGTTGTGCGTGGATGCCGTGGCCTACGCGCCGCACCGCCTGGTGGACGTGCAGGCCAGCGGCGCCGACGTGGTGGTGTTCAGCTTCTACAAGGTCTTCGGCCCGCATTACGCGGTGATGTGGGTGCAGCGCGAGCTGCTGCTGCAGCTGCCCAGCCTGAACCACTACTTCATCGGTGCCGACGTGCTGCCCTACAAGCTGCAGCCGGGCAATGTGAATTACGAATTGAGTTACGGCTGCATCGGCATCGCCGATTACCTGGCCGATACGGGCACCGCGTTGGGCTCGACCGGCACACCGCGCCAGCGCATGCAGGCCGCCTTCGACGCTTTCGAGGTGCACGAGAACGCACTGGCGGAGCAACTGCTGGCCTACCTGCGCGGCAAGCCCGGCGTGCGGCTGATCGGTCGGCCGGGGGCCGACGACGCGCAACGCGTGCCCACCATCAGCTTCGTGCCGGCCGGCGTGGCGCCCGAAGCCGTCGTGCGTCATGTCGATCAGTTCGGCATCGGCATCCGCTGGGGCGACTTCTACGCCAAGCGCCTGATCGAAAAGCTGAACCTCCACGAACGCGGTGGGGTGGTGCGCGTGTCCATGGCGCACTACAACATGCCAGCCGAAATCGACCGCCTGATCACCCACCTGGACGAGGTGCTGCCATGACCGCCACCGTCATCCGCAACGGCCGTGTCATCACCGCCAGCGACGACTACACCGCCGACGTGCTGATGGAAGACAGCGTCGTTCGCGCCATTGGCACGAACCTGGCCGTCGGGCCCGACGTGGTCGTGGTCGATGCCACGGGCCTCTACGTGCTGCCCGGTGGCGTGGACACCCATGTCCACATGGAAAACACCGTCGGCCCGACCGTCACTTGCGACACCTTTGCCAGCGGCACCAAGGCCGCGGCCTTCGGCGGCACCACGACGGTGGTGGACTTTGCGCTGCAGACGCCGCAAGACTCACCGCTGGAAGCCATCGCCCGCGCCCAGCGCAGCGCCGAGCCGCAGGTCAACATCGACTACAGCCTGCACTGCATCGTCACCCGCGTCGACAAGCAGGTGCTGGCCGACGTGCGCCACGCCCAGCGCCATGAAGGGGTGACGAGCTTCAAGATGTTCATGGCCTACCCGGGCGTGATGATGGCCGACGACGCGGCCATCTTCCAGATGCTGCGCCAGGTGGGCGCCGACGGCGGCATGGTGGCGCTGCACGCCGAGAACGGCACCGTCATTGACCTGCTGATCAAGGAAGCGCTGGAAGCCGGCCACACCGCGCCGCGCTACCACGCCAGCACCCGCCCGGCCGTCATGGAGGGCGAAGCCACGCACCGCGGCATCCGCCTGGCTGAACTGGCCGAAGCGCCGATCTACTTCGTTCACGTCAGCTCCAACCAGGCGCTCAAGCACATCGTGCAGGCGCGCGACGAAGGCATCCCGGTGTTCGCCGAAACCTGCCCGCACTACCTGCTGTTCGACGACAGCGTCTACGACAGTGACGACTTCTACATCGCCAAGTACGTGATGACGCCGCCGCTGCGCAAGCCCGAAGACCAGAAGCATTTGTGGCGCGCGCTGCGCTACGACGATCTGCAGGTGGTGGCCACCGACCATTGCCCCTTCTGCATGAAGGAAGGCCACCGCGGCTTCTTCAAGCAGAAGCCAGCCGGGAAGGACGATTTCTCGAAGATCCCCAACGGCGCGCCGGGCATCGAGACGCGGCTGGTCAGCCTGTACGACATCGGCGTCACGCAGGGCCAGTTGTCGCTGAACCGCTTTGTGCAACTGACGTCCACCACACCGGCCAAGCTGTTCGGCCTGTTCCCCAAGAAGGGCACCATCGCCGTGGGCAGCGACGCCGACGTGGTGCTGTTCAACCCCAACGTGCGCCAGACCATCCACGCCCACACCCTGCACAGCCACTGCGACTACACGCTGCTGGAAGGCCGCACGCTGCAGGGCCGCGTCGAGAAGGTCTTCCTGCGGGGCACCCTCATCGTCGACGGCGAACAGTGGCTGGGCCGCGAAGGCATGGGCCGCTTCGTGCCGCGCGGCCAGGTGCAGGCCTTCTGAAGTGGCGACCGTGAGCGGCCCCGCGTCGGCGCCGAGGACGCTGCCCGAATGGCAGGCCCGCGTGGCCGCGGCCGGCGACGCGCTGACGCCGCGCCTGCGCGACGCCGCGCGCTATGCCATCGACAACCCGAACGACATTGCCCTGAGCCCCGTGGCGCAGGTGGCGACGCGGTCGGGCATTGCGGCATCGGCCTACATCCGCCTGGCCCAGGCCCTGGGCTACCCGGGTTACGGCGCGTTGCAGCGCGTCTTCCTGGAACCTCTGCAACGCGCGGCACCGCCCGGCCACGGCGAGCGCTTTCGCCACCACGGGGGCGAAGAGTCCATTGCCGACACCCGCGACACGCCGGCCCTGTTGCGGGCTTTCAGCCGCGCCAACCGCGTGTCGCTGGAACACCTGGGCGAGCAGGCCGCCACGCTGCCGCTGGCGCCCGCCATCCGGCTGCTGCGTGACGCGCGCACGGTCTACGTGCTGGGGCTGCGCCGTTCCTACGCCGTGGCGGCCTACCTGGCCTATGCCCTGGCCCGCGTGGGCCGGCCCTGCGTGCAGATCACCGGCGTGGGCGCTGCCATCCTGGAGCAGGCGCGCGCCGTGCAGCGCGGCGACGTGCTGCTGGCCATCAGCTTTCCGCCCTATGCGGCCGACACCCTGGCCGTCTGCGAACAGGTGCAGGCCGCCGGCGCCCGGCGCCTGGCCCTCACCGACAGCGTGCTCAGCCCCGTGGCCCGCGACGCCGCCGTGGTGTTGCAGGTCAACGATGCCGAACTGCTGGGTTTTCGCTCGCTGACCTCGGCGATGTGCCTGGCGCAGACGCTGGCCATGGGCCTGGCCTTCGAACCCGGCCGCGGCAAGGGCCGGGGTCGGGCCGTCGCACCTTTGGACGAGATCGACTGTTGAGACCCACCATGCACATCCCGCCGAAGCCCGCCGCCGCCGACACCCCGCCACAGGGCCACCTGCTGGCGGTTCAGCCCCTGACGGCCGAAGCCTTCAGGCCCTACGGCGATGTCATCGAGGCCGCCTCAGTCGCCCGCCGCCTGCAGATCAACGGCGGCACGGCCGAGCGCTACGACGACCTGGCGCGGCTCGATCTCGGCGCCGCCGGCGGGCGGCCGCTGCTCAGCCTGTTCCGCGCCCAGGCGCGCCGCCTGCCGCTGCCGCTGCGGCTGATCGAAAGGCACAGCCTGGGCAGCCAGGCCTTCATGCCGCTGGGCGGCGAGGCCTTCCTGGTCATCGTGGCGGCGGCCGGCCCGGCGCCGCAGCCGGCCGACCTGCGCTGCTTTCTGTCGGCCCCCGGGCAGGGCGTGAACTTCGCGCGCGGCACCTGGCACCACCCGCTGCTGGCGCTGGCCGGCGGCGACTTCCTGGTCATCGACCGCGGCACGGCCGACGGCGCGGTGGACTGCGATGAACTCGACATCACCGCCTGGGGCACCTGGGCGCCGGCGCCGTAGCAGGCCGCCAGCTCCGCCGAATCCGACCGACTCCGCAGTGGCCCCTGCAGAACTCGCAACCCGTTGTTCCACAACGACTTTTGGGTAAATCCCCATGGTCAGACCTGCCGAACTTCAACTCAATAGGGCTCAGTTCCTGGGATATCGAGGACCACCGCCGTTGGCCACCGACCATTTCTTCCGCGCCCGCCTCAGCAGCCGGCGCTGGCTTCAGCCGTCACCCGACCCGACTTGCCGATAACGGCATCCGTCGATGAACGCCGGCAGCCGGTTCAGAATGTCAGCATTGAGTTTTGCAAGTTCAATGTTTCAGAGGGTCAAATCGAATGAATACTTTTGAATCTGCAAATATGTTTCTCCAGCGCAAGCTGGCAGAAGAATCTGTGATGGACGGGCGAATTGTGGTCATGGCCGTTGTGGCGGCGTATATTGCTTGTCTCGGGCTGGTCAATTTTCTGGCTCCAAACCTTGATATTTTCAGAAAAGTCGGCGTGCCGCCGATAGTTCCCATCTTCGCCGATCTCAGGGCCATATTGGCAGGCTTCGAGAGTACAAGGATGGGCTATGACGTCCTTTACTCCATGCCCAGCGAGGTGTATGGCCGCGAATCCCTGGCTTACCCTAGAATATGGATGGCACTGGCATTCACGGGTCTGGATCTTGGCCACGCCATCTTGGTGGGAACCCTGTTCGCGGCCGGTTTCTATTTGGCCACCCTGCTGATCATCGGCAGGCTCAATAGATATGAAGCCGCTTTTTATGTTTTGATATTGTGCTCGCCCCCGGCCCTGTTTTTGGTGGAGCGAGCAAATGTGGACATCATGATGTATGTCTTGCTGCTGGTGATCTTGAAGCTGGTATCAAGCCCGAGTCCGGTCGTCCGATGTCTTGGCTACGGCTCAATACTGGTCCCGAGCGCGCTGAAACTGCTGCCCATTTTTTCACTCGGTGTCATTCTCAAAGAGAAACGGGCCGCCAGGGCGACTGGGTGTTTTACCCTGGTGGCAGCGGCCTTCTTGGCGTACTGCGTCGCCATCCGCGAGGAGATCAAGGTATTCGGCTCGGTCTACGGGTACATGAAGTGGTACTCATTCGGCGCCAAGATCTTTCCACAGGAAATTGCCGACTTGGTGACATCCCTGATCAAGGGTGGGCCCATGGACATCAGGGCCAGACTCCGAATCCTTGCGGAGATCTGGGTCGTGCTGGGATTTTCCATCTTGGCGGTCAGATTTTCCTGGCACCTGGGGGGTCGATTCAGGCAGTGGCTGGCTGCTGATGTGATGATCGACCAGGCTGTCGGGAATTCACCCGTCACGGCCAGACTGCTCGACATGTTCAGGATCGGTGGATTCTTGTATATCGGTACCTTCTTGTTGGTTATCGCGTTCGACTACAAGCTGATATTTCTGATCTTCGCGATGCCGCAAATGCTGTACTGGATCAAGCACGATCGCAAATTGGGGCCGGCCTCCAGCCTGGCCTTGGCCGGCATCCTCATCACCTTTTATGCCAGCGCGTTCATCGCGGGCACCCTGGTCGACGAAGCCATCAACTGGTTGCTCTTGGGGTATTTCTTGTACGCGGTACTCGCCACAGCTCCCCGCTGGATCAAGGCTCCCATGCATCGAGAATTGTCAGCCATTCTGAAGCGCCATTCGACTCAACTGGATCCGTCAAAAGGCAGATAGTCGGCTCTGCAGAACTGCGCCGATGGCCCGAGGCGCAGTCCGCCAGGCGGAATTCTTGCGCGGGGCGGACAACAACGATCCCGAGCCTCAATGGCCCAGGATCTTCGACAGGAAGTCCTGCGTCCGCTCGCTCTTCGGGTGGTTGAAGAAGGCGTCGGGCGTGTTCTCTTCGACGATCTGGCCCTGGTCCATGAAGATCACGCGGTCGGCCACGGCCTTGGCGAAGCCCATTTCGTGGGTCACGCAGATCATGGTGATGCCGCCCCGTGCCAGTTCGGTCATCACGTCCAGCACCTCCTTGATCATCTCCGGGTCCAGCGCCGAGGTCGGTTCGTCGAAGAGCATGATCTTGGGCGTCAGGCACAGCGCGCGGGCGATGGCCACGCGCTGCTGCTGGCCGCCGGACAACTGCAGCGGGTACTTG
>Ga0136641_1001432_pt1 | contig 10048 bp, 7 predicted proteins | sample EliLak1302023Y_FD_115312 | JGI IMG/M metagenome (GOLD analysis project Ga0136641, IMG submission 115312) | Freshwater microbial communities from Elizabeth Lake, Yosemite National Park, California, USA - 13020-23Y | ecosystem: Environmental > Aquatic > Freshwater > Lake ... | reverse complement strand
TTGTCACCCTTGCGCTTGAGCAGGGCCACGGTGGCCTCGGCAATCGGGGGGGTGAAGCGATAGCGCTCCATACGGGCTTTGGTGATCGTCACCGGGCCGGTGACCATGTCAAACTTTTTCGCTTCCAGGCCAGGCAGTACGCCTTCCCATGGCAGGGCAGTCCATTCGGTCTTCACGCCCATCTCTTTGGCCACTTCGTTCATCAGGTCCATGTTCAGACCCACATGGTTGCCGCCGTCGATGAAGTCAAACGGGGCGAAAGCCGTTTCGGTGCCAATTTTCAAGACGCCCGACGCTTTGGTGCGGGCCAATGCGTCTTGCGCTTGGGCGCCAAATACAAAGCCCAGTGCCAAGGTGGCGCCCAAGAGGGATTTCAGTACCAATCTTTTGCTCATATGTGTCTCCAGTGAAAAATTAAAACTAACTAGGGGTGCCAACCGCGCTAGGCGTGGTGTACCGACGAACTTAGGAACGAGGGGGTGGGTGATGGTGCAGTGTGGCTAGCGATGCGTCGTCCTTTCAAAGTATAAGGTGGGGTGGACGCGCTGCAGCGCAGCGCCTAGGCAGGAATCCAGAGGGCGGGCAAGTCGTTCAGCTTTCGCAATATCCGCGCCAGCGATCCGTTGTGCACCAAGGCACTGGCATGCGCTATATCGGGCGCCAGATAGCGGTCTTGCACCATTTTGGGCACTTGCTGGCGCAGCAAAGCGTGCACTTCTTCCAAAATGTCCGAGCTTTGCAGTGGGCGCAAAAAGTCGATGCCTTGCGCAGCGGCCAATAGTTCGATGCCCAATATGTGCGCGGTGTTGTGCACCATGGCTTGCAAGCGGCGGGCGGCAAAGGTAGCCATGGACACATGGTCTTCCTGGTTGGCGCTGGTGGGCAGGCTGTCCACGCTGGCCGGGTGCGCTAGCGATTTGTTTTCGGAAGCCAGCGCGGCGGCCGTCACATGCGCGATCATGAAGCCGCTATTGAGGCCCGCGTCCTCGGTCAAAAACGGCGGCAGGCGCGAGACGCCGCTGTCGATCAACATGGCAATGCGCCGCTCGGCAATCGCGCCCACCTCGGCAATCGCCAGCGCCATGCCGTCGGCGGCCAGGGCCACCGGCTCGGCGTGGAAATTGCCGCCCGAAAGCATGGCGCCGTCTTGCGCAAACACCAGCGGGTTGTCGGTCACCGCATTGGCCTCGCGCAACAGCACAGTGGCGCCGTGGCGCAATTGGTCTAGGCAAGCGCCCACCACTTGCGGCTGGCAGCGCAGGCAATACGGGTCTTGCACGCGGTCGTCGCCATCGAGGTGCGACAGGCGGATGGCGCTGCCTTCTAACAGGCGGCGGTAGTACTGGGCCACATCGATTTGGCCCGGTTGGCCGCGTAGCGCATGGATGCGCGGGTCAAACGGGCCGTCGCTGCCGCGTGCTGCGTCGATGGTGAGCGCACCAATAACCAGCGCGGCTTCGAGCACCGGTTCAAAGCTGAGCAAGGCGTGCAGGGCCAGCGCGGTAGAAGTTTGCGTGCCATTAATCAGCGCCAGGCCTTCTTTGGCGCCCAGCGTTAAAGGCGCAATACCGGCTGCTTGCAGCAAGGGCAAAGCCGGAGCGGCTTGGCCATCGACCAGCATAAAACCTTCGCCCATCAGGGCCAGCGTCATGTGCGCGAGCGGCGCCAGATCGCCCGAGGCGCCCACCGAGCCTTGCGAGGGCACCCAGGGCAGCAGACCGGCGTTGAAGACGGCGACCAAGGTATCGACCACGGTTTCGCGCACGCCCGAATAGCCGCGCGCCAGGCTGGCGGCTTTGAGGGCCAGCATGAGACGCATCACCGGCGGCGATAGCGGATCGCCCACGCCCACGCAGTGCGATCGGATCAGGTTGCATTGCAAGGTGGCCAGTTGCTCATTGCTGATGCGCTTGTTGGCCAGTTTGCCAAAGCCGGTGTTCACGCCATAGACTGGCGCGTCGCCATCGGCGGCGCTTTGCACCACCTGCTGGCTGGCGCGTATGCCGGGGCGGCAGGCATCGTCCAGCTTGAGCTGCACGCCGCCCGCGTGGATCGTCAAGAGCGACTCTAGCGTGAGTGCGCCGGGAACCAGGTGCAAGCGTGTCGCCATCTCAGCGCGCCTGCATGGGCAGGTTCAGACCGTGTTCCTGCGCGGATTCCTGCGCGATGGCGTAGCCGGCATCGGCATGGCGCATGACGCCGGTGGCTGGGTCGTTCCAGAGCACGCGCTCCAAGCGGCGCGCGGCGCTGTCGCTGCCGTCGCAGACGATCACCACGCCCGAGTGCTGCGAATAACCCATGCCCACGCCGCCGCCGTGGTGGATGCTGACCCAGGTGGCGCCGCTGGCGGTGTTGAGCAAGGCGTTGAGCAGCGGCCAGTCGCTGACGGCATCACTGCCGTCTTGCATGGCTTCGGTTTCGCGGTTGGGCGAAGCCACCGAGCCGCTGTCCAGGTGGTCGCGGCCAATCACGATGGGGCCTTTGAGTTCGCCGCTTTTCACCATGGCGTTAAAGGCCAGGCCCGCGCGGTGGCGGTCGCCCAGCCCGATCCAGCAAATGCGCGCCGGCAGGCCTTGAAAGGCGATGCGCTCACCGGCCATGTCCAGCCAGCGGTGCAAATGCGCGTTGTCGGGGAAAAGCTCTTTCATCTTGGCGTCGGTTTTGCGGATGTCCTCGGGGTCGCCGCTCAGGGCTACCCAGCGGAACGGCCCTATGCCTTGGCAAAACAAGGGACGCACATAGGCCGGTACAAAGCCGGGGTAGTCAAAGGCATTGGCCACGCCAAAGTCTTTGGCCACCTGGCGCAGGTTGTTGCCGTAGTCCACGGTGGGGATGCCCATGGCGTGAAACTCCAGCAGCGCACGCACATGCACCGCGCAGGATTCACCCGCCGCCTGCTTGAGCGCGGCGTGTTGGGCCGGGTCTTGCTGCGCGGCGCGCCATTGGGCCACGCTCCAGCCCAGGGGCAGGTAGCCGTTGATGATGTCGTGCGCCGAGGTCTGGTCGGTCACGATGTCGGGGCGCGGGCCACCGGCTTGGGCGCGGCGTACCAGTTCGGGAATCAGCTCGGCCGCATTGCCGCACAGGCCGATAGACACCGCTTCTTTGCGGCTGGTATGGTGGGCAATAAGCTGTAGCGCCTCGTCCAGCGTGGCGGCCTGCTTATCTAGGTAGCGGGTGCGCAGGCGAAAGTCGATGCTGCTTTGCTGGCATTCGATATTGAGCGAGCTGGCCCCGGCAAAGGTGGCGGCCAGCGGTTGCGCACCGCCCATGCCGCCCAGCCCGGCGGTCAGCACCCAGCGCCCGGCCAGCGAACCGCCAAAGTGCTGGCGTCCGGCCTCCACAAAGGTCTCATAAGTGCCTTGCACAATGCCTTGGGAGCCGATGTAAATCCAGCTACCGGCGGTCATCTGGCCGTACATCATCAGGCCGGCGCGGTCGAGTTGGTTGAAGTGCTCCCAGGTGGCCCATTGCGGTACCAAGTTGGAATTGGCCAGCAGCACGCGCGGTGCGTCTGCGTGGGTGCGGAACACGCCCACCGGTTTGCCGCTTTGCACCAGCAGGGTTTCGTCTTCTTTGAGTTTGCGCAGGCTGTCCAGGATGCCCTCAAAACACGCCCAGTTGCGGGCGGCTTTGCCGATGCCGCCGTAGACCACCAGTTGGTCCGGGTTTTCGGCCACCTCGGGGTCCAGGTTGTTTTGGATCATGCGGTAGGCCGCTTCGATTTGCCAGTTGGCACACGTAAGAGCCGGGCCACGCGGGGCGCGCACCGGGCGGGCTTGGGCGTTGGCGAAGGGGGCCAGGGCGGCCTGGGGGATCGATGCGTTCATGGTGCTTGGGTTTCCTGCAAAGCGCACTTAAGGGTTTGTCAGGATAGTGTAGTTGTCTATACAACTTGCACAATAGGGGGAAAACCCTGAGCCCGCTAGCGGGCGCACCAGCCCACGCACCGCCTTCCATAATCCGCCCATGCCCCATCCCCCACTGCCAGCTTACGAGCAGGTCAAAGCCTTTATAAAAGCGCAAATCAACGGCGGGCAATTGCGTCCGGGCGACGCGGTGCCCAGCGAAGCGGTGTTGCAACAGCAGTTTGGCCTGAGCCGCATGACGGTGAACCGCGCCATGACCGAGCTGGCCGCCGAAGGCTTACTGACGCGCATACGCGGTTCGGGCACGGTGGTGGCGCAATGGCATCGCATCAGCAGCACGCTGGCGGTGCGCGATATCCATGAAGAAGTGCTAGAGCGCGGCCACCGCCATAGCTGCGTGGTACTGACGCTGGAAATTGTCAGTGCCGAAGCGGCCCTAGCCCAGGCGCTGCGCGTGCGCAGTGGCGCCAAGGTGTTTCATTCGGTGATGGTGCATTACGAAGACGGCGTGCCGATTCAGCTCGAAGACCGCCATGTCAACCCCGCCGCCGCGCCGGATTATTTGCAAGTGGATTTTCAAAACACCACGCCTACGCAATACCTGTTTCAATGCGCGCCCCTGAGCGAGGCGCGCTATTCCATCGAGGCCGCATTGCCCAACAAACCCGAGGCCAAGGCCCTGGGCATCAAAGCCAGCGAGCCTTGCCTGGTCATTACCCGCTGCACGATTAGTGGCGCGCATGTGGCCAGCCAGGCCCGGCTGGTGTATCCGGGCATGCGCTACCACTTGCAAGGCAATTTTCAGCTATGAACTGGCAACATATCGCCTTGGCTGACGCCACGCCACTGCCCTGGAAAAACGGCGGTGGCACCACACGCGAGTTGTTGGCCTGGCCGCCGGGCGTGGCCGATTGGCATTGGCGTATGTCGGTAGCGCAAGTGGATGCTGACGGACGGTTTTCGGTGTTCGAGGGCGTGGAGCGCTGGTTTGCGGTGTTGGACGGGGCGGGTGTGGAATTGGCCTTAGGGCAGGGCAGCGGGCTAGTGATGCAGCAATTGACCGAGCAAAGTGAAGCCTTTTGTTTTGACGGCGCGCTACCGGTCGATTGCAGCTTGCTAGACGGGCCAACACAAGACTTTAATTTGATGGTGCGTAGCGCTTATGCGCGAGCCCAAATGCGGCGGGTGCAGGGCACCTTAGCGGTAAGCGCGCCGGACGGGGCAGTGTGTGCGCTGTGGGCGGGTGCATCGGGTGCGTTGTTGCGCGACACAAACGGAGCTAATTCAAACGGTGCTTATTCAGTGCCCGCGCAAACCCTAGTCTGGACATCAGCAGCACCTGCGCAAGGTTTGCACATCGACAGCGCGGATGCGCTTTATATGGAGATCGTGCCATGTCTTTAAGCCTATGGACGCACTGCGATGCGGCCACCCTGCAAGCGGGCGCAGCGCAGCCTTATGGCTTGGTGCCTGATGCGGCGCTAGTGACCGAAGGTGAAGTGATTCGCTGGATCGGACCGCGCAAAGAATTGTCGCAAGAGCTCAAAGCGCAGTGCCACCCCGAGCACGACTGCGAAGGCGCTTTGATCACGCCAGGCCTGATCGATTGCCACACGCACCTGGTCTATGGCGGGGACCGCGCCGCCGAATTTGAGCAGCGCTTGCAGGGCGTGAGCTACGAAGCCATTGCGCGTCAAGGCGGCGGTATCGCGTCCACGGTGCGCGCCACGCGCGAGGCCAGCGCGGCAGCGTTGGAGCGTAGCAGCGCCAAACGCCTTAGCGCCCTGATAGCCGAAGGTGTGACGACCCTAGAAATCAAATCCGGCTACGGCCTGGCATTGGAGCATGAACGCAAATGCCTGCAAGTGGCCCGCAGCCTGGGGCGCAGCCATGCGGTCGATGTGCGCACTACTTTTTTAGGCGCGCATGCGGTGCCACCGGAGTTTGCCGGGCAGAGCGATGCCTATGTGGACAGCTTGCTGCCTATGCTGCACAGCCTGCATGCAGAAGGCCTGGTCGATGCGGTGGACGCATTTTGCGAGCGCATTGGTTTTAGCGCGGCGCAAACCGCACGCGTGTTTGACGCGGCGCGCGCGTTAGGCCTGCCGGTCAAACTGCATGCCGAGCAATTAAGCGATAGCGGCGGCGCGCAATTGGCGGCACGTTATGGCGCGCTTAGTTGTGATCATTTGGAATGGCTGTCCGCAGAGGGCGCAGCCGCTATGGCGCAGGCGGGTACGGTGGCGGTCTTGCTGCCCGGTGCGTTCTATTTTTTACGCGAAACCAAGCTGCCGCCGATAGACCTGCTGCGCCAGCACCAAGTGCCCATGGCGCTGTCCACCGACTGCAACCCCGGTAGTTCGCCTTGTACTTCGCTGCTGCTCATGCTGAACATGGCGTGCACGCTGTTTCGCTTCACACCCGAAGAAGCGCTGGCCGGTGTGACGCGCCATGCGGCGCAGGCTTTGGGGCTGGCCGACCGGGGCGTTCTGGCGGCGGGTCTGCGCGCTGATTTTGTTTTGTGGGATGTTGCCCACCCTGCCGCGCTGGCCTACGCCATCGGTGCCAACCCGCTGCGCGCCAGCGTTTTCAAAGGAATAGTGCGATGAGCCAGACCCAGGCGAGCGGCGCGGTATATACGCTGACACAAGGCACAGTGCCGCTGCTGGTGAGCATGCCGCACATCGGCACGCAAATACCGGCGCATTTGCAAGCGGGCTATACCGCGCGCGCTTTGCAAGTGGAGGACACCGATTGGCATCTGGCGCAGTTGTACGACTTCCTGCCTGCGCTGGGCGCCAGCGTTTTGCAGCCACGCTACAGCCGCTATGTCATCGACTTGAACCGCCCGCCCGACGATGCGCCCATGTACCCCGGTGCTTCCAATACCGAGCTATGCCCCACACGCTTTTTTACCGGGGATGCTTTGTACCAGCCAGGCTGCGCGCCCGATGTTGCGGCGCGTATGCAACGGCGTAGCGATTACTGGGAGCCTTACCACGATGCGCTGGCTGCTGAGTTGCAGCGCCTGGTGCAAGTACACGGCCATGCGCTGTTGTGGGACGCGCATAGCATCCGCTCGGCCATTCCGTGGTTGTTTGAAGGTACGCTGCCTGCGCTCAATATCGGCACGGTCAGCGGCGAAAGCGCGCACCCTGTGATTGCGCAAGCCGTGATGGCAGTTTGCGGCGAAGCGGGGAAGTTCAGCCATGTACTCAATGGCCGTTTCAAAGGTGGCTACATCACCCGTCACTATGGTCGGCCCGATCTGCATGTGCATGCCGTGCAGTTAGAAATGTGCCAAAACCTGTACATGCAAGAGACGCCGCCTTTTGCGTATGGAGCCGCCTTGGCTGCGCAAGTGCAGCCCACCCTGCGCGCCATGCTGCAAGCGGCGATGGATGCGGGTGCTGCTTTGTACGCGGGAGGTGGAGATGGTCACTAAGGCGAATCGGTTTTTCGCAAGCCAGGCCTGGGTGCAGGGCGCATGGGCCAAAGATGTGTTGTTTGAGGTGGATGCCAACGGTCACTGGTCGCACATCACTTGCAACGCGACGGCGGACATGACGCTTGATGCGCTGCCCCTGGCCGGCCCGGTGCTGCCCGGCGTGGTCAACGCGCATAGCCACGCTTTTCAGCGGGCGATTGCCGGTCTGACCGAGTACGGCGCTTCTAGCGGGCAAGACAATTTTTGGAGCTGGCGCCAGCGCATGTACGAAGTGGCCCAGCGCATCACGCCCGAACAACTCGAATCCATTGCCACCATGCTCTACACCGAGCTGCTGGCTGGTGGCTACACCCAGGTTTGCGAGTTCCACTATTTGCACAACGCATCTTCCTATGCGCCACAGGCTAGCGCGCTAGACATGTCCATGGCTTTGGTGCGCGCTGCCCAGCGCAGCGGCATCGGCCTCACCCTTTTGCCTACGTTGTACATGCGCTCGGGCTTTGCGGCTGATGGGCTGCGCGCTGACCAGCAGCGCTTTGCTTCCACGCCCGACGGCATTGCCCGCTTGGTGCAAGACCTGCAAGCCGCCACGCGCGGTATGGCGCATGTCAACCTGGGCGTGGCTTTGCATTCTTTGCGCGCGGTGACGCCGCAAGCTTTACGCGAATTGACCGGCTTTGCGGATGCACAGCAACTGCCCATCCACATCCACATCGCCGAGCAGCCGCAAGAAGTGCAAGATTGCGTCGCGCAGACCGGCCAGCGGCCTATCGCATGGTTGCTGGCGCATGCGTCTTTGCACGCACGCTGGAATTTGGTGCATGCCACCCACGCCACGCGGGCCGAATTGGACGGTGTGCGTGCCAGTGGCGCGAGCATCGTGATCTGCCTCACCACCGAGGCCAATTTGGGCGATGGCGTGTTTGACTACACCGGCTATTGCGCGCAGGGTGGCAGCTGGTCGATAGGCTCGGACAGCCACGTCAACCGCGCCTGGAACGAAGAGCTGCGCCTGCTGGAATACGGCCAACGCCTGACCCGTGGTCAGCGCAACGTGGCGGCCCAGGGCGGCGCATCGACCAGCAGCGCGGCCAATATGCTGCAAGCCCTGCTGCGCAGTGCGCAGGCGGCCACCGCGCTGCCCCTGGAGGGCTTGCAAGTAGGCCAGCGTGCAGACTGCGTGGTGCTCGATCCCGCTTCGCCCGCACTGTGCGGCGTGCCAAGCGCCCATGTGCTGGACGCGCAGGTGTTCTCCAGCCCAGGCAGCGCGCCATTGGCTGTTTGTGTGGGCGGGCAATGGCAGACGCCAGTTACGGCAGGGGCAGTGGCACAGGACTATGCGCGCACCCTGGCGGATCTCTAGGCCGAAGTTGCTACTACTTGGGCTATCAAAGGGGTTTTAGGTTTTTTGAACGGCCGTTAAAGGGTCAACCAAATGCCATCGCGACGGGGCGGTAGGCTGCGAGCCGTTGTTCCGCCGCTTTACTCTCGAGCGAACCTCCACCTCGAACCAATGCATGGTGCCGCCGCTCAGTAACCGAGCCGCACCAGCAGAAATACGCCTTTCCACAAGTTTTTTTTGACCAAAAGATTAAATGTGTTTTTAATTAAAATTTCAATAAGAATTAAACTAAACAAAATTGAAAATTTGTGGAGTCGATGATGTCAAAGCTCGTAAGTTCGGGGTTTCTGTTTTGCCTGGTCTCTTTTTTGACTGCCTGCGGTGGCGGTGGAGGTGCCACCGCCGACATCAACTCCAGCCTGCAAATAGCGGTGTCAACAGGCCAAGTTCGAGCACAGGCAAGTATTGTGAGCGTCTGGGATGGCAGCCGGTCGGTGGCACCTGATGGGGAGGTCATTACGTCGAAGCCGCAAATTAAGGGTACGGTGAGCCAAGATTTAGGTGGCGACGGTTTTTATTACGTACTGGTTTATGACGGAACGAATCTACTCGATGGCCGTGCAAGTGTGACAGGATTGAACTGGACGTATACGCCACCAGCAGGGCTGAGTGATGGCAACCATAGCCTGACAGCCGTGGTATCGCGCATGGATAGGGCTCTCGGCACACCGAGCAAGGCATGGAACTTATCGGTCAGCTCAATGGCACCATCAATTACACCTAACAACAAGGTAATGCCAGACTTGGAGTTCAATACCTATGCCGGTAGCGACGGCCAGAGTGACACTACGGGCACCTTGCCGGGCGCAGTACTTTTTGCGCAGAGCCAAATATTCCCGGCTATCGTGCGTATGGTCGACGACGTACAACCAAATATGACCAGTCTGCGCGATGCACTGGTGCTCTTTAAGCCTTTTGCCAGTGCCAACCTGGTGAGTGGCAAAGGTATTTTGCTCAAAGCGTACAAGGCCGATGGCACTTTGCTCGATACCGTGACCATGGAGCATCCCAACGATATACCCAAGACGCCACGGTTTTTAAATAATGTAGACCTTTCTAGTCTGAATCTAAAGGTTAACCAGTCAAACCCATTGCTTATCAATGCGAAAGCTGATATTGCTAACTTGAATGATGCGAATGCGGTTTATTTGAAAGCAAAATTGGCAAGTAATAATGCCGTGCGCATTGATCTAGCGAATGGTAGTCTATTTACTAGCCAGATATATTTGCCCAACGGTAACTTCGACGGGAAAACCGTGGTCGTTAACAGCCGCGCACAATCGGCGAGTTTAGTGATGTTTCCGCAAATCAATGGATTGTTAAGTCAGG
>Ga0136641_1001431_pt1 | contig 10048 bp, 19 predicted proteins | sample EliLak1302023Y_FD_115312 | JGI IMG/M metagenome (GOLD analysis project Ga0136641, IMG submission 115312) | Freshwater microbial communities from Elizabeth Lake, Yosemite National Park, California, USA - 13020-23Y | ecosystem: Environmental > Aquatic > Freshwater > Lake ... | reverse complement strand
TAACAAAAAAGAATCCATCTAATTTTGTATCTACTATCCTTGGACGCAAGCGTTACTTACCAGACATTATGTCTAAAGACCATTACCTGAGGTCCTCTGCTGAACGTCAAGCGTTCAACACACGGATTCAGGGAAGCGCTGCAGATATCATAAAGCTTGCTATGATTAAAGCGCATGACCTTATTCCCGAGGGAGCCAAGTTGCTACTCACAGTTCATGATGAACTAGTAACTCTTACTCCAACGGATAAAGCAGAAGAAACAGCTGAGGCTATTAGAGAAGCAATGGAAAGCATTGACTTACTAAGAGTTCCTTTAGTTGCCGATATTACAATAGTTGACCGTTGGGGTGAAGCAAAATGAATTGGAAATTTTGGAAGAAAGACTTACCTGTTGAGTTTATTATCGAGAGCGCGAGTGTTCCCGCTAGTACATTGTTCAGGTGGTTTCTATACGATACTGGAGTAGGCTCTCCAAATAAGTTTGCAACAGCCGCTGGGTTTACCCCTATTAGTGAAGAGGGAGAAGACCTTGAAATGCAAGACAGCCGTGAGCGTTTAGACCGCGTGGTTCCGTTTAAAGATTACCTCAATATGATGGCTAATATCACGGGTGAAGTCTTTGCAGAAAGTATGCTTAAAGCTATTTCTAAGTCAGGTATAGTAGAAGATGTTACTGAGATGGAAGACGAAAAAGATACACTAATTGACATCTGTACCACTGTAGCCATGGCAGCTTTAATCCCATCTTTTGCGGCTGCTCTAGAATTAGGTATTATAGTTAACCCAGGGGCTTTTACAGTAGGAGCCGACAATGAGTAACGCAAACTGGTACGCAAATAAATTAGGTACATCAACCCCTAGACCAGCCCCACCATTAGCCCCGCCTGTTCCTACTCCGTTTAACCCCGCACCACAGGTACCACAGGTACCCCAGGAAGCGTCCAGGCTTCCCCAGAGCGCCACAACTTCTAGTCGGTGCCCAGGATGCGGTAGCGGTAACTACGGGGCTGTAACAGCCGAATCTAAAGCTCGTTGTTACGATTGCGGCTACCCTTTAATTCAAGCAGGTAGCGGAATCAGCGGTGTTGGAAGCTCTGCTACTGGACCTACTATGGCTGCTCGTCAATCAACTACAGCCAATAATTTTAACCCACAAGGAATCATAGGACATATTTAATGAATGCAGACTTAGCAAAAGCAATAGCCACTCTTAACAAAAAGTTCGGAGAGGACCTAATTATATTAGGTTCAGACATCAAGGATGACGTAATCGGTAGGATGACTACTGGCTCACTGTCTCTTGATGTAATTTTAGGTGGCGGATTCCCAACCAACCAGTGGCATGAAATCGTAGGTGAGGCGTCCAACGGCAAGACGGCGTTAGCACTTAAGACTGTTGCCGCTAATCAACGACGTGACCCAGAGTTTACGACTGTATGGGTAGCCGCTGAAACTTGGGTGTCGTCTTACGCTGAGATGTGTGGAGTGGATACATCACGAGTTATTGTTGTAGCGACTAATATTATGGAAGAGGCTTACGAAGCGGTTATTAATATTGTTGAGACCAAAGCGGTAGACTGTGTAGTTATTGATTCACTGCCTGCCCTCGTACCAATTACCGAAGATGAAAAGCATATGGATGAAGCGACTGTTGGTCGCGGTGCCCTTCTCACAGGCAAGTTCTTTCGCAAAGTTGGCAAAGCTTCCCGCAGGTCTCTTACAGAATCTGAGCGTCCTTTCATAGGTATCATTATCAATCAATACCGCATGAAGATTGGCGTTATGTACGGTGACCCTAAGACTACTCCTGGTGGAGAGGCTAAAAACTATGCTTACTTTACTCGACTAGAGGTAAAGCGGGATGACTGGATTGAGACAGGTAAGGGTCAAGAAAAGAAACGAGTAGGTCAGACTATCAAGATTCGTACTCTAAAAAACAAATCAGCTCCGCCTTCCCAAGTAGCCTATGTAGACTTTTACTTTGATAATGGAGAGTGCTTTGCTGGAGAGTATGATTTTGCTAAAGAGATTGTAGCATTAGGTATTCTTAACAAAGTTATTACTAGGGCTGGAGCGTACTACAGCTACCTTGACCGTAAGTGGCAGGGAGCCGATGCTGTGGTACAATCTATTAGAGAAGAAGTTGACCTCCGAGAAGGTTTAGACCACGACGTACGCGATGCTGTACGTGCTGCGTCTAAGCATGTCAAGGACGTGATTGATGCGGTCTGAAGGACAGCGCCAGTCTAGGAAGCATGAGGATAGGCTCGCGAAAGCAGTAGGTGGCAGTAGAACTGCAGCATCTGGTGCTTTCTGGAGTCGAAAAGGCGATGTTCGTTCACAGGACCTGCTCATAGAGCACAAGTGGACGGGCAAGAGCCAAGTAACTGTTAAAGCAGCAGTTCTAGAAAAGATTGTCAAGGAAGCTATCCTTGATGGTCGCACACCCGTACTCGGCTTTCATTTAAATGGTGAAAACTATATAATGTTAGACGAGGATGACTTTCTGGAGCTGCGCCAAAAGCTCCAGGAGTGTTCGTGCGAGACCCATTAGATGTAGAAAACTGGCGTGCAGACGCTAAGTGCATCACCATGGATACCGAGATGTGGTACCCACCAAGAGACAAAAATTTATACAAACCCATAGCAGATAAAGCAAAATCAGTCTGTCTAGGTAAAGACGGTAAACCAGCTTGTTCCGTTAGACTTGAGTGTCTACTCTACGCGGACAGTATGGGCGATACGTACGGTATCTGGGGTGGTATGAGCCATAGAGAAAGAAATGCCTTAAAACGTAAGGCAAAGAATAACGGAAAGACCCTCACTGAATGGGTCGAAGGAGAAATACAATGAATGAACCAGTAAAATGTCCCGATTGTGGATTATGGTGGAGAACCGACACCCATCGGTGCGAAAAAAAGAAAGTTGAAGAAAAGGCCGTTGAGCCTTTTATAAAGAGCTCACCATATGTAAAGGGCTTACCATATAATAACCACAACGCTAGAGCTTATTGTTTAAGTTGCTACAAATCGGGTACTGTATACTTTGAACACCATTGCCCTGGTTTTACAAAAGGTTATGGTACGCCACATGACACTAAGACTTGGGTAGGTGTTTATAAGGATTATAAAATTACCCAAAAGGAAAAGGAAAAGGGAAATGACCCTAAAAAAGGTACCCTCTACGAAAACAAAGCTGACAGCACTTGTCAATGCAGGAAAAAGCACAAGTAGAGTATTAAGCTCGGTAGAGCGGTGGCTTCTGGCACAGCCAGAGGATAAGAGCCGCTCTACCGTAGTCATTCACCCGTCAGCAATGATTAAAGATGACTGGTGCCACCGCGCACAATACTTTTGGTTATTTGGAGCGGACCCTGGTCCACGTAACCTAACCATGAAACAACATATGGTATTTGGTTTAGGGCATGACATCCATGACCGATGGCAGGGTTGGTTCTCTGACATGGGTAAGATGTATGGCACCTGGCAATGCGTAGAATGCAGGTTTAAGTGGCAAGCAGTATCCGCTGACTTAGATAAGTGCCCAGCGTGTGCATCCGTTAAGGGCATACAGTACCGTGAGGTACCAGTGTCTAGCCCAGCGCACAAGATTTCGGGTCATGCCGATGGTTGGTTAAAAGGGTTAGGCGACGACCTACTACTTGAAATCAAATCTGTTGGTGACGGAACCATTAGGTGGGAAGACCCAGGTATGTGGTATGAAGCAGGACAAGACTTTAACGTAGCATGGAATGCTATCAAAGCGCCCTTCTATACTCACATAATGCAGGCACAAGTATACATGAAGTTACTTGAACTAATGGACCCAGAAGATTATCCTAAAGCCGCAGTGTTTATCTATGAAAATAAACTGAACCAGTCTGTAAAAGAGTTTGTAGTACACAAGAGTGATTTTGGTATACTACATCTGTTTGACGCTGCAGCTATGATTGTAGACTGTCTTGACAAGGGCGAACCCCCATCATGTAATATAAATGCATCAGGAACGTGCAAGAAATGCGAGATGTACAAATGACAATTAAAATGAACATCGGAGACCAAGGTAGTGTTGCTATAAATACTATCCGTGACCAGGGTTTTGAACTTAGCTCAGATTTTGTTGGAATTATCCCACAGATGCCAGAAGATATTACAGACTATGATGACCTAGGTGTCATGCGTTTGTGGCAGGAGTACAATGCTTATCTAGCATTCATCCTGGCTCAGGTAACTGTGGCTCAAATGGATGAAACAGCTTACAAGAAAGCCCTAGACCTTATTGAAGCTAAGTATACGGCTAAGCATACTCAACCTAAAATGACGGTAGCCTCTGTAAAAGCACTAGTAACTGCTGAGCAAGACGTATTAAATGCCGACTACACTTATGAGGTATCTCGAAACTATCGTAAGGGAATGGAAATGCTTTACAGCAATGTAGAGCGTGACTGCAATTTTATTAGCCGTGAGTTGACTCGCCGTACTTCAGGCGGGTTTAGCCGAGCAAGCAAGTTTACAACCTAAGGAGGCACAATGATTAAGAAACACCCCTATCGCATAGCGGTAAAACACATTCGTGAACTGCACTACGCAGAAAAACTTGGTACACATGTTTCAATTACCTGCGCTGTGTGTCATGTCCCATACCCATGCAAAACTATTCAGTTAATTAATGATGACTTGTATGATGATAGCGAAGTTAGTACTAGTACAAACAGTTTAGAAAATTTATTTGAAGAGTTGCTTTAGGAGAGTAGCCATGGGATTAGCAAGTTTTATAATTGACTTATGTATTCTTGTATGTGTAGCAGTAAACTGCGCCATTGGAATTTTTAACTATAGCCTAAACAAAAAAGGAAAAAAGTAATGAAAATATATGTAGCTGGTCCCATGACTGGTCGTAAAGATTTAAACTACCCAGAGTTTTTTAGAGTAGCTGAGGAACTTCGTGCATTAGGTCATGAAGTAATTAACCCCGCTGAAAACAATGGGCCTACATTAGAAGAGGCACTAATTAATGTGGTTAATTACGAAGAAGATTGGGAAACTTACCTACGTAAAGATATCAAAGGATTAGTAGACTCAGACGCAATTTGTATGTTACCTGATTGGCAGGCCTCTAGAGGAGCACTACTTGAGCACCACATTGCGTATTCATTAGGTATTCCAGTTTACATTTTCCGTGAGGGCAAGTTAAAGCCCCGCGTGCAAGTCATTGGAATCTCAGGTTATGCTCGTAGTGGCAAGGACACTATTGCAGACCACTTAGTCACCAAAGGTTACGTTCGCGCATCCTTTGCAGACAACATTCGCTCCATGCTTTACCACCTGGACCCACAAATTTACGGTAAAAGTTTAGCCAAAATGGTAGATGCAGAGGGCTGGGAAAGTATAAAGGCTATCCCACAGGTTCGGGAACTCCTACAAAGAATGGGTACCGAGGCTGGTCGTGAGGTGTTAGGTGATTATGTTTGGGTCAACTCGTTACTGGCCTACCTTGACGATGGGGCTAAAGTAGTTATCCCAGATGTTCGTTATTATAACGAGGTTATCGCTATAGAAAAGCTAGGTGGAGCCGTTTGGCGAGTAATTCGCCCTGGAGTACCTGCTATTAATAGCCATATATCTGAATCAGCGTTAGACAAACACCCTTTCAAGATAACTGCCTATAATAATGGTACAATTGAAAGTCTCTACGACTGGGTAGAGACTGAACTGCACTACGAGGCTTAAAATGACAACTATAGTCACCACCCACTCATCTGAGTATGCAACTATGTATGCTGATGAAGGTATTACTGGTGACTATATTCACCCAGACATGAATAAGATTAGCCGTCAAAAGAGTTGGCTTGTCGGAGTCTGTGGAGAAGACCGTATATGCGATGTACTACAGTACGTAGTTAAGTACCCAGACCCACCGCAGTATCTAATAGGCAAGTCCGATGATGCCTGGTTTGCTTGGGTAGTTAGCCGAGTTATTCCAGAGATTATGAAAGCTGTAGAGAAAAGCCTTCACAAGTCTTACAAGAATAGTATTGGCGAAAGCGAAATCATTTTAGTCACTCACGGGAGAGCATTCCTTATTGGGGATAGCCTTGGTGTGTCTAGAGCACAACCTTACTGGAGTGTTGGTAGCGGTTCACCGCTCGCACTTGGGTATCTAGCAGGTAGTTCTTACGAGCCTAGCTGGAGTTCAGAACATAGTTTACATGCTAGACGGGCAATTGAAACCGCACAGATGCATGACCCATATACACGAGGTAACATTAAAGGTTACGCATCATACAAAGACGGGTCAGTAAAAGAACTATGAGTACTAAATCATTTGGAGACAAGACCAGCCTTAAAGGTGAAGTCTATATTGGAATAGACCAGTCGTACACTGGGTTTGGGATTACTGCACTTGACAAAAAGGGAAACTACTACACCGAGGTGTACAAAGCTCAGGGTTCTGGAGCAGAGCGTCTTTGCGATATTAGAAACTATCTTGAAAACTTTTTATCAGAGTTCGAGGTAGCTAAGACGGCTATGGAAGGCTATGCATTTGGTCGTGAGTTTGGGGTAGCCTTGTCTGGTGAACTTGGTGGAATGATAAAGCTACTATTATTTGACTTGTACCCAGGTCAGGATGAAGCTAGATTTCCATTAATTGTTCAACCCACTAGCTTAAAAAAATATGTAACTGGCAAGGGTCGTATAGATAAAAACCAGGTTTTGCTCCAAGTGTTTAAGAAGTGGGGCGTAGAATTTAATGACGATAACGCCGCTGACTCTTACGGCCTAGCACGTATTGTTAGAAACAAGCACGACTTTGAGTATGAAAAAGAAGTTTACGATAAGCTGACTTCACCAGGAAAATAGGGCAATTTTACTCCATACTTAAAAGAACAACCGTTCTACTATACGAGGTACAAAATGTCCGAACTACTAAACGACCAAGTGTTAAAAGTTAGCGCTTCGTCCAATCCCCAGACTGTAGCATCTGCTATTGCCCACAGTATCTACGAGAATAAATCTTGTAAGCTACGGGCTATAGGTGCTGGAGCAGTCAACCAAACTGTAAAAGCTATTGCTATTGCTAGAGGATACACCGCCCCTAAAGGTTATGATTTAAAGTGTATCCCAGGATTTTCCACCATTACAAGCCACGACGGTGACATTTCAGCAATTGTCTTTACTATCCTTAGTTAACCCAGACTTATTAAAGAAAACGCTTTAAACTTTAATAAGGTACCTATCTATTAAAGAGGTTTATATGTCTACCCCATTAGCACCTATGCCTGGCGGAATGCCAGATGATGTTACTCCAGTTAACGTTTCAGGAACCGAGTCAGACCACACTACATTTGTAGCTCGTGCTGCAATGCAGGCCGCTGACCCAGCTTTTCAGCCACTTGGCAAGCACCCGTACGCTCCTCGCGAGCGCAGCGGAGCAGCGTATGGTATTAGTGTAGGCTTTGAGGCCCACACAGACCCATCAGCTGGTATGACTATGGCTAACAGTCGTCTGTTCCCATCAGCTATTAATCGTTCAGCTCCTAATTTCCAAGCAGGAATGTTCGACCACAGCTAATCTTTCGTTCCCATGTCGCAGCCCCGTCTAAAAAAAGACGGGGCTTTGACGTTTAGAAATCAATATATGTGGTAACCTACTTACATCGGCGCACAACTTAGGAGAACATATGATTGCTGATGTCCTACGAGAGCATTTAGAGGGTTCAACCTTTTCTCGTAAATGCAAAATGGGTTTATGGCTAGAAGAACAAGACTCTGACGTAGTTAGCTTATTTAATGAGATTGCGTCTCGCACCCAAGTAAATATTACGGCTATTTATCATAGCCTTGCTAATGACTTACCGTTTAAGTCTACAACATTCAAACTACATATTAGAGGTACTTGCACATGTCCAAAAGCATCCTAGACGTTTTGAGTCAGGCTCTTCTTGAGCCTAACCCAGGCCAATCAACTCATATGAACCAGGCAAGTGCTGCTTTATTACCAAAGCCAAAGAAGGCTAAAGTAAAAAAGGGTTCAAGCGACTGGAAGGTTGCAGTAGCCTTACCAGATACACAAATTGGTTTCCGCCGTTATGAGGACGGTACCTTAGACCCATTTCATGATGTCCATGCTATTAACGTGGCTATGCAGATTGTATCCGCAGTGGACAAAGAATACGGTATAGATAAAGTCATCAACCTTGGGGATACACTGGACTTGCCTATGTTTGGCAAGTACGCTCAAGAAGCTACTTTTGAAAATACTATTAACCACTCATTACAGGCTGGTCATGATTATATTGCGTCACAGCGTGCGTTAGCGCCAAACGCAGAAATTGTATTTATTGACGGTAACCATGATTGTCGTGCAGTTAAGTATGTCAACCTTCAAGCACGAGCAATGGAGAACATGAAACAGGTAGGTAATGAACTACCTGTAGTTAGTATTCCATTTCTACTGAACTTTGATAGTATCGGTAATGTAACCCATGTTTCAGGATATCCTGCAGATAAGTACTACATCAACCCACGCCTTGTAGCACGCCATGGTACAGCCGCTACAGCCAGTGGTTCTACAGCGTTAAAACATGTTAGTGCTAACCACCATGAGTCAGTTATTTATGGGCACGCACATCGTATGGAACTGCTGTACAAAACACACGACACAAGTGGCGGAGCAATTCAGAATGGTGCGTATAGCCCAGGATGCCTATGTCGTATCGATGGGGCAGTGCCTTCGTACAAGGGTGGAACCATGACTAACCTCCACCCAGTAAAACAATACGAAAACTGGCAACAAGGTATTGGCGTTATTTGGTATAAAGATAATGGCGACTTTACTATTGAAAACGTTCATATTATGGATGGCTGGGGAGTTTACGCTGGGTCTGAGTTTAGGTCAACTATTTAAGTAAAATGCCTTAAAATAAAGGTATGCCTAACTCACATCAAAACGTCCAGAATCTTGGCGCTAACGGACTATATGGCACCAATACCGTATACGGTGGCGGTGGTGTTCCAGTTGCTCGTGGTGACCTTGACTTTTTACGTCTGGGCGTAGGCCGAGTTCCTTCTGCAGAGTACCCAGATGGGTACCTGGGGACTATCCGTTCACGCCGTGACGACCGAGGTCGCCCTTCAAGCACATCAGACACAGTTCTGAACAGTATGAAGCAGCGCCTCGGTCAACGCGGCTACCAACGCGGTATCCATCGTGGTGAGCGAATTGACCCCTCAGATTACTTTTATCCTAATAAACTAGACCCACAACGCGGTTTAAAACGACAGATGAAAGCTGAGCACAACGGTAATGTGTACTTGTCCCCACGTCACGTAGAAAATCAAATGCTTGTGCCTGCTCCTCACCTTCCTAATGATGGTAAAGCTGGACCTAGTGTAAGAAGCGACTCGCCATACAGCATGGACGCAAAACGCGTATCTCAGCTATCTAATATGCGCCCATCTTGGAGATAACTAGTGCCTAATATGCAAAATGGAGTTTACTCTAATAGACCATGGATTGCTCCGCCAGAAGCGGCGTATCCTCCACAAGCATATATTGGACCATTTGCTAGCAACCAGGAGCAAAACCTTTCACAGGCTATGGCAGCACTAAATATGTCCTCAGAGCAGATTCAGGAGTTCGTTAGACCTAATCTGCCTCAAATCCAGTTATTCCCAGAAAAGTACGGGTATAGCACACAAGAGTATAGTATTGACGATATTATTAAATTAAATGTTCCTGTAAGCGAGCGGGTCGATACTCCAAACCCCGCTGCACAGGCTCAAAGTTCATCTAGAAATACGTTAGGAAACGGTGTTTAATGGGTTGGAATGACCTTAGTCCAAAAGAACAAGCGGACTGGAAAAAGAAAAACTATGATATGGGTATTAATGTGTCTCAGGGCACAATTGATGACATGACTAGCCGTAAGACTCCTGAAGGTAACTTCGAGTACTTTAAAAAGAATAAACCAAATGCAGAACAACGTGAAGGTCTTAACCGTTTTTATGGAACAGAAAGAGTAAACTCTGCTCTTGATGGTGGTGG
>Ga0136641_1001429_pt1 | contig 10053 bp, 11 predicted proteins | sample EliLak1302023Y_FD_115312 | JGI IMG/M metagenome (GOLD analysis project Ga0136641, IMG submission 115312) | Freshwater microbial communities from Elizabeth Lake, Yosemite National Park, California, USA - 13020-23Y | ecosystem: Environmental > Aquatic > Freshwater > Lake ... | reverse complement strand
CGCTGACTCAATCCGCGCTGCATAATAACGCATATCTCGCTCAACGATAGCAATTTTTTGTTTAGCGATAGGGTCATCTTTTATATTCTTCAACTCTTCACGCTCAATTTCTAACGCATCAATTTCCGCATTAAGTAATTTGAGCCCATTAGGTGTGACATAGTTAGGCTCATCACTTAATGGTCTCTCAGGGATATCAATCCCTGCGTGTTCTAAATCATTTTCTTTAACAAATGCGCGACTCATTAATTATTCCCACTCAATCGTTGCAGGGGGTTTACCAGAAACGTCGTAGACAACTCGATTGATACCGCGTACTTCATTAATAATGCGATTGGATACTTTACCCAAAAGGTCATAAGGCAACTCTGCCCAATGCGCTGTCATAAAGTCTGACGTGACAACGGCTCTTAATGCCACCACATATTCATAAGTCCTGCCATCACCCATCACACCTACCGACTTCACGGGTAAAAATACAGCAAAAGCCTGAGAGGTTTTTTCATACCAGCCTGAATTAATGAGTTCTTCTATAAAAATAGCATCCGCACAACGAAGTAAGTCCGCAAATTCAGATTTCACTTCTCCTAAAATACGTACACCTAAACCAGGACCTGGGAAGGGATGACGATACACCATCGCCTTAGGTAATCCTAATGCCACCCCTAGCTCACGTACTTCATCCTTAAATAGTTCGCGTAGGGGCTCAAATAATTTTAGGTTCAATGTTTCAGGTAAGCCACCGACGTTGTGATGACTTTTAATCGTATGTGCTTTTTTAGTTTTTGCTGATGCGGATTCAATGACATCAGGATAGATCGTGCCTTGTGCTAACCATTTCGCTTTTGGAATTTTTTTAGCTTCATTCTGAAACACTTCTACAAATTCACGGCCGATAATTTTTCGCTTTTGTTCAGGATCCGTCACACCCTTAAGATCGCTCAAAAATTTATTTGATGCATCCACATGAATCAATTTGACGCCTAAGTTGTCATGAAATGTTTTCATGACTTGCGTCGCTTCATTTAAACGAAGAAGACCATTATCTACAAACACACAAGTGAGTTGGTCGCCAATTGCTCGATGAATCAGGGCTGCAGCAACGGATGAATCAACACCTCCTGATAAACCTAATATTACTTCATCATCTTTGATCGTATCTTGAATATGTTTGACTGTTGTTTCAATATAATTGGGCATGGTCCAATTTGGTTTGCAATCACAAATGTGAGTCACAAATTGTTTTAAAATAGCAAAGCCTTGTTTGGTGTGTGTGACTTCCGGATGGAATTGCACACCATAGAATTTTTTTGTTTCATGCATCATGCCAGCGATGGGTGTGGATGTATTGCTTGCGATTACTTTAAATTCTGGAGGAAGTTCAGTCACTTTATCGCCATGACTCATCCATACATCGAGAAGCCCATGACCTTCAGAGTTTGTTTTATCTTGAATATTTTCTAAAAGGGGAGAGTGGTTATGTGCTCTAATTTCTGCATAACCAAATTCACGCGTATTTGCATTTTCAACTTTACCGCCTAGTTGCGCTGCCATCGTTTGCATGCCATAACAAATACCTAAAACAGGAATGCCTAATTCAAAAACAATTGGGGGGGCTTGAGGTGTATCAGATTCGTAAACTGAGTTAGGACCACCTGACAAAATAATACCTTTGGGATTAAATGCTTTGATGTCTTCTTCACTCATGTCATGCGAATGAAGTTCTGAGTAGACATGCATCTCACGCACACGACGCGCTATGAGTTGTGTGTATTGGGAACCGAAATCAAGAATAAGAATCTTATCCATAGGATTTAAAAAGCCTCCTTGGTCGGAGGCTTTTTAGTTGATCGATTTATATTAATCAACACGGTAATTGGGAGCCTCTTTAGTAATCTGCACGTCATGCACATGTGATTCGCGCATACCTGCACTTGTAATTTGAACAAAGTTAGCTTTTGAGCGCATTTCATTAATCGTACGAGCACCCACATAACCCATCGAAGCACGAAGACCACCCATCAACTGATGGATGACATTAATGACGCTACCTTTATAAGGCACCCGACCCTCGATACCTTCAGGGACTAACTTATCTGCATTGTTTTCTGAGTCTTGAAAGTAGCGATCGGATGAGCCTTTTTGCATCGCACCGATGGAACCCATACCGCGATATGATTTATAAGATCTACCTTGGAAGAGCTCAACCTCGCCTGGGGCTTCTTCGGTACCTGCAAACATCGAACCTAACATGACAGAGTTAGCGCCTGCAGCAATCGCTTTTGCAATATCTCCTGAGAATCTAATACCACCGTCACCAATGAAAGGAATGTTAAGTTTATTTAATGCTTCTGCTACGTTACTGATTGCAGTAATTTGAGGGATGCCAACACCTGCGACAATTCGAGTTGTACAAATGGACCCTGGCCCAATACCAACTTTCACACCATCAGCTCCTGCATCAACGAGTGCTTTTGCAGCATCAGCAGTCGCGATATTGCCGCCAATTACCTCGATATTTGGAAAATGTTTTTTAACCCATGTCACGCGATCAATTACACCTTGAGCATGGCCATGCGCGGTATCAACGACAATCACATCAACACCAGCGCTAGCTAATAATTCTACGCGCTCTTCAGTACCTTCACCCACACCCACGGCTGCACCTGAACAAAGTCGACCTTTATCGTCCTTACATGCATAAGGATGGTCGGATGATTTTTGGATATCTTTAACAGTTATTAAACCTTTTAACACATCATTTTTATCAATCACTAAAACACGCTCTAAACGATGATGATGAAGTAAACGAATCACTTCCTCTTTGGATTCACCTTCTTTAACGGTCACCAAGCGATCACGGGGTGTCATGATATTTTTAATGGGCTGATCGAGATTAGTTTCAAAGCGTAAATCCCGGTTTGTGACGATGCCGACAATCTTGCCGCGATCCAATACAGGTAAGCCGGAAATTTTATGGAGTGCTGTGAGATTCATGACATCTCGGACTGACATATTAGGTTCAATGGTAATAGGATCATTCACCACGCCCGATTCAAATCGCTTTACCCGTGAGACTTGGTAAGCTTGTTCTTGTGGCGTCATATTTTTATGAATGATGCCAAGACCACCTTCTTGAGCTAGCGCAATAGCTAAACGTGACTCAGTAACCGTATCCATAGCAGCTGACACAATCGGAATATGAAGTTTGATTTTTTTTGTGAGTTGCGTGGTTAAATTAACTTCACGCGGAAGTACTGAGGAGTGAGCTGGAACGAGGAGCACGTCATCGAAAGTGAGTGCTTGTTGTATTAAACGCATCTTTTGATCCTTTGCGCAAAACGAAATTATACAGAAAAAGTCTCGTTTTAGCTAAAAAATCATGGGTTTAAAGCGCTATCTCCACCTTTTTTCATGACTTTACCTTCGGCGGCACGTTGACGTCTAATTTCTTTAGGGTCAGCAATTAGGGGGCGATAGATTTCGATACGATCACGTTCTCGCATGACATGATCGAGTTGTGTGAGCTTTCCAAAGATACCAATTTGATTTACATTCAAATCAATTTCAGGGAATTTTTTAATAATTCCTGAAATTTTAATAGCCTCTTCGGAAGTCGTGCCCGCCTTGACCTTGATGGGGATAATGAGTTGCTTTTTGGGTAAGGCGTAAGCTACTTCAATTAAAATTTCATTTGGCATCGTTTAGACTTTCTCACATTCAACTTTTATCCAAAGCTTTATTTTGTAATAGACTTGAAATGATATCACTTGATAAAAGTTGATTTCTTTTCTTTAAGAATTTTCGCTCAGATTTTTCGTCATTCATTAACCCAGCGGCTAAGGAAGTCGCATTGCTTGTATGCCAAATAAACTGATTTAGCATCTTGCGACCTAAGAGCATAAAAGGTTTTTTATTTTTGATATGGAGTTGGTAAAGACTATCACCTACATCACCTTGAGACCCATGAAATTGATATTTTGTCTTTAATAAAAACTCCGTTTTAATGAGGAAACAATAAGACATAATTTTTTTATCGGTTATATCGAATGTGTAATTAAAAAATGAGTTTCTTTCTTTGAAATATCTCAATAACTTTGTATACCAGGGTGCAAAGCGATTAATATCTCGATAAATGGTGGTAGCTCCAATGGTGCCAGGATATTTTTTGGTAAGATCGATTAAGTCTTGATCCCAACCCCTTTTTAATACAATGCTATCACTATGAAAAAATAGAATCCATTGGCCGCGCGCTTTTTTGATCCCAAGATCAAGCGCTAGCTTATGCGCATCAGCACCAATGCACTTTCTTTTATTTTCAATGAGGGTAATATTTTTAATTTTTTTTAAATAATCAAGAGAAGCATCTTTGGAATTATTATCAACCACAATAATTTCAGGATAAAGCACTGAAAATTTCTTAATCGCACGAATACATAAACGAATAAGTTCAGGTGTTTTGTATTGCGGAATAATAATAGAAAGTTCTGGCGTCATAATTTAAAGGTTATCTTTCCCATATATTTTATCAGCTTGCGACACAAAACCATCGACGAATGTATTTGCAATCTGACTAAAAATAGGGGAGATGAGCTTATCTAAAATGAAATTTGAAAATTCGTAATGCAAATGAAATTCAATACCGCATGCTTCTTCATTAATTTTATGAAAAATCCAATAGCCTTCTAATACTTTAAAAGGGCCATCGATAAGCTTTAAATCAATGCGATTGGGATAATCTTTAGTGTTCTGTGTGGCGAAGCTTTGGTTGACCCCACTATATTTGATAAGAATAGAAGCTTTTGTGATGTCGGCATTTCTTTCTAATACTTTTGATCCACCGCACCAGGGTAAAAATAAGGGATAGTCTTCAATACGATCGACAAGTGTAAACATCCGGTCCACCGAGTGACTCACAATCACATTTTTTTTGACATCAGGCATGGGATAAATTGATTTAGCGTAAAATACGCATTTTAAAGGATTAGTTAGTTTTCATGAGCATTGTTCAAAATAAAAAAGCTTTTCACGACTACTTCATCGAAGAAAAATATGAGGCGGGTATCGTTTTGGAAGGTTGGGAAGTCAAAGCGATTCGGGACAATCGAACCAATATCAAGGAAGCGTATGTCATTATTCAAAGAGGCGAGATCTACCTCATTGGTTGCCATATTACCCCTATGGGTGCTGCCTCGACCCATATTCGTCCCGATGCGATCCGCACCCGGAAACTCCTTCTTCATAATGAAGAAATCTCAAAGCTCATCGGTAAGGTTGAGCGTTCCGGTTACACATTAGTGCCAATTGATATGCACTTTAAGGGTGGGCGAATCAAAATCGAAATAGGACTCGCCAAAGGTAAAAAACAATACGACAAGCGTAACGCTGAAAAAGAACGTGATTGGGAGCGGGATAAGGCAAGAATCATGCGGGCCGCTAACAAGAAGTAGTATAATGGCAACTTGCTTTGGGGCTGACCCGGTTTCGACGTGGGTTGCAAAGCAGGTGAGGGCATGTCGAGGCCTAGTTACCTCGTAAATCCATCTAGAAACAAGTATAGTCGCAAACGACGAAACTTACGCTCTAGCTGCTTAATCCAGCTGGACGCTGCACCGAAGCGCTTCTCGATCGGGCGGGCAACCGCAGCAGCGTCATAAAGAGAAGCTCGTTATTGGTTGGGTCACTTAACTAATAATCAAACTAAGGTGACTCGCGGCGAAATTGCTTGCTCGTTGGTGATTGAACCGTTAAACAAAAACAACGATAGCTAAACATGTAGAACTTTCTGTAGAGTGCTTACGGACGGGGGTTCGATTCCCCCCAGCTCCACCATACTAAAGAAAAACGCATCTCACTAAGCGTCTATCCTGAAGTCAGTTTAAAGATGCACGCTTTAGGCATTCAGAACAAAGTATTAAAAATAGGAACGCGCTGATTTACTTCAGCCTTGTCAAATTCCATAGTGAAATGTAAGCAGTAAATATTTTAATCCACTTGGGATTTTGCTCATTAATTTCCGCAGATCCCCATCCTTAGGGGAGCGTCGCAGGTTCAACTCCTGCAGAGGGCACCAGCTATTAAGAGCGCTAGGATGACAGGCCTTACCTATGAAAATTAATTTAATAGATCCAAGTCTCACTGACAAGTCAGGACACCCTTACGATTTAAATTTAAGAATAGCCGATGAGTTATTAAGACACAATCATGAAGTTTCTATCTATTCAAATAATAGGTTTATTGATGACAGGGCCTTAAATGAGAAAGTTAAAATTACCCCCGTCTTTTCTTTGTCGCCATATCAGAATTTGCAGGAAGATCCTTATACCGGAGAGCTCGATGAATTTATTAAATATTCTAGTGTTTATAGTCAAGAATTACAAAAAATCCCTAATGCTGATTTAATTATAGTGCCAACCATGTTTTCTTTTTTGCTGAATGCATTCGCATTAATAAAAATGAAAACATCCATTGCAGCATGTATTCATTTTGGACCCGATTTTAATAATTTAAATAATGGCAGCTTAAGATGGCGCCTAGCGTTTAGAAATGCAAAAAATACACTACATTTAAATCTAGGTGGACTCGAGAAGGTTAATTATGAAGATTATTTACCAATCACTTTTAATGAAAAATTTAATTTATTCCCATTACCTTATGACGGAAGCTGCTGTGTATCACAGAAGAGCAAAATAGAAGTTGTAGGTTTTTTTGGTCATCAGCGTGGTGAGAAGGGTGTAGGTTTTTTTATGCCTTTAATTAATTATTTAGTTTCAAAAAATATTAATATTATTTTTCATGATTCATCGGCCAATATAAAGATAAATCACCCCAAGGTAAAGTATCTCAATTACGTTGAAAATATTTCCAGCGAAATAGCAAAATGTGATCTTATATTTCTTCCATATAAACGCGAAAATTATAGCCACAAAGGATCTGGAATTTTATATGAATCATTTGCAACTGGAGTGCCTGTTATAGTTCCTTCCGACACAACATTATCGGAGCATGTAAATTTAACTGGATCCGGAGTAACTTTTTCTGGTCACACCATAGAGAGTATGATTGATGCGTTTGAAGCAGCTCAAATTTCTTATCCTAAGCTATTAAAAAATGCTGTTAAAAACTCAGGCACTTGGGGCCAAAGACATGGGATTAAAAACTTTGTTAAAGCCATTATAGAGCCAAATAATTTTTTTGATTGTTAACCCTAAAAATATGAAACCTTTTGTAAGTATTCTTACGCCAACATATAATCGGCGCATTTTTATTCAGCAATACTTGAAAATATTAAGGCAGCAAGACTATAGGGGCAAAATTGAAATTATTATTGCAGATGATAGCGATGAGCCTGTCAATGACCTCTTGGGTAACGATGAGATTATTAAATACCATTATTTTAATGAAAAAAAATCTTTAGGCTTTAAAAGAAATTTTTTGGCTGAAGAGGCAAGGGGTGACATTCTAATTCATATCGACGACGACGACTATTATCCCCCAGAGAGAATAAGCCATGCCGTAGAAATCCTACAAAAAAATAATACGTTGATAGCAGGATCATCTCAATGCTTCTTTTATAACACCATTAAAGATGAAATAACCATTTCTGGGCCATTTGGTAAAAATCATGGAACTGCCGGGACATTCGCTTATTTTAAAGATTATATTAATGACCATCATTTTAATAATAATGACTGGGCACAAGAAGAGCCAGCATTTACGAAAAATTTTACTATACCTATGACTCAGCTTGACCCCAGAAAAACTATGATTGTTATATGGCATAAAAATAATACGTGGGATAAATCTAAGAGCGCAATGCGTCCCACAAGCCTGAAGCTAAAAGATTTAAATGTGGATATTCAAAGCAGACGATTTTATAAAAAGCTTAGCGGGCAATAAACTTTTTAAAAAACCTGGAATAACATTTCAAAATATTTATCCTTATCCATAATGCAAAAGTCGAAGATATTGGGTTCTGATTTATGCTGACTTTTATATAAGCTTATTAAGCTATTCTTTTGAACTAACTCATCCTCATTAAGATAGCTCAGAAAAGTATTTTTTTTATAGAGCCTAGTTGCATGGTTAAATAAATTTATTGCATTTAATCCTCTCGCATCATCTTTAGCATAAGGTAGGTCAGCATAAAAAAATAAATCAAATTTATCCTTGAGTACCTCAATATTTTTAATGATAGCAATTGCTATCGACAAATGATTTTTATGTCCACCTATGCCCATTGGAGAGACTAAGCATATTTTTTCAGTTTCATTCTTCTGATCTAAAAGGTAGGGGATCAGCGCGCTGTTTATTTTATCTACCTCGATATCTAATCCCGTTAAAATAAAAGGGTTGATACCAAGTACGCTTGGATCCTCAAATGAAAAGTTATAGCGACTTAGATTGCATCTTTGAGCGAATAACGAATCCTCTCCATCTCTTATTTTTGATATGACATTTTGATTGTATGTGTGGTCTAACCTTTCAACATAATTTGAGATGCTAAATAAATTAAGTAAATGTCCGTGATTAACCTTTGACACTAATCCACCCAAAGAAAAACAAATATCATCTAAGTGAGGTGAAATCCAGATCACCTGACGTTTGTGTAATACATCAATGATGTTAGGCATTCAAATCTACTTCGTAATTTCGTATAAGCTAAGTAAATAGTGCATTTGTTCTGTCTGAAATGAATCGTCTGCGACGGTTTGAGCCCATAAATTGTTTGTCTGGCGTTGGCTGTTATCTACCAGCCAATTTCGAGGACGTTTGACTACAACCCTGGGTATTGATTGCTTTTGTGCTTCGATTGAAAGGTTCAAATCATTCATATCGTTACGAGACCATGTTGAAATATCAAAATTTAATAGATTTGATAGAAATGCGCAGGTTCCAGTACCCAACTCATGGACATGACAACCCTTCTCTAGCTCTGAAGTGAAGTGAAATCTTACCGCGTCTCTGGCATATGATGCGTGAGGGGATACAAAAATTCTCCCATGAACGCCCACAATGACGCGGCCATGAAATAAAGCAATGGCATTTATTAAATGTTCTACGTAATTTTTTGGATATATGATGTCGTCATCAAAGAAAAATAGTATTGAAGTTTTATCAATCTGATTCAGCAAATGAAATCTAGAACTTGCATGATAATTGCCAAAATCCTCGGCTCTGTGGATGAATATTTTTGGATTATTTTCAATAAAGTGTGGGGGATTTTTAAAGTGATCTAGATAAATATGAATCTCATCAAGTTGACCAATTAAAGATCGAATCGCAGTCTCCAAGCTCTCAAGTCGTGACGGTTGGGTTGCTATGGAGCCTATGCGTGGCAACGCAAAAAAATCAGATGCATTGAATTCATTCACTTACAAAAAACCTTAGACTCATCGTAAGGATGACTTTAAAGAGACTGCACATAATAAATCATTGAACTGCTATTAATTGTTCAATAATCTCAAGTAATGAGGATTCCGGCGTAAGCTTTTCTAATTTAATTTCTACACCGAAGGTTTGTAGAATATTGAAGTTGAGATCTAACAAATCGAGCGAATCCATGTCTAAGTTAATAATTTTTTCTTCGAGCAGCTCTTCAATCGGTAAATTTAATTTTAAATTTTGTTTGAGAAAATTTATTAGGTTTTCTTTTGTGGCTTTTTGATGCGCTTCATTTTTCATTTTTCTTCCTCTATACGCTTTCGTTGATCATATCTGCGATTTGCAAAGGAGACAAGGCACCCATAAACTTTTCTTTGATTGACTCGCATCTATTTTTGACCGTATTTTCTATAACTAACTTTTCTATATAGGTTAAAAATTCATGTTCAGTAGGTTGCGTTTCTTTCATTAAAAATCCCACACCAAGCTTTTCAATTAATTGTGCGTTATATATTTGGTCTATGTCACCTCTATAAATGAGCTGGGGTATGCCGAATCTAAGTGCATGAGCAATAGTACCGATACCCCCGTGATGAGCGATCAATTTAATACCTGGAAAAACCTGTTCATAATTTATGTGACCCGTATGAAATATCGCTGGATTATCTG
>Ga0136641_1001428_pt1 | contig 10057 bp, 11 predicted proteins | sample EliLak1302023Y_FD_115312 | JGI IMG/M metagenome (GOLD analysis project Ga0136641, IMG submission 115312) | Freshwater microbial communities from Elizabeth Lake, Yosemite National Park, California, USA - 13020-23Y | ecosystem: Environmental > Aquatic > Freshwater > Lake ... | reverse complement strand
ACCGTCAATAGCCGCGAATAGTAGTCGCTTGTAATACTTTTGAATTTCTTCTGCACGGGCTGAATCTTCGGGCAATATTCGCAATGGCATAGGTGCGTCTTTTGGATCGGCTGTCCAAATAGTATGATCAAGAGTGCAAAGCATCTGCATCTTATTAGTCTGTTTGGTGTATATATAGACACCGTCTTCAGCATACACCGCTTCAGCTTCTTTGATGTAAGCACTGTTGACTCGTTGTGCCGCACAGGCTAGCTCTAGGACCTGCTGAGTAGGGAACTCTTTCTTGGACATTGCTCGCTCGCTAGTTGAGTTAATATACAAGTATTTTACATGAAAATACAGTCGGTGTCAACCTTCATTAGGCGTACATATATCTTTTTGGTTAGGCTGCGCATTGTAAGATTATAGGGCTCTGGAAACTCTGCTCGGTACATGCTCAAACTTGAGCTAACAAATCGATTGTTCAATTTATAACGACTAATTGCATCTATATTGTGTAGGTATCGTAAAGCTCTAGATTTACCCAAACTGCGGCACAGTTCAATTGCTATACTAACAGCATAAGCATCGATTTCATCTGGGTCTGCTAGATATTCTTTATGATCGTCTGATCGTATAATACCATTTCGGTATTTGCGTTTTTGGAATTGTCTTTGATGTTTTAATTCGTGTACTACTGTATCAAAAATTTGAATTAGTAATTGGGTAGAATGTTCTCCGTACCATACTTCGTTTTTATCAAAGTTATGTGTAATAATTAATTCTATGGGGATATCGTTATTTTGGTCATCTTCTGGATCGTAATAGCCAGTAAGATAAAATACTTCCTCACCTATAGTCCTATCTCGGACCGATCTTATTTTTAAATCAATATTATTAAGTTTAAATTCTTTGCGAATCTTGTTTAACAACTTTTGGAAACTTAGACCTGTTTTTGTGCCATCTCGAACTTTGCTACAGATCGCACAAATAGTTTCCATTATTGAGTTCATAGTCTATAAGTTATTCTACCCTTGCTTAGATCATAAGTGCTAACTTCAAGTCTGACATTGTCACCTTCAATGATTCTAATCTTGTGTTGTTTCAATTTACCGCCCATATAACATAGCAATAAATCCGGCATGTTTTCTACTTGAACCCTAAACATATTACCCGGAAGCACTTCTTTTACTAAACCTGATAATTCTAATAAATCGTCTTTACTCATCTTTTACTTTTGTAAGGCACCAAGTACCGTCTCCGTTATCTTTCCAATCAAGAGTATCGCCTTCCTTCCATCCGGCTTGTGCTAAAAAGTCCTCGGGAAACGGAAGAATACATTCTCCAGTTTCCGGATCTTCTTCTACAGTAATAGTCCAAGTTGTCATGATATTATTTACACCTTTATTAGTCATCGGCCCAAGGAACTGGTCTCCAACCCAAACGATTAAGATCCAATTCAATTTCTTCAGTTACTGTACCTTCAGGCACATAGTCACGCCCATCGGGATCAGGAGTCGGTTGGTATCCATCCAATCCAAAACCAGCTTCTTGATTCCCAATACCACTACAGTACCAATCAATATAATCGCCTTGTTCACGCATGTCAGCGACAATGCCACCACTATGGCGCCAACTGCACGACCAAACATCACCTTTTAGCTCTTGCCAACACTCTCTACTTTGCCAAGTCATGTTGCACATGGCCGCATACAAGTTTTGAGCATAGTTGTCACTCTGCTTGGCTTTGTCGCACAGTTCTTTTGAGCTACGGAGATCATACTCCATGTTGTTCTTTTGCCAAGCAGGATCTACTAGATTAGCTTCGTCTTGCTCTTTGGCTGTTTTCCAAAACTCTAAATAATGTTCGGGTACTTCTTCTCCCTTTTCTTCAGCTCGTTTGATCGCGCCTTCTACTTGGAAGGTATGTCGTTCTGGACTACTTGCTACTTTTTTTACCACTGATGAAATGCTCCTTGAAAGCAGTGTCTAGTTTCGTGACCTAAAATTGCCTGAGTAGTTTTTTGAGCGGTTATGATTTTACATGTATCTCCGTCAGCATTACTAGATACAATGGCACAGCTTTGAGCCGCAAAATTAAATGTTGCCAATCCTCGCGCCTGGCGTTCTCGATTGCATGCCGCGCCAACATCTTGAGATTGTTCCCACACTATCGTAACCTTGTTAGATTGGTTCCTACTGGTGTCAAATAATTTTAAAGGTTCGTCTTGGTAAGCCCAGCAATTTAATGTGGCTACCATAAAAACCATTCCAACTGTCTTTTTCATACTTGCCTCTTTCTGTGCCTGATTAAAATTGGTGTAGACGGTAGGATTCGAACCTACAAAGCCGCCCTAAGGGCAAGGCCCTATCCCAGCAAGCTGGAGGTATACCATGTTCCACTCACGTCTACATTGTAATTATAACGCCTTTTGTAAATACTGTCAATGCAATTCTCTAATATACCATTCGATAAGATTACACATTTTGGACAGCAAACTATGTTGGATCGTCCATTATTTAATGTCAGCTGGATTCTAGGCAGATTTTGTAATTATAAATGTAGTTATTGCTGGCCCTACGCTAGGACAGATGTACCTGATCACCGGACATTAGAAGTGTATAAGTCTACAGTAGATGAAATAAAACGTCAAGCTCGTTTGAACGGATTCACTCAATTTCATTGGAGCTTCTCCGGCGGAGAGCCGACCGCCTATAAACATTTACTAGAATTAACCAAACATTTAGATGACGGTGTAGAGACTCCGTACCAAACTGTACACATGACTACTAACTTGAGTCCAAGTTTGACATGGTGGCGTAATTGGCATAACACCACATGTCTATTGCAACGCAGAAGTATCACAGCAAGTTTTCATGCCGAACATGCTCGAGAACAAGATTTTGGAGACAAGTGCTTACAACTCATGGATGACATAGTCTATGTAACCATAAATCAGGTAATGGTACCTGATATGTTTTATGAAACACTGGAACGCTGTAATCGTTTTCGAAAACGAGGTATCAATGTAACACTCAAACCTCAGAGCAATGATACTGCTACAGCCTTAGTAGATGGGTATACACCCGACATGATTAAGATCATGCAGGATGATTTTGCTCAACAAGAAGGCTTCCAGATTCGCCTAACTGATGGTGAGCAAGATTATTACATCGATCAAGCTGAGAGATTCAATGCGTTAGGATTTAATAGTTTCACCAATTGGACTTGTAATAGTGGTTATCAAAGTGTTATAATAAGAGGCGATGAGGTCAAGCGAGCATACAGTTGTAAAGAAGAGAGTTTGGGTACGATAGAAAAATTTACTTTGTTTTCTGCCCCAAAAATATGTATTACTCCTAAGTGTGTGAGCAGTGCCGATAGCAAGATACCAAAATGCAGATAGATACAGAACACTTACATTACTGGATGCAGGCTATCCGTCAAAGCACTGATCCCCAGCGCACATTAGATGCCTTTTGGTCGGGGCAAATTAAAAGTAAAGAGTGGCTTATCAATCAATTAAGTCACCGAGTCAGAACACCTGTTAGTATAGACATACACGGTGGGTGGGTTGGTGTACTGGCCAGTATGCTATTTCAAAGCGGAATTCCTATTAAGAATATTCGTAGTATAGATATTGATCATACATGTGAAGCAGTTGCCACTATGATGAATAAAGGTGAAGAAATAGAAGGAAGGTTTAAAGCTGTTACCGCAGACATGTGTGAAATCAGATCAGATGCGGATGTTGTAATTAACACCAGTTGTGAGCATATCACACAAGAACAGTATGATTTATGGTTAAGCGGATTACCTTATAATACCTTAGTTATATTACAAAGCAATAACTATGATATTCCTGAACATGTGCGCTGGCACAAAAACTTTGACGAGTTTAAAGCTACTTGCGGATTGCACTTTTTGTGGGGAGGTGAAATGAAAACTCAATTGTATACCCGTTATATGATTATTGGACGTGTGAATGTTTAAGTTTAATCAATTACGGCAGATACATCTTGAGATTACTAATAACTGCCAAGCTAGTTGTCCTATGTGTAGCCGTAACCATCACGGCGGTATTGATAATCCGTTGATTGAAGCTAATAGCTGGACACTTGAACATTTTAAGCATACAATAAATCTAGAAGTACTGGATCAAATTAATGCGTTGTATTTTTGCGGGAATTTTGGTGATCCTTTATTGAATAACGATCTAATAGAAATGATTGAGTATGCAGTTGACTACAAACCTACTATTGAGATAAGGTTGCATACTAACGGTAGTCTTAGAAATAGCAAGTGGTGGCAACAATTAGCTAAGGTAATGCCTAAAGATCATTTAACTGTATTTGCATTAGATGGTCTAAGCGATACACACAATCTATATCGGATAGGCACAAACTATGAGCAAATATTGCATAATGCAAAAACATTTATCCAAGCAGGCGGTATTGCTGAATGGGCATTTATCAGATTTAAACACAATGCGCATCAGGTTGAAGCTGCCAAAGTTATTGCAAGTGAAATAGGGTTCCAGCGATTCGTTATGAAAGACAGTAGTAGATTTGTGCTGGATAGTAAATTCTCTGCACTTGACAAAACAGGCAAAGTAACACACTATCTCGAACCGGCCAATGAAAGCAAAATTGTTTTTATTGACCGAAAGGTCCTCGACAACTATAAACAAGTAGTTGCGGCCAGTGTGATTGATTGCTACGCACAACACAACAAAGAAATTTATATAGATGCATTTGGTAGAGTATTTCCGTGTTGTTGGCTAGCAAGCACTCCATATAACTATACAGAAGATGAGTCGTTAATTTTAGAAGTTCGTAGGGTTATGATTGATCAATATAATAGTATGATAGCCGACTTTGGTGGAATAGATAATATTGACACCCAATACCATAGCGTAAGATCTATTATAGATTCTACAGTGTACCAAACTGTCTGGAACACATACTGGTCAGATCCTAAGATGGTTACATGTGCTAGAGCGTGTGGAGTTAACGCACTAAGCAAACCAATTGATCAATTTACTCAAAGAGAACAGTTATGATTGAAGCCACTGCTGTTAGAAATCCTAACAATGAATCTTTTTCAGTGGTCTGGGATACAGGTCGCAGATGCAATTATGATTGTTCTTATTGTGAGTCGTCTAGGCATAACAATACTAGTAGTTTTAAAAGTCTAGACGAGTTTAAAACAACCTTTGATTTTATACAATCGTGGGCTAGTCTATATAACTCTAAACGCAAATGTACTGCGCAAACCAATATTAATTTCACAGGCGGTGAGCCTACCGCTAATCCTAATTTCTGGCATTTGCTTGATTATATAAAATCACAACCCGAGTTTTATTATTTGGCGTTAACTACTAATGGTGCATGGGGTGAAACCTATTCTAAAAAGATAGTTGAAATGATCGACTATGTAACTATCAGTTACCATGCAGAAGCAGATCCTAAATTAAAAGAACGTGCTGTAAAAAATATTCTAATGCTAGCTGAAACAAACGTACAGCTACAAGTTAACGTGATGCTACATGCTGATCATTGGGATGAGACAATAGGCGTCTATAATCAACTAAAAGATAAAGGTATAGATGTAAAACCTCGCCCAATAGGTGATGGCGCAATTACACGCAAGGGTTGGTTCATTGATGCAGATGGTTCTAATCGCAGGACCAGTCATGAGTATACAGCAGAACAACAGTCTTGGTTTTGGAATGAAATGGGGTCGAAGGGTGCGGCTAAGGCAGCTGCCGAGGGTAATCAAGTAGGTCGTGCTTGTTGCGGCGGCCGTTGTCTAGAAGGCAAGGTAGATGGTGCGTGGCAGCCTGTAAAATTAATTAATACAAACTTTGAAAAATGGAATTGCTTAGTTGATTGGTTTTTCTTATATGTTGATCAAGAAACAAATTTGGTTTATCATCATCAAACGTGTCAAGCGTTGTATAACGAACAACGTGGTCCAATTGGCAATGTAAATGATAGCGTTCAGTTATTAGAAGATTTAAAACTACGACTTCAAGATAAAGATAAATTCATAGTATGTCCGAACAAACGGTGTGGGTGTGGTATGTGTGTACCTAAAGCAAAGAATTTTCAAGACTTTATCGAGATTAAGGAATCGATAATAGCATGAACCATGTCATATTCTTTTCATTAACTGGAAAACGTTGGGAGAGAGCCTTATGGCCTCATCGAGTGGCTACTTACTTGCGAATGAATAATTGGGATGCTGAAGTTGTAGATTTTACAGCATTCTGGAAATTAGAAGAGCTACAAGAATTAGTGCGTTCACGTACATCAACTAATACAGTTATGTTTTGCTTTGGTACAGCATTTTTAAATCCTTGGAGTCCTTACCTAAATGAATTCATTACTTGGTTAAAGAAAGAGTATCCTAATGTTCCTGTTGTAGTTGGCGGCAATAACGCTTTAACTACTCCGGCAGAAGGTGTAGACTATTGGGTAGATAGTTATGGAGAGAACGCCATTCTAGCACTGTGCCAGCATCTTATTGGAACACTAGGCGCACCGTTACTAACTGATTCTGCATTTTTTGGCAGTAAGAAAGTCATCCGTGGCTTACATCATTACCCAAGTGCTCCGTTAGATAATTACTTAGTAGACTACGAAGCACGTGACTTTATGAGTCCGTATGATTGCCCGCAGATTGAAACAGCGCGAGGTTGCATGTTTAGTTGCAGTTATTGTAACTTTCCCCTGTTAGGTCAATCCAAAGACGTTAGTGTGAGTAAGGATGAATTCAAACGTCAACTACAACTAGGCTACGAAAAGTGGGGCATTAGGAACTGGCGTGTAATGGATGAAACATTTAACGACCGTCCTGAGAAACTACAAAAGTATGCAGACGCTGTTGATGAGCTAGGATATAATCCTTGGATATGTGGGTTCGCTCGCGGCGACCTAGTGGTTAAGCATCGTGAACATTGGGACACTTATATTAGATTAGGGTTTCTCGGACACTCAATGGGCATTGAAACCTTTAATAAAACAGCTGGTCGACTTGTGCGTAAGGGAGCAGATCCTGATAAACTACAAGAAGGCCTATTAGATTTCCAATCATATACAGATCAACATGCCCCAAATCGCTATAGGGCAAATATACAATTGATATGCGGTATACCAGGAGAAACTACAGAGTCGTGGCATAACAGTTTGGAATGGTTAAACACTAAGTGGCATAGACAAAGCGCCAGCGCACACATATTAGAAATAGGTGACTACGATGAATCACTGACTAATCAAAGCCGTTTTACCAAAGAACTGATAAGCAACGGTCTTATTAAATTAGAAGCTAGACCTAATCCCGGATACGTGGTAACTAAAGATGCTTATAAAGATGTGGTATTCCAATCTACTACCCCTCGGGGCGGCGGCGTAGGCAGCACTAGAAACGACATTATTATTTGGAAGCATCATACTATGGATTGGTATCAAGCAGAAAATCTTGTTAAAGAATTTTATTCCGACAATGGATTTAAAGGTCTGCGTGGATGTAATCCATTTTTGTCAGATAGACTTTTCTTATATCATGAAACTAATCATTATGAAAATATCTACAATTATAAGGTGTCGTCAATTGATACAGCAGACGCTAAATTTAAACAGCACGTACAAGATTATATAGATAAAAAATTAAATGTTTAAATTTAATCAACTAGAGAAAATACAAATTGAGATCACTAACCGTTGTCAGGCTAGTTGTCCAATGTGTCCTCGAAACATACACGGCGGACTAGATAATCCATTGCTCGAGTTAAATGATTGGACTTACGATAATTTTGTAAAAATATTTACAGTAGATGTGTTAGCACAACTCAAACAATTAAGTTTCTGCGGAGATTTCGGAGATCCTATTTTAAATAATGACCTGATTAGTATGTGCGGATATCTAAAATCTTGTAGTCCCAACATACAACTTCAAATTCATACGAACGGCAGTGCTAGGAACGAAGCATGGTGGTCTAAACTTGCTAATAACATGCCCAAGCATCATTCTATTGTTTTTGCACTAGATGGACTAGCTGATACCCATGCTGTTTATCGTATTGGAACTGATTATAATAAAATTATTACTAATGCATCTGCTTTTATTAATGCAGGTGGAAATGCAGAATGGTGCTTTATTAGATTTAAACACAATGCTCATCAAGTCGATACTGCTAAAAAACTAGCCTACAGTTTAGGATTTGAAAAGTTTTATGTAAAAAATAGTAAAAGATTTAGTCGGCCATTTCCTGTTGTTGATAACAAAGGAGGGTTTCTTTATAATATAGAACAACCTGCCGATACTCCGATTGAATTTGTAGGTCGTGATCAAGTAGCAGGTCATACCTCTTGGAAAAACGCAGATAAAATCAGTTGTCAAAGTCTCGAGGATAAGGAACTATATATAGATGCACACTACCTGTTAAGCCCCTGCTGTATGATAGGAGCATTTTTGTATACTAACTATGATAGCCGTTTGTTAAAAAAATATAACTTGTACGAAGAAGACTCAATTATAGAAGAAGGGTCAGTTATTCAAAAACAAGTTTTAGATTTCCCTAAATTAAATGTTCTAGAATTAGGACTTAAGAATGTTGTTGAAACAGCAGAATGGCAAACTATGTGGCAACGTAAATGGCACGACAAGTCTAGCAGTACCTGTATAATTATGTGCGGTCCACACAGGCCCTTTATTAGCATAGATGAGCAAAAAATTAATGAATAAAGTATTTTGGATGCAACCTGAAACTACCCAGTTAGGTGATTGGCAAAAACAGATCAAAGACCTAACTGGTAGTCCTAGCTTTTGTGTACTGCCTTGGATACACTTGGCTACACGCCCTAACGGCGATATGCGTATATGCTGTGTTGCAAATGCCAGTGGTGCAGACAGTGGTGATTATACTGTAGGACTAGTTAAGAAAGAAGATGGCGAGCCTGCAAACTTTGCTAATGATCTACCCACAAGTGCATTTAACAATGATTACATGAAGTCAGTGCGTAAGACCATGTTAGAAGGAGCAGTTCCTGCTAGTTGTACTAAATGTTTTGAAGAAGAAGCAGAGGGGATTGCTAGCAAACGTATTTGGGAAACAGGCACATGGCACTTAAATGAAAAGATAGATATTAAAGAGCTTATAGCTGAAACAGAATTAGATGGAGCAGTCCCCTACAAATTACAGTATTTGGATCTACGGCTCGGGCACACTTGTAATCTTAAATGTATTATGTGCAGTCCGCATGATAGCAGTCTGTGGGTTCCGGAACATAAAAAAGTATTTCCTATATTCACAAGTCAGTTAATTAAAAAACAAATGAGTTGGGAAGGTGATGACTTTAACAACAAGTGGCATGAAAATCCTGCGTTCTGGGAAGAAGTATACGATCAAATTCCTAATATTAAACAACTATATTTTGCTGGTGGCGAGCCATTACTAATCAAAGAACACAAGACATTCCTTTTAGAAATTATCAAACGTGGCTATGCTGGACAAATTAGCCTACGCTATAATACTAACGGCATACTAGTTAACGATGAAATTATCGATATATGGAGTCAATTCCGTAAAGTTAAAGTAGGTGTTAGCCTAGACGGTATTGGTCCACGTGGTGAATACATACGCTATCCGTTAGATTGGAAAACTGTAGAGGAGAATCTAATCAAATTAGACAATGCTCCAGACAACATACAGACTAACATTGCCATGGCTGTACAGATCTTAAACATCAAACACGTTCCAGATTTTATCAAATGGAAAGTGCGCATGAACTTTAAGAAAGTTAACTTTGATAAGAATGCCGCAGGACAGATCATGGGTGGGGGACTTGTAGGTGTACATCTGCTTTGGATTCCTACCTGGTTAAGTCTACGTGTGCTACCTAAAGAAGATAAACTAGCAGTTCGTAAATTATTTGCTGAACTACAAGATTGGTTGTGGGACAACTATACACAAGATGCAGAGTTCTGGGAACGTAATCCCTATGGTTGGAAACGTTGGGAAGGCATCCTAGACTGGATGGACAAAGAAGATCACACTAACTTGCTAACAGATTT
>Ga0136641_1001427_pt1 | contig 10061 bp, 15 predicted proteins | sample EliLak1302023Y_FD_115312 | JGI IMG/M metagenome (GOLD analysis project Ga0136641, IMG submission 115312) | Freshwater microbial communities from Elizabeth Lake, Yosemite National Park, California, USA - 13020-23Y | ecosystem: Environmental > Aquatic > Freshwater > Lake ... | reverse complement strand
CGCAGATTTACAACCTGCCAAAACTACACCGTCAGATGCTTGAAGTTCTTGGTATCAAGAACGCTGGTGACCTTATCCCGAATAATGACGATCAGAAGCCACGCGACCCGATCAGCGAGAACATGAGTTTCCTGACGGGTAAGCCAGTCAAAGCGTTTATCTATCAGGATCAGGATGCTCATATTGCCACCCACATGGCGATGATCCAAGACCCGATGATTATGCAGATGATGGGTCAGAACCCAATGGCACAGCAGATGCAAGGCGCAATCATGGCCCACGTAGCAGAACACTTGGCGTTCGCGTATCGCAGCAAGGTTGAAGAACAACTTGGCGTTCCTCTTCCCGCCCCGGATGCTGAACTACCAGAAGATATTGAAGTGCAGTTGTCGCAGGTTATTGCTCAAGCAGCCCAGCAGTTGAAGGGTATTAACCAGCAACAAGCTCAACAAGCACAGAACCAACAGCAAGCCCAAGACCCGAACATTCAGTTGCAGCAGCAAGCCATTCAAGTTCAACAGCAAGAAGTTCAACGTAAGTCACAAGATGATGAACGTAACTTCCAGATTGCTCAAGCAAAACTGCAACTGGAACAGCAGCGTATGCAGCTTGATGCCCAGAAGGAAGCAGCCCGACTGCAAATCCAAGATAGGCAGAACACCGCAAAAATCGCGGCACAGAGCCAGCAATCAGACAAGAAGATTCGTGCAGATATGTTTAAGTCAGCCAATAAACAACCAACCAAGCCATGAACAAGTACTTTGAGATCATTTTGAAAGAGATTGAAGAACGCCGGGAATACATTGCAAAAGCATTGATCGAAGGCAGCGCAAAAGAATATTCCGAGTATCGGAGTATGTGTGGGGAAATAAAAGGTTTGTCTATCGCGCATCAAGCAATTGTTGAGTTGGTCAATAAAATCAATAAAGATGAGGATGAGTAATATGGATCGTCAATGCACGTTGTGCCAAGCAACAAAGCCATTGATTGACTTTGTAAAGGTGAAGGCGCGTATTGATGGTCATGGATTTCGGTGCAAACAATGTTTAAACGCGCAACAAAAGAAGTCGGTTCAAGCATATAAAGCAAAGAATGGAAATAAGGTGCGCTCAGTTCAGCGAGAGGCTTACTGGGAAAGCGTAGAACAAAGCCGACAAAAGAACCGAGACAAGTACCGAAATGATGCGGCTTCTTGCCAAAAACGAACGTCAGCCTATGCTGCGCGTAACCCATTGAAGCGACGGGAATGGGGGCGCATTTGGGCCTCTCTTAATAGAGAGCGCCTCCAAGCCAAGACCAACTACCGCCGAAGACTGGCACAAAAGTTATCGGAACTGGACAAATTTGTGTTGTCTGAAGCAGCCCAATTGTCTGCACTGAGAACAGAGCGCCTTCAGTTTTCGTGGCAAATAGATCATATTGTGCCAATTGCAAAAGGCGGAACCAACGCATTTGACAACATTCAAGTTGTTCCCGCCAAATGGAATGCCTCTAAAGGCGCACGGCATACACAAAGATTTTTTGGATAAGGGTTCATGGGTTCCCTTTTTAACCCAGTGCGTAAATTGGAGAAAAGTGATGATGAGTGAGTTGTTTATTGCATCCCGTGAGGGTGCCGAGCCGACCGTTCTGCCAACCTTAGCAGAGCAAAAGGCCAAACAGTTGCCAGAGCCTGCAACGTACCACCTGCTGTGCGCCCTTCCTGAAGCCGAGGAAGAGTATGAGAGCGGTATCGTTAAGTCTGGGCAAACGGTTCACTTCGAGGAAGTGATGTCCCCCGTGCTGTTTGTGGTCAAGATTGGTCCTGACGCTTACGCTGATAAGTCACGTTTTCCAAGCGGCCCTAGCTGCAAGGTTGGTGATTTCGTTCTTGTTCGTCCCAACTCGGGAACCCGGATCAAGATTCACGGCCAAGAGATGCGGATTATTAACGATGACTCCGTGGAAGCCGTTGTCGAAGACCCTCGCGGCATCAGCCGTGTTTAAGGAGCAAACATGAGCGAATTCAAATTCCCCGACGAACAAGAAATTGAAAATCCATCTGCCGTAAACGATGGCGATGAGGTTGAAATTGAAGTCGTAGACGATACGCCAGAGGAGGACAAGGGCCGTTCTCCGATGAAAGAAGCCCCCGCTGAAGTTACCGATGAGGAACTGGAGCAATATGGCGAGGGCGTCAAGAAGCGCATCCAACACTTCAGCAAGGGTTATCACGACGAACGCCGCGCAAAAGAAGCGGCTGTGCGTGAAAAAGAAGAAGCAATTACTCTAGCCCAGCGGGTTCTTGAAGAGAACAAACGTCTTCAAGGTAGTTTGGGTGAGGGTCATGCAGCCCTGCTGGAACAGGCCAAAAAAGTAATCAGCGGCGAGATTGAAGACGCAAAACGCCAATACAAAGCAGCGTATGAGGCCGGGGACTCAGAAGCCCTTGTGTCGGCGCAAGAAGCCTTGATGTCGGCTAAACTTCGAGATAATCAAGTGAATAACTACAAACCTGCTTTACAAGAGCCGGAAACTGTAGTACAACCGCAACAACGGCAACAGCCCGAAGTTAAAGTTGATAACAAAGCACGAGCATGGCAAGAATCCAATCCGTGGTTTGGGGTAGACAAGAAAATGACGGCTGTTGCTTTAACCGTACATCAAGACCTTGTAGATAGCGGAGTTAACCCAACGAGCGACGAGTATTACGAGCGTATCAACGCCGAAATGCGAGACACCTTTCCAAGCGCGTACCCCTCGGATCGGAAGAAATCGAATGTTGTTGCCTCTGCAAAACGCAGCACTGCACCTAAAAAGATCGTGCTGACCCAATCTCAAGTAAATATCGCCAAGCGGCTGAATGTTCCACTGGAACTGTACGCCAAGCAGGTTGCTGAACAATCAAGGAAACAAAATGGCTGAGAATCGTGTAACTCGTGAAACCGAATCCCGTGACAAGACGGAGCGTCCAAAGCGTTGGATGCCCCCACAGTTGCTTCCGAATCCTAATCCTGAACCGGGGTATGGTTTCCGCTGGATTCGCGTCAGCACGTTGGGCACAGATGACCCAATGAATGTTTCCTCCAAACTCCGCGAAGGCTGGGAGCCCGTAAAGGCTTCCGATCACCCCGAAATCCAATTGATGGGCGGCGGCAAGAACCGTTACCCAGATAGCATTGAGATTGGTGGCTTGATCCTTTGCAAAACACCGAGTGAGTTTATCGAGCAGCGGAATGAATATTTTCAGAAAGCCGCTGACGGTCAAATGAGTTCGGTTGATAACAATCTTATGCGCGAGAATGACCCACGTATGCCGCTGTTTAAAGAGCGTCGTTCGGAAGTGTCATTTGGGCGCGGTTCTTAAATCTTAGGAGTTAAATATGGCTTATCCTTTTATCGATGGCCCTTACGGGCTAAAGCCAGTCAATTTGATTGGCGGTCAGGTTTTTGCGGGCTCTACCCGTAACTTGCCAATTCAGTACGGTTACGCAACCGACATGTACTGCGGTGACATTGTTAAGCTGGTGCGCGGTACGGTGGTTCAATCCACTATTACTTCGTCCAATGGCGAAACGACTCCCGGCAGCACGGCGCCTACCGATAACATCGTTGGTATTTTCTTGGGTTGTTCTTACACAAACCCAATTACAAAGCAAAAGCAATTTGCTCAATACTGGCCCGGTGGTACGTTGGCAGGTGATGCAGTAGCTATTGTTGCGGATGATCCTGACCAAGTATTTAAGATTGTTATGCTTCAATCTGGTACGGCTATCGGTTCCGGGGCTGTTCCGATGTTGGGTCAAAACATCCAGTTGAGCCGTTTGTGGCAAGCTGGTACGGGTTCGGCAGTCGCTGGTAACGTCAGTACGGGTAATTCTTATCTGGCTGCGTTGGCTTCGACTCTGGGCACTACCGCTCAAGTTCCGCTGCGTGTTGTGGGCTTGCAATCTGATACTGCTTACTCTGTATCTGCTACTGGTAGTTCGTCGTCTACCACTATTACTTTGACTGGTACTGGCTTGCCAAGCGCAATTTTGTATGGCGCTGACGTTGGCTACATTGCTCCAAATGGTTCATTGATTGAAACGGGTTCGTATGTAACTGCTGGTCTGACCGCAGGTACTATTTCAATCACCATCAATGCAGCCGTTGCAGTCCCCGGTTCCGTAACTGCTATTCCTAGCGGGTCTACGGTGGTGTTTACGATGTATCCTGAAGTCTTGGTTAAGTTTAACCAAGGCACTCATGGTTACTACTACCCTGTTTCTGTCTAAGGAGTAATATCACATGGCTATTAGTCGCGCACAACTGCTAAAAGAGTTGCTCCCCGGTTTGAACGCACTGTTCGGTCTGGAGTATGCAAAATACGGCGAAGAACACAAGGAAATCTACGATCAAGAGACTTCCGAGCGTTCGTTTGAAGAAGAAACCAAGCTGTCCGGTTTCTCTGCTGCACCTGTCAAGAACGAAGGTCAGGCCATTCAGTATGACAACGCCCAAGAGGCTTGGACTGCTCGCTACAACCACGAAACCATTGCTTACGGTTTCTCGATCACTGAAGAAGCGATTGAAGATAACCTGTATGACAGCCTCTCGGCTCGTTATACCAAGGCTTTGGCCCGTGGTATGGCTTATACCAAGCAAGTCAAGGCTGCTGCCATTCTGAACAACGGCTTTAGCGCAGGTTTCACCTACGGCGACGGTCAATCTTTGTTCAGCACGGCTCACCCGCTAGTTTCTGGCGGCACCAATAGCAATCGTCCTGCGGTTGCTGCTGACTTGAACGAGACTTCTTTGGAAGCTGCCGTCATTCAGATCGCTGCTTGGACGGATGAGCGTGGTCTGCTTATCGCTGCAAAGCCACAGAAGTTGATCGTCCCCCCTGCTCTGATGTTCGTTGCTACCCGTCTGTTGGAAACCAGCCTTCGCGTTGGTACTACCGACAACGATATCAATGCACTAAAGAACAACGGTTCGATCCCACAGGGTTATACCGTCAACCACTTCTTGACCGACACGAACGGTTGGTACTTGAAGACTGATGTGCCTAACGGTCTGAAGCACTTTGTGCGGACGCCAATGAGTACGTCAATGGATGGTGATTTTGATACGGGGAACACCCGTTACAAGGCCCGTGAGCGTTATTCGTTTGGTGTGAGCGACCCACTCGGCATCTTCGGTTCGCCCGGTTCGACCTAATAGATAAGATTGGGGGAACCCAGTCGGGGGGAGGTGGTCACAAGCCGCTTCCCCTTTTTATTTGCATTTTTAAAATAAACGTGGTACAACTACCATACCAAGACTACTTGGCTTGTTGACTGACTTGGCAGACTCCCCTCAAGACAGCAAGCCGTAAATGAGGATATATCATGGGATTCGCAACTCACCTTGGCCCTTGGCTGCTCGGCACGGTTAAAGACACCACCGGGACCACGGCTGGCATGATTCGCAATATCGGTGCTACGCACTCTTTCCAATTTAAGGTTGTCGCCTACGCAGACACCACCGCACAGACCGTGCTGGCGTGTATTCCTGCTGGCTCAGTCATCCAGTCGATTCAGTTTCTGACGACCACGGCGTACACCACGACTGCCCCTACTTTTGCCTTCTTCGTGAATGGTACGGCAATTAACTCTGCTACCGCACCTTCTGGCACTACTGCTGGTACAACTGGTCGCGGTGGTTTTACGCTTGGCACATCCAACCCTTCTTTGGTTGCTAACGTAGGAACGACTGATGCAATCATTGCGTTCACGCAAGTAAATGGTAGCGGTGGCACTGGCGCGGGTATTCTGGAAATCAGTTACATCGTGCGCGGATCGGACGGTGCGATTGCGCCAACCGTCTTTACTGCCTAATTAGTCTCGGGGGCTTCGGCCCCCATTTCATAGGAGATAAATTATGGCATTGACCAATCCAAGCCCCACGTTTCCACAGTTTCCGGGTGATGCGGCAACGGTTACGGTAAGTGATACGACCCGATTTGCGCCATCTGTAATTTATGTTGGTACAACGGGCAACGTCAACGTGGTTACGTCCCAAGGCACAACAGTTCTGTTTGCCGCAGTACCTGCGGGAGCAGTTATCCCAGTGCGTGTCATTGGCGTAAATTCCACAAGTACTACAGCATCAACGCTCGTTAGGATTTTCTAATGTCCTTCGGACTCGGATTCGCCATGCCGCACTTTTCTAAAGTGTTGGCAAGTGGTGCTGCGCCAGTAGTTCCAATGACTATTGTTGGTTATACAGCACAAGCACTGACAATTGGCGCGGGAGATAATGTTGGGTTTGGGGTTACTTTAACAATTAGCCCAGCATTAGCATCGGGCGACAAGATATTTTTTGCTTATTCTGATGAAGTTGATCTTGGAATGGGGAACAGTGGGTTTCCTACCGGAGTTAGTAACTTCACCCAAATTGCAGCCCCAACATCTGCAAACGGCAATTGGTTTGTTTATTCATCTAATGTAACCGCAACAGTTGCTGCGGGGTCTTCATATCCCATTGGCCCATCTGGTCCAGCCGTAAATTACGGGTTTTATGCGATGTGGGTAATCAGGGGCGCAAACGCAACTGTCCCATATGAAGCAAGTAGCGCGGCTATCGTTGCGACCACTGGAACAAATACCCAATCTTTTAGTGTAACTACTGGTAATGCCAATGATTGTGTTTTGTCCCTTGCTTACCCAGTACCTATACCTAATTTCGCCGATGGCACAAATGTATTGAATTCCTTTACCCCCACAACCTCTGGGTGGGGTTCATCTTTAGTGGCACAAGATGGTGTTGCAAGTAAATGTTTCTGGATTCTAGCAAACCCTAATATTGCAACCGCAAGTACAACATCTGTAAGTGCCACAGTATCAGCACAGACTGGTACAGGAACTAATGTGCTTACGTTCAACATCAAGAAGTAAACATGGCTAAGAAAACACCTTCATTGGCCGTGGGGCGCGGTGAAAAACTTCCAGCATCTAAGGGTGCGGGTTTGACCGAAAAAGGCCGCAAGAAATACAACGCCGCAACAGGCAGCAATCTTAAAGCCCCGCAGCCCGAGGGTGGACCACGCAAGAAATCATTCTGTGCCCGTATGAGCGGTATGCCGGGTCCGATGAAAGATGAGCAGGGGAAACCTACTCGCAAGGCCGCATCTTTGGCTCGATGGAAGTGCTGACATGACCCAAGACTCAGAATCCTTTAAACAGGCGCTGGATGCTGCCTCTGTAGTCACAGCCATAGGCTCTTTTATGGACATACTTCCAGCAGTTGCCGCGCTTTTTACTATCATCTGGACAGGTCTTCGCATCTGGGAAACAGATACGGTCAAGGGTTGGACGGGAAGATTGGAAAAATAAACTCATGGCTAACTTCATAAACAACGGTAGTTTGGCCCCCGAAGTTTTGGAAGATGTATTCAAGACTGTCATCTGCCCTGTAATTAATTTCACTGGAACTTTGATTTCCGGTGGGCCAATGACGGTCAATGTTGTTGGTGATGATGGGCTTGTATACCTGACATTTTTTTTAACCACTGTAAATGTTTCAGTGTCCTCTGGGCTGGTTACGCAACTTGCTCAAAGACTGCGGTTCCAAATTGTTTCGGGTTCGGGTAGGTTTTCTATCGCGTTGAACGTCATTAACCAGCAATTATCTGCGGCAGTTTTTCTCGTTACGGCGGTTGCTATCAACTCTGGTGGCGGTGGAAATACGTTTTATAACCCACCTACGTCAAACCCAAACAATTCAGCAGTGTTGTTTACTAGGTCTGACAACACTATCGCTACCACGATTCCAATTGCCCAAGTGTTCCCAGTTAGTGGTGTATACCACTACAACGTCAATGTTAATGCTGCTGGGCAAGCGGTATCTATCAGCGGTTGGGGGCCGGGGTCTACAGGGCTAGTAAATGGCTATTAACCCACAGAAGGTGTTGTTGATATACAACACTAACTCTGATTCCAGAATTCAGGCATTAAACACCCAAGGCGGGGTTAACCTCCGTGATTGGTATGCTCAAGTTCGTGGACTTACAGGGGGTGGCGGCACTACTGACTACTATTACCTTGGGTTTGATTTTGGGACTGCCGCTCAAATAGGTATAAATGGGTCATACTTGGGCTCACCAAGTATAGATGGCCCCAACGCAATCACATGCACAGATAGTTCTCCAAAAATGCCGTCACAGGTAGGTATTAAACTACCTACTGCATTAGCAAATATAAGTAATTTGTACAACTTAGAAGCCGTATTTGTAATGCCCGGGGTTCCAAGGCAGGTTGCAATTGGTAATCCAATACCTTCACCATCGCCACCGAGTTCTGGAAGTAACTACGGTAATAACCAATATTTAGAAATATATTTTGCAGTTGCAATGGGTAAGGGCGCAAGTTTCCCTAATGGGTATATACAAACAAATTTTATTCAGGAAATGACCTCGACAATGGGGCCATTAATTACTGATGCTACCCCAAACTATACGCAAAATCATGTACCAAACGGGTACTATCGTACCGCAGCGCCAAAACCCTTAACAAAAATCCGTTCTTTTAGTGGTATATATCCAACATATTATGGGCGTATCGGGTGGGTTTTTTCTGATGGGTCAGGTACAGACCCTGATTTTAATTACGCATGGGGATGTTCTAATTTTGTACAAACGCAAACTATTGTCAATAATGCAATAGCCGCAGAACAAGTAAACAATTTTTCTAAGTTACATATCCTTGGTGGTAGCGCATATGTTGAAGGTAGTAATTTTGGTTTGGGTGGTACTTTGGCTAGTATTGCAGTAAATAAACTTGGAATTAGTGCTGGACTTACAACAACTTACATAGAAGACAATCCATCTGTCTTGCCAGAAGTTCAGTTACAGGGGCCTACAAATAGTGAGCGTGGTCTATGGGATGGGTACCCACAACCACCTTCAAACCAACCAGCATATCCAGCATACCCAGATAGACCCATGTGGTGGGGTGGGGCATGGCCCGTCTTTCAAACCACTCCCGGAGCACAACGAGCGCAAGGTATAACAGGAGGGAATTATCAATTAACTGTACAAGGTTATGGCACTACCCCAATTCAGCCATTTTGTTTAATTTCTCCCAAAATTTACCCCGTTAATAGTGATCCTGTGGCTAAAAATTATTTGTCATTTGCCCCCGGTGGTTTTTCTTTTGGGTGGGGAAGTGCCTGTACATGGCTACAAGATTATAGTTTACGTAATGGCGCATCAATGTCGTTCGGTTGTGGTGGTGAGCCTTTTGGACTTGCTATTGTAGATTCCGATGCTCTGTTATATTGGTTGCTAAATGGTTTTACTGGTTCAGAAGCAGTGTACAAAGCGGGGGTTTCTTGCTTTAAATACACAGGGCAATCAGTTGGCTGGACTGATAGTACGCCCAATGGGTTTTTCCCAGCGTTGAATTTCGGGGACAATTGGGGTTTACCACCTAAAACTATAGCAAATGGGTGTAGGGGGCAATTAATTTCTGTTCTTGGCGATCCCCTCTACGCCCCATACAAAGCACATAACCTTCAACCTAGACTCATGCAGGTAGGATGATCTAACATGACTACGAACAACAATGTCGACAGCAGCACATTTACCCGAGATGATGTCGTCAGGACAACAATGGTCAACCAGTATTTTTCTGGTTTGCTTAATCCGCTGGGGAGCGTTACGCCTACGGCTTCTCCATATTCGGCTGGCACAACAACGGTGACATTCCACTCCGACGACAAGTACGGAGGGTATACAATCTCGCAAATTGTGACTGCGCTGAAGCAGTTTGGTATACTTCCTAATGTTTAGAACAGGAACAATATGCCTTCTTCTTCCAAGAAACAACACAACTTTATGGCGGCAATCGCCCATAATCCAGCTTTTGCAAAGAAAGTTGGAGTCCCCCAGAGCGTAGGCTCTGATTTTACCAAGGCCGACAAAGGCCGTACATTTGCAAAAGGTGGTGATACTATGGCTACGAAAATGAATCCCGGATTTGCAGCAATGATGGCTAAGAAAGAAGCCGCGTTTGAAAAATCTGGTAAAGACGTTGAGAAAAAGGGCATGAAAGAGGGCT
>Ga0136641_1001425_pt1 | contig 10068 bp, 7 predicted proteins | sample EliLak1302023Y_FD_115312 | JGI IMG/M metagenome (GOLD analysis project Ga0136641, IMG submission 115312) | Freshwater microbial communities from Elizabeth Lake, Yosemite National Park, California, USA - 13020-23Y | ecosystem: Environmental > Aquatic > Freshwater > Lake ... | reverse complement strand
AGTTTATCAATAAGTTCACCATGCAATCTATCAGATTGAGAAATTTCGAAGCTAGGTGCGATATCATTTTGCTTTACGCAGCCATCGGTATCAATGAATCCAGCTAGCAATTTCAATCGTGTTTCCTCATCATTAAACAGGTAAGAATCGGGGATATGTTTGTTTTTATATAAATTATTTTTCTTTAACAATTCTTTGAATGGATTCATATCACTTCTCGTCGAACCATGTTTGGTTACCCCATAATTAGTAGTTGGTTCGCTTTTTTCAAAACTCCAATCGCACGCAAAGTTATTTTTGTTCTTTGAATTTATACAAGCGAGACAAGTCGCAGAACTATTATTCATATGACCAATAGACAATAACGACCCAGAATCCTTCCTTCTTATTCCATAATGGTAACAGTCTTCTCGTCCACTATTTAGATGATGAGTAATTTCCGCATTAATAGTGTCTGCCCAAGTTGCAAACGCCTTTACAATTTCTTCATCGATTGAAGTAAAGCCGTTGCCATTGTGATCACCATCACCTAACCATGCGCCCAACACATAAGGATCAATCGGTACATGTTGTTTTTCCCATTTAATGCAGTTTAAATTATTCATCATCATAAGATGTCGCTTATTATAATTTGACAACTTCATGTAATCTTCAAGTTTAATGTCGATTATATCACTGCTATTATAATTATTAATAATTTCTGCTCTAAACTTTTCCATTTCCAAATAAGCAGTTTCTTTAGTCATTGTGGACTTATTAAAATGCGATTTGGTCTTCGATGGGCTTTCGTTTGTCTGCATAGTTTTACTTTTAATAGTATTATTTGTAAAATATAACATGACCCATGATTTGTTTGACTCTTTCCAAGATATTTTTGCGTTTTTATTAAAACACAATGTCAATATATGTTGGCTATTGACAACTAGCTTTTTTCCATTTTCGCTTATTATCTCATACATTTCGTCAATTCCATTTGTAGTTTTAAGAACAGTTCGTTTTTCTCCATCGTCGCCAATCAATGTGTCGCCTACAATAACTTCTTTTGCTGTTTTAATTGTAGAATCCCACATTAGTATCTGCGTTTCTGGCGACAAACAACCGAATTGTCCATTGGGTTCGAGAAGATTGATATTGTTAGAACCAACGTAGTTCTGTGCCATGTTTACAATTGCACCATTCAAAGATGCCTCGCCATGGTGGTAGGCAGAATGTTCACTGACATATCCAGAAAATTGGGCGACCTTAATTTCGCTCGTGAGATTACGCTTGAACGCGCTAAATAGAATTTTACGAAGCGAAGTCTTCAATCCATCAACCATGTTTGGAATCGACCGTTCGCAATCGTAGATGCTGAAATGAATCATTTCTTGATTGATAAACTCTTCATATTGTACACTTGCGCGATTTGTGTCCAAATATGAATCCTTGTTGTATTGTTCTAGCCATGTCTTGCGATCATTGCTGCGTTCTTTATTAAATGCCTTGTCGATAGTATCATCGCTAGTGGGGCCAGAGTAGATAAAATCGACGATCTTTTTGTTTGCGAAATATTCCTTGAATTCCGCCGAAGTAGAAGTGCCAAGACCCTTAAAATATTTTACATTCCATCCAGCTAGATTATTATTGAGCGATTGCTTCCAAGCTTCATACTCACCGTCGTTATAAAACAATTTGATTTGGCTTCCCTTCTTTGCGCGAAGAATGGGAGTATTCATAAAGGAAATGAAGCCAGGGATTTTTACAAGACTTGACCATTCGCTATGGAACAGATTGATACAAAGACCCTTGATGTGTGATCCATCCAAATCCTGATCCGTCATAAACATCATCTTACCATATCGCAAATGTTGATGGACATCTGTGATAGACTTATATTGCTTGCCCGTTTCAAGGCCAAGGATTTTCTTAATGTCTGTAATTTCCTTGTTTTCAGCAATCTTCTTTGTGGCGTTTCCGCGAACATTCAGCAACTTTCCCTTAAGAGGATAAATGCCGATAGTGTTGCGATCACTGCTGGACAGACCAGAAACAATTCCCGACATGGCCGAAAGTCCCTCACAAAGAATGAGGATGCAATCTTTGGATTGCGCAGTTCCACTATGGTTCGCATCAATGAAATTCGCAATGCCACGAATTGTCTTAGTCTTAGAACCATCCGTCTTCTTTGCTAACTTGGTCTCCTTGGCTTCGGTGAGAGACATTGCCATATCCATGACACCCATCTTCGCAACCTTCTCAATAAAGGAATCACTGACTGTACAAGAGGAGCCGAACTTGGAAGATGGAGTGTTCATAAAATCCTTGGTTTGGCTATCGAATGCAGGATTTTCAATATCACAACGAACAAATAGAATAATTTGTTCCTTAATCGAAGATGCATTTACCTTAATCTTCTTCTTCTTTTCAATATAGTCACAGAGCTTACGAACTATTTGGCCTACAATATAATCCACATGCTTTCCGCCCTTGAAAGTGCAAATTCCATTGACAAACGAAATCTGTACGAATTCATGTGTGGGGGAGAGAGCAACCGCATATTCCCAGCGCTCATCACTTTGTTCATAAACACGCTTAGTATCTCCCTTTTCGCCAATATAGAGATCAACGTACTGTTGAAAGTTCTTTACTGGGACTGTGGTGCCATTGTAAACAACCTTTATCTTCTTAGTAGAATGATCACTTACTGCGGCAATGTCATAAACGCGCTTTTTGAGAAGTGCGATCATATCTGGAGTAAGTCCACTTATCTTAAGTCGCGCATAATCTGGTTTGAACGTGACCTTGGTGTAAGGCTTAGTTGTAGAAGCTTTGGTAATCTTTGGAGGATCAATCTTATCTAAGTTGTTGTGAAACTCTTGGACATACTTGAGGCCACGAGTGTGGTCAACAGTCTCAATCTTGCCGTAGGTAGACCAAATCAAAACCAACTTGAACCCAAAGCCGTTCTTACCACCAACGATCTTCTTTTCTTCCTTGTCGTAATTGGTGGAAGTTCGAAGGTGTCCAAAGATCATTTCAGGAATCCATAGATTATACTCAGGGTGCTTAGCAACATCAATTCCATTTCCATCGTTCATGATGGTGATAGTTCCATCGGGATCAATGGTGGTTTCAATAACCGTAACGATCTTTTTATCTTCAGCAGTGGACTTATTCATACGAATGACGTGATCTCTAGCATTAACAATGCCCTCATCAAAAAGTTTATATAGACCAGGAATATATTCGATTTCAGTGGGGTGAATCTTTTGACTCGCCTCATCAAAAACCCACATGTTCGCGTCTACATTTTCGATGGAACCGATGTAGGTATCGGGATTATCGAGAATATGTTGCTTATCGGTTTTGCGCTGATACTGTTTTGCCAGGTCGGTCATCGTAGAGAAATTAAATAAAACAAAAGACATTTGATTTATCCCAATTTTTTAAATCATTGATTAGTATAGGATGTCAAATTTTGTATTTGATATAAATCGATTTTGTCAAAAAAAAAATCAAACGTGTGCTCCAGTAAATTATTTACAGGTTAAAACTAGTGGAAATGATCCAACAATAAGTAAAAAAAAATTATATTCTCAATATGTGAATTCGTCAAGATATAGACGAGTTATAGATATAAATAAAAATACTCCACAATATAATTATGTAGGAATCGGTAAATTTGCTCAACTTTATCCAAGAACTCAACAATATGCTCAACCTTTCCCGCCTACATATACGAATGCAAATAATCCAGGCCCTAATGGAAATTTTGTTGGAAGATTTTTATATTAATTGAAAATATTTAGGAAGACGAAACTATTCATTATTTTATTTTTTTTATTCTGTATATATATACAGAATATGAAAAGACCTGTTAGACACGACGATGGTATGTATCACATCAATGGAAATAAATATAAGATGTTAATGGGATCTCGCATTCAAGTACACAATAAAACCGCGTACAAGACTGAAGGCGGTTTAACAAAGGATAAATTAATGATGAATAAATGGGGACGCATTGTTTCTTTAGCAAAACACAGAACCGCCAAGAAAGAAAAACGTTTAGAAAAAGCTGGTTATTTTGCACAAAAGGGTAAATTTGGATATGTGAAGAAGACTGCTCGCAAGAGCGGAAAGTCAACACGCCGATCTAGAAAGATGAAGGGCAGAAAGATGAGAGGTGGTGCTACTCCAAGTGAAATTGACGAATGGAAAAAAAGAAATCCTGGAAGCAAAAAAACCGATAATGTTATTTCTATAATAATTGATGATGCTAAAGGTGCTAATGCTAACACTAACACTGATACTGATGCTGGTGATGATGCTGTCACTGGCACTGGCACTGGCACTGGCACTGGTGGCACTGGCACTGGCACTAGTGGCACTGGCACTGGCACTGGCACTGGCACTGGCACTGGCACTGGCATTGGCACTGGTGGCACTGGTGGCACTGGCACTGGCACTGGCACTGGCACTGGTACTGGTGCTGTTGCTGGTGATAATCCTACACTTATCTAATAAATCATGTGATAGATTAAATATTGTCGACAATAAAGATGAATAATTTATTAATAAAAAGTAATAAATTATTTACATAAGATACCACGCAGAAGACAAAAATTTAGAATCGACAACAAATTCTTCCAAGTTTTCAAAGACATATTTTTCAAAATAGGCTTTGCTCACTTTTAATTTATTAGCATATTCATTATTTGAAAAATATTTAATATAAAACAAATATGCATCATAAATAGAAACAAGAATATTGGATTGATTAGAATGGGGATATTTTTCACGAATAGTCTCCTTCATATGAGATAATGCGATTTGAATATCAAGTTGCTTATCCCAAAGTGAACATCTCCATTTAGAGATATATTTATCACGTTCTATTTCAACATGAGGAAAAAAATGAAGAATAAGGTCGATGATTTGTTTATCGTTCATGGCAGGAGACGCCTCATTCCATCTACGAAATAAGACCAATACTTCTTCAATTTCAAGATCACTTTCAGTTTCATCAAAAAACATAGTTTCATCCCAGAATTGCAAAAATTTTTGAATGGCGGGCAAAAAACGACTAGAAACGCCAACAAAAGTATCTTGATCTTCTTTGTAATAGGTGGTCAAGTTTTCAACTAAAATGGTCTTCAAATTTTGCATAAAAAGAATGGTGGGTAAATTTTTAGAATCCAAATATTGTTTCCATAAATATTGCATGTTTTTCCACGTAATTTGAGTTGAACGATAAACGGGACCTTCTATATTTAAGACGGTCGTTAAATCAACGTTGCGATTAATGTCCAAATATTCTCGAACAAACGTTTGCACAAGTTCATTTGGACTTGTGTTTTTCATGAAGAATACATCATGTATGAGAACGTCATCATTACTAGAATAATAAACATAATCATCTCCACAATTATATCGTATGGAATAATGACAAGCAACACAAAGAATGTCAAGTGCATACTGGGTAATAATAGGATTCCAAACCGACTCATTTTTTACACAATCATTAATTTTTAGAATACGACAATCAGTATATTCATGTTCATGATATTTATGTTTAAACGTATGAGAGAACCCATATCCAATCAAAATTTGGCAAACACTATTTAATTCTTGTAAGAGCTGTTTCGACTTACTAGGAATAAAATGAATTAAATTGTTTTGTTTGCGTAAGATATTATCACCAATAATTGTTAAAAAATATTTGGCCTCGGTTTTGGAAGAAAAAAAAGTAGGATATATTGCATCAATAACGCATTGTATAGTATCGGATTCTGGTATGGATTTCAAAAGAGAGTTTTCACGAATGCGTTTCATAATATTAATTTTAGTACGTTGTTTCCAGGACATTAAATGAGTATCACGGCTAATACTAGAGAGTACTTTATAGATAATATCATCTTCATTGATTAAGAAATAATGAACGCCGTCGTAACAGAAGAACTTTTCAGTCGTACCAACATAAAAATATTGATTGTTTGATAAAAATGATTGAATAAATTCGTCTTGTTCATTAGAAAGTTCCTCCATACGATTAACACGTTCAATGTGTGTTTTTTCAATATTGTTTAAAATATTCGGCAATAAGTTGCAAATATAGTTATGTGTTTTTGACAACATGTATTGATTGTTTTCATACTTCTTATAAATAGATTCAATTGCGTTTTCTATGTCTATTCTATTTTTTAGAACAACATCGGTTTGCGCTTCGATATAATCATAATTTACAAATTCGTTTTCCATAATAATATAATCAAGACAATGGCTGTTTATATTATTTTTTTAATATATTTTATATAGCAACTACACTACGCATTTCATTTTTTTTATAATATTCATTGGTGGAATTTACAATGGCAGACATTAAATATTTGGAAACAATCATATTTGAGTTTAATATTTGTTCGCTGGGCAAAACAGCGAACCATTGGAATTTGGTTCGGCTTAAAAATTCGTCAGCGGGTATATATAATCCGTACGATTCGGTGGATAAATTTAAAAAGTCCTCTTCCATCAAATTTTCTAGTAATATAGTTTTTCGGTCTTGTGTTTTAATACCAATTTGTTCTCCACCGATTAAATGTATTTTTCCAGAGTTTATATTTTCAATAAGCCATTGTGTAGAATCGCCCACGAAGTCAGTTTCTACTGAAAAATGAGGGTTTTTGTTGCGTTGTTTTAAAAATTCTACGAATTCTAATATAATTGGATCGTTTTTAACAGCTCCCATAAAATATAAATCAGGAACAAAGAGCATTTTATGTTTTTGTTTAGCTAAATTTAATGTGCGATTTATGGATTCACTAACAAATGGTTTGGATTGACATTCGTCATAAAGACCCTTCAAGTTTTTTAAACAAACAAATGAATTGGGCACAACAATTCCTCCATAAAAATAGATCAATTGTGCTAATCCTAATTCACGAAAGTGTGTTTTCATAGGTTCAGCTACATTTTTTAAGTCTACATCCCAAGAAGGTATTAATTTACTAAATGAATCGTCATCAATTAAACAAATATTGAAATCGTTTCCACAATGATTAATAATAGTTTTAATAGTTAGATGAATATAAGGTTGATTTAAATCGGTAGTATTTCTAGAATAGAAATCCTTCCATTTTCTAGAATTAATTTCATATTTAGTATGAATCCAAAGCTTAGGGCGATTAAAACCATAAAGTGGGGAATCATTTAATAAATATTTACGTATCATATCATACTCATCTTCATTAGATTCAAATGGTTTTTTAAAAGAATTCGCAAAATAACTTACTACTAAAATGATTCCTATAGTAATTACATAAGAGCCAATATTTTTTGAATTAAACATGTATAATATCTTTACAGATATTGTTTACATCAAAAAAATATTAAATGGTCAATATTATACTTTGATTCGTTGTATTTTATTTGCGAAGTATACATAATATTAGATTGTTTACATATTTGCCGAATAATATTAGTAAAAGAATTATATGTCAATTTTCGTTCTACGTAAAATTGTTTTCCTGTAAAATAATAATCAATAATTGACTTGCAAAAATCGGGATGATAATTATAAAATATTAGCTTTTTATAAGCATTAAGATCGACCAAATAATATTTATCAGTTTTAATACATATTTTATCTAGTAGCGAAAACAACAGTTCAATTGGTACATTTTTTTTAAAGAGTTGACTAACCATGTATATAGTCTATGTATATTTATACTGTATTTAAAAATGTTAAAAATATTTTATCTAAAGATAAACAACGCAATTTAGTATTTTATAATAGCTAGCATAATTACCCAGAAACTAATTTACTAATATTATTTGTAAAGAATGCAAGTTCAATTACGTCTTCGTGTAAATTATTAAATATTGTAATATATTTACAAAGAAAAGGAATTATTTTAAATTTTGTATTTTCATCTAGTAGATTGGTTATTTTTACAAACGAAAACAAGAAATCAAGGATATCAATTACGGAATAACCATAATCATAAATAGTATACAGTATGTCTATTGCTTCATTAACTTTATTTTCATTCAGTTTTATAATATATTCTTCGAAATGACGAAACGATATGGAAGAACATATTTTTTTACATTTATCAATAGTTATAGGTTCATTTAATAAATAAATTTTTTCTAAATAATTCATAATTATTCGTGGTGACAATTTTGAAATAAGCAGTAAATATTGTTTTGATTCTTCGTCGATATCTAACTTTTCATTTTTTATAATATTTTCCATAACATTGCGTATTTGATCCTTAGACGGCGGACTGATTTGTAATATATGCATGCGCGATTGTATACTTTCAATTACTTTTTGTATATTTGAACAACATGCAATAAAGTGAATATTTTTTTTATATTTATCAATATAATTGCGAAAAACTTGTTGACTTTGTTCATTAATATTATCAATATCGTCTATAATAACCATTTTTTTTTTACCATGAATAGATGTATGTGATTGACAAAACGTTTTCATATCATTGCGAAAATACTGTATGCCTTGTTCTTTTAAATTATTAATAAATAGAATATTATTTTCAGGGAAAGATGAATGGCGATCCAATTGATAGTATTCGCGTATTAAAGCAGTAATTAATGCGGTTTTGCCAGAATTAGAATTTCCTATAAATAGTAAATTTAAACAATCAATTTCAAGTAGATTTTTTATTACATTTTTTAAAACATCGTCTATGCAAAAATCATCTATTAAATAAGGTTTATATTTTGAAATAAAAGTGTTATCCATTGTCTTGTTTATTGTTTTATATTTATGTCTTTGAATATAAAAAATATAAATTATTGAAAAAGAATATATAAACCCTTTTATATATTATTTATAAAATGTCACAACCAAATTTTTATGAAGTATTGGGTGTTTCTAATGACGCTGATGAACACGCTATTAAAAAGGCATATCGCGCATTATCTTTGAAATATCATCCTGATAGAAATCAAAGCGAAGATGCAGTTATAAAGATTCGTGAAATTAATCAAGCTTATGAAATACTCGGCGATTCTAATAAAAGAATGGAATATGATAATGAACTAAAATATGGAAATGGAAATCCGTTTACTCGTATGAATAGCATGGATGAATTCAATGATATTAATAATATATTTAATATGATGTTTGGTGGTGGCAATCCTTTCGGCGGAGGCTTTCCTGGCGGTGGAGGCTTCCCTGGTGGTGGAGGCTTCCCTGGTGGTGGAGGCTTCCCTGGTGGTGGAGGCTTTCCTGGTGGTGGACATGGTATGCCAGAAATTCGGGTATTCCATGGTGGAGGACCAGGAATAAATATACGTACGCAAATGTTTCATTCCGTTCAAAAAGCCGAACCTATTACTAGAACAATAAAAATAAACATGGACCAATGTTATAATGGTTGTTCTGTTCCAATTGAAATAGAAAGATATGTTGTAAATAACAATGTGAGAATAAGTGAAAGTGAAAATATATTTATTAATATACCACCAGGAGTAAATGACGAAGAAGTTGTAACATTGCATGGAAAAGGAAATGCTATAAATGGTAATTATGGTGAAATAAGAATTACTATTCAGGTTGCAAACACGACAGAATTTGTAAGACAAGGTTTGGATTTGGTAGTAACTAAAAATATAACATTGAAAGAGGCATTATGTGGGTTTTCTTTTGAAATTAGTCATTTGAATGGTAAACGCATGAGCATAAACAATACAAATAATCCTACCGTAATAAAACCAAATTATAAGAAAGTGGTTCCATCCTTGGGAATGACAAGAGAAGGTTCAGTAGGAAATTTAATCATAGAATTTAAAATTGAATTCCCAGACAAGATGACACCAGAACAAATAGAAACATTATCGAATATTTTATAAACCCCAAACTATTATACACCGATAAATCAATTAAGACGCACATTTTGTGTGCGAACTGACTACGTAGTCAATGTTCAAATGCGTAATAATCTAATTATTTTTTACGGAATGACCGAATGAAATCTGTCGTGTCTTCACCTTCGCACCTGCTACTACAATAATACTGCAAATTACCACCAAGGTATTGCTGAGTACATTCATAGTTTT
>Ga0136641_1001424_pt1 | contig 10069 bp, 6 predicted proteins | sample EliLak1302023Y_FD_115312 | JGI IMG/M metagenome (GOLD analysis project Ga0136641, IMG submission 115312) | Freshwater microbial communities from Elizabeth Lake, Yosemite National Park, California, USA - 13020-23Y | ecosystem: Environmental > Aquatic > Freshwater > Lake ... | reverse complement strand
TGCCCCTCACATGAAAAAGGAATTTCCATGAAATCATTACTCGACCTGTTCAAGCAGTTCACGCCCGATGAGCATTTCGATGCCATCAAAATCGGCATGGCATCGCCGGAGAAAATCCGCTCCTGGTCTTTTGGCGAAGTGAAAAAGCCCGAGACTATCAACTACCGCACCTTTAAGCCCGAGCGCGACGGCTTGTTTTGCGCCAAGATTTTCGGGCCTATCAAAGACTATGAATGCTTGTGCGGCAAATACAAACGCCTCAAGCACCGAGGCGTGATTTGCGAGAAGTGCGGCGTTGAAGTGACCCAGACCAAAGTGCGCCGCGAGCGCATGGGCCATATCGACTTGGCTGCGCCTTGCGCCCATATCTGGTTCCTCAAGTCCCTGCCCAGCCGTTTGGGCCTGGTGCTGGACATGACGCTGCGTGATATTGAGCGTGTGCTGTATTTTGAAGCGTACGTAGTGACCGACCCTGGCATGACGCCTTTGAAGAAATTCAGCATCATGTCCGAGGACGATTTCGACGCCAAGTTCAAAGAATACGGAGACGAGTTCCAGGCCAAGATGGGTGCTGAAGGCATCAAGGACTTGTTGCAAAGTATTGATATTGAGGGTTCGATTGAAAAGCTGCGCAATGACCTGACTGGTTCCGAGCTGAAGATCAAGAAAAACGCCAAGCGTCTCAAAGTGCTAGAAGCCTTCAAAAAATCGGGCATCAAGCCCGAGTGGATGGTGCTTGAAGTACTGCCTGTATTGCCACCGGATCTGCGTCCGCTGGTACCACTGGACGGCGGCCGCTTTGCCACCTCCGATCTGAATGATTTGTACCGCCGTGTGATCAACCGGAACAGCCGTCTGCGCCGTTTGCTCGAACTCAAAGCACCGGAAATCATTGCCCGCAATGAAAAACGCATGTTGCAAGAATCGGTGGACTCGTTGCTGGACAACGGGCGTCGCGGTAAAGCGATGACGGGCGCCAACAAGCGCGCCTTGAAGTCATTGGCCGACATGATCAAAGGCAAGTCCGGCCGTTTCCGCCAGAACTTGCTGGGTAAACGCGTGGACTATTCAGGCCGCTCGGTGATTACCGTAGGCCCGACGCTCAAACTGCACCAGTGCGGTTTGCCTAAGCTCATGGCCTTGGAATTGTTCAAGCCCTTTATCTTCGCGCGCCTGGAAGCTATGGGTATCGCGACCACCATCAAAGCGGCAAAAAAAGAAGTCGAATCGGGCACGCCCGTGGTTTGGGATATTTTGGAAGAGGTGATCAAAGAGCACCCCGTGATGCTCAACCGTGCGCCTACGCTGCACCGCTTGGGTATTCAGGCGTTTGAGCCCATACTGATCGAAGGTAAGGCGATCCAATTGCACCCGCTGGTGTGCTCGGCATTTAACGCCGACTTTGACGGCGACCAAATGGCTGTTCACGTGCCTTTGTCGGTAGAAGCCCAAATGGAAGCACGCACTTTGATGTTGGCATCCAACAATGTGCTCTTTCCTGCCAACGGCGAGCCTTCCATTGTTCCCTCACAAGACGTGGTGCTGGGCTTGTACTACACCACCCGTGACCGTATCAATGCCAAAGGCGAAGGCCTGATCTTTGCCGACACTGGCGAAGTACAGCGTGCTTTTGATGCGGGTGAAGTGGACCTGAATGCCCGCGTGAATGTGCGCCTGACCGAGTACCTCAAAGACAAAGAAAGCGGCGAATTTATTGCCAATACCAAAGTCTGGGAAACCACGGCTGGTCGCGCGCTACTGTCGGAGATTTTGCCTAAAGGCTTGCCTTTCTCAAACCTGAACAAGGCACTCAAGAAAAAGGAAATCTCCAAGCTCATCAACGTGTCCTTCCGCAAGTGCGGCTTGAAAGAGACCGTGGTGTTTGCCGACAAGCTGTTGCAAGCCGGTTTCCGTCTAGCGACACGCGCTGGCATCTCCATTTGCATCGACGACATGTTGGTGCCGCAGGAAAAGCACGAAATCATTCGCCGTGCGCAAACCGAAGTCAAAGAAATCGAGAAGCAGTATGTTTCTGGTTTGGTGACCTCTGGTGAGCGTTACAACAAAGTGGTGGATATTTGGGGCAAGTCGGGTGACGAAGTGTCCAAGGTGATGATGGCCAAGCTCTCCAAGGAGATGGTCACCGACCGCCATGGCAATCAAGTGCAGCAGGAGTCTTTCAACTCTATCTACATGATGGCCGACTCCGGTGCGCGCGGCTCTGCCGCTCAGATCCGCCAAGTGGCCGGTATGCGCGGTTTGATGGCCAAGCCCGATGGCTCCATCATCGAGACGCCGATTACCGCCAACTTCCGCGAAGGCTTGAATGTGTTGGAGTACTTCATCTCCACCCACGGTGCGCGTAAAGGCCTGGCCGATACCGCACTGAAAACCGCCAACTCGGGCTACTTGACACGTCGTCTGGTGGATGTGACCCAAGACTTGGTCGTGACCGAGCAAGATTGTGGAACCCACAACGGCTATTTGATGCGTGCCATTGTTGAAGGCGGCGAAGTCATCGAATCGTTGCGCGACCGCGTGCTGGGCCGCACCGTGGCCGAGGACGTTCTGCATCCAGAAAATCGCTCGGTGGTAGCTGCTGCCGGCGCGATGTTGGACGAAGACATCATCGAAGAGCTCGAAACCTTTGGGGTGGATGAAGTCAAAGTCCGCACCGCTTTGACCTGCGAAACCCGCTTCGGTATTTGCGCCCGGTGTTATGGACGCGACCTAGGCCGTGGCGGCCTGATCAACCACGGCGAAGCGGTAGGCGTGATTGCGGCCCAGTCCATCGGCGAACCCGGCACGCAGCTGACCATGCGCACCTTCCATATTGGTGGCGCCGCATCGCGCGCTGCTATCGCTTCAAGCGTGGAAGCCAAGTCCAGCGGCCATATCGGCTTTAACGCGACCATGCGGTACGTGACCAATAGCAAGAACGAGCTGGTGGTGATTTCCCGCTCTGGTGAGATCGTTATTCAGGACGAGCATGGCCGCGAGCGTGAGCGCCACAAAGTGCCTTATGGCGCGGTACTCAGCGTCAAAGCGGACCAGGCGATCAAGGCGGGCGCAATTCTGGCTAACTGGGACCCCCTGACCCGCCCCATCATTACTGAGTTTGCCGGTCGTGCGCACTTCGAAAACGTGGAAGAGGGCCTGACGGTTGCTCGCCAAGTGGACGAGGTGACCGGGCTGTCAACGCTGGTGGTCATCGATCCCAAGCGCCGCGGTTCCGCAAAAATCGTGCGCCCGCAGGTCAAGCTGATTGACGCATCGGGCAAGGAAGTCAAAATTCCGGGCACCGACCATGCAGTAACCATCGGATTCCCGGTAGGTGCTTTGGTCCAGGTGCGTGACGGACAGGACGTGGGCCCCGGCGAAGTGCTGGCGCGTATCCCTATCGAAGGCCAGAAAACCCGTGACATTACCGGCGGTCTGCCGCGTGTGGCCGAGTTGTTTGAAGCGCGTTCGCCCAAAGACAAAGGCGTGCTGGCAGAAGCCACCGGCACCGTCTCCTTCGGTAAGGAAACCAAAGGCAAAGTGCGCTTGCAAATTACTGACCCCGAAGGCAAAGTCTGGGAAGAGTTGGTGCCCAAAGAGAAAAACATTTTGGTGCACGAAGGCCAGGTGGTAAACAAGGGCGAGTCCGTGGTGGATGGCCCGGCTGACCCGCAAGACATTCTGCGTCTGCTGGGCTCCGAGGAGCTGGCCCGCTACATCGTGGACGAGGTGCAGGATGTGTACCGTCTGCAAGGCGTGAAGATCAACGACAAGCACATTGAAGTCATCGTGCGCCAGATGTTGCGCCGTGTGGTGGTCGAGGCGACGGGAGATTCGAACTATATCGGTGGCGAGCAAGTGGAGCGTTCGGAAATGCTCAACACCAATGACGCTTTGCGTGCCGAAGGCAAGATACCGGCGACCTTTAGCAACCTGCTGCTGGGTATCACCAAAGCCTCTTTGTCCACCGACAGCTTTATCAGCGCTGCGTCCTTCCAGGAAACTACGCGCGTGCTGACCGAAGCGGCCATCATGGGCAAGCGCGATGAATTGCGCGGCTTGAAAGAAAACGTCATCGTGGGTCGCCTGATCCCGGCCGGTACCGGTCTGGCCTACCACGAAGCGCGTCTGGTGCGTGAGCAAATGGATGACTCCGAGCGCCGCGCGATTGCCGAAGCCGACGCCGCAGAATTGGCTGACGCTACCGGCGAGACCGAGGCAGAATCGGCTGAGGGTAGCGCTGGCGAGTAATTTTGCTTTAGCAGCTAACACATGCCCCACGCCTTTGTAATCAAAGGCTTGGGGCATTTTTTTTAAGGCTTGATCGTATGGGTGTGTCGGTTCTGCTGTGGCCTATGGTTGCGCTGTTGGCCTGCTGGCTGGTGGGTGCACACGCACGCCTGAAGCGTCTGCGCATTGCCTGCTGGCTAGCGGTAGACAACTTGGACCGCGGTTTGCAAGCCCTGTTGCTAGTGGCGAAAGCGGCTTTAGACCGGCCGGACCCCGCCACCAAAGCCCACGAGGTATTGACGGTGACGGCCCTTCAACTTTCATTGAGTGTCAAAGCCATGAAGAGCGCCAAGTTGATGACCCGGCGCGAGGACGACGCCCTTGCGATAAGCGCTCAATGGGCAGAAATGTCGGTAGCGTGGGAATTATTTTGCGGTGACCATCAGAACATTATTGAGCCCCAGGCCTTGCAGGACTTGCGTAGCGCTTGGGACGAGGCGCACAACCATGCCTTGTTTGCTAAGACGACTGCCAACCAGGCCATGCAGCACTACAACGCGGCGATAGAGCAAGCGCCGGCCTCCTGGGTGGCAGGACGCATGGGCTTTGTCCCAGCCACGCTCTTGTAGCGGCGAAATGCAAACAGCCACCACTGCGCCGCTGTGGCAGCAACTGCAAGCCACCGCTAAGCTACTGCAGCTGGTGCGCCAGGGGAAGTCTGGCACGTCAGCGATGGACACGGTGCCCGCGCCATTGCGCGCCGGCGTGCAGGCCCTGGCCTTTCACGCCTGGCGCCACATGGGTCGCGCCGTCGCCTTGCGTGACTGTCTGGTGCAAAGGCCGCCGCCACCGGGCGCAGACGCCATGTTGTGCCTGGCGCTGGCTTTGATCTGGAATCCGCAACAAGCGCTCTACGATGAATTCACCCTGGTCAATCAGGCGGTTGAGGCGCTCAAGCGCGTGGCGTCTAGCCGGGCGCATGCCAATTTTGTCAATGCCTGCCTGCGCCGTTTTTTACGCGAACGCACACCACTGATTGCCGCCACCGACGCCGACCCGCAAGCGCTATGGAACCATCCACTGTGGTGGATACAAAGGGTGCAGCGTGAGTACCCCGACCATTGGCAAAGTTTGCTACAGGCCTCCAATACGCAAGCCCCCATGACCTTGCGCGTGAACCTGCGTCGTGGCACGGCTGCGGACTATTTACAGCGCCTGCGCGAAGCGGGCATAGGTGCAGTGGCTGCCCAAGGCGCGGCGATTGTGTTGGACAAAGCCGTGCCGGTGGCGCGTCTGCCGGGCTTTGCCCAGGGCTTGGTGGCGGTGCAGGACGCGGCCGCGCAGCAGGCTGCGCCTTTGCTTTTGCAGGGCCTAGGATCTCGTCCCCATATTTTGGATGCCTGCGCTGCGCCCGGTGGCAAGACGGCCCATTTATTGGAGCTGGCCGATGCCAAGGTCTTGGCTATCGACAAAGATGCCCAACGCCTGGAAAAAATCCATGCCAATTTACAGCGCTTGGGCCTGCAGGCCCAAGTGCTACAGGGCGATGCCGCAAACCCACAAAGCTGGTGGGATGGCGTGCTGTTTGACGGTATCTTGCTCGATGCCCCGTGCACCGCCTCGGGCATTGTGCGCCGCCACCCCGATGTGCGATGGCTGCGCCGCGAGGAGGACATCGCCCAGCTCGCCCATTCGCAGGCGCAGATGTTGCGCGTGCTGTGGCCATTGTTGCGTCGCGGCGGTCGTATGGTGTTCTGCACCTGTTCGATATTTAAGTCCGAAGGCCAAGAGCAGGTGCAGGGATTTTTGCATAGGCACGCCGACGCGCTGGCATTGCCTGCGCCCGGACATTTATTGCCGGGCGGCGCAGCCCAAGGTCTGTACGACAATCTAGGCTATGACCATGATGGTTTTTTCTATGCCCTGCTGGAAAAGCGCCTTGCCTAAGGCTTGGCTCCACTTTTTTTTGCTCGCTTGCTTGGCGTTGGCAAGTGCCATGGTCCAGGCGCAGACGCAAGCCGAAATCACGGTGCTGCGTGCCGAGCGATCAGTCAATGAGGTATTTGTATCCGCCCATGTGAGCTTCGAGCTTCCGGCTGTGGTTGAAGAAGCCCTGCTCAAGGGCATGCCCATGTTTTTTTTGCTTGAAGCGGAGTTGTACCAGGACCGCTGGTATTGGTACGACAAGCGCATCGCCAGTGCGCAGCGCCAAGTGCGCCTGGCCTACCAACCTTTGACGCGTCGCTGGCGGGTCAATCCATCCGCTGGTGCGGGGGGTGACAACACGCAGGGCTTGTCTTTAAACCAAAGTTTCGACACTTTGGCCGATGCACTTAGCGCGGTGCGGCAAGTTTCGCAGTGGAAAGTTGCCGACCTGGCAGAGTCTGATCTGACCGCCAAAATCAAACTGCAATTTCGCTTTCGCATGGATTTGTCGCAATTGCCGCGGCCTTTTCAAATAGGTGCGATCGGGCAGTCGGAGTGGGATATTCAGGGTTCCGCGCGTACCGCCTTGCGCGGCGAGGGCACGCGATGAGTAGCGCTGACACCGCCCTGGCGTCCACGGCCGGCATGATGGAGCGTCAAACGTCCACACTCACGCGCCGCGTAACAGCCCTGGTCGCCATCGCCATGGTTTTGATTGGTTTGCTCCTGCTCTTCCTGCTGGCCAATGCGACCAATAGCGGTGAGATGTATGAACAAAATTACGCGCAGCTCTTCACCATCAATTTGGTAGTGGCTGGCGCGCTGGGAGTCCTGATCGCCTGGGTCGCATGGCGCCTATACCAGCGGGTGCGCCAGGGGCGTTTCGGTAGTCGCCTACTACTGAAAATTGCCACCATTTTTGCCCTGGTGGGCGTTGCCCCGGGCTTGCTGATTTATTTCGTGTCGCTTCAGTTTGTATCGCGTTCGATCGAAAGCTGGTTTGACGTCAAGGTGGAGGGCGCCTTAGATGCAGGCCTCACATTGGGCCGCGTCACCCTGGATACTTTTACCAACGATTTAGCCTCTAAGGCGCGAGTAGCAGCTGATCAATTATCCGAGAACCCGCAAATGGTTCCAGAGAGTGCTTTGGTGCGCTTGATGGAGCAGGTCGGCGCAAACGACGCTTCGGTCTGGAGCGCCAGCGGAAAACTGCTCTCCAGTGCGGGCTCTATCGGCATGCAGCTGAGCCCGGACAAGCCAAGCAGTACCCAATTGCGTTCCGCTAAAGCCGAGCGTTCTTACGCATGGGTCGATGGCCTGGAAGATGCGGCGATGGGCAAAGCGGTCAAGCCCAACATCAAAGCATTGGTGCCGATTCCCAACGCCAGCCTGGGACTGGCAAGCGAGCAGCGTTTCCTATTGGTGCAAAGAATATTGCCCGCTAACTTCGTCGCCAATGCGCTGGCGGTGGAAAGCGCCAACCGGGAATACCAAGAGCGTGCGCTGGGGCGTTCTGGGCTTAAGCGCATGTACATCGGTACCTTGACGCTGAGTCTGTTTTTGGCCGTATTCGGGGCTATTTTGCTGGCGATCGTCCTGGGTAATCAAATTGCCCGGCCCTTGCTGGTGCTCACAGAAGGTGTCAGCCAAGTGGCCGCGGGCGATTTAAGGCCCAAACTTTCCTTGCAAAGCAAAGATGAACTGGGCGGATTGACGCGGGCCTTTGCGTCAATGACGCAGCAATTAGCCGATGCCAGGCAGACGGTGCAAGCCAGCATCGTCCAGCTCGATGCGGCCCGCGCGCGTTTGCAAACGATTTTGGATAACCTGACATCGGGCGTCTTGGTACTCAATGCGGCGGGAACGGTACGCTCGGTAAACCCTGGTGCGGCGCGCATTTTGCAGCAAGATGCAGCCCAACTATTGGGTGCGCGAATCGCCCAGTTGCCGGGCCTAGAAGCATTCGGTCAAGGTATCGCCCAACAGTTTGATGATTTTTTGCAAGGTAATACCGAGGGCGGGAATGATCATTGGCAGCAATCGTTTGAGTTAGGTGTGGCCTCGGTGCCCAGCGGGCCTATGGCTGATCAATCGCGAGTGCTGGTAGCCCGCGGCGCCATCCTGCCCGATGAAAGCCGTTTGGTAGTTTTTGACGACATTTCTGAAATCGTGTCGGCGCAGCGCGCACGTGCCTGGGGCGAAGTAGCGCGCCGTCTGGCCCATGAGATTAAAAACCCGCTGACACCGATCCAACTTTCTGCCGAGCGTTTGGAGCGCAGGTTGACTGGCAAGCTGGAGCCGGGCGAGCAGCAGGTGCTGGCCAAGTCGGTCAAGACGATTGTCGAGCAGGTCGATGCAATGAAACGCCTGGTCAACGATTTCAGAGACTACGCGCGATTGCCAGCGGCGCAATTAGAGCCGGTGGATCTCAACGAATTGATCGATGGGGTGTTGCACTTGTACGAATCCTCGCCCGTTCCTATCCGGCTGGAGCTGGAGGCGGGTATTCCTTCGGTCTTGGGAGACCCCCAGCAATTGCGACAGGTATTGCACAACCTTTTGCAAAACGGGTTGGATGCGACTGCGCTCAAGGCGGAAGAGGCTACTCACGCGCCGCAGGGCCTTGCAGCGGATGCAACGGAAATGGTGGTGCGGACCCAATTCATGGCCAGCTCGGGCCGGGTGCGGCTGATTGTCCTGGACCAGGGCGGCGGTTTTCCCGAGCACATTTTGAAGCGCGCCTTCGAACCCTATGTCACTACCAAACGCAGTGGAACCGGGCTGGGGCTGGCCGTGGTCAAGAAAATTGCGGACGACCATGGGGGCCGTATTGAAATCAGCAACCGCATGACCGGTGACTCTGTCCTTGGTGCCCAAGTCTCGTTATCATTGGCCTGTGTGGCAAACGTCAAACATTTGGAAAATACTATTTCGGGTCTAGCATAACCATGGCAAACATTTTGGTCGTCGATGATGAACACGGTATCCGGGATCTACTCTCAGAGATTCTCAATGACGAGGGGCATGCGGTAGAACTGGCAGAAAACGCAGCGCAGGCCCGTGCTGCGCGCTTGCGGGAGCGGCCCGACCTTGTCTTGCTGGATATCTGGATGCCTGACACCGATGGTGTGACTTTGCTCAAGGAGTGGGCATGTACCGGCCTGCTCACCATGCCTGTGATCATGATGAGCGGGCATGCGACGATTGAAACCGCTGTGGAGGCCACCAAGATAGGCGCTATGGCTTTTCTGGAAAAGCCGGTGACCTTGCAAAAACTCCTTAAAGCCGTGGAGCAGGGCTTGGCCAAGAGTTTGGCGCAACAACGTGATCCCCGGCTACTGCGTGCCATGCAGACGTCGCTATCGGGCGAGGTATTGACCGACGCGGGGGAAGAAAACCAGTCCCCGGTGGCGAGTCAGGCCTTTGACTTGGATCGCCCTTTGCGCGACGCCAAAGATGATTTTGAGCGTGCCTACTTTCAGTTTCACCTGGCTCAAGAGATGGGGTCTATGACCCGGGTTGCTGATAAAACTGGGCTCGAGCGTACCCATTTGTACCGCAAACTAAAGCAACTTGGCGTTGATGTCGCGCGCGGCAAGCGCAACCTAGGCTAAGTACCCAGGCGGCGTCGAAATTAGGCGCGCAGGGTGCGCGAATGGGTATGTACCGTCTCAACCAAAGCGGCCACATGTTCAGGCGGCGTGAATTGGTTAATCCCATGGCCTAGGTTGAAAATCAGGCTGGGTGCAAGGTCCGGGCCCTGGTGTACGCTGCCGAAACTATCGAGCACGCGCTTAACCTCAATGGCAATGCTTTGCGGTGGAGCAAAGAGCACCAATGGGTCAATATTGCCTTGCAGCGCTTTGCCTGGACCGCCTGCAGCGCCTCCAACGGCTTTGCGCGCCGTGGCCAG
>Ga0136641_1001423_pt1 | contig 10070 bp, 12 predicted proteins | sample EliLak1302023Y_FD_115312 | JGI IMG/M metagenome (GOLD analysis project Ga0136641, IMG submission 115312) | Freshwater microbial communities from Elizabeth Lake, Yosemite National Park, California, USA - 13020-23Y | ecosystem: Environmental > Aquatic > Freshwater > Lake ... | reverse complement strand
GGCAACCATAAAGCGTGTCAATCGGGAACTAGAGCGGGGTCTTAATGCCACAGTAATCAAATTTGATGAAACTCAACTTCTGCTAGAAGTAAGTGTCAACAATATCACAGTTGAAATCCTTTTCTCAGAAAGGTATCCCTTTCATCCACCCTTTGCTCGTTGCGCGGGTGAATATATGAATCTCCGGGTTCTTTTGCCCGATAACTGGAAGCCGTCTTTGGGTATCAAGGATATCATCCAGGCTATTACAACTGTAGAACCTGCGGATTAGGCGTTCCCATCCATGGCTTGACCGAAGGCGGAATCATCCCCTTCTCATCAATGCTCTCCCCCACTAACTCAAATTCATTTTTACCCGTATCCATCTGAGGAGAATACTCAAAGGGTCTTAAAGAAGCCGTTTGTGTAGGACGGTATTCATCAACAGGGTATTGTCCGTCAGGTGTTACATCATCCCGTGTAACATCCTTGGGCGTTTCCCGTATGTCAACACGGAGAACATTTTCCTCATTTTCTATATTCGTTGTGGGCGCAGTGTAGGAGGCTGAGCTCGTTGTAATAGCCGGCACAGAAGGCCGTAAAATCTTATTCTGAACAATGCTGTTATTGCGCAAAACAAAGAGAAGTGCTAGTGCTACAGCCAGTGCGATACCAACAGTCGGTGAAACATATGCCAAGCCCACGCAGGCAAAAACAGCAACAAGTTGCATCAAAAGTGAATCAGATAATTCTAAAAGGGGCCGAGACAGTGTTTGGCTGGACCCAACAACGGCTACTGATACTGCAACTAAAACCAAAATTGCTACTTCCCATTTTTGCATGATTCTCTAATCCTTACCAAGACTTTTTAGAAGACAATTTAAAACTTGAAGAGGATAGAAAGACAATGTCGCGGATACGAATCCCAGATTGTATGAAACAAATCCCACCAGCTGTACTAGCAGAAAAACGTGTCCTATCCAACAGAGGATATTCAATACCCAAAGAGGGCTTGACACATGGTCAAATAGCTCAGTTGAAAGACGCGCTAACAGTTACACCCGTTGCGCCTTTAGAATACTCTGCTGGACTAGATAGTTTTCCCGTATATTATGAATCACCCTTGCGCCTCTATGTCCCGCGTATGTGGGGACAAAAAGCATTTGGTCTGCCTGATGCTGATATTCGCAAAGAGGGTAAGCCCCTACGCGGGGACTTAGTCTTCCAGGGTTCTCTCCGACCCCATCAAACCGAAATTACAGATACTTTTGTGGCAAAAGGTAAAAACGGAATTATCTGTGTTCCCTGTGGCTGGGGTAAGACATTTATGTCTCTTGCCATAATGGGAAAAATCAGAAGAAAGACAATTATTGTTGTTCATAAGGAGTTTCTGGTGTCTCAGTGGATAGGGGAAATCAATCGTGTATATCCGACTGCTAGAATTGGACGCCTACAAGCAGACGAATCCGAAGTGGGCGACGAATTTGATATTACAATTGCTATGCTTCAGACAGTGGCAAAACGGGAATATCCAGACGGATATTTCAATGATTTCGGATTTGCCATCTTTGACGAGTGTCACCATCTCGGAGCGGCTCATTTTAGCAAAGCTCTTATGAAAATTCAGACAAAGTGTATGCTGGGACTCTCGGCTACTCCGGATAGGACGGATGGTTTATCAAAAGTCTTCGGCTGGTATCTTGGGGACATGTCTACCCGGATAAGAGCGAGAGAAGAGGATACAGAAGTAGAAGTTCGTGTATTTGATTATACAACTACAGATGATGAATACACAAAAACTAGTTATGATTATAGAGGTAATCCAATTAGGGCGCGACTCTTAAATACAATCACGGAATATGAGCCCCGTACCCGCTACTTGATACCAGCTATCAAGCAGGCATATGATGAGAAGCGGAAAACGCTTATTCTGTCGGACCGGCGCGACCATTTGTTAATGTGGGAACGGTTGTTGAAAGAAGCAGGAGCTTCAGATGTTGCGTTTTATGTGGGTGGCATGAAGCAGAATGCGCTGGAAAAATCAGAAGAAGCACAGATTCTGCTGGGAACCTACAGTATGGCAGCAGAGGGTATGAATATTCCGACTCTTAATACGATTGTTTTATCAACACCCAAGAGTAATGTTGAACAGTCAGTAGGCCGAATCCTGCGACAGAAAAAAGATGAGCGTCAGTTTAATCCGCTCATTATAGATATTTTGGACCAGCCCCATGATTGTTTCGTTTCACAGTTCAGAAAACGCCATGATTATTTCAAGAAGTGCGGATATAAGATTAAGCATTGGAATTCGCAAGGGCCTCTTGATACAGAAGCAACACCCTTAATGTCAAATGAAATCCAGTTAAACGGACCAGCATTTATTGATGAATAGAATGCTTCAACGGATTACCATGAAGGCCGCATTAGGAAAGGGATTCACGCAGATTGCGCCTATTTCTTATAGTAACTGGTATAGCTACACAAACAAGATAGATATGATTCTGCTAGATCCTTATTGGGCCCAGTTTCAAGTTGAGTTGCGACAGACAGACCGGTTTTTTGTAAATTATGGATTAAATAAGGAAGTGGGTCTGCTAATAACAACAAAACAAAAGCAATGGATTCTTAAAAATTCATCATCACCGGAGAATTATATGCGGGTTGAAATGGCCTGGTTAGATTTAAGCAAATCAATATAATTTGCTTAGATGGAAAAAGAAAAAGCAATCTGTGGAATGTGGCACATTACGCAGAATGAACTGCGAGTAAATGGAAACTCGGCAAAGGGTCTTTCAAACATACGAAATAAGTTAGAGCCATTTGTTTTTAATGCGTTAGAGCAGTTATACGGGGCTAAACTAACAGAGTTTTGGAAGACGTATACACCCCCAAAGAAAGCAAAAAAGGCATTTATGATTACAGAAGGTCGGATTCATCCCAACTTGTGGTTTGTTCTCCGCAATATTGCGTGGGCTGGTCCCGATATGTCTGTCTATATTTTTTGCTCCGACCAGAACTATGACTATATTATGGCTCTGCTAGGAGACAAGGCGCCACATTTCAATGTGATTGTTGCATTTAATGGAGATCCTCCCAAAGAACAAGCAATGCAAGAATATAATAATTTTTTAACATCCTACACAACATATCAGTTAATAGATGCTGAATATGTTACAACAATCCAGATGGATGTATATTTACGAAAGCGCTTAGAAGACCATCTTTTCCGTTATGATTATATGGCATGTCGCTGGGCATGGAAGTCAGATGAACCGGGTGGGGCTGTTTCCATTAGACGGATATCTAAAATGATTGAACTCTGCCAGAAAGCCCGTCCAGATCTAGCAGTTAGTTGTGCCATACCCGAAGATGAATTTATTAATAGATTAATCATATCAAACAACTGTCAGCAGGCACCTGTGCTGGAAAACATAGAAAATCTATTGGAATCCATACATGTATTAAGTGACCCAAAAGGCAATCGTTTTATAACAGACCCCTATATTGTCCATCAAGCATGGACATTTTCTTGGACATTTTCTTGTGAGCATTTTTCTCATTTTTGGAATGAATTACTTGTTATTCGCATTTAACGGTGACGGCTACGAGAACGGCAGGCAGCGGGACCGACGCGTCCATTCATCGGTGCTACAACCGCATACGTGTCCTTGAAATTCTTTGAGCCGGCCAAGTCAAATGAATAGGCAGCCGTGGCAGCCGGATATACAAGACCCGAAGCAGGTAAAGATGAACCAGAGATAGACTGGGTCATCGACTCAATCGGGGAGCCGACTAAAGCTCCTCCGCGTTGTCTCCTACGGCTACGGAACGCAATCTGTGTGGGTAAGAGACCACCCGTTAGTGTAGGCTGTGCTGTAATAGCAGGGGGTACACCCATACCGGAAGATAAAGGCATCTGGCAAGCGGTCGTATCGTATACAGGAACCTTACCTAACATATTATCCATTGGGTTAACTGCTATACCCGCACCTCCGCGTTGTACACGCTGTTTCCGGGTAAAACGATTTTTCCGGGAAGAGCCACGCCACTTACGATTCTTTCTGCTAGCACCTCCCATTTGACAAGGGCAACGGCCACCGCGCTGCCGCCGGCGCGACCTTGATGCGGTTAATTGTCCAGGTCTAGCAGTATTAGCACATACTGAATAAGGCATTACACCACCACCCGCACCACGAAATGCGGGAACAGATGAATTAGTCCATGCTGCAAAGCCAGTTCCTCCACTTGTTACGACCATCCTATTTACACAATAGAAAGGATTTCGTAACTTCCAGCAAATTCCGCTGATTCTTTTACACGCACCTTGAACTGCGGGTTGGTCTTCGTTTTTATACGCATTTCTTTACTAATACCAGGATCTTGAACGAGTGCCATTCCCATCTTGCCACCGTCAGCCCGAGTTAGAAAATATTGGTCGGGGAATGTGCCTTTTGTTGCGATTGCCACCGGGTCTTCCACTTCCTTCGTCACTTCCTTCGTCACTTCCTTCGTTACTTCCTTTGTTTCATCAATAAACATAGACTTAGATGGAGCAACTACTTCATCCGCTTGAGCACGGCCAATCCACAAATAGCGTCGCCGACCAGCCTCTTCAGGAATGATTTCACTAATACCCAAAGCCTGAAGTTCTGCTAGAGGTTTTATTTCCCGCAAACGCAGACGCAGGCCACCCATTAAATCCTCATCCGCAAACACATCTTCTTGTAGCGCCTTCTGTGTTGCCTCCCATCTTTGGCTAAAACCCGCCTTATAAAAAGAAGCTAGTCCCTTGTACATTAACATATCTTCCACTATTATCGCCTTTTCAGAAGGAACCAGTGTAGCAGCAAAGATGATTCCGTCTGTTTCATAAATAGCAGGATCAACCCGCATCCGGAGAATAAAGACCCGCTGCCACCGCGATTTACCGCTCGTAGGCTTATCCTGTTCAGCATACACAACCGCCTTGAGCCGAGGACATACACACAAGAAACCAGACCTGCTGGAATCACCAGGCCTTAGCGAAGAATACCATTTTCCTACAGAAATGTCCGCAACATTAGCATCCTGTAGTGGATTGTTGAATCGCCAAGTAGTATCACGCGGTCCTAGACTCCATGATGCTAACCAGTCATATACATTGTGTGTATCTTCTAGTTCTGTTAGAACAGGAAGACGCAGACCATTTGAAACAGGAATAAGACGTGTTTGAAGTGCCGTCATATCTATCTTATTTTGGTAAGGGGGCTTTATACCTTTTCTAAAAAAGCGGCGAAAAGCCGTTCTTCTCTGTCTTATCAAACGCAAACGCGCCCGGTAGCCATTCCCCTCCATTTTGCGCCATATCTGACTCATATTTCTGTTGATCTCCAGCAAATCCGGGTGAAGAAATCTTTGAAGCTACACCGGTATCAACCGGAACAGACTTCTTATTGGAGGGGTGCGGTTGGAAGCTGGCTTCCGGATGTCTGAGATTTTCCGTAAAATGCGCCTCCTCTTGGTCTTCGGCGGAACGGAGTGCGGGTTCAGGATCATCTACTACGGGTCTATTTACACGGCGCTGGTTAGGCTCCTTTCTGAGGACCTCTTCAGACGTTTGTCCAGGTATATTCGGCATATCACGGCCTTGTACTTCAGCCACAGTCGGGCCAAGCATTTCTTGGTGTTCCGTTGAAGGAACATTCTGCTTCAAATTCGTGTAAGCATTACCAGAAGGATTATCAAGTGAAGCCAAATTCGGCTCATACCGAGCCCCAACCAAATGTTCCCGCAATACATTTGTCTCGTTCATGCGATTATATAGAACAAGTCCTATCTGAAACAGAAAAAATGCCACCACACAACCAACTACCAAAAGTATTAGCGCGCGTATCAACTCCATAATGCTCTATTTAAGAATAACGAAACATAAGATAGAAAAACGCGATGTCAGTTGACCAATTGGTTCAAACGGCGATTGAGTTTTTAACTAAAACGCCAACACCTGACGGATTTATGCGATTAGCAGTTACACTAGCACAAGAAGTCAATGCCATTAGAGCACTTGGAGGTAATGAAAAAAAGGCAGTCGTCCTGGATATTCTCAAACAGGCTGTCCAGAAGTCCCCGGTGCCAGAGGCCCAGAAGACAGAACTCCTTGACCTCCTAAAGACGGTTGTCCCCGCAACGCTGGATATTGCCGTTTCGGTCGCGCGAGGAGGTTTTTCACTTGCGAAGCCGAAGGTAGGATGTGTAGCTGCTTTATTTCGGTCTTGCTTGGCAGTGGCACCGATAGACCCGAAGTTGAAGGAGATGGCTTCAGGTGTTCTGAGTAAGGCTGAACAGGTAGCAAAGGCTGTTGAAGCAGGGGAATCGGTGAAGGCTGTTGTGATTGAACTTGTTGCGCCTGTTGCCCCCTTAGCCCCTGTTGTTGAGGCCGTTGAGACTGTTGCTGTAAAGAATGTGACTTTCGCTGATGTACCTGTTGTGCCTGTGAATGTTGAGGTAACAACTGTAGGAATTGATGCTCCCGTTGTAATTGGTCTTCTGATAACATCGCCTGCTGATGCTTCTCAGCCTGCCTCTGTAGTAGCAACAGCTCCTCTGCCACCTCCTGAGGTAACAGCTCCGGCGGATGAGAAAAAGGATGGAGAGAAAATAGAAGCTGTCCAAGATTGGGGTGCCTCAAAGTAAATCCATTGTCTAATTGATGAAAACTAACATTCGTATATCGCTCTTTTATACAAAAAGGTGATATAGGTGGTGTAGACAAAGATACAGTTCCTAACTGTAATAGCCAGTCAGTGCGACTACAGTGTGTTTGTGCTTCAAAACTAACAGCGATATCCTTTCCCGGAATATAAATCCACTTTTTAAGACCCATTGTGTAGACTACAACCATTTCTGCTCCATCCGTTTCCAGATCATTCGACTGGAAAAAAAGAAGTGCCTCCATACACTTAAACTTGAAGCCCCTTTTAATACCAAACACTAGGCAAGATGCAGGCCCAAGTAGTTGTTCTACAAACTAAAGGTGATACTAAACAGAGTAAGATTGAAATCACAGGTGATATTGATGATGAGGTTCCCACGCGTGTAGCAAAGATTCTGCGCAAGACAAAGCTTCCCCTTAAGATTGGTACATGGGACTATCAGAAGATGAAGTTGGAACTCTGGGGATATAAGGATGGTCGTGCTGGAACTGAGAATAAACATGAACTCCCACCCCCTGTGGACTCAGTTCTCATTTTCGGCGACGCTGTGCTAGTGGCTACAAATGAAATCGGTGAACCACTGAATTTTACAACAGCACAATATACCAAGTTTTACACAGCCATTTTCCAAGGGTTTGAAAGTTTGGATGAGGATGAAGAGGATGATGAAGAGGAAGAGGAAGAGGAAGAGGAAGAGGTCCTTGAAGAGGAAGAGGAGGTTGAAGTGGTGGAAGTAGAAGTGGAGGAAGAGGAAGTTCCCGAAGTCAAGCCTGTAGCAAAAGTATATGCCTCTGCTCGTAACAAGAAGATTCCGAAGTGGGCAATGGCGTCAGAACTTGAGGCCGAAGAGTATGATTAAATAAATTTGATTTAAAAAATCAGGCAAAGGATAAGTAATGAATTCATTTCGAGAGAAAACTCTTATTTGGATTGAAAATGATCTAGCAGACAATCTGGATGACAAGCAAAGAATTAATTTGGAAAAGGGAATGTATAATTCAGCGATTGATGAGGCCACAAAGCGTGGTGTACTCAAGAACTGGGAAAACCCCATCTTCAAGCACATTTATGCTGCCACGGTTCGCCGAACAATGAATAATCTGAGTCCACAGACGTATGTCAAAGGCAATCGTCTGCTAGAACGCTTACAGGAGGGTGAATTTGAAGTACAGAAAATTCCATTCATGACATACGATGAATTGAATCCGGAACACTGGCTTTCTCGTATTGATGCGCGGTTGAAGCGTGAAACTCGTCTGCTTGAGGGTAACAAGGAAATGGCTACGGACGCATACAAGTGTAGCAACTGCTCGAAGCGCCAGTGTGTTTATTATGAACTACAGACGCGCTCAGCAGATGAGCCGATGACATTGTTCGTATTGTGCTTGAACTGTGGCAAGCAGTGGCGTCAAGGCTAAAGCCCTTCCGCCTTCACTTATCGTGAAGAAGGCAGGGTTAAATATTCTTTCCAGCATGATAGGATGCTTCCTGCTGTTCCACCTAAAGACCCTAAGAAAAAACCTATTATTTTTTCCATTCCCCACCAGTTTACTGAAAATTGGATTCGTATACAACAGATCGCAAAACTTATTGGTCGTAAGAAATAGGGATGCTATACTATCTAGCAGGAATAACTTCTATCCTAGTAATTATATTACTGGTTAGTAGTCTCATAAATATAGCTGGTGCTGATGAAGTTAACCAAAAAGCACGTTACGGCAACAAATGCGATATAAAAAAACAAGTTTCATTAACTGACCCTAAAACCGGTATAGACTACACGATAGCATTTTGTGATAATACATGTGAACATGGATATCCCCACACAGTAAATGAAACTACAATAATGATTCCCGAGGGTTTTTCAAAAGACCGGCTTCCAACAACTATTGAGCATGAAAAAATCCATCTTCTTCAGCGTAGACATCTGGTCGTATGGGAAGGTTGGTATAAAGCACTTTGGTCCTATACAATTCAAGCAGAGCCTCCAGCAAAGATGCCTGCTGTTCTTCTTAATCTGCGGAGATACAATCCTGACACTAATGATAAACCCTTTGCTTGCTGGCGTTCGAGGTATTGGCCTTTATCTGTTTTCATATCTACTAACCCTGGATCAATAGCAGAAGCAAAAACAATTTGGTGGGATCAGCAAACCGGTTCTATTTCCGAAGAAGCACCTCCCGAATGGGCAGATTTTTTTGGCCGACAGCCACAAGATGAGCACCCGCATGAAATGGCTGCACAAATGATTGCGAACGGCGCTGGGAATAAAAATCGTAGCCAAGAATTGGCAGCCGTCTATGAAAAACACTTCTATCTGAAAGATAGGAGATGAGTATTTGCGGAGTTGATGGCGGAATTGCCCCAATTGCTCCTGGACCATTAAGTTCAATTAAAGATACAATTAAATATGACTTATCTGTAATTATAATTGAAACATCTGTTCTAAATAAAATAGAAAAGACTGGAGACAAATCCGGAAACAAATCTGAAGACAAAAAACCAAAGGAACTTCGAATGAGCAAACACGAAATGTATATTCCCAAAACAATCCGAATTAATACATTTATACATCCCATTACACGAGAACAAATGATAGAAATCATTTAGATTGAGAACATAGGGAATGATTTCACCGCGTCATGATTACTATCGTTTCGTAAATGAAACATGGTTAAATGAAACTGAAATACCGACTGACGCTGCTTCAACCAATATTAGTCGGCAAATTGCGGAACGAATTGAAAAACAGCTAATGGGCATTGTACACGATGAATTAACAGAAAGACCGGAGTCTAAACTTTCCAATTTTGTTAAGAGTATTTATCACACATGGAATTCTCCGAGACAGACGGAATATGTTGTAGTTGAATTAATCGGTCAATTGAAAAATGCCCAAACAAAAGAAGACATCGGCTTTATGATTGGAAAACTCAACCGAATTCAAGCCCGAGCTCCATTGACAATTAGGATAATGAGTGATGCCTATGATACACAGTATTCACGTCTTCAGCTCAGCGAATATGTTCTCTGCGTCCCACACAAGTATCTGCTGGAAGATGAAAAATATGCCAAAGATCGCGTAGCCTATCGCACATTTGCTAATTTAATAGGCTCCTATTTCGGCGTAGAATCTCTTGAATCTTTCGTAGACGTAGAAACAAAAGTTACTCATGTTTTGCCGAGTCCTATTGAAGAAGATGATACACCCAAGCGCTATAATCAGATGACCTGGCACGAAATTCAGGCTGCGTATCCTGACACACCTTGGCGCTCTATCTTTAAGGGTTTCGGTATCCCCGAAAGCAAATTAGAAGGCCATGCGATTATAGTTACAAGCCCCAAGTTCTTAGAATTTTTGAATGGCATGTTTAAGAATCATATAGATGAACTCCGGAT
>Ga0136641_1001422_pt1 | contig 10081 bp, 12 predicted proteins | sample EliLak1302023Y_FD_115312 | JGI IMG/M metagenome (GOLD analysis project Ga0136641, IMG submission 115312) | Freshwater microbial communities from Elizabeth Lake, Yosemite National Park, California, USA - 13020-23Y | ecosystem: Environmental > Aquatic > Freshwater > Lake ... | reverse complement strand
TGCCGCCTTTGTCAATTCTCTGCAAGCCATAGAAGCAATCAAATGGATGTGATTACAGCGTTTAATGCAAGATACGAAACGACCAAACAATAAAGCTTGAAGTCTGAAATTTTGCGCAAGAACTTACTTTAATAAAATATTTTAATAGTTATTGAATTTATAAATAAAATTGAATTTTTTATATCAATCAATGTGAAGATGAGGTCTGAGTGTATTGCGTTATGTGTATTTAATTTTTTCAAGTTAAAGATCTCAAGAGGACTAAGATTTTTTATTATTTTAAAACATTTATATTTAATATATTTTTCAATTAGGTTTTACCCTTGATTCATTTAACTTTACAAATACGCGTTGGTATTTCTCCTTAAGGTTTACCCTTGATATCAAGTTTTTTACTGCTTTGTAGTTTTAATGTCATAAAATGCTTCTTTGGAATTTTCCACAAACAAGGAGACCAGATATGAAATTTAAGCATTCACATTTAATCATTGCAATTGGCCTTCTTGGCTCAATTTCAGTTCAATCCCAAATACTGAATGCCAATGATAAGGGTGCTTCGCCACTGATGATTTCTAACGACACGGATACAATTCGTTTGTATGGACTGATTGACCTGACCTTAGGTCAAAAGAACAATGCCAACGCAGCAGGAAAAACAACGTTTGATATGCCTGTTGCCTTTTTCAGCGGAAACCGTTGGGGTATCGATGGTTCTCATGCCTTGGCCAATACAGGAGGCCTTAAAGCGATCTTTAAATTAGAAAGTGAATATGAAGTGGCTACGGGTAACATGGACACTCCTGGCGTACTTTTTAACAGAGATGCATGGCTAGGTATGCAAAGCGATTCTTTAGGTAAAGTCACCCTAGGTCGACAAAATACATTGGCTCGTGAGTTTTCCAAGACCTACGGTGATGCTTACGGTCCTGCAGCCGTCAATTTAGAAGAGGGTGGATACACCAACAACAACAACTTCAAGCAGTTCATTTATTACTCCGGTTCAGCAACTGGAACTCGGTATGACAAGGGCATTGTTTGGAAAAAGCAATTTGGTGACATCGTTGCTGGCGGCGGGTATCAAATTGGAGGGGTTCCAGGTGACACCACGACTGGAACGACACAATCTGCCGGTTTGGCCTACAACGGGGGAGCTTTGAACATTTCTGGCTTTGTCAACAGTGCCAATGTCAATGGTTACAAAAACGATGCTTACTCCATTGGTGGCAATTATGAGTTGGGTGTGGTTCGTCTGAACACTGGCTATGTCAATTACAAAGCAGCACAGCCTATTGCCATCGGCAATAGAAAAGAAGATGCTTACACCATTTCCGCCATTTATCACCCACCGGGTCAAATTGACTATCAAATTGGATGGCAAACCATGAATGCAACCAATGCGGCACTGAACGGAAGCGGCTACGTCATCAATGCTTTTGGTAATGCTGGATCGGCCACGAAGACCGGAACAGGTAAGAGGCAAACGACGTATGCTTCTATGTTCTATCACTTTGATTCACGAACTGAGCTCTATGTCGCCGTGGATCAGTTGAAGACAGACGGTGGTTACAAGGCTGCACAAGCCAACGGATTTACTTCACAAAACGAATTCGCGGTTGGTATGCGATTTAAATTCTAATCAAAGAAAAGTATTTCAAGGTTTTAAGGGGGCTTGGGCCCTCTTTTTTTTGCTGTATTTTTAGACTTGGCTGAAAAGCAGCTTTTTATGCTTTATTTCATGTGCTTCGTGCTGCAGGTGAAACAACAGTGAGCTTACAAAATATTTTGAAACAATTTACTTCTTAGTTCAGGCGCTGAGGTTTTGCTGGAAAACCAAATGTCAAAAAAATTCTTGGTCAACTCGGCATCTTTGATTTCACCTATTGGACGGTTGTCGTGAAAAAATTTAGCACCGTCTTGGGGCGTGTAAACGCCGGTCAGTGTTTGCATTTTTTTTACGTTGGGAAAAAGATTTTCTAGAACATTTTGCCAAGACGCAGCTTTGACTTTGGTTAAATTGTATTGTTTGGAGATCTCACCTATCGAGCTTTTAGCGATTGCTTTTCCCTCAACATCTCTTAGGTAAGTCAACTCAAGGGCGAAACGAGATTGCTGCCAATTCTCAGGCTGCAAGCCATTGCTCTCCGTCCATAGCCTTGCTTGGTAAATGTCCAAGCCCCAAAAGGAGTACTTTCCTTGACCCATCAAGCGAGGTTTATCGATGTAGGCTTTGAGAAAGACAGCTGTTGCATCTGATTCAATGGACTCTTTCTCATCCATCAAGCTGCTTTTCGCGCTGGTGCTAGAGGCCATCAAGCTCATGCTGAGAGCAGATGCGAGCATGGCAGTTCGTCTATTGATGGGCATCGTTTTGAATCATCGGGGAAAAGAGGAGTCCGACGTTAGCTTTCATTTTCAAAATGGTGATAGGGTCAGAGTTTCAATCGGCTAGAGCAAGTCCATCTTTTTTAAATGTGTTGATGCTCTGCCTGGATCGGTTAGCACTTCAAGGCGCGGCTATTTCAAGCATGATTTCATTTCTTCTGAACATGGGCAGCGTCCAAGGTGGGTCGTACCTAGAGAGCTGCGGCGTGCCGATGACTTTCAAAGATTTGCTGCTGGCCCATTCCATGGCTTCATCTGTTTTGGATTGAACGCGAGATAGGGTGTTGAATCCAGTGTAGGAGTGCACCACAAAGTGCTTGCTGGGCACCTCTTTTAAAGTGACGGCCTCGTTTTTTGGCTTAGGAATATTTGCCAAGGTGTATTGGCTGGGCATGACGAAGTGAATGCGCCATCTTTTAGCGGCTTGAACGCTGGTCGTCATTGATTGGGGTTCGATCGTGACTGGGGCGGTCATTGCAATTTTTGTGGGTACAGGTTCCATGGACACTGGAGCGGTCATGGCGATTTTTGAGCTCGAGTTTGAGTTGGGCGTATGGTTGTTTCCAAAGATGTAATCGGCAATCAGTCTGAAACCTTTGTTGGACGCTTCGTCCATGTCTCCATCAACGAAGGTTTCAGCAATCAGGATCTGAGCGTACGTGCGAACTTCAAAGGGGCCGTCAACCTGTGTGACTTGGTACTTGGGTTCCTCAATGGCCATGGCGTGTCCTGAGCACACAAGAACAAGGAAAATTCCAAGAAATAGTCCAGGTAGGGCGCCCGTCAGGTGAGATTTTAAATGTTTCATAGATCCATGGTGTTTCTGGGCGGTTCATGAAATGCCAATCTGACGGGTCTTGGACGCAGCAAAGAAGACGCGAGGCCCACTCGTGGGGAAGGATCATCCTTGAACGCTTTCTTTTCATGCAATGTGGCCAAGAGCCATTGACTGTCCAACCCTAACTATTTTAGAACATTTAGATTTCAATGTGTAGGGCTCATTTATGAATTCTTAAAAATCAGGGTCTGATTTTACCGTTTCACTTCGCTGCCAGGCCGTGTACAGGCCACAAGCTGCTGCGCAGTTCCTCACGCCAAGGCCTGCTTTTCAAGCCTGGCGTGTGTCACCTTAAAAGCGTCAAGTGGTGATGGTGTTCGCGTGGTAAGCCAAAGCAAAAGTCTTGGCCTTGCCGATGTAGTACCTATCGATTCGCCATTCCTTGAGGATCTCCATGACCAATTCGAAATTTTCATAAGACAAGCTAAAGAGTTGTTTGATGTCAAACTCCAGGTCCGTTTCAAGAGATACGATCAAATTGGCGAGCAATTTAGAAAACGGAGCTGTGATATCGGCTTTGATGATCTTTTGTGCTCTTTTGATGGCCAGCATGGTGAATCCTTGGGGTGATGATCGCAAGTCCAAAGCCAAAGGGGCTTGTTTGCGTTGGAGAGGTTCTTTGTCGTTCAAAACTCCATGGTAGTCCTTGCAGCCATCTTGGCCCCAATATCGATGGGTCTTGGTTTGATGTACATCAAGCGCGAGTGAGATAAGTCAATCGCCATACTTGCACTTCAGCCTTGAAGGGGTGGTGTTTTGGGTTGAAAGATCACGCTGCATGGCGTGCTCTAGACCTGCCCCTTTTATTTGGACACCACAATCAACAAATTGCAGGGCGAATGTTCCACAATGTTGGTGGAGATGGAGGCGGCCCACCATTTGCTAAAGCTGCTTGGGTTGTGCGAATGGCTGATGACGATCAAGTCGGCCAATATCTTCTTGGCGTAATTGGTGATTTCTTTGACCGAATTGCCAATCAGCAGAGTGCCTGTGCATTTAAAGCCATCGTCCTTTAAATGCTGAATGCCAGAATCCAATTGTCTTTGAAGATGGAAGTGACTCAAATTTTCAGAATTCGCATCAATCAAGGTCCCGTCTCCAATCAAGTCGTCAAGATTGGGTTTGACAGAAATAAAGTGCAGTTCAGCCGCTGACCAAGCGGCTAAATTACTGGAGTTGATCAAAAGCTTTTGCCCTTGTTCGGAGCCGTCGTAGGCCAAGACTATTTTTTTATACATAAAAACCTTTGTTGAGTCCTCATAAAAGTCGTCTTGAAAAATTTTTGTGAAAACAACATTTTCTTTTTCAGTCCTAGGCAAAAAGAAAGCCATTTACAGTTGTAGCAGTTAAATTTTCATTTGTCTACAGTTCAAACCCTTTTTCAAGGCGCCAGGGCGTGAATTTCAAAACATACTTTTTAGAAGGGTATAAAAAGATTTCTAAAAAAGAAATATTTTCTCAAAACGAAGACTTCTCCATCGTTTTCGAATAGCATGCAAAATAGATCCTAGACCAACCAGAAAGCTCGCATGTCCTCACTTTCAGAAAAAGATACGGAAACAAAAATATCCTCTGATGGCCTGCGCTACGAATCCAAGGTCAATGGCTCTCAATTCAAAGGCATGGGCATCATTGGAGAGACGATGAGTTGTCTCAAATGTGCCAAACACAAGTCCAGGAAATCTGGCGTCATGAAGAAATTTGGATCGACCAAAATGTTCGTCTGCTTTGACTGTATCCCTGAGCAATTGGACTCGAGCAAATGAGGGGTCTGAGGGTGCTTTAAAACCGCCTCAGTGCGTTCGCTGTCTTAAAAGTTCATCCTGGGGCTCTAGGGTCAAGACAAGAAAAAAAAGGTTCCTTTATAGACCTCTAGAGAGCAGTCTTGGAGCTGGTATCGAACGCGGGATTTGAGGGTTCTAAGGTTTCTAAGGGCTCTGAGGTTTCAAAACTCTGCGTGAAGGCGCAAAGCGTAAACATTCACTGGCCCGCGAGATGCGTTGTAAGCTGGATGGTTGATGTATTGATAGTCAGCGGTGAGCCAAGTGTTCTTAGAGAGGCCAAAGCTGTAAAAGCCTTCAAAGATATCTTCTGGCTTGTAGTCGATTGAGCCGTCGCCAATGAAAAACGAGATGCCCCCTTTGGCCAAGTAATTCCTTCGATCTTTGGACAGATAGTTTCTCATCCACGACACGCCAAGGGTGTCTTCACTGCGTCCCCAGCGCTCGCCTTTGATCAAGAGGCCCGTTGAAAGTGAATCATCGACTTCAGTGAATGCGTAGGTTTCTGTGCGACCATCGGTTTTCATGGCCCTTAAGAAAAAGCCCAGCGTCGGATCAATTTCTTGCTCTAAGTTGATGCCCAGTCCGTACTTGATTTTGTCGCCATTGCGCACTTGCAAAATGGTCTGAGGGTTAAATCCAGGTTTGTTTTGATTCAAAGCATAATAGCTGCTGGCATCGTTAAAGCTGGCCAGATTGGCTTTGTTTCTCCAGGCCAAGACACGAATTTTGCCTGGGTGCACGCCCACCGTATGGGCGTGTTCAATCTCAACTTGGTCGCCATAATGTTTGCCGATTTGAAAGTCCACGTCCAAGCCATTGGGCACTTTGGGGCCGGTCAAGCGTCCGAACCTCAAGACCCAGTCTCCTTGGTACCATTCACCCGCGAAGCCCCAGCCAAAACCCCTTGCATCGGCCGCATAGTCAAAAGAGGAATAGGTCCAGTTGCCCCAATTCATGAATTGGGTTCTGGGGTCTTTGGCATAGGCGTTGTCATCGAACACGTCAAGCGTTGAGAAATTTCCAGCGGTCAACACGAATCGGTTTTTATCGACGCTACCGGCCATTTGATTGAAATCAGATTCAATGCGTTCCGTACCGCCACCTTGGTTCCAGGTCTGTCTTAAAAACAAACGTTGGCGGTACAAAGTTGGAACAGTTCCTGCTGCTCGCGTGATCTCTCCGTTGGTGAATCCCCCCAAGCCCACTAAATTGAGAGAAAAAGGCACGCCAGAAGCAATTTCTGGATTGAAATAAACCTCTCCTCCGCTCCAAGTCCTCATACCCCAGTGGGCCGTTGTGGAGAAGGTGAACATTTTGTCCGCTGAGGCGCCCAGGGTATTGACCGGGTTGGAGGTCACACCGTTTTTGAAGGAGGGGTGAGCTTGAAGGTTGTAGGTGGTTTGGTATTTCGCACTGGTGTCCTCGTGCTCCAAGTCCTCGGCAAAACTCATGGCTCCAAGCGTGCAGCCCAGCAAGACGACTGCGACACGGACACCAGAGCGTGAAGATCGATGACTTTGGAGGAGGGGTTTCATGGGAGCGTGACGGACTTTTAAAAAACAATGCAATTATATTTTATGACTTTAATGCGACAAATTCGTGACTTGTTGTTGTACTTGTTCTCGTGCATGTTGTTGTGCGTTTTGTTGCAGGAGTTGTTGTAGGAGTTGTTGTAGGAGTTTTGATCACGTTGCTGTTTTGGCGCTTGGGCCGCTTCTGGTCTGTTCTTTCAAGTCCAAGAGTTCGATGGTCAAAAGCCAGCAAGCCAAAACGTTTGAAAGCCTCAGGTTTTAAAGCCTTTCAGACGTTTACTTTTTCTAGCTCGCTCCTTGAAGTCAAGGGGCTTGGTTTGGATCCACTGCACAAACTTGGCCACATCTGGATGCTCGAGGAGGGCTTGAACGGTGGGGTAGGTGTTGGCCAGTTCTGCCTCGGTCAAGAGGGCATGAATTTGTCGGTGACAGACACTGTGCAACTCGACAGTCACGTCACCCCCTTTGGATTTTGGGACCAAGTGATGGGCTTCGATGTGCTGCTTTGGAATTTCTCGTTCGCAAAGGGTGCAAATGACGGGTGGTTTGATCACCAAATCCCCAAGTGCCAAGCGGGCCTTTCTTTTGATTTTACCCACGAGACGCTGCTTCACTTAAAAGATTTGGACTGCAGTTCAAAACAATTGGAGAGTTCACGGGGCAGTTCAGGTGCTTGGGTGGTGATGTAGTGGCGCACAAAGGGCGCAGCTTTCCAAGGGGCGGTGTAGCCACTCCAAATGGCTTTGGGCAAGATCTGCCATTGTCCCTGTGTTCTTTGAAGCACCACAAGGGCTGGCAAGAGGTCCTTGAATTCGACTTCAACCAAGGCCCAATCCGATTGGGCCCAAACGCTAGCAACCTGCATGTGCTCAGATGCCGGTGGACTGTAATTTTTGATGTTCTCCAAAGACGCCTTGTAAATCGTGTGCTCTGGGGTCAAGCGCTCAACCTTGTCGCAACGGGCGGTCCAGCGCGTCCAACGATCAGACCATGCCCCGATGACGTCAAAGGGTTTGCCGTCGACCACCAGCAAAGTGCCTTGCTCAGCTTGCGTGATGGAGAGGTGGTTCAAGATCACTCCACAAGAGACCATCGCGAGGACAAGCAAGGAGATGCTTCTCTTCATTCAGGCCTTCATGGGTTGCTGTGTTGGTCAACCAGCAATTCAATTTGTTCGTGCTCTGCAATCATCTCCAGTGCACTTTCAAACAAAGCCCTGGCCGAGCCTGAGATGGAGCTCAAATGGGCATGCAGTTGAGCATCTTTGGAGCTTTTGTTCAAGCACTCATGGCTGTAGAGCTCAAAGCCTGCCAAGAGGGTGATGATCTCTGCGACATGCCTTGGGCACTCACACAAGGTCTTGGAGGAGATACCTGCCAACTTCATCAAGGTGGCATCGCTGTACTTTCTTGGGGGAATCATGGCACCTTGTGCTGTTTTGAAAGCTTTTTTACTGGTGTCGATCATCAGTCTTGAATTGATCAATTCCGCCAAATCGGCGTCGGTGATCAGGTCCCTTTTGACGATGAGCCCATCGTGCTTGAGGGCGGTGATGATGTGTTCCTGGGCGAAGCTGTACAGCACGATGGTTTGCAAGGCCTGGGACGTGCTGACCAAATGTTGGACTTGAACTTTGGACACCGCATCCAAGGAATTGACTTTGATCAGCAAAATCTCGACGGGCTCAGCAAAGTGGGCCTCTTGTGCGAGTTGCAGGTCTTTGAAGACGTCGGTGATGCGAATGGATGGGTCGATGAACCCTAGGGTGAACTTTTTGGATTCGATCCTTGCCGCCAAGGTCAAGCCCACAATGGCCAAGGAGACGGAGCTGCTTTTTCTCTGTAGGCTGCTTTTTAAATCCAAAGAGGACTGTTGAAGTTGCAGCAAGTGCTTGAGCTCCAGGGAGCTCAGGCTAGAGATGCCGCTGATGGCATGACCTTGTTCGGTCAGACGCTTGAGCAAACTCGCTTTGAGCACATCATCATCGGTGTAGAGGCGGTGGTTGCCATCCGTCTTGTGTGGTGTGAAGGTGCCATACCTGACCTCCCAGATTCGAAGCGTTGGCGTGGGCACCCCACTTAAACTCGAAACAGCCCCAATCTTGTGGGTTGGGGCATGCCCAGTTTTGGTCTTGTCCATGGTGTTTGCGTAGATATTGAGTAAATAATTGAACTTATTTTATCGAAGGAAATGCCCCAAGCTTACTCACATGTTAAAGTGCCCTTTGAAGAACAAAGGCTTAAGCAACGCTTACAAAAGAACAGTTCGAGCCTTCTTCAATGTTTTGATCTTGCTCTGGGTGAGTCCTAGAGACAAGTGGCTTGGAGTTCCATCGTTTCTTTTCATTCACTGGTCATGCCCAACAAGCGTTCCTTGACTTTTTCCCGCTTGACGCCTGCAGACATCTCGGACGCCATCAAATGGGCCTGGGAGGACAGGACGAGCTTTGAAACGATAGAAGAGCGGCTTGGAATCACGCAGTCCGATCTGGTTTGCCTGATGCGAGCTGAACTGAGCCCAAGCTCTTTTAAGATGTGGCGCATGAGAATGCGTGGTAGAAAAACCAAGCACCGCGCTTTAAGAAGCGCGGAGATGAAGTTTGACGATCTAGCTGTTGCCAATCACAGAAGAGCGAATTGCTAGCGCATCAAGCCATCGAACTGATTTAGAGCGCAGTGCCGCTCTTCAAAGCATAGCCTGTTCCAATTGGACAGCCTATTGTGTGGTAACACCAAATCTAAGACCTGTGGCTTTCAAAACGGCGGTGAGTGTTTTGATGGTTGGATTGCCCCTTGAAGACAGGGTGCGGTAAAGTGTTTCACGCGAAAGCTGCGTTTTCTCTGCAATGCTTGTCATTCCACCTCGAGCTTCAACCACCTTCCTGAGCGCTGTCAGGTAAGTTTTAGGATCATCGTCTTCACTTGCCGCATTGAGATATTGCGCAGCGAATTCAGCATCCTGGAGTTGCTGATTTAGCCAGTCATCGTGTTTGATGCTTGCTTTCATTTCTTGCCCCTTAGTTGCCATTCTTTCCATCGCTCATGTGCTCGTTCAATATCCGAAGATTGGCTGCGTTTGTCTCCCCCATCACACAGCAGCACCAAGCGTTTGCCCTCGATTGCATAGTAGACCCGATATCCAGGACCCCAGTCAACACGGAGTTCCCAAACACCACCACCGACTTTTACAGTCACAGAAATTTCCGTTACACAAACGTATCAATCGCGCGGCAGTTCTTGCTTGAGCTTGCCGGTCCCTAACCCTTAGTCCATCTAGCCAACGACCAAAGAGGTCTTGTCCCTCTGAGTTGCTGTAGTGCCGCAATTCAAACATGCGTCCATTGTAGCCTGAAAGCTACATAAAATCAACAAATCAACAAATCAATGGATTCGCAACTCGAGATGTTTAACCTGATGCGCTTCAATGTCAATATAAGTTCGTCTAAAATGCAAGTTATAAGAATTCCGGGTAAAAACCCAAGCACCGCGCTTTAAGAAGCGCTGAGATAAAGTCTGACGATGTGGCTGATGCCGATCACAGAAGAG
>Ga0136641_1001421_pt1 | contig 10085 bp, 8 predicted proteins | sample EliLak1302023Y_FD_115312 | JGI IMG/M metagenome (GOLD analysis project Ga0136641, IMG submission 115312) | Freshwater microbial communities from Elizabeth Lake, Yosemite National Park, California, USA - 13020-23Y | ecosystem: Environmental > Aquatic > Freshwater > Lake ... | reverse complement strand
CTGATCCTTCCTACCATGGCTTGGTTTATGCCCAGGCGTTGGGAGTCGGTTCGGCCTTTGGAGCCAACCTTTCATATATCTTCAAGATTCGGCTAACCCTGTTGCGTGATACCGGTGCTGCGGTGAGCCCTTTCAATGCCTGGTTATTGGCGATTGGCTTAGAAACTCTTTCACTTCGCATCGAACGCCACATCGAAAATGCGCGAGCAGTGGCGGCTTATCTCGACTCACACCCTCAGGTAGAAAGCGTCAATTACGCTGAACTCGCCTCTTCACCATGGAATCACCTCGCCAAGAAGTATGCCCCCAAGGGCACCGGAGCCGTTATCTCCTTTGAAATTAAGGGCGGTATCGAAGCAGGAAAGAAGTTTGTCGAGGGCTTGCAGTTGCACTCACATGTAGCCAACATTGGTGATGTGAGATCACTCGTTATTCATCCGGCCTCAACTACCCATTCGCAGCTCACGGTTGAAGAGCAGTTCACCGCGGGTGTGACACCAGGATTAGTTCGGCTCTCTGTCGGTCTAGAAAATATTATCGACATCAAGGCCGATCTCGACGGAGGCTTTGCCGCGGCGAAGTAAATGATCAAATGAATGAGAGTGATTGTCCCGTAACGGGTGCGTGGCTAGAGGGCCATGATCCGGGCGATCGCCAATTCATAAAGATTGGGGACCTCACGCTGGAATCGGGTGAGGTCCTTCCCGATATCACCATCGCCTACCAAACCTGGGGGCAGTTAAACGCGGAGCGCACGAACGCCATATTGGTGAACCATGCGCTCACCGGATGGGCCGATGTGCCTGGCTGGTGGCCCTCAATAGTTGGCCCCGGCCTACCGCTGGATTCCGATAAATATTTCATCATCTGTCCCAATGTGATCGGTGGATGTCAAGGAAGTACCGGTCCTTCATCTATCGCTCCAGATGGAAAGCGCTGGGGCTCTCGTTTTCCAGTGCTAACTATTCGCGATATGGTCGCTGCTGAATTGCTAGTGACTGACCTCCTCGGCATCAAGCGTTATGCGCTCGCTGTCGGCCCCTCTCTGGGTGGCATGCGCTCGCTGGAGTGGGCCATCGACCATCCTGATCGTGTGGAGGCAATCTGCACCATCGGATCTTCCGCAGTTGCCACCGGTGATCAAATCGGCGGGGCCTCTATTCAGATTCGCGCCATCAAGAGCGATCCACACTTCAATGCTGGCGACTACTACGAGCAGGAAATCGGACCAATTGAGGGAATGGGCATTGCCCGTCGCATAGCCCACCTGACCTATCGGACTGAATCAGAGATGGATGTGCGCTTTGGGCGGGAATTGCAGGGCGACGAGACGGGGCGCTACGCCGTCGAGTCTTACTTGGATCACCAGGCTCAGAAATTGGCCAAGAGATTTGATGCTAACACCTACATCGTTTTGACCGAAGCAATGAATTCCCACGACGTGGGCCGCGGGCGCGGGGGAGTTGCGGCGGCGCTCAGCGCTATCTCCGTGCCAGTTTCGGTGATTTCGATCGATACCGATCGCCTCTTTCCGCTCCGCCTGCAGGAAGAGATCGTTGAGCTAACGCCCTCGGCTCGCCCTTTGGAGATGATTTCCTCGCCCTTTGGCCACGATGGCTTCCTGATTGAAGTCGAATCTATGGGAGATCTCTTGCGAAGGGCGCTCAAAGGCTAAATCGACCCCCAAATTCGGCGCTTGGATGTGCATTTAGGGCTGTGGACAAATTATAATATGGTTATCGATTCCACTGGTCAGTAAAGTTAGGCCAGGTAAACCAAAGGATGCTCCGTGGCTGTAATTCGTGCGCCCAAAAAAGGCGACCAAGCAAGTAGCAGTGCAGCTAAGAAGAGCGCCGTAAAAAAGGTAGTGGCCAAGAAATCGGCTCCCGCTAAAAAAGCGGTAGCAAAAAAGGCCGTAACCAAGAAAGTTGTAGCTAAGAAAGCCGTTGCGAAGAAGGCGCCTGCAAAGAAAGTCGTTGCGAAGAAGGCAGCCCTCGCTCCACATCGTTTTCCAACCAAAGCAGAGTTAGCGGCCCTTAAATTGCAGCGCGAGGCGGAAGATCGCCAGAAGGCAGAGCGCAAGGCGGCCCATCGTTTTCCAACTAAGGCAGAACTTGAGGCGCGCCGCGCTGCAGAAGAAGCCCTCAAGAATCCTCCCAAAGCGGGCGCTAGTAAAGCTGCGGCTCCGGTTATCACCAAGATTGATGGTGAAGAGGTAGAACTCGAAGAGATTGAATTAGAAGATTTAGAAACTCTTGTTGAAGAAGTGAAAGAGATCGTTGCCGAAGAGGAAGAGAAGGCAGAGATTCGCGTCGTCAATGTCGCGGAAGAATCTCAAAATGAAGAGAATGCCTTCACCATCAAAGACTCTGAAGAAGATGATGCGCCTGCGCAAACAGTGTTAACTGCAGGTGCCACCGCTGATCCGGTGAAGGATTACCTCAAGTTAATTGGACGCGTTCCTCTGCTCAATGCCGAGATGGAAGTAGAACTTTCGCTCCAAGTTGAAGCAGGGCTCTTTGCAGAAGAGAAGTTGGCCCACGATAAGAAGTTGGATAAGAAACTCAAGCGCGAGTACGAACAGCTCGTGCTGCAAGGTCGTCGCGCTAAAAACCATTTGCTAGAAGCTAACCTGCGCCTCGTTGTTTCTTTGGCAAAGCGTTACACCGGCCGCGGGATGCTCTTCTTGGATCTTATTCAAGAGGGAAATTTGGGACTTATCCGCGCTGTAGAAAAGTTTGATTACACCAAGGGTTATAAGTTCTCGACGTATGCGACTTGGTGGATTCGCCAAGCTATTACTCGTGCGATGGCCGACCAAGCGCGAACAATTCGTATTCCAGTACATATGGTCGAAGTAATTAATAAATTGGCTCGCGTACAACGCCAGATGTTGCAGGATCTCGGTCGCGAACCGACCCCTGAAGAGCTGGCCAAAGAGCTCGATATGACCCCGGAAAAGGTCGTAGAAGTTCAGAAGTATGGCCGCGAACCTATTTCTTTGCACACTCCGCTTGGCGAAGAGGGAGATTCAGAGTTCGGTGATCTCATCGAAGATTCCGAAGCTATCGTTCCTGCCGACGCAGTCTCCTTTACTCTTTTACAAGAGCAACTGCACGCGGTTCTCGATACCTTATCTGAGCGTGAAGCGGGCGTGGTTGCAATGCGCTTTGGATTAACAGATGGACAACCTAAAACACTAGATGAAATTGGAAAGGTGTACGGCGTGACGCGTGAGCGCATTCGTCAGATCGAATCCAAGACGATGTCAAAGTTGCGCCATCCATCACGTTCACAAGTTCTTCGCGATTATTTAGATTAATTTCGGGAGTTCAATTTATACATGAGTGACAATCCTAAAATATTTAGAAATCCGATTAGTGGGTCCCTTCGATTCACCGGAACCGCAGATTTTGTTGATGGCGATGGCAACATTATTGAGAGCAAAACTGATTTCAAACTCTGCGGTTGTGGAAGATCTAAGGAGAAGCCTTTCTGCGATGGCTCACATAAAGAGAACCAAGAGTGAGTTTCAAAAGAATATAACCACTTAAAGTGCACTATCTAAATGACTTTGCAACTAATAATCCAACATTCACTCTAGATATCTTGTATTGAAGATAGTTAAACATTACATTCGGCAACTTAAGCGGTCTTGCTTAAAATTTCTTGCTACTAAATGTTTCATCAACCAAGATAAGGATTATAAAAATGGTTACAGCAACTGCGCAAGCGCGTGAGGCAAGAAATGGCATTCATCCAACTAAAGATGAGTTAATCAAAACAGTTGTAACGCTACTCAACACTTTGACTCTGGATGAGATCACAAGCGAGAGAGTCTTAGAGATCTCCGGCATATCGCGCGGTTCCCTGTATCACCACTTTCAAGATTTTGCCGAGCTCCTTGAGCTCGCGCAAGTCCGTCGCTTTTCCAGTTATGTAAATTCCTCAATCGAGGTTTTAACCGAGTTGTTTACCTCGGTCTCTACTCGGGATCAGTTGGTTCATCGCCTACCAGAGGTATCCAAGAGCTTCCAAGCTCCTGAATTAGCAGATACTCGCATTGAGCGCCTCACCGCGATCTCAAAGGTAATGCACAACCCCAGAATGGCCGCCGCACTCGGAGCCGAGCAGGAGCGCCTCACCGAGACAATTGCTGACCTTTATCGTGACCTGCAGGCGAGGGGATTGGGCAATCCTCTTCTCCAACCTCGCACGGCAGCCGTCATGTTCCAGGCATATACCTTGGGCCGGACCGTCGATGACTTCACTGCAAATCACATGGATCAAGAGAATTGGCTCTATGCCGTCTCAACGGTTGTGGAAAATCTCTTCTTTCCCGCTCAATACGCTCGGAAATGGTAGGCCTTTAAGCGGCTAAAAGCAGTGAAATTACTCGACGCCAGCGGGTGTTTCAACCAACTTTGAAGTCTCGTCTTGAATCTTTGCAACAAGTGGCTTTAACCCCGCGGAATACTCTTTGGCGTGGTGGCCACAGAAAAGTAACTCTCCACCATTGAGCAAAGTTGCACGGACATAAGCCTGAGCCCCACATCGATCGCAGCGGTCAACGGCATTGAGAGGGGTAGGTTCGAGGATCATCTGTTCGGTCATCGACTGCTCCTTGTCTGTGAATCTTGCTTTAACTTTAACTTCTTCGGACGGTAGTGGAACAGTAATGCATAGGTAGTTTATTCCCTTTTTAATTCTGCGGCACAACTTGCGCCTATTTATCTCAATTCACAGAAAATACTGCCTCTTTTCCCTCCCAATACCCAATTTCTCCGAGATGAGCCCGATAACCTTGGCGCCCATGGCCACCGATGATAAAACCTCCACCACCGCTAACGGCTATACCGCCAAAGATCTCGCGGTCCTTGAAGGTCTGGATGCTGTTCGCAAGCGTCCTGGAATGTATATCGGCACAACTGATTCCCGTGGTCTCATGCATTGCCTCTGGGAGATTATTGATAACTCAGTAGATGAAGCTCTCGCCGGACATTGCACCAAGATTGAAATTAATTTAGAAGCAGATGGATCGGTTGAAGTTCATGACAACGGTCGTGGAATTCCTGTTGATAAAGAGCCGAAGACTGGGCTTACTGGCGTTGAAGTTGTAATGACTAAATTACATGCCGGCGGAAAATTTGGCGGAGGTTCATACGCCGCCTCTGGTGGATTGCACGGAGTCGGTGCATCGGTCGTAAATGCCCTGGCTTCGCGCCTTGATGTTGAAGTGGATCGCGATGGAAAAATTTATTGGATGTCTTTCCAGCGCGGTACCGCTGGAATATTTGATGGCGATGGCCCGAAGGCTCCCTTTGTAGAGAAGTCAGGTTTACGGATAATTGGAAAGGTCCCGGCCAAGGTCACCGGAACGCGTACAAAATGGTGGGCTGATAAACAGATCTTCCTTAAAGAGGCCGAACTCTCTATCGAAGATATTTATGCTCGGGCGCGCCAGACTTCATACCTGGTGCCAGGGCTGCAACTGACCGTCACTGATAATCGGAGCAAAGCCAAGAGCATTGAGATATTCCTTCATAAGGGCGGGATCTCCGAATTTTGTACCTTCCTGCGCCCCGATGAACCAGTTGGCGAAGTAATTCGCCTTACTGGAAGCGGGGAGTACACCGAGACCGTGCCAGTGCTCGACGATAAAGGGCACATGATGCCAACTGAGGTCAATCGCACCATGGGCGTGGATATCGCGCTGCAATGGGGCAACGCCTTCGACACCACTATGTCATCCTTTGTAAATATTATTGCGACTCCTAAGGGCGGAACTCATACCTTGGGCTTTGAACGCGCGATCACTAAAGCGTTCAATGAAGAGTTACGCGGAAGCAAGACCCTAAAGAATAATGAGATCGACGTTATTAAAGATGACGTTCTTGAAGGACTGACCGCGGTCGTTACGGTGCGCATGTCCGAACCACAATTTGAGGGCCAGACCAAAGAGGTTCTTGGCACGGCTGCCGCTACTAAGATCGTGGCTAGCGTCGTAGGCGATGAGTTGAAGAATTATTTCGGATCAACAAAGCGCATCGATAGGGCTACGGCCCGGGCCATCATGGAGAAGGTTGCTGCAGCTTCCCGTACTCGAATTTCGGCCCGCGCCCATAAAGATTTACAACGTCGCAAGAGCGCCCTCGAAAATAGTTCACTCCCAACGAAACTCTCCGACTGTCGCTCTGATGACACCGGTCGCACCGAACTCTTTATCGTTGAGGGAGACTCGGCTCTCGGCACCACCAAGGCAGCGCGTAACTCCGAATTCCAGGCGATCTTGCCCATTCGCGGAAAGATTTTGAACGTGCAGAAAGCCTCGCTATCACAGATGCTTGAGAACAATGAGTGCGCTTCGATTATTCAAGTTATTGGTGCTGGTTCAGGCGCTTCCTTCACCCTCGATGACGCGCGCTATGGCCGCGTCATCCTTATGTCTGATGCCGACGTTGACGGCGCTCATATTCGCTGCCTCTTGCTTACCTTGGTCTATCGCTATATGCGCCCGTTGATTGAAGATGGTCGGGTATTCGCTGCTATTCCACCGCTACATCGCATTGATGTCGTCGGCGGCAAGCGCGGGGAGATGTATTACACCTACTCCGATGATGAGATGAAGAAATTATTGGCCGATCTGACCAAGAGCGGAAAGCGTTGGAAGGAGCCGGTACAGCGCTACAAAGGTCTGGGCGAGATGGATGCCGACCAACTACGTGAGACCACGATGGACCCCGAAAAGCGCACCCTGCGTCGCGTAACAATGAAGGATGCCAAGGCGGCAGAGGCGATCTTTGAACTTCTCATGGGCAATGAAGTTGCGCCCCGTAAAGAGTTTATTTCTAGCGCCGAAATCGATCGCGATCGGATCGACGCTTAGTTACAAGATTTATTCAGCACCAATGCGTGTACGGCGTGGGGTGGCAAAAGCCTTTGAAACTGCTGTTAATTCTGCTGAGACCTGAGTCTTAATATTTGCCTCGCTGGAGAGCAACTTCTTGAGTCCAGCGATAACTTCACTTAACTGCTTCTGTTCAGTTTCAAGTTCTAATTTGCTGACCTTGGTGAGGCGGCGCAGCGGCATATCCAAGATGTATGTGGCTTGCTCGTCACTCAATTTGAATCCCTTCATGAGGGCTTCTTTGGCAACTTGTGCATCTTCAGAGCCACGAATTATCTTGATGACCTTATCGATATCGATAATTGCCTTTAGCAATCCGTCGACAAGGGTTAAGCGGCCTTCGGCCTTGGCCTTGCGATATTCGGAGCGGCGACGAACCACTTCGATGCGGTGGTCGATAAAGACTTGGAGCAGCTCTTTGAGTCCTAGGGTGAGCGGCTTACCGTTGACGAGGGCCACTGCATTGACCGAGAACTGATCTTCCATGGGGGTGAGCTTGTATAACTGCTCGAGGATTTCCTCGGGCTCGTAACCATTTTTGATTTCGATAACAACCTTGGTGCCTTGTTGGCCATCAGATAGATCGATGATGTCTGAAATTCCTAGGATCTTCTTTCCCTTAACGAGGACCGCGATCTTTTCGACAACCTTCTCGGGTCCGATGTTGTACGGAAATTCGGTAATGACAATTCCTTGCTTACGGGAAGAGACTTTTTCAATAACCGCAGTGGCTCGGACTTTGAAGGAGCCGCGCCCACTGGCGTAAGCGTCCGCCACGCCTTCCAGGCCGATAATTTCTCCGCCAGTAGGAAAGTCAGGTGCGGGAACAAATTTCATGAGGGCCTTGAGCGTTGCCTTGGGGTTATCAATCAAGTGCTTTGCCGCGGCAACCACCTCACCCAGATTGTGTGGGGGCATATTGGTCGCCATTCCCACTGCGATGCCAGTAGCGCCATTGACCAAGAGATTGGGGAATGCCGCGGGGAGCACAAGAGGTTCGAGGAGCTGGCCGTCGTAGTTTCCGCCAAAATCGACAGTATCTTCATCGGCTTCATCCACCATCGCCATTGCTGCGGGAGCGAGGCGTGCTTCCGTGTAACGCATGGCGGCTGGACCGGCGTCGAGCGAACCGAAGTTACCGTGGCCATCGATCAGGGGCAGGCGGGTGGTGAATGGCTGGGCTAAGCGGACCGCAGCGTCATAGATCGCGCCATCTCCGTGTGGGTGCAACTTACCCATGACCTCGCCGACAACTCGAGCGCACTTAACGTGTCCCTTATCAGGGCGCAGTCCCATCTCAAACATCTGATGCAAGATGCGGCGCTGTACCGGCTTCAACCCATCGCGGGCATCGGGCAGGGCTCGGGAGTAAATGACCGAGTATGCATATTCGAGAAACGACTCAGACATCTCTTGCGAGACATCGATATCGATGATCTTGCCGGGGTTCTCTCCAGCTTTCGGGAGAACGGCTTTAGGGGTGCGTGCCATGGCGCGTATCTTGCCACGCTATTTACGGCAGGATGGGGATGTGGGCTTTGGACTGGCAGATCTGTCGCAATCTATCTTTGCGACCCTTGGGCTTCCGGGCACCGAGAATCGACTCGCGCTCGTCGAATCGCGAAGAACTTGCCTCTTGCTTATCGACGGCATGGGTTCAAAATCGCTGGAGAGTTATAAATCACAATTTCCAATATTTGCGGCGGTGCAATCAACATCCGAATTAGCATCGCACTTTCCTTCGACGACGGTTACCAATCTGACTAGTTTAGGTACTGGTGAATTACCGGGCGTGCACGGAATGTTGGGCTACACGGTGCGCATACCCAATTCAGGAACTCCCGGACGATTGCTTAATGCGCTTAAATGGGATGAACGAGTCGATCCACTCTTCTGGCAGAAGGTGCCAACTCTCTTTGAGCGCGGTATGCAGCATGGAATAACTGTCACGAATATCGCTGAAAAGCGTTACGAGGGAAGCGCATTCACTCAAGCTGCCTTGCGCGGGGCAAAATATGTAGGTGCTAATCGCAGTGAAGAGATGGTTAAAGCTGCGGTAGAAGCGCTCGCCGAGCCTTACTCATTTAGCTATTTGTACATCAATGCCCTGGACCACGCTGGCCATAATGATGGTGTCGGCAGCGAGAAATGGATGTTAGCGCTGGGGCAGATTGCAGAACTTATAACCACTTTGATAGCGCGCTTGCCGAAGAACTCTGATCTCTATGTAACAGCCGACCATGGCATGGTCAACGTGGGAGAGAAGATTGTTCTAGGCCAAGATAATAATCTGATGGATAACATAACTCTTGTCGGTGGAGAGCCCCGTGCTCGCCATATGTATGTGACCGAAGGATCTGTCGCGGAGACCATTGCACAATGGCGCGAATATTTGGGCAACCGCGCGACAATCTATTCACGAGAAGAGTTGGTTGCCAACCAAACATTCGGAGCCGTTGTTTCACAGGAGAGTTTTGATCGTATGGGCGATTTCATGGCCGTAGCGCACGATGAAGTTATCTTGATCGACCCAACTCGCGTTCCGCAGGAATCATCGATGGTGGGGCATCACGGGGGAGCTACCGAGATGGAGTCTGCTATTCCTCTTCTGAAGTTCCTTTAGGTCCACCAAACATAATGTCGTCCCATGACGGGATCTTTAAACGTTTGGTAATTCCATCGCGCTTTTCAGCATCTGAGATGCTATCCGCCTGACTAGGCCCGCTATTGATGATGGCATCTAGACTAGAAATTTTTATCGGCTCTGGAAGGTCAGATTGATTAACTTCTTCGCGGACGGCAACTAAACGCGGCGCGGGGGAGGACGCGGGGTAAACGATTCCATGAGATGGCGCTGCGTGATGCGCCTCTGACTCATCTCCAGCAATCCATGCTGCACCGTCATCGAGCGCTTCCAAACTGCGATTACCAAGATCAAAGGACCAATTAGCTTCGCTGGTTCCACCGTTCTTTGTAGGGTAAAAAAGAATGATGTTCCAAGTGCCATCTGGCAGGCGCCAGGTATTCCACTCGACGAGCGTCATATCTACTCCGCGGGGAGCAAGTTGAGAAATCGTCGCCGCTGCAAGTGTGGGAGCGTGCTTCTCTTTGCGCAATTGTGCAGCGAGCGCTAACCCGATGACATATGCCCGCTCTTGCAAGATCGGTCCCGAGAATT
>Ga0136641_1001420_pt1 | contig 10088 bp, 8 predicted proteins | sample EliLak1302023Y_FD_115312 | JGI IMG/M metagenome (GOLD analysis project Ga0136641, IMG submission 115312) | Freshwater microbial communities from Elizabeth Lake, Yosemite National Park, California, USA - 13020-23Y | ecosystem: Environmental > Aquatic > Freshwater > Lake ... | reverse complement strand
CGATCACGATGAAGCTGGCTACATTGGTAGGGAGATAAATAGGTTGCGCGATGAGAGCGAGTCCCTCCCAGGTGAGACAGCAATCTTTTATCGCACAAATGCTCAATCACGTATCTTTGAAGAGACCTTCATGCGAATGGCGATTCCCTACAAGGTTGTTGGTGGCGTTCGATTCTATGAACGCAAAGAAATTAAGGACTTTCTCGGCTACCTCCGAGTTCTAGTTAATCCTGAGGATGAAATCTCACTTCGCCGAATTATTAATACTCCAAAGCGTGGAATCGGTGACCGGGCCATTGAAGTTATTGAAAGCCATGCGAGAACTTCTGATATCTCTTTTTGGAGCGCACTCTCTGATGTGAAGCAGGCACCAGGGGTAGCAGCTCGGGCCGTTGGCGCTATTTCAGATTTCGTTCGCTCGATCGAAGAGATGCGAACTCTCGTTGAAGCAAAGGTCCGGCCATCCGTGATTGCACAGGCGGTACTCGAACAGAGCGGCCTACTCTTAGAGTTACAACGTTCTGACGACCCACAAGATGAAGGACGAGTAGAGAATTTAGAGGAGCTGATCTCGGTCGCCACCGAGTACGAAGAAGGCGAAGTCGAAGATGGTGAGGAGATCTCCTTGGTGGGATTCCTTGAACAGGTCTCACTCGTTGCCGACTCGGATCAAATTCCTGATGGTGAATATCATGGCGGAGTTGTCACCATGATGACGCTGCACACTGCAAAGGGGCTAGAGTTTCCAACGGTATTTTTAACTGGGATGGAAGAAGGAATTTTTCCTCACTCCCGCACTCTCGGCGATCCGGCAGAGATCGAAGAAGAGCGGCGCCTGGCATACGTTGGATTAACTCGGGCCCGCAAACGTTTATATCTCTCGCGCTCTGAGTACCGCTCATCGTGGGGCGCTCCGATGTATAACCCGCCATCGCGCTTCTTGAGCGAGATCCCTGAGGAACTGGTCACGTGGAATGAACTTCAGAGATCGGGTATTACCAGCGCTGCAAAACCTCGCTCTTTTGGCCCACCTCCGATGGCGACGGGCAAACGGACCTCCGAAACCATCTCACTCTCGATTGGCGATCGTGTGTCTCATGACACATTTGGATTGGGTACCGTCACTGAGGTGAGCGGGGATGGTGAACGAGCGCAGGCCACGATCAACTTTGGTAGCGCTGGCGAAAAGCGTTTGCTGCTGCGATATGCGCCGGTAGAGAAGCTTTAAATCCCTTATAGAATCGTGCTCGTTACTACTTTTTACTCTCTATTTTAGATTGGGGCTGTGAGTGGATCTCTTCGAGTACCAGGCACGTGATCTCTTCGAAGCACATAACATCCCAGTCCTCGGTGGCGCTGTTGCGACTACTCCAGCAGAGGCTGAAACGGCGGCGGCAGCGATGGGCGGGAGAGTCGTCGTAAAGGCACAGGTAAAAGTTGGCGGGCGGGGCAAGGCAGGCGGAGTAAAGCTGGCAGAGAACGCAGCCGATGCTCGTGTAAAAGCGGAAGCAATTTTAGGAATGGATATTAAAGGTCATACCGTCCATAAGGTGATGATTGCAGAAGCTGCACCTATCGCTGAGGAGTATTACTTGGCAATCTTGCTTGATCGCGCAAATCGAAACTTTCTTGTCATGGCATCTGTTGCTGGCGGCATGGAGATCGAAGAAGTCGCACACACCCAACCTGAAAAATTAGCGCGTGTAGGCATTGATCCAAATGTAGGTATTTCTACCGCCCAAGCGATCGAGATTGTGAAAGCCGGCCACTTCCCAGACGAGGTTGTTGACCAAGTTGCTGATGTACTGCTCAAGCTTTGGGCTGCTTTTGTTGCAGAAGATGCGACGCTGATGGAAATTAATCCACTCGTAAAAACTGAAGCTGGACTAATCATTGCCCTAGACGGCAAGGTTACCCTCGACGATAGCGCCGACTTCCGTCATGCAGCACACGCGGGCCTCGAAGATCACGAATCTGCAAATCCACTAGAAGCGCTTGCAAAGGCGAAGAATCTCAACTATGTAAAACTTGATGGCGAAGTTGGCATCATTGGAAATGGCGCTGGGTTGGTAATGAGCACCTTGGATGTCGTCGCACATGCTGGTGAAAAATATGGTGTGAAGCCAGCAAACTTCCTTGATATCGGTGGCGGCGCTTCAGCTGAAGTAATGGCAAATGGACTCTCGATTATTTTGGGGGACCCAGATGTTCGCAGCGTCTTTGTAAATGTCTTTGGTGGAATAACTGCTTGCGATGCCGTTGCTAATGGCATTGTTGATGCGCTAGCAATCTTAGGAAGCGCGGCAACAAAGCCGATCGTTGTTCGTCTCGATGGCAATAACGTACTTGAAGGTCGACGGATTTTGAATGAGGCAGCCCACCCATTGGTGCAGCAGCTTGAGACTATGGATGGCGCAGCCGCTAAAGCTGCAGAATTGGCGGCCCATTAATGGCTATCTTCATCAATGAAAATACCAAGGTCATCGTTCAAGGCATGACTGGCTCTGAAGGTACCAAACACACTGGTCGCATGATCAAATCTGGGACAAATATTGTTGGCGGAGTTACGCCAGGTAAGGGTGGTCAGGTTGTAGAGATCGAGGGTAAGGAACTCCCCGTCTTCAACTCTGTTGCCGAAGCAATTGCGGCGACTGGTGCTAACGCTTCTGTCGTTTTCGTACCACCTAAATTTGCAAAGGCTGCGGTGATGGATGCCATTGCTGCTTCGCTGCCGCTCTGTGTAGTTATCACTGAAGGTATACCGGTGCACGATACCGCCGCTTTTTATGCGCATGCAGCTGCCTCTGGCAGAACTCAATTGATCGGTCCAAACTGTCCCGGACTCATCAGTCCAGGTAAGTCGAATCTCGGAATTATTCCTGCCGATATCACTGGGCCAGGAAAGATTGGGCTAGTTTCAAAATCTGGCACTCTTACCTACCAAATGATGTTTGAACTTCGTGACTTTGGGTTTTCGACTGCGATAGGAATCGGTGGTGATCCAATAATCGGCACCACACACATCGATGCCTTGCGCGCATTTCAAGATGATCCTGATACGCACGCGATCGTGATGATTGGTGAGATCGGTGGCGATGCCGAGGAACGTGCAGCAACATTTATCAAAGAGTATGTGAGAAAACCCGTTGTCGGATATGTCGCTGGATTTACTGCACCGGAAGGCAAGACGATGGGCCACGCAGGAGCAATCGTCTCCGGCTCATCTGGAACTGCACAGGCAAAGAAGGAGGCGCTGGAAGCGGCAGGAGTTGCTGTTGGTAAGACGCCAAGTGAGACTGCGGCGCTGATGCGCTCCCTACTTGCTGAACTCGCCTAGCGCTGGTTAATCGAACCACTCATGTTTGGACGCGTGCTTGCGGTCTCACTTCAACAGGCCGCGCGCAGCGTCGCACTTACGCTCTTTCCTGCTAGCTTCATCTCACTCTTTGCTTGGGCTACCGCAGGTAGCCAATCAGGGAATACCGCCGATCCGATCCGCGCCTCGGTCTGGATTTGGCTTGGTGCGCACTTGGTGCCATTTCATCTTGCTATCTCGAGCAGCCATATTCCAGGGGCTCTGACCGTTTTGCCAATCGGTGCGTTGATATTTCCGATCTGGGCGATTCGCAAAAGTTTCCCAAAGGTCCGGGAAGTTCTGCCAAAGATTGAAGGCGCACGATTCTTCTTTGCTCTCTCTTACTCACTCATCGCAGCCGTGCTGGCACTCATCTCGCGTAGCACCGGAGTTGCTCCCTTCTGGTATCTCGTCCCACTCTTTACCTTTCCAATTTCTTATTTTGCCACTTATGATTTTCGTTCTGCCGATGTTCGGTATCTGCGCTTCGCTTTTTATACTCTGATTCTTTTTTGGGGTGCTGCCTCGATGGTGATGGCCTTCTCCCTTGCTGCGCATTGGAGTGTTCTGCGTGATCTTGGGATAGTCGTAGCACCAGGAATCATTGGTGGATTCCTCTTTGTGCTGGTTCAGATACTTTATATTCCAAATGCCGCCTTCATTTCATTGGCGTACATCACCGGTATTGGTTTTCATATTGGTTCGGGTACTGCAATCTCGGCTACCGAATTCACCGTGCATGGAATACCGGCACTTCCAATTCTCGCCGCTCTTCCAACAGGTGCACATCCATTGATGCGTGTTGGCATGGCAGGGATCGCGCTCTTTGCACTGTTAGCTCTGGCGCCAGCAATTTATGAAAATACGTTATTTAAACCCAGACAATTCTTTGCGGTACGAACCGCACTCCTCACAGTTTTGATTGTGACCGCTTTGGCCTACCTATCGTCCGGTGAATTACTTACTAGCGAGATGAATATCGTTGGTGTTACTTGGTGGCGAGTAACCGCCTTTTATGCAGCTGCTTTTGCTCTAGCTTTAGCTTTCACAACATATATTCCTGGCTTACTACAAAGAATTCGCCAGCGTGAGTAAGCGGATTCTTCTTCTCGCATCTGGTTCGGGATCGTTGGCTCAGGCGCTCTTCGACGCCCCCCTCTCAAGTGAGTGCAGTTTTGTTGGATTAATTTCAGATAGAGATTCGCTCGCACTTGCCCGAGCCCGACAAGCAAGCGTTAAAGATATTTACCTGCCCATGGCAGATGATCGAGGGCTGTGGGATCAAGAGATGATTCGGGTGACACAGGGCCTTACTCCCGATCTCGTCATCAGCGTTGGATTTATGCGAATTCTTTCAGCCACTTATGTCGAGCGCTTCAAGGTCATGAATACGCATCCGTCGCTGCTCCCAGCTTTTCCTGGCGCTCATGCCGTCAGAGATGCTCTCGCCGCGGGTATCGCCCAGACTGGGGCGAGCGTTCATTGGGTAGATGCTGGAGTTGATACTGGCGCACTTATTGCGCAGCGTTCAGTTCAGATCGAAGTTAGCGATACGCAAGAGAGCCTCCATGAACGGATTAAGATTGTCGAACGGGGTCTCATTGTTGAGGTGCTCACGCAATGGTTACATGATAGTAATGGAGTTCAATAATCTCGTGACGATGAGTGAGAGAAAAGTTATTCGCAGAGCTCTGTTGAGCGTCTATGAAAAGAGTGGTCTCATTGAGCTCGCTACCGCATTGCATTCTGCTGGAGTTGAAATCCTCTCAACTGGATCAACCGCGAAGGTAATTGCCGCGGCTGATATTCCGGTCACTGCTGTCGAGGATTACACCGGCTTTCCAGAGATCATGAATGGAAGAGTAAAGACGCTTCATCCTCGTATTCATGGCGGAATTCTCGCTGATCAAAATAATCCACGTCATCTCGCTGAAATAGCCGCTCATGAAATTGCGCCTTTCGATCTCATTATTGTGAATCTTTATCCATTTACTCAAACGATCGCATCCTCAGAAGATTTCGCAGAGTGCGTTGAGCAGATCGATATTGGTGGCCCCACTATGCTCCGCGCTGCAGCAAAAAATCATGGATCAGTCGCAGTGGTAAGTGATCCATCGCAGTATCCACTGCTGGTAGAGGCGTTACGTCTCGGTGGATTCACTCGTGATGAACGGATCGATTTGGCTATCACCACCTTTAGGGTGACTGCCGAATATGATATTGCGATAGCGACCTGGCTAGCTACACGTGTTGGCCACTCTGATGATTGGCGAGCACTCGTGTGGCACCGCATCTCGGGACTTCGTTATGGTGAGAACCCGCATCAAGCCGCTTCGGTCTATGCAGGATTAGAACGAACAGGTATTGCCCAGGCACGACAATTACACGGCAAAGAGATGTCGTTTAATAATTACACTGATGCTGATGCCGCTCTTCGAGCCGCCTTCGATCATAGTGAGCCATGCGTTGCCATCATCAAGCATGCCAACCCCTGCGGTATCGCCACCGCAATCGATATCACTAGCGCTCATTTGAAAGCTCATGCCTGTGATCCAGTCTCAGCGTTTGGGGGAGTTGTAGCGGCGAATCGCGAGATCACAACTGCGATGGCAAAAAATCTGAGTGAGATCTTCACTGAGGTGGTGATTGCCCCGAGCTTTGAGCAGGAGGCGATTGAAATTTTAAGCAAGAAGCCTTCAATTCGATTACTTACTATCGATAGTTATTCAACGCCTGATGAAGAGGTCCGCCCAATATCGGGTGGGCTGCTAATTCAAAAATCTGATCTGGTTGATGCTGATGGCGATAATCCAGCAAATTGGAAGCAGGTCAGTGGTGCCACAATCTCTGCGGAACTTTTCGCTGATCTCGTCTTTGCATGGCGCGCGATCCGTGCAGTGAAAAGTAATGCGATTTTGCTCGCCTACGATCGAGCTTCAGTCGGGGTCGGAATGGGGCAAGTCAACCGCGTCGATTCGGCGCGATTAGCGGTGAGCAGGGCCGGAGTGAGAGCGCCAGGTTCGGTAGCAGCTAGTGATGCTTTCTTCCCATTTGCTGATGGTCTGCAAATCTTGATCGATGCTGGAGTAGTAGCCGTAGTGCAACCGGGTGGCAGCGTCCGCGATGAAGAAGTTATCGCCGCCGCACAAGCTGCCGGAATCGCCATGTTCATGACTGGAACCAGGCACTTCTCCCATGCCTAGTCATTCTGCGAGATAGATAGGATCAACCTATGAGTGCGATTATTTTGGATGGCCGAGCTACCGCAGCCACCATCAAATCTGAGCTCGCAGTAAAGGTCGATACCCTGACCAAGAGCCCCGGGCTTGGCACAATTCTGGTTGGCGATGATCCAGGCTCACACTCATATGTTGGCGGGAAACATCGGGATTGCGCTGAAGTTGGCATCCATTCCATCCGGATTGATCTCTCTGCTAGCGCTACTCAAGCGGATGTCTTGGCTGCGATCTCAGATCTCAATAGCGCGGATGACTGCACTGGCTACATCGTCCAACTTCCACTTCCACACAGTATTAATCCGCACGTAATCCTTGAAGCAATCGACCCTGCTAAAGATGCTGATGGCTTGCATCCACTCAACCTAGGAAAACTTGTCATCGGTGACCCTGGCCCACTGCCATGTACACCTCGCGGAATTATCGAACTTCTCCATCGTTACGGTCTCAACACAAAAGGCGCAGAAGTTGTCATCATCGGTCGGGGCCTTACAGTGGGTCGTCCGCTCGGATTGCTTCTCACTCGTCGCGGCGATGATGCAACTGTGACAATCACGCATACTGCTACAAAAGATCTTCTCTCTCACACCCGTCGAGCAGATATTGTGATTGCAGCGGCCGGAGTCCCACATTCGATCACCGCCGAGATGATCAAGCCGGGAGCTATTGTTCTTGATGTTGGTATCACTCGAACAACCTCTGGCCTGCAAGGGGATGTTCATCCCGATGTACTCGAAGTCGCTGGTTATTTCGCCCCAAATCCTGGTGGCGTGGGACCGATGACTCGTGCGATGTTGCTAACCAACGTCGTAGAAGCTGCGCTTCGCGCATGAAGATGGCTCTCAATAAGGTGCGAGCCGAGCAATTGTCGCTAGTCGTAATCACTTTCGGAGTAGCTCTTGCCATTCTCGGAACGGTCAGGACGGGGGCGATCTTCTTGGCCCTGGGTAGCGCTGCATTTAGCTACCTGAAGTACCAACGCGTCGAAGTGCGGCGCAGAATCGAGCTATTCCTACCTCTCGCAATTTCCTGCGCACTTTTGGTGGTGGCGATCACCCTCCCTCATGGCAGGTAGCATTTCTCCCAGAATTCTAAATAATTAAAAAGGTCGATACGAGAGAAGGCGGGCTAATTAAAGATGGCGCTTCACGGAAAAGTTACAGTCGTTGGATCGGGTTTTTACGGTTCAACAACAGCACTCCGCTTAGCTGAGTACAACGTATTTGAAACCGTCGTTCTCACGGATATCGTGGAAGGCAAGCCAGAGGGCCTCGCTCTCGATATGAATCAATCTCGCGCAATTGAGGGTTTTGAAACAAAGATCATCGGAGCAACGACCACCGCCGAGGGCGTTGGCTATGACGCTACCGCCAACTCTGATGTCGTCGTTATAACTGCCGGCCTGCCTCGCAAGCCCGGTATGTCTCGCATGGATCTGATTGGAGTGAATGCTGGCATCGTTCGCAGCGTCGCTGAAAATATTGCCAAGCACTCCCCAAATGGCGTCATCATCGTTGTATCCAACCCGCTGGATGAAATGACCGCACTGGTTCAGATCGCTACTGGATTCCCAAAACACCAAGTGATGGGTCAAGCCGGAATGTTAGATACCGCTCGATTCACTAACTTTGTCGCAGAAAAAGTTGGCGTCCCTGTTGCGTCAGTCAAAACGCTGACCCTTGGTTCGCATGGCGAAACTATGGTGCCAGTACCAAGCCGTTGCACAGTCGATGGAAAGCCACTGAGCGAAATTCTTAGTGAGGACGAGATTAACGAACTCGTTGATCGAACCCGTAATGGTGGCGCTGAAGTTGTAGCACTTCTCAAGACTGGATCTGCATATTACGCACCATCTGCCGCTGCCGCCCGAATGGCGAGAGCTGTAATAGAAGATTCAGGCGCGATCATGCCAGTCTGCGCGTGGGTCGAAGGCCAATATGGAATAGATGGTGTCTACCTTGGCGTCGAAGCAGAGATTGGCAAGAGCGGGATTCGCAGGGTGATTGAAAGTGCCTTGACCCCAAGTGAGATCGAAGCGCTTAGGAGTGCAGCAGAGGCTGTCCGCACCAAGCAAGCTGATGTGAAGGAGCTCTAACGATATGAATAAGATCAAAGTTGAAGGCACTGTTGTTGAACTCGATGGCGATGAGATGACGCGCATTATTTGGCAATTCATCAAAGATAAGTTGATTCTTCCTTACCTCGATGTGAATCTTGAGTACTACGACTTGGGGATAGAGAAGCGCGATGAGACTGATGATCAAATCACGATAGATGCAGCCAAGGCTATTCAGAAGCATGGCGTGGGCATCAAATGTGCAACGATTACTCCAGATGAGGCACGTGTTGAAGAATTTGGTCTCAAAAAGATGTGGAAATCTCCGAATGGAACGATCCGCAATATTCTCGGTGGCGTGATCTTTCGTGAGCCAATAATCATCTCAAATGTTCCACGTCTAGTTCCCCATTGGACTTTGCCGATTGTGATCGGCCGCCACGCATTTGGTGATCAATACCGAGCAACTGATTTTAAAGTACCTGGTGCTGGCAAACTAACGATGACTTTTGTTCCCGAAGATGGCACTGCGCCACTTGAATACAGTGTCTTTGACTTCCCGGGCTCTGGTGTTGCAGTAGCGATGTATAACTTGGATGATTCAATCCGTGATTTCGCACGCGCTTCACTGAATTATGGAATCAAGCGGAAATATCCGGTCTATCTTTCAACAAAAAATACGATTTTGAAAGCTTATGACGGTCGCTTCAAAGATATCTTCCAAGAGATCTATGAATCAGAGTTCAAGGCTGACTTTGAGAAGCTCGGTATCTGGTACGAGCACCGCCTGATCGATGACATGGTTGCTATGTCCTTGCGAATGGCCGGCGGTTACGTGTGGGCTTGTAAGAATTACGATGGTGACGTCCAATCAGATACCGTCGCACAAGGGTATGGCTCACTTGGTTTGATGACCTCTGTACTCAGCACCCCGGATGGAAAAATTGTTGAGTCTGAAGCTGCTCATGGAACTGTGACTCGTCACTACCGTGACCATCAAAAAGGTAAAGCGACCTCGACAAATCCCATCGCATCGATCTTCGCCTGGACCCAAGGCCTCGCCCACCGAGCAAAACTTGATAACAATTCTGAGCTTGCGGCATTTTCTGCGACCCTTGAATCAGTCTGTATCAAGACCGTTGAGTCTGGAAAAATGACCAAGGATCTGGCGCTCTTGATCTCACCAGATGCGCCTTACCTCAACACTCAGGATTTCTTAGATGCGATTGATCAGATCTTGCAGAGGGAATTTAGTTAATTTTTTCACTAAAAAACCCGCATCCATTAGTTAATGGTGCGGGTTTTTTATTGAAGAACGTTACTTAGCTAGGCGTTCACCGGTGACTGCATCAAAGAGGTGAATTGCTGAAACGTTTGCTTCGACTGTGATCGTCTGGCCAGGCTTGGGAGGGTTCTTTGGATCCCATCGAACAATGATCTG
>Ga0136641_1001419_pt1 | contig 10091 bp, 14 predicted proteins | sample EliLak1302023Y_FD_115312 | JGI IMG/M metagenome (GOLD analysis project Ga0136641, IMG submission 115312) | Freshwater microbial communities from Elizabeth Lake, Yosemite National Park, California, USA - 13020-23Y | ecosystem: Environmental > Aquatic > Freshwater > Lake ... | reverse complement strand
TTCGGTAACCGGGAGCGTTTGCTTCCGCCACAGAAACGTGGTTTTTATCGGGAATACACCGTCCGGACCCCGGGGGAGCGCAGTCGCGGAGCCCGAAGAATTGTGTGTGGCGGACCTGCAATAACGCCAGAAGCTTGTTACTACACGGCCGATCACTATGCGAGTTTTCGCAAGATCGTGCCCTAATTTTTTTGTTTTTTTGAGAAAGTGAATCGGGGATGGATACGCCACTTCGAACTGTCAGAACGAATATCGTTCAATCGATACGCGCTTTTCGCGTGTCGGACCTGCAAGATGCGGCCCAAGATTTGGGTCAGCATTTTCTATACGCCAATCTGGGCAGCGCCCAGACCAAGCAAGATGTTTTGGACATGATCGGCGCCCAGTTCATGCTGTCACCCAATGCCAGCAAAAACTTTGACGCCTTGTATGACAACATGACCGATCCGCTGCACAAATCAGGCCCGCAGCCCGGATTTGTGGCTGTCTTGGAGCACATACCGGCCAACGTCAAGTTTGACAAAGAGGCCCGCGAACAACTGCTTGATATCTTCCGCGACACCGCCGATTACTGGGCGGACCGAAAGATACCGTTTAGATGCTTCTATTCTTTTCTGTAGCCCGTTCTGCACAAACCAGCCAAGCAGAACGGGCGAATCAGGCAAACAACGGTACCGAGGCAGTGAGCACCGCCGGAACCGAATTAACAGGCATTGCAGAAAAGCTGCCTGGCGATTTTTTAATTGACGTGTCGCCCTTGGCCTTGCGTATGAGCAGCCCCTTCAATGCGGGGTATTGGTTGGCGGCTGCGTAAGCTGCGCTTGGCCGGTCCTAGCGCTGTGCGCAAAAAAGCCCGTATTTTTACGGGCTTTTTTGTGTCCTTCTTACTCGATTATCAAAGCCCAATTGAATTGCGCCGATGCATTCATCGACACCGCTTATGCGATAGCACCCTTGGGATTTGGTAATCTCTATGCCAAGAACTCAGGCTTGCTGCGCAGTACCCACGTGCTGCGCCTGGCGGTCGGCGTGGTAGCTCGAGCGCACCATGGCGCCGACGGCCGCGTGTTTGAATCCCATAGCGTAGGCTTGGGTTTCGAACTGCTTAAAGGTATCGGGGTGTACATAACGGCGCACCGGCAGATGGCTGCTCGATGGCGCCAGGTATTGGCCTATGGTCAACATGTCAATGTCATGGGCCCGCATGTCTTGCATGACGGCCATAATTTCTTCGTCGGTTTCACCCAATCCCACCATCAGACCGCTTTTGGTCGGAATATCTGGAAATTGCGCCTTAAATTTCTTCAGTAAATTGAGGGAAAACAGATAGTCTGAACCGGGCCGTGCTTCTTTGTACAAGCGTGGCACCGTTTCGATATTGTGGTTCATCACATCGGGCGGCGCGCTTTGCAAAATCTTGAGCGCACGATCATCACGACCCCGGAAGTCGGGCACCAACACCTCAATGCGGGTAGTCGGTGAAAGTTCGCGGATTTTTTGAATGCACTGCACAAAGTGGCCGGCGCCGCCATCGCGCAAATCATCGCGGTCCACACTGGTGATCACCACATAGCTGAGGGCTAAGGCAGCAATGGTACGGGCCAGGTTGTCCGGTTCATTGGCGTCCAAAGGGTCGGGTCGTCCATGGCCTACATCGCAAAACGGGCAGCGCCGCGTGCATTTATCGCCCATGATCATGAAAGTGGCGGTTCCTTTGCCAAAGCACTCGCCGATATTGGGGCAAGACGCCTCTTCGCAGACTGTGACCAATTTATTGGCCCGCAAAATGTCCTTGATTTCATAAAACCGGGTACCACTCGACGCTGCTTTCACCCGGATCCAATCGGGCTTTTTCAAGACTTCCGCAGCTTGCACTTTGATCGGTATGCGTGCCAGCTTGGCGCCGGCTTTTTGCTTGACCAGAGGGTCGTACGCGGGGCTGGGCGGGCTGGTGTGGGGCATGGAGACTTTCAGGGGATCAGGGCGCTTTGCAATCGCGCGGCGAGTATGGCTGCGGCTTCCTCCCGGGCGATGGACACCCCGATTGTAGAAAGATCGACGGTGTGCAGGCCTGCGTAGCCGCAAGGGTTGATTAATTCAAACGGCGCCAGATCCATGCAGACATTCAGCGCTAGGCCGTGGTAGCTGCAGTGGCGACTGACCTTGATACCCAGGGCTGCAATCTTGCCCAGCCCGCTGAAATCCGGTGCCGCGCCGCTCGGCGTGGGTGTCAAGCGGCTATGGCCTCCCGGGTCTTGTGGCCGCACGTAAATACCAGGGGCTCCACGCACGCGGTGTCCGGTAACGCCCCATTCGCCCAGGCTGCGAATTAGCGCTTCTTCTATTCGAAATACAAATTCTTTGACGAAATAGCCGGCGCGCCGCAAATCAATGAGCGGGTAGGCGACAACCTGACCGGGGCCATGGTAGGTGATTTGGCCGCCGCGGTCCGTCCGGAACATCGGTATTTCTGACGGGGCCAGCAAGTGCTCGCTACGACTGGAAATACCTTCCGTAAAAGTGGGCGGATGCTCGCAGACCCAGAGCTCATCGGCAGTATGCGTTTGGCGTGCCGCGGTGAAGGCCTGCATGGCTTCTAGCGTGGGTCGGTATTCGACCCGGCCCAGCATGACAATCTTCATAGGTGGTGGCATTTACAAGGCGACCTTGACCATCGGGTGCCCGGTCAGCGCCAAATACAAGCCGTCCAACTGGGCACGGCTAGTGGCGCGCACGATCAGGGTGATGCCCAGGTATTTCTCTGTCTTGCTGGCCCGCAACTCCACCTTGTGCGCCCCGAATTCAGGGTCAAAGTCTTGTGCCAGACGGACCATGGTGTCCACAAATTCGGGGTGGCGCTGGCCGATGACCTTGACCGGAAAGTCACAAGGGTAGTCAATCAAAGAGTCGCCCGCATCCGCGGGCGTTGTGGCCGGAGTCGTCAGGGAGACATCGTGACTTTTATTCATCGTTCCATTATCGGCCCAGCCCGCCGCCGTGGGGGACGGCGCGCACCAAAACAGGCGGTTTCGTAAAGATGTTATATACTCGTGGGCTACCAAGCATGTTCGGGTGTACCGAGGTGTCAAAAAACACGACAGAATTTTTAGAGGGTTATAAAGACCCTTGGCGGGAAGATTCTGAAGAGGATTTTGTTACCCTTGACGCGGCTCAGGCTAGGGCCCTGCGCGAAATGCAACCGGGTATGTCTGCATGGCAAGTCGTGGCGCTTCAGGCGCTTTGCGGGTTGGTCTTTGCGGCGATTGCGGGATGGGTGAGTTCACGGGGCTGGTCGGTCGCGTATGGTGCTTTTGCGGTGGTGTTACCGAATGCCTTGCTGGCGCGCGGTATGAGCCGAAAACCTACGTCGATTAACGCATTGTGCGGTGTGACGGCCCTGTTAGTGTGGGAAATGGTCAAGGTGGGTTTGACGCTAGCGATGCTGCTCGGCTCGCCTTGGGTGGTAAAGAATTTGAGTTGGCCCGCTTTATTGGCGGGCTTGGTGTTAACGATGAAAGTGCACTGGTTGACCTTGGCTTACAAGCCAAAACCAACGGTGTTAAACCAAGTCTAGGATCCAAGGACATATGTCAGTTGAACACGGACCGAGCGCCGGGGAGTACATCGGCCATCACCTCACCCATTTGCAGAACAAGCCAATGGGTGGCATCGTGGACTTTACGGTGTTCAATATGGATTCGCTTTTCTGGGCGATTTCCCTTGGTGTGATAGGTTGCTTGGTTATGTGGATGGCGGCGCGACGGGCTACTTCTGGCGTTCCTGGGCGTTTGCAGGCGGCAGTCGAGTTGTTGGTTGAGATGGTTGACGCCCAAGCCAAAAGCATTGTGCACAACGCCGAAAGCCGTAAATTTGTAGCGCCTTTGGCCTTGACCGTGTTCATCTGGATTTTCATGATGAATGCCATGGACTTGCTGCCGGTGGACCTGCTTCCGATGCTCTGGCAAGTGCTGTTCACAGCCAATGGCGGTGACGCGCACCATGCTTACATGCGCGTGGTTCCAACGGCTGATTTGTCCGCGGCAATGGGCCTTTCGGTGAGTGTGCTGATCATCTCTATTTACTACTGCGTGAAGATCAAAGGCCTTGGCGGCTGGATTCATGAGTTGTTCACCGCGCCATTTGGCGATCACTTTCTCCTGTACCCTTTCAACTTTGCCATGCAGATGATTGAATTCGTCGCCAAGACGGTTTCGCATGGCATGCGACTTTTCGGCAATATGTACGCCGGCGAGTTGATCTTTTTGCTGATCGCGCTCATGGGTGGCGCTATATCGATGTCATTTACCGGTATTGCTTTGTCTATTGGTCACATCGTTGCCGGCACCGTGTGGGCGATCTTTCATATTTTGATCATCACATTGCAAGCTTTTGTGTTCATGATGCTGACCCTAGTGTATGTGGGTCAGGCGCATGACCACCATTGATTTTGTTTTTCGTTTTTTTTAAGGAGCTATCATGGAACTCATCGGTTTTGTTGCGCTTGCCGCAGGTTTGATCATCGGTCTTGGCGCTGCTGGCGCTTGTATCGGCATCGGCATTATGGGCAGCAAGTATCTGGAAGCTGCTGCACGCCAGCCTGAACTAATGGGCGAATTGCAGACAAAAATGTTCTTACTCGTGGGTCTGATTGACGCTGCGTTCATTATCGGTACTGGTGTTGCCCTGTGGTTTACCACCGCCAACCCCTTCCTCGGCCAGATCGCTAATCTGCCCAAGTAATTCCCCTGTTCAGTTACGGCCTGCGTCACTTTGTGATCGGGGCCCTCCGAAGTCATTCGGGAAAGGACGAGAAGTGAGTATTACTGGTACGCTGATTATTCAGATGATTGTGTTCCTGATTTTGGTCGGGTTCACGATGAAATACATCTGGCCCCCTCTGGTCAAGGCGTTGGACGAACGCGCAGAGAAGATTTCGCATGGTTTGGCTGCTGCTGAGCATGCGAAGATTGAGCTCTCCAACGTCCACCGCGAAGTTGAGACCAAGCTTGCCGCAACCCGTTCGGAGTCTGCGGCCGTCTTGGCCGATGCCGCGCGCCGTGCGCAGCACATCATCGACGAAGCCAAAGCGCGCGCAAGCGAAGAGGGTGCGCGTATTGTGGCTGCTGCCCATCAAGAAGCGATGCAAGAAGCGGTCAAGGTGCGCGAGTCCTTGCGCCACGACGTAGCTGCATTGGCAGTAAAAGGTGCCGAGCAGATTCTGCGCAAAGAAGTGAACCCCCAAGTGCATGCAGACTTGTTGGAACGCCTCAAGACCGAACTTTAGAGGCTGGTATGGCTGAACTTGCAACAATTGCCCGGCCTTACGCGGATGCGCTATTTAAGGCGAGTGCCGCGCATTTGCCGGCGACTTCGCAATGGCTTGATGAGGTGTCTGCGCTGGCCTCTGATGCGCAGCTGCTGCGTTTTGCCAGCAACCCAAAAGCGACCAGCGCGCAATTGCTGGATTTGCTCAAGGTAAGCAATAAGCCTCCTGTGGCGGCGCTGGCTGGCAATTTTCTGCAGGAACTCATCGCCAACGGTCGTTTGAGCGCATTGCCTGAAATTGCTTCTCAGTTTCGCAAGCACATGAATGCCCAGTCGGGCGCATCGGATGCTGTGCTCTACAGCGCCTTCGCGGTAGATGCCCAGTCGCTTGACAGCGTGCGTCAGACTTTGGAAAAGCGTTTTGGTCGCAAATTGCACATTTCCGTGCAGATTCAAGAAGATTTGATTGGTGGCGTACGCATCGCGGTTGGCGATGAGGTATTGGATACCTCTGTCAAAGCCCGCTTGGAACAAATGAAAGTGGCGCTGGCTGCGTAAGCAACTGGTGTCCGGGATTTAGTCTTAACAAGAAAGAGGGAAAGAGTAATGCAACTCAATCCGGCAGAAATTTCCGAGCTCATTAAGAGCCGCATCGAAGGACTCGCGGTAACCGCCGATGTCCGTAATGAGGGTACCGTGATATCGGTTACCGACGGTATTGTTCGCTTGCACGGTCTGTCCGACGTGATGCAGGGCGAGATGCTGGAATTCCCCAACAACACCTTCGGCCTGGCGCTTAATCTTGAGCGCGACTCTGTGGGCGCGGTAATTTTGGGTGACTACGAGCAGATCTCGGAAGGTGACATCGTCAAATGTACCGGTCGTATTCTGGAAGTACCCGTGGGCCCCGAGCTGATTGGCCGTGTGGTCAATGCCTTGGGCCAACCGATTGACGGCAAAGGCCCGATCAACGCCAAAATGACCGACGTGATTGAGAAAGTCGCGCCTGGTGTGATTGCGCGTGAATCCGTTAGCCAGCCTATGCAAACGGGCCTCAAGTCGATTGACTCGATGGTGCCGATTGGCCGTGGTCAGCGCGAATTGATCATTGGTGACCGCCAGACTGGGAAAACGGCAGTGGCCATCGACGCCATCATCAACCAAAAAGGTCAGCACATGACCTGCGTATATGTGGCGATCGGGCAAAAGGCCTCGTCCATCAAAAACGTAGTGCGTGCGTTGGAAAAAGCCGGCGCTATGGAGTACACGATTGTGGTGGCCGCATCGGCCTCTGAGTCGGCCGCCATGCAGTACGTATCGGCCTACTCCGGCTGCACGATGGGCGAGTACTTCCGCGACCGCGGCGAAGACGCGCTGATTGTGTATGACGACTTGTCCAAGCAGGCTGTGGCTTATCGCCAAGTGTCCTTGTTGCTGCGTCGTCCCCCTGGTCGCGAAGCCTACCCTGGCGACGTGTTTTACCTACATAGCCGTTTGCTTGAGCGTGCTGCCCGTGTGAACGCAGACTATGTCGAAGCCTTCACCAAAGGCGCAGTCAAAGGCAAAACCGGTTCGTTGACCGCATTGCCGATTATCGAAACTCAAGCCGGCGACGTGTCCGCTTTCGTTCCAACCAACGTGATTTCAATTACCGACGGCCAAATCTTCTTGGAGACTTCGCTGTTTAACGCAGGCATTCGCCCCGCGATTAACGCTGGTATTTCGGTATCCCGCGTGGGCGGTGCTGCACAAACCAAACTGGTTAAGGGCTTGTCCGGCGGTATCCGTACCGACTTGGCGCAGTACCGTGAATTGGCCGCGTTTGCGCAGTTCGCTTCCGATCTGGACGAATCCACCCGCAAGCAACTCGACCGCGGTGCCCGCGTTACCGAGTTGTTGAAGCAAGCCCAGTACAGCCCGCTGACTATCAGCTTGATGGCCGCCACTTTGTTTGCGGTTAACAAAGGCTTTATGGACGACATCGAGATCAAGCAGGTCTTGATGTTCGAGCGCGAGTTGCATTCCTACCTTCAAGATAAGCACGCCAGTTTGTTGGCTAATTTGGAAGCCAGCAAAGCGATGGACAAAGAAGCCGAGGCTGAACTGACCGCTGGACTGACCGCTTTCAAGAAGACTTTTGCTTGATAGCCGCTGACGCACACAGGAGTAACTGATGGCAGCAGGCAAGGAAATACGCGGCAAGATCAAGTCGGTGGAAAACACCAAGAAGATCACCAAAGCCATGGAAATGGTGGCGGCTTCCAAAATGCGCAAGGCGCAGGAGCGCATGCGCGCAGCGCGCCCCTATAGCGAAAAGATCCGCAATATCGCGGCCAACCTCAGCCAAGCCAACCCGGAATACGTGCATCCTTTTATGCAGGTCAACCAGGCCAATGGTGCGGGTTATATTGTGGTCACTACCGATAAAGGTTTGTGCGGCGGCCTCAACACCAATGTGTTGCGCAGCATGCACCACAAAATGCGTGAGCTACAAGGCCAGGGGCTGCAGCCGCAAGCGGTCGCCATTGGCAACAAAGGTTTGGGTTTTTTGAACCGCTCTGGCGTCAAAGTTCTGGCCCAGGCGGTGCATCTAGGCGATACACCACATCTGGAAAAGCTCATCGGTCCAGTCAAAGCATTGCTGGATGCTTATGTGGCAGGCGAAGTGCGGGTGATTTACTTGTGCTTTACCCGCTTTATCAACACGATGAAGCAAGAGCCAGTGGTGGAGCAATTGTTGCCGCTGTCCGCCGAATCGTTGAACAAGCATGCCACCCGCGCGAGTTGGGACTACATCTATGAGCCCGATGCGAATGTGGTGATCGATGATTTGCTTTTGCGTTACGTCGAAGCCCTGGTGTACCAAGCCGTGGCTGAAAGTATGGCGTCCGAGCAGTCGGCCCGTATGGTTGCGATGAAGTCTGCGACCGACAATGCAGGCAGCGTTATCAATGAACTCAAACTGGTTTACAACAAGACGCGTCAAGCTGCGATCACCAAGGAATTGTCCGAGATCGTTGCAGGCGCGGCTGCTGTCTAATTTTTATTTTGGAGCAAAAAAACATGGCTCAAGCAAGCACGGGCGCAGGCGTCCAGGGAAAAATTGTTCAATGTATCGGTGCGGTGGTGGACGTCGAGTTTGCTCGCGACCAGATGCCCAAGATTTATGACGCATTGAAACTCGAGGGAACGGCGCTGACATTAGAAGTCCAGCAGCAATTGGGTGACGGCATTGTCCGTACCATTGCGCTGGGAAGTTCTGACGGCCTGCGTCGCGGCCTCATGGTGGTGAATACTGGCGCTGCGATCACCGTACCGGTTGGCAAAGGCACTTTGGGGCGCATCATGGACGTGTTGGGTAACCCCATCGACGAACGTGGCCCTGTGGACCAAACACTGACCGCCTCTATCCACCGCAAGGCACCTGCGTATGACGAGCTCTCGCCTTCGCAGGAATTGCTGGAAACCGGTATCAAGGTGATTGACTTGGTTTGCCCGTTTGCCAAGGGCGGTAAGGTCGGTCTGTTCGGTGGCGCCGGTGTCGGCAAGACCGTGAACATGATGGAACTCATCAACAACATCGCAAAAGCGCACAGCGGTTTGTCGGTGTTTGCGGGTGTCGGTGAGCGTACTCGCGAGGGAAATGACTTCTACCACGAGATGGCCGATTCTGGCGTGGTTAACCTGGAGAAACTTGAAGACTCCAAAGTGGCTATGGTTTATGGCCAGATGAATGAGCCTCCCGGCAACCGTTTGCGCGTTGCGTTGACCGGTCTGACCATCGCCGAATCCTTCCGCGATGAAGGCAAAGACGTGTTGTTCTTTGTGGACAACATCTACCGCTACACATTGGCCGGTACCGAAGTGTCCGCACTCTTGGGTCGTATGCCTTCTGCCGTGGGTTACCAACCTACGCTCGCCGAAGAAATGGGCCGTTTGCAAGAGCGTATTACTTCTACCAAAGTGGGCTCTATCACTTCTATCCAAGCGGTTTACGTTCCTGCGGATGACTTGACCGACCCCTCACCAGCTACTACCTTCGCCCACTTGGATTCCACCGTGGTGCTGTCGCGCGATATCGCTTCGCTGGGTATCTACCCTGCGGTCGATCCGCTGGACTCCACCAGCCGCCAGCTGGACCCCTTAGTGGTTGGTGAAGAGCATTACGCGACGGCCCGCGCAGTCCAAGGTACATTGCAGCGCTACAAAGAATTGCGCGACATTATTGCGATTTTGGGCATGGACGAATTGGCACCCGAAGACAAGTTGACAGTGGCACGCGCCCGTAAGATCCAGCGTTTCTTGTCGCAACCCTTCCATGTGGCAGAAGTGTTTACTGGTTCACCCGGCAAGTACGTTACCCTGGCCGAAACGATCCGCGGCTTCAAGATGATTGTGGCTGGCGAGTGCGATCACCTGCCGGAACAAGCCTTCTACATGGTCGGCAATATCGACGAAGCCTTCGAAAAAGCCAAAAAGGTCTAAGCCATGAACACCATCCACGTTGATGTGGTGAGCGCGGAGGAGTTAATCTTTTCTGGAGAAGCGCGCTTTGTCGCGCTGCCTGGCGAAGCGGGTGAGCTTGGTGTTTATCCGCGCCATACGCCGCTGATCACCCGCGTCAGGCCAGGCTCGGTGCGCATTGAATTGGCGGACGGCGGCGAAGAGTTTGTCTTTGTTGCCGGCGGCATCATTGAAGTCCAGCCCGATAGCGTGACCGTACTGTCCGACACCGCCATCCGCGGCAAAGACCTGGACGAAGAACGCGCCAATGCCGCTAAAGCCTTGGCCGAAGAAGCTTTGCGTAACGCCAAGAACGATGTGGA
>Ga0136641_1001418_pt1 | contig 10092 bp, 10 predicted proteins | sample EliLak1302023Y_FD_115312 | JGI IMG/M metagenome (GOLD analysis project Ga0136641, IMG submission 115312) | Freshwater microbial communities from Elizabeth Lake, Yosemite National Park, California, USA - 13020-23Y | ecosystem: Environmental > Aquatic > Freshwater > Lake ... | reverse complement strand
TCTCCTATCATTCTGGCCCATTTCATGAACCAGAGACCGCCCGAGAGCAAGCGGGATAAATAAGGTATTGTGGGTTTTTCAAGGGATTTCCGGCAATAGGCGGGGCTCATTGATCAACTAAGGGCCTAAAGCAGCACTTCAAACCGGATTCCCCATGGTCTCTACAATGCTCTTTTCAGACCGTTTTGTCGTTTTTGTGGCTATCGGACAAAATTCCGGCTCCGAGCCGGACCAGCGCATCGCGTAGGCCCTCGTCCTCGATCGTCCCGATCCGCTGGCTGGCCTGCTCCATCATCGCGGGGTCGAGACTGCGGCGCGGCGCGGTATGGGTGATTTTGGGCACAGGCCCCTGTTTGATGACAATCTTGCCGATGCAGCGCCAGCCATAGCGGGCATTCACCCTCTCGATCAGCACCGGCAGCATATGCTGGATATCGAGGGCGAAAGCACTTTCAACCTTCAACACCAGCGTTGCGGCCTCTCCCCCCTGCCCGTCATCGGCATAGGTGCGGCGTCTGGGCCATTCGATTTTGACCGGGCGCGAGAATTCCGCCAGCTTTTCCCCGATAATCTCCGGCCAGCCGATGATGATATCGGTGGAGGCAAAACCTTGCGCTGCCATGATCGGCTGCAAACAGTTTTCCAGCAATTCGGCCAGCGGTTTGGGGCCGGATTTGCTGTTTGTCTTGCCCGCGCTGGGTTTGATCGCCAAGGATGCACCAATCTTTTGCTGGAGAGTTGGCGAAACCAACCCTCAACGCTATTTATAATACCATGGTAAAGCCTTCCACCCCAGACTCAAAGTCCAAACCTGCCCGTGCTACCCATGCTCGCGCCACCCATGTACACGCTACCCATGTCCACGCTACCCATGCCGGCTTGTTGCTGGACTGGTATGATCAGGCGCGACGGGTATTGCCCTGGCGCGCTTTGCCGCATGAGCAAGCCGATCCCTATCGCGTCTGGCTATCGGAAGTGATGCTGCAGCAGACCACCGTGCAGGCGGTCAAACCCTATTTCGAGACCTTTCTGCGGCTGTTTCCAACCGTTGAAAGCCTCGCCTCGGCGCCCACCGAACAGGTCATGAGCGCATGGGCGGGTCTGGGCTATTATTCGCGCGCCCGCAATCTGCATGCCTGCGCCAAACAGGTCAGCACCCAGTATCATGGACAATTTCCCAAAGATTATAACAGCTTGAAAGCTCTTCCCGGCATTGGTGACTATACCGCCAGCGCCATCATGGCGATCGCCTTTGACGAGCGTGCCGTGGTCGTGGATGGCAATGTTGAAAGGGTGATCACCCGCCTGTTCCGCATCGAACAACCGCTACCGCTGTCCAAGCCCGCCATCAAGCAGCGTGCCGAACAACTGACCCCGCATGAGCGCAGCGGCGATTATGCCCAGGCAATGATGGATCTCGGAGCCACCCTGTGTACGCCGCGCTCCCCCAGCTGTTTCTTGTGCCCGGTCCGGGGCCATTGCGCGGGAAACAAAGCAGGCGACGAAGCGACTTTTCCACGAAAACTTCCGAAAAAGAGCCAGGAAACCCGCTATGGCGCGGCGTTTTTGTGCCAGAGGGCCGATGGCGCGATCCTGCTGCGCACCCGCCCCGACAAGGGCCTGCTCGGCGGCATGAGTGAAATTCCGACAAGCCATTGGGATGCCGCGGCCATCGACCCGTCACAGGACCTCGACCACGCCCCTCTGGAACTCGACTGGACACAGGTTTTGCCCCCGGTCCAGCATGTATTTACGCATTTTCCACTGGTGCTGCGGGTCTATATTGCCAAAGTGCCGCATGGGACTGCGGCACCCGGGGGCATGCGGTTCACGCCACGCCATGCTCTATCGGGCGAAGCTTTGCCCAATGTCATGGTCAAAGCGATTGCGCGAGGATTGGACAATCTCTGAGGGCATCCCCTGCCCGGACACGCGGTCAGGACAGAGGTGAGAGCAATAACTCTTGAACCCCTTGGCTTAACGGTCCTGATCGAAGAAGTGATGCACCCCGTCGCGCATCCGCTGCATCCAGCCCAAGGGCGAGCTGCCGCCCTCATGGGGCATCCAGCGGAGACGGTCGCGCTGCTTGTCATCGAGTTTGGCATAGAGACCCTCGAAGGGCGGACGCACCAGTTTCATCGCATCCACGGTGGCCTGGGCGGTTTTTTCGATCCGGGCCAGATGCGAGCCGGGCGTATGGTCCCCCAATTCCGCTTTGGTCGGGCAGGCTGATTTGAAAATCAGGTCGGCCTTGGTAACCGCCGCTTTCAAAGCATCGAAATCGCTGCGTTGATCGGGTTTCAGCTGCACAGTCTGCTCGAAACGTTTGATGAAGCGGGACGACAACTCGCTGCGTTCATTACAGAACATCATCAGCGGCATGCTGTCGGACATCATGCCTGATTGTCCGCGTTCGCCCATGCGGTCCTGCCGTGGTGCTCTATTATCATCGGGGACAGTGACTTGTCCCTGAACGGGTGCAGGCTGAACCGGCATGGCAGGCGGCTGGGTCTGGGCTTGCGCCAGGCCAACAGAGCCGAGCACGATCAAGGCGGCGATCCCCGCCCTCACTGAGGCAGAAGAAGGTTCGGACGGGCGAAACTGACTGGCACTGGACCGTGTAATGAGCGACATAGAGATTTTCCTCCTGCTGACTGGGTCACATCAGGCCTTTGCCAACCGGAAACCGACTGATCCGCCCGCGAAGCTGACGGATGTCCAAAGACCCGAGACAGGAGAAAGTTGCCAATACATTGCGGCCAGTTGAGGGCGCAATGATGGTGATTTGATCAGGCGGCTGCCATAATCTGCCGCATATCCCGACGCAATTCATCGATCAGTTGCAACCGGCCCTCGCGCTCGACGTGCCAGAATGTCCAGCCATTGCAGGCAGGCAATCCCTGCGCCAGGGCGCCGATCTTGTGGATGGAGCCGATAATCTGCTCATAGGCCAGTGCGCCGTCGGGTCGAACCATAGCCTGATAGCGGCGTTTGGAATCCCACAGAATATCGCCCGGCGTGATCAATCCCGCCTCGATCAGGCTGGCAAACGGCACGCGCGGCTCGGAACGGCGGGTCGGCCCCAAAGCCACAACCGGATCGGCCAGAGGTTCGATCTGGGCAATCCGCTCGGCCGCGATTCTGGCATAATCGGGATCGCGTTCGATCCCGATAAAATGGCGGCCCAGCCGTTTGGCCACCGCACCCGTGGTGCCGGTCCCGAAAAACGGATCCAGCACGACATCGCCCGAATTGGAAGACGCGAGCATCACCCGTGCCAGCAAGCCTTCGGGTTTTTGGGTCGGGTGTGCCTTGCGGCCTGCCCCGTCCTTCAACCGTTCGCCGCCCGTGCACAGAGGAATGAACCAGTCCGAACGCATCTGCACATCCTCATTGCCGGCCTTCAGGGCCTCGTAATGGAATGTGTAATTCTTGACCTGTTGCGAGCGCGAGGCCCAGATCAGTGTCTCATGCGCATTGGTGAAACGCCGCCCGCGGAAATTCGGCATCGGATTGGCCTTGCGCCAGACAATATCATTGAGCACCCAGAAGCCGAGATCCTGCATCGCAACCCCGACCCTGAATATATTGTGATAGGAGCCGATCACCCACAAGGTCGCCTCGGGCTTCATCACCCGCCGGCATTCCTTCAACCAGGCACGGGTAAAGGCATCATATTCGGCAAAACTGGCAAATTTATCCCAATCGTCATCAACCGCATCGACCAGTGAGTGATCGGGGCGCGACAAAGCGCCCTCCAGCTGCAGATTATAGGGCGGATCGGCAAAAACCAGATCGACACTGGCATCGGGCAGCTTTGCCAGTTCTGCCAGACAGTCCCCCAGACGGACCGTATCAAGCACCAAGTCCGGCTTTTCAAACGCCGCATGCGCTTTCAGGCTGGTTTTGAACGCCCTGATATTGGATTTGGCCTGTGCGCGCTGGGATTGAGTCATAAAGGGTCACCATCTGGAATTGATGACCCCACCATGGCGGGACAAGGTAAAGAGGAGCTAAAGATTAACCGACCCAACAGACTGCGGACGGGCAAATCGGCTGCGCAATTTCAATATGGTTAACAATCGGTTAGCCTTGCGGCTCGCGATTTTTGAGCGGCGCGAAGCTCATGCGGTGATCCAGGCTCGGTCCGTATTGCTCCAAAGCCGCCAGATGGACCGCCGTGCCGTAACCCGCATGGGACGCGTAACCGTAACGCGGATCATGGTCCGACAACCGCTCCATCAACCGGTCGCGGGTGACTTTGGCGATGATGGAGGCCGCGGCAATCGACAGGCTTTTGCCATCCCCGCCGATCAAAGCCTCGCCTGCACAGGCCAGAGGCGGCACATCGCGGCCATCCACCAGCACATGATCGGGGGGGACGGCAAGCGCATTGACGGCGCGGGTCATCGCCAGCAGGGTCGCCTGCCGGATATTGATGCGGTCGATGACTGCGGCAGGCACGCTGGCCACCGCCACATGGGCATGGCGCATGATCTCGAGATAAAGTGCATCGCGGCGGGCTGGCGACAGGGTTTTGGAATCATTGAGGCCTGACGGAAGATTGTCGGGATCAAGAATAACCGCCGCTGCAACGACAGGACCAGCCAGTGGGCCGCGGCCGACTTCATCGACCCCCGCGATCTGGTGAAGGCCAGCCGAACGCAAAGTCAGTTCGCGCGTAAAATCGGGCGCGGATTTGACCGGTTTCGGTTTGGGAGCTCGGCTTTTCATAAAACCGTTCTAGCACAGACCGACACAGGCCAAAAACCGTTTAAAACAGCGATAACTGCCCTCCTTGCGGCACAGGAGCGACGAACAGGTCATTGCGCAATTTGGAGCGGTTTTTGTTGATCGCCGATCGCTGACAGGCCAGCTGGAAGCGTTTGGCGATCAATGCGGCATAGGCCCCCTCGCCTGTCTGGCGGACGCCCCAGCGGGCATCGTAGTCCTTGCCGCCGCGGGTGGACTGGACCAGCGACAGGATATGGCGCAATTTGCCAGGATAATGCTCCAGCAACCATTCGCGAAACAGATCGCGCAACTCGTGCGGCAATCTCAGCAGGACATAGCCGGCTTCCTGCACCCCCGCCGTCTGCGCGCAATCGAGAATATCCTCGATTTCGGCATCGTTGAGCGCGGGAACGATCGGGGCCACCATCACCATGGTCGGCACGCCCGCCTCGGATAATTGCCGCAAGGCATCGAGCCGTTTGGCGGGTGTGGCGGCGCGCGGCTCCATCCGGCGGGCCAGCTGGGCATCCAGCGTGGTGACCGACAGCGCGACCTTGACCAAACCCTTGGCCGCCATCGGGGCCAGCAAATCCAGATCACGCAAGACCAGTGCCGATTTGGTGACAATCCCGACCGGATGGTTGGCCTTGGCCAGTACTTCCAGCACCTCGCGCATGACACGGTGCTCGCGCTCGATCGGCTGATAGGGATCGGTATTGGTGCCGATTGCAATCATGCGCGGCTGGTAGCCTGGGGCCGAGAGCTCCCGCTCCAGCAACGCACCGGCCCCGTGCTTGGCAAACAGCCGCGTTTCGAAATCCAGTCCCGCCGACAGGCCCATATAGGCATGGGTCGGACGCGCGAAACAATAGACACAGCCATGCTCGCAGCCCCGATAGGGATTGATCGAACGGTCGAAGGAAATATCGGGCGATTGGTTGCGGGTGATGATCACTTTGGGTTTTTCAACCGTCACAACGGTTTTGAATGCCTCGAGACCCGACAGGCTGTCCCAGCCGTCATCCTCGATGACACGCGAGACAGGCTCCAGCCGGCCGCTTCCATTCGACAGGGCCCCGCGCCCGCGCCGCCGGTCGGCCACCACAACCGCTTTGGCAGGATGGTCACCGATGGTCTCAGCGGACCCGTCATGGTCAAAGCTCGAAAAGCCCTGCGGGGGCAGGATGGGCGGGACCGGGCGGTTTTTCGCGGACATTTTGATGGAGGGCATGGCTCACCTTATGGGATGTCGCGTAAAAGGAACATAAAGTGAACATGCAGGGAGTCGCGGTTGATTTCAAGCCATTATTTAGGCATGCCAAACGACCCGAAATCGGCTAGGACAAAGCATGATCAGCCTTATCCTGCCTCTGACCCATGACGAACCGGCCTTGCTGGACACCCTGAGCGCCTGTGTGGCAGGCGTCGCCGAGGGGGTCATCCGCGATGCGGTGCTGGTCACGTCCGAACTGTCGGAAGCGATGGAACGGATGAGCGATGCCGCCGGATGCAAGGTGGTTGTGGCCGAAGGCCCGCGCAATGCCCTGATTTCGGCAGCAGGGCAAGTCGCCCGTTCGGATTGGTGGCTGGTCGTGACCCCCGGCATGATCCCGAGCGGGCCGTGGCTGTCCGATCTCAACGCCCACCTGGCCACTGCCGAGCCGACCGATATCGGCCTGACCCGATTGGCGGGGCGTGGCTCGCTGTGGCGGGTGGCCGAAGCGGGACTGCTGCCCGTTTTTGGCCGGCTGACCGGCAATCTTGATCCGCGATTGGGCCTGTTGATCCATCGTTCGATGTGGGGTGACAACCACAGGCACAAGCCAAACCATCAATGGGTGACTTTACCAACCCAATGGCATGACCGGCGCAAGGCAGTCAGATGAGAATGCCGGCTTTTAGCGGGCTTTCTTTTTCGCCGCAGGCGTCGCCGTTGGCTCGCCGCCTTTGAGATTGACCGTGATCATCAATTCATCACCGTCTTTCGGCACCGAGAAATCCTTTTCAACCACGACGATCTGGCCCATCGAACCGCCCGCATGGATTGTCACCGAGCCGCGTACCATGCGCGAGGCCACAACCTTGGTGCCGCGCTTCATAATGATCTGCACGGGTGTCGAATAGCTCCCCGCACTGCCCGCAGGACCGAGCAGGACACGGGCCTCGACGCCAACGGCAATCATCAGCTTGCCCTCCACGATGCGGCATTCACGTGCCACATTCACGATGGAAATCTGGTGGCGGACAGCGTCGGTGCCGACCCGAATCACGCTGTCATCGGCCGTGTAGATCGGAGCCGGACATTCGGGATCCTCCTCCTCGGGAGGCCGCGAAGGGGGAACAGAGCCGCCGTAAAGGATATTGCTGAAGGAGAAGCCCGAACTGCCGCTTCCACTCTCGCTGGTGGGAGGTGTGGAGGACGAGCCTCCCAAACCGAGGCTGTTACAGGCCGACAGGCCCAAGCCAAGCCCGATAACAACAACCAGATTGCACAGCTGGCGGCCAGAAAGTGGCAATCCGTGCAGCATTTGCGGTTTCAAAGCCTTCATCGAGAGCGTTCCCTTTGCTCGTCTTTGCCGGATTGGCAGTGTTAGTCCCCAGACTGTCGATCCAATCCGGTCCCGGACTGATTTTACATCATGAGCGGCCCGGAAATCCATGCCGATCATTTCGCCTCCGGGATCGCCTGCATGCCAGCATCAAATCCGTTCAAATTCAACGGAAAACCGACACCCTCACCATTCGGCAACATATCCCTGCCTGCCATATAATAAGTAAAAATACCGATCTGTCCCGATTTGAACTGGGTAAACAGCATATCGTCAAACGGCACATCGGCCAGACAGCCCATGCGGTCGCAACGGGTAAAATCGGCGCGGCCGAGATCGACCTTGTCGATTTTAAGACCGAGACGGCGGATCAGGTTGACATTCAACGGCGCCAGTACACGCAAAATAAACTTGCCGGTGTCCAGATGACGCAAAATCATCACAGTCAAAGTCAGATCGGGCCGCTTTTCATCGGCGAATGTCTGCAACAGTGCACAGCTTTCTTTGGGCGGCGCCACATTCACGGAGGAGGATGACAGGCTGGAAGAGGCCGAATAGGGCTCGCAACGCAGGCTCCAATCGCCGAAACTTCCGCGCAAGCCCATCCCTGAAGCCGTCTGCGCCTGCACTTGGCCGGATCCGAACAGTCCGAAACACGATCCGGAATAGCCCGGAAGACCGAGTGTCAGCAGTGCCGTCACGATCGCCAATATACATTGCCGAAGGATTGGCTTATAAAATGCCATGTCAGATGATCCGCAGCTGTGGTTCAAATCGGTCCTCCTGTCGGGGACCTCATTTCTTTGAAGAAGGTGGGAACACGCTAGAAAGCCGTTGTCAAGACAAGACAGGCCAATCCTTCTCTGCCCTGAGAAAATGCGTCCTGACCCTACTTGTCACTTGACGAAACTGTTAATCGGCACATTTTGTATCATAAATGTGCATTTTCTATCGCTTCTGCGTTGCGCTCGAGGTTTCTTTGTGGTTTTGACAGACTGGAATGAAACAAGTGTGTTGCGGATGCAAATCCGGTGAGCTTGGGAGAATAAAGTATCATGATCCGTTTCTGGAACCGTTTGGCGCTGATCGCGCTCGGTCTCGTGCTGGCAGCGTCTGCCACTGTCGAGCCTGCATTGGCCGGTATTGGCGAGCCAAGCATGTGGCAGATGAACATGCAGCCGCCCGTGACCGAAGTGGCGCGCGACATCAATGATCTACATGACATCCTGATCTGGGTGATCACCGCGATCTCGCTGTTCGTGCTGGGTCTGCTGATCTATGTGATGGTAAAGTTTAACGAGAAGGCCAATCCTGTTCCTTCAAAACTGACCCACAACACACTTCTGGAAGTCGCCTGGATCCTGATCCCCTGCCTGATTCTGGTGTATATCGCGATCCCGTCTTTCAAGCTGCTGCGTTTGCAGATCGAATTGCCCAAGCCAGATATCACCGTTAAGGCGATCGGCCACCAGTGGTACTGGTCCTATGAATACGGCCAGGACCAGAATGGCGGCTTTGCTTTCGACAGCTACATGCTGACACGCGAAGATGCCGTGAAGGCCAAGCAGCCGGCTCTGCTGGCTGTTGACAATGAACTGGTCCTGCCAGCCGGCAAAACCATTGTTGTGCAGGTTCTGGGAGCCGACGTGATCCACAACTTCGCGGTCTCCTCGTTCGGGATCCGCATGGATGCCGTGCCGGGCCGCATGAACCAGACATGGTTCAAGACCGACAAGGAAGGCGTTTATTATGGCCAGTGCTCGCGCCTGTGCGGCCAGAACCACGCATTCATGCCGATCGCTGTTCGCATTGTCAGCCCCGAGAAATATGCCGCGTGGCTGGTTGAAGCGAAAAAGAAATTCGCCTCCAACGAGGACGGTCTGAAGCAGGTCGCCTCGCTGCCTGCCTCCAACCAATAAGACTTCGACATCATCCTTATCTGTAGTATCCGCACTCGATACTTTTGTTGAGATATCCCAAGAATATCGGGACACCTGAGTAAAGAGACGACCCCGGGACATATGACCATGGCACATGCAACCGATGCTCACGCTGATCACCACGCCCATCCAACCGGATGGCGCCGCTGGATGCTCTCCACCAACCACAAAGACATTGGCACGCTCTATCTGATATTCGCGCTGTTTGCGGGGATTATCGGTGGCGCATTGTCGATCCTGATGCGCCTTGAGCTTCAGGAGCCAGGCCTTCAATATTTTTCGGATCCACAGACCTATAACGTTGTGGTGACCGGCCACGGACTGATCATGGTGTTCTTCGTCGTGATGCCAGCGATGATCGGTGGCTTCGGAAACTGGTTCGTGCCGCTGATGGTCGGCGCGCCCGATATGGCCTTCCCGCGCTTGAACAACATCTCGTTCTGGTTGCTTCCGGCCTCTTTCACCCTGCTGCTGATGTCCCTGTTCGTTGAAGGCGCTCCCGGTTCCAACGGTTTCGGTGGCGGCTGGACAGTGTATCCGCCGCTCTCGACCTCTGGCCATCCCGGCCCTGCGCTCGATTTTGGCATTCTGTCGCTGCATCTGGCAGGCGCCTCCTCGATTCTGGGCGCGATCAACTTCATCACAACCATTCTGAACATGCGCGCACCCGGCATGACCATGCACAAAATGCCGCTGTTTGCCTGGTCGATGCTGGTCACCGCCTTCCTGCTGCTGCTGTCGCTGCCGGTTCTGGCCGGTGCGATCACCATGCTTCTGACCGACCGCAACTTCGGTACCTCCTTCTTCGATCCGGCCAATGGTGGAGACTTGCTGCTCTACCAGCACCTGTTCTGGTTCTTCGGCCATCC
>Ga0136641_1001416_pt1 | contig 10098 bp, 9 predicted proteins | sample EliLak1302023Y_FD_115312 | JGI IMG/M metagenome (GOLD analysis project Ga0136641, IMG submission 115312) | Freshwater microbial communities from Elizabeth Lake, Yosemite National Park, California, USA - 13020-23Y | ecosystem: Environmental > Aquatic > Freshwater > Lake ... | reverse complement strand
TACTAACCCAATTCTAAGATTTTTTGGCGCTTTTGTTGGGTAATATGTATTGACCGCATCGACAGCTGATTGTTGTGCCTGTTGATCAAGAGTTGTTTTGATGACCAGCCCACCTACAAGTAATTGTTCTTGGCTAAATCCAAGTTTTGCTAACTCTTTCTGGACCGCTTCAATAACATGGCCCTTAGGGCCACTAAATTGACCAGATGTCGCTCGTGGCGCAACCGTTGGTAATTTCATTTTTGCTGCATCTGCTGAACTTAACCATCCGGCAGCAATCATATTTTTTTTCACATACTCAAATCGGCTAGCAAGCCGTTTTGCATTTTCTTTTTGGTATGAAGGGTCATACAAACCCGGTGATCGCAAGATGGATGCGATAACGGCCGCTTGTGCGTTTGTTAATTGGTCAACGTTACGATTAAAGTATTGCTGCGATGCAGTCATGACGCCATAAGATCCACGTCCAAAGTAAATTGTGTTGAGATAATTTTCAAAAATTTGATCTTTTGATAATTGATTTTCGAGTTTAATCGAAATTACAAGTTCTTTAATTTTTCGTTGGATGGTCCGGCTTGGTGTCAAAAATGCTGTCTTTGCATATTGCTGCGTGATCGTAGAACCACCTTGCAATGCACCACCCCTTAAATTATTGAGAAGTGCTCGTAGAATTCCGGTGATTGAGAATGCTCTATTAGAATAAAAACCACGGTCCTCGGCAGCTAAAACCGCATGTCGAACATTTAGTGGAATTTTTGCAAGCGGAATGATCTGACGGTTCTGGGTTCCTACTCTCCCTATTTCGGCCCCATTTGAATATTGAATAATTGTTGATTGACTATTCACATACGCGTTTGCATTTGGGATATCCACTGTGAAATAAGCAAGTGCGAACAAAACAGAGCCGGCTACAAAGCCAATGCCAGTTACGAAGACAGTGGCTCTAATCAGTAATTTACGGGCCATTTGGTAATGCTATCCCTTGGCGTAATCCTCATCCTCCAAGGTGCGGACTTTGCGGGGGGCTTTTCGTTCTATGCCATCACCTAACATGTACGAAGCGCACAGGTGATTCCATGAGCAGTTCCGGCAGACCTCAACTATGTACACCGTGAACTCACCAAACTCGCGCTCCATCGCAACTAACTCCTTCGGAGTCTTAATGCGGCCTGAGTATTGGCCCAACTGCTCACCAAAGGTGTAGCGCAATTCAACCAGTTCTTGCTTTTTACATACCGGGCAGTTTCGAGTGACTTTGTCACCGTGCCATTTTGCGGCGCGCATCAAATAAGGGTCAGCATCACAGGCATCAACAACACCACGAAAAAGAGCCATCAAAGTGGCGCGCTTATCTAGTGAATAATCGATGAACCCTCGTTGCGATTTCATTACGGAGAAGAATAATCCCATTTCGAGGGTTACGCTCCTTCTTGTGAGTTTTATTGGGTTGATGCGCCACCCTAGGCTTTCACGTCTACTTGCTGTTCGTTGGACCGGCCAAGCTACTGATGGTGTTTTTCAAAGTGCGCTCGCCTCATTTGTTTTATTTTCCCCAGAGCGCCAAGCAAATGCCTTTAGTGCTGCTATTGGTTTTGCGGTTGTCTTACTACCGTATTCAGTTGTTGGACCTTTTGTCGGAACAATTTTGGATCGAGTTTCGCGGCAAAGGGCGCTATTTTATGCAAACTTTGCGCGCAGTTTTAATTTGTTTGTCGTTGCATTACTTATTTTCAGTGGAACCACAGGTATTACATTAACTATTGTCGTGCTAATTGCATTTGGATGCAATCGGTTGATTCTTGCCGCACTTTCAGCAGGCCTACCGCTATTGGTAGATTCAAACTCTTTAATTACAGCAAATGCAATTGCGGTAACAGGTGGCTCGGTACTTGTCGTTGTCGGGGGCGGAATTGGCGTTGGAGTTCGCACACTTGTAGATCGCGCTGCCATTGCAAACCATGCTGATGCACTGCTTATTTTAATTGCCGCTGGTGGTTATCTTGCTACAGCGTTGCTCACTAGCCGATTGGGTAAGTTCGAGATCGGTCCTGGTACACACGAGCGTCAATCCGCCTCTTTTGCGCAAGGCTTAATTGAAATGCGCGAAGGGCTAGCTTTTCTTCGAACCCATAGTGATGCTGGGCGTGGAATTATTGCAACTGCGGCTCATCGCGGTGGTTTAACCGCCTTAACTTTGACTGCACTTTTATTAGAACGAAACACATTTAATGATCCAACTAAGCCCGAACAAGGACTGACTGGTTTTGGAATAGCTTTGTCTGTTGCTGGTATCGGTTTATTCTTAGGTGCATTCCTTGCGCCATTCGGAGTCAGCAAAGTTGGTAGACATAAATGGATCAGGTTTTCAATGTTTGCAAGTGCTGCGTCCCCGCTTATTTTGGCGGCTTCGCAAACATCTATTGCCCTGTCAATTACGGCATTTTTAACATCTTTCTTTGGTCAAAACATTAAAGTTACAAATGATGCATTAGTACAGTCTAAAATTGACGATTACTATCGTGGCCGAGTTTTTGCTGTTTACGATGTGGTTGTGAACGGTGCAATCGTTTGTGGAGGCTTACTCGCTGCACAATTACTTCCAACATCTGGCGTCTCGGTAACTGTTCCAATTTGTGTTTCAGCCGCATATTTATTAGTCGCATTAGTTGTCTTGCGGTCAAGTAGATTTAAAACTATTTAGCTGCCCACCATTCAAGTAACGCTTTGGTTGCGGCTGCCTCGCCAATGGGGCCTTGTTCGAGTCGAAGTTCCAATAGGAAATCCATAGCCTGGCCAACTTCGCGCGAAGGTTTTAGATTGAGTAACTCCATCACCTGGGCACCATCAAGATCTGGCCGGATCTTTGATAATTCCTCTTGCTCCATCAAAACATCAATACGCATTTCTAGCGAATCATATGTAGCTGAAAGTCGCGCGGCTTTTGCTTTATTACGGGTTGTGCAATCAGCGCGAGTTAAGACATGTAGGTGTGTAATTAAATCACCTGCATCGCGCACATAGCGCCGCACCGCCGAGTCAGTCCATTCACCTTCGCCATAACCATGGAATCGTAAATGAAGTGAAGTCAATAACTCCACTGCGTCAATTGTGTCATTATCGAAGCGCAAGGCTTGTAAACGCTTTTTAACAAGTCGTGCTCCTACAACTTCGTGGTGATGAAATGACACCCCACCACCCTCGATAAAAGCACGTGTCTTTGGCTTACCGATGTCATGTAGTAACGCAGCTAAACGAAGCACAAGGTTAGCTCCACCCAACCGATTTTCATGCGCGATTGCTTGTTCTAAAACAGTAATTGAATGTTCATATACATCTTTGTGATGATGGTGTTCATCAACTTCAAGTCTGAGTTTCGGAATTTCTGGCAACACTAAATCTGCAATTCCGGTATCGACTAGAATTGTAATTCCGGCACGTGGATTATTAGACATCAAAATCTTTGTAAATTCTTCACGAACTCGTTCGGCAGAAATTATTTTTATTCGGTTTGCTAAATCTCTCATTGATTGAATAACTTCTAAGTCAATTTCGAAACTTAATTGTGATGCAAAGCGAGCCGCCCGCATCATTCGTAATGGATCATCATTAAAGGAATCATCGGGCTTGCCAGGTGTACGCAAAATCTTTGCTGCTAAATCTTGTAATCCATTAAATGGATCGATAAATAATGGTGCATCACCGGTTAGTTCTAGCGCCATCGCATTCACAGTGAAATCACGACGAGATAGATCACCTGCTATCGAATCACCGTACTCAACTTCTGGTTTACGTGAATCAGGGTCATAACTTTCGGTGCGATACGTTGTAACTTCTACAGTTGTATCGCCACGTTTTCCGGCTACGGTGCCGAAGGCAATCCCAGTCTCCCAAATATTTTCGGCCCACTTCTGTAATATCATTTTTGTTTCTAGTGGATGCGCATTCGTTGTGAAATCTAAATCATTTCCGAGTCGACCTAAAATTGCATCACGCACAGGTCCACCAACCAACGCCAAGGTAAACCCGTTGACCTTAAAGGCTTGGGCTAGGGAGCTTGCCAGCGGAGCTCGTTCAATTAAGGAACGAATCGCTAACTCTCCTGCGGCTCCTAATGAGGTACTCACAATAGGTAAGGTTAAAGCACTACCCTTACTCCATGATCCCGGCACCTGGTGCGGGCAGCGACGGTACGAAGAAAAAGCGGAAGCGTAAGCGTTCCAGTAATCGCGGCCCACAACCACAGACTCAAAAACCAGCTCAGAAGAGTGTTGAATTGAAGCGCCCATACGCAAAACGCGTTGATGAGGTTAGTGCCGGCGGTTTAGTGATTGATACAACCGGGGGGATGGGTTTACTTATAGGCCGTTACGATCACAAGGATGCCAGCGGAAAACGGGTTTTGTGGTCCTTACCAAAAGGGCATATTGAAGAGGGTGAAACTCCAGAGCAAGCAGCGATCCGCGAAGTTGCCGAGGAGACCGGCATAACCTCCTCGATCACGAAATCTTTAGGTGTTATTGATTTTTGGTTTATGGCAGGTGGAAAACGAATTCATAAAACCGTTCATCATTTCCTATTTACCGAGATTGGTGGCACCTTACTTGCGCAAGAGAGTGAAGTTGATGAAGTTTCCTGGTTCCCGCTATCAGAAATAGTTGAACGCCTAGCTTATCCAGATGAAAAGAAATTAATTGCCAGAACAGCTGGGTTATCAGAGTGAAAAAATTTATTATTATATTGATTACTCTGCTGAGTGTGCTGCCTTTAACACCAGCGAAAGCAGAAGGTTCGATTGTACGAATTACATCGGGTGCTCACCAAAGTTTTAATGGTCAATTTCGAAATGATGACCTAGCGCAGCAGTTAACACCCTCTGGTGAACTCGGACTTTTGGTATATACCCCTCGTGTAAAAAACAAAACATGGGTTATTGACGCAGCTTTAATCGATGAAATTATAGCAATGACTGGTGAGTATAAATTAGCAACTTTTGCTGCTCCTATTGGCAAAAATATTGCCACTGCCTGGTTGCAACAACTTCGAAAAATTACCTTCGGCCAACAAGTAGTTGCACTTGCTTACGGAAATCCAGATATTTCAATGGCCCAACGTTTATCACCAAGTGAGTTAAGAAGTTACTATGAAATTGGTAAAACACATTTGGAATCCGCACTTGCCCGGAAAGTTCGTAGCGAGCCAAATGGTCGTTGGAGTACTGGAAAATCAGGACTTAATTACCTACAGCAGAAGGCTTATAACGAAAATCGCAAAGCTCTGATAGAACTATCTAGAGTTGTTAAAGATCCCCAATTATCAACACTCCGAGCCCAATTATCTAAGTTACTTTCGCCCGAACTTGATAGAGGTGAACGTAAATTTTATTCTTATAGTGCCAGCACAACAGTTAATACGATGGTGCACAAGTTGCGAATAAACAGTGGCAAATACCAGGTTACTACTTCTAACGTTAAATTACCTGTGACAGTAATTAATGAATTTAATTCTGACGTCACGATTAATGTTTTGATGTTGCCGATAAATTCACGAGTTATTGTTGATAGTTTTCGAGCTGTAATAATTCCAGCACAATCAAAAAAACAACTGGAAATGAATGTTGATGTGATTGCACCAGGACAAACAGCTGTTTCAGCAATTATTACTGATAGCAAAGGTAATAATGTTGTTCCAGAGGCAGTTCTAAACTTAAACTTAACAGTCATCGACGCTCGTGTCACCTGGTTTACTACGGGAGCGGCCATACTTGTTTTATTAGCTGGCGTTGCCCAAAGTGTTCGTCGAGTCCGAAAGAGAGTCAAGTGAAATCTAATGAACTTTTCCGTGCTTCCGGCGTAATGGCGCTCGGAACAATTATTTCCCGAATTACTGGTTTTGTCCGTGGAATTCTAATTGTCGCTGCCTTAGGAACTACATTACTGGCAGATACTTATAATGTTGCAAATACAATGCCAAATATTTTGTACAACTTATTAGTTGGTGGTGCTCTCACGGCAATCTTTATTCCACAACTAGTAAGATCGTTTGATCATGAGGATGGTGGAGCTGATTTTGCATCGCGGTTAATAACAACGTTTTTACTTCTTCTTCTGGTGCTTGTTTCGCTCGGAATGTTTTTTGCCCCAGCTTTAGTGCGCTTGTATGCGCCAGAGTTTTTCACAGCTGGTTTTGAAACCGAGCAGGAGGTTGCAATTGCATTTACTCGTTATTGCCTGCCACAGATCTTCTTCCTTGGTCTTTTTACAATGTTAGGCCAAGTTGCCAATTCACGTGGTTCTTTCGGGCCGCTCATGTGGGCTCCCATCGCCAATAATTTGATTGGTATTGCGTTATTCGGGGGGTTTTTACTATTTTCCCCTGGTATTGATATCTTTACTATCACTTCGAATCAAGTTGCACTGTTGGGTTGGGGAACGACATTTAGTGTTGTAGTTCAGGCACTTGTCCTGATCCCAGTAATTAAAAAACTTGGGATTAAAATCAAACCAAAGCTTGGAATTTCTGGTTTAGGGAAATCATTCAACTTGGCTGGCTGGACCCTGGTTTATGTTTTGATCTCACAGCTTGGATATTTAGTCACGGTAAATGTCGCTACATCTGCAGCGATTCGGAGTGCACGGGCAGGTGTTGTAGTTGGAGTTGGTTATACACCGTATACCTACGCTTATTTTGTAATGTTATTGCCTTATTCAATCGTGACAATTTCAATCATCACTGCAATCTTGCCTCATATCTCTAAGTTGGCACTTGAAGGTAAGCGAGAAGAGATCAAAGTACAGCTTATTAAGGCGATCCGATTGGTTGGAGTTATCACCGTTCCAAGTGCGGTTGCGTTTTTATTGTTTGGTTCACTTATAACTCAAAGTATATTTATTGGTATCCCACAAGAAGATTCTCGATACATAGGTTATGTTTTGTCTGCACTTAGCTTTGGCCTAGTTGCTTTTTCAATAACCTTGATTTTAATTCGAGGATTTAACGCTTTTGAAGATACTAAGACCCCAATTGTCTCAGTCCTTGTGATAAATATTATCTCTGTTGCGTTGTCGTATCTCTTCTTGGCTTACCTGCCAAATCGGTGGGTAACGGTTGGACTAGGTGCCGCATTTTCAATCAGTTACCTAATTGGTCTCTTGGTGACATTAGGTCTACTGAAAAAACATGTTGGAACTTTAGCGTTGTCTGAATTCCTCGTGCAACACCTTCGTTTATTGATAGCTTCACTTCTTGCAATGGTGCCATTATTTATTTTCACGCAATACATTTCTCTGCTCTCACTTGAGCTATCCCGTGCTGCCCAGGCGGGTGAATTGCTGATTGTGATGGTGGTCGCATTCTTTAGCTATATTCTTGTGGCAAAAGCGCTACATATTGAAGAGATTTCAATGATCCGCCACTTAGGTAATTCAATTGGTCGGCGTTCAGCAAAAAAACAAGAAAACGAATAGATTGCAGGAGTTAAGGGGGCATCATGAGTGAAGTGAGAAATGTCGTAATTGTTGGATCAGGTCCAGCTGGGTATACCGCTGCTATTTATGCAGCGCGTGCGCAGTTGAATCCAATTATCTACGAAGGCTCAGTGACAGCTGGTGGAGCACTTATGAACACAACAGAAGTTGAAAATTTTCCTGGTTTCACGGATGGTGTGATGGGTCCAGATTTAATGGACAGTATGCGCAAGCAAGCTAAGCGTTTTGGTGCAGAATTAATTACAGATGACATTATTGAAATGGATTTAGCTAGCGAAATAAAAGTTTTAAAGGATGGCTCTGGAAACACAGTGAAGGCAAGATCTGTAATTCTCGCGACTGGGAGTGCTTATCGCGAAATTGGTTTAGTAAATGAAAAACGTTTGTCTGGTCACGGTGTTTCATGGTGTGCTACCTGTGATGGCTTTTTCTTTCGTGGACAAACAATTGCCGTAGTAGGTGGCGGGGATAGCGCTGTCGAGGAGGCGACTTTTTTGACACGCTTTGCAGACAAGGTGGTTTTAATTCACCGTCGTGATTCATTGCGCGCCTCAAAAATTATGGCAGAACGCGCAAAAGCTAATCCAAAAATCGAATTTTTATGGAACACAGAAGTGATTGATGTTCTTGGTGCGGACAAGGTCGAAGGTTTAAAACTTCGAAGCACAGTCGATGGCTCAGAGTCTGAAGCCGCCTTTACTGGATTATTTGTTGCAATTGGACACATTCCGCGCAGTGAATTATTGATGGGACAAATTACTTTAGACAACGATGGTTATGTAATTTGTGAAGGTCGCTCAACTCGCACCAGCCAGGACGGTGTCTTTGCCTGTGGAGACCTGGTTGACCATACCTACCGCCAAGCAATCACAGCGGCAGGTTCGGGATGTGCGGCAGCACTCGATGCAGAAAAATTCTTAGCTCACTAGTAACCTTTAACTAACACACAAATAAGGAGCAACACGATGGCAACAAGCAAGGTAACGACAGCATCATTTGATGCAGATGTTCTTAAGAGCAGCACCCCTGTTTTGGTTGATTTTTGGGCAGAATGGTGTGGTCCTTGCCGTGCCGTTGGGCCAATTCTTGAAGAAATCTCAGAAGAGCACGGATCAAAGATCAAAATCGTAAAACTCAACACTGATGAGGAATCAGCTATTGCGATCAAATATGGAATTACATCAATTCCATCTATGTATCTCTTTGTTAATGGTGAAGTAGTTAAGACAATTGTTGGTGCTAAACCTAAGCCAGCACTATTAAAAGAGTTAGAAAGTTTCCTCGCATAACTTCATGACAGATTTAACAGAGTCGGAGATCCGCTCGTTTCAGCAAGCCCGTGGCTTAGATGTCACGGGTTTTGTTGATGCGGTTACCGCTCGTGCATTCGAAGAAGCCCGTTGGAAGCTTGGTGACCGTTCCTTGTATCTACAAGAATCGCCATTACTGCGCGGGGATGATATCGCGTCTTTGCAAACACGATTAACTGAGATGGGTTTTGATTGTGGACGCGTTGATGGAATTTATGGACCGCGAACCGAGTTAGCTGTAAAAGATTTTCAAAAATCAGTCGGTGCTACTATCGATGGAAGATGTGGTCCAGCGACAATTATTGCTTTGATTCGTTTAACAAAAATAGTTTCTGGGGGAGTACCCTCAATGCTGCGCCAAAATGCGGTGCGACAAAGTCGTGGTCCAGCACTGGCAAATAAGGTTATTGTTTTAAATCCGGAAGGTGATAACCAATTTATTTACGATATAGCCGTCCGTACCGAAGGTCGTTTACTTGCATTGGGTGCCTCTGTCTTTGTCACACGAGGAGGAACAAATAATCCAACTGAACAGGAAAGAATTTCTTTTAGTAACAAAAGTGCAGCTGACCTGATGATTTCATTAAATGTTGATTCATACTCAAACGAGAAAGCACATGGGGTGGCAACATATTTTTATGGCAGCGATGCCCATGGTGTTCATTCGATTGTCGGCGAACGATTTGCGTCCCTAGTGCAACGGGAAATTTGCGCCCGTACTGATTTAACAAATTGCCGTACCCATGCAAAAACATGGGATTTGCTTCGTATGACAACCGCGCCGACGGTTCGAATCGATTGTGGATATATGAGCAATCCAAGTGATTTAGGCCGACTTTCTCGGCCAGATTTTCGTGATGTAATCGCCGAAGCCTTGGTAATTGCGATTCAACGTCTTTATTTAGCGGCTGAAGATGATGCAAAAACCGGGACTTTGCGCATCTCTGATCTACGTAAGGCTGGTATCCGTCGCTAAATAACACTCGAGCCTTCGCTTGGGTATGACAGACTTAGCCCATGTCAGAGATAACACAACGCTTCTCAACAGGTGCGCCTCAAAATCTTGAAGAAAGATTTGCCTCAAGGGCTGCGCATATGAGGCCGAGTGAAATTCGCTCGCTCTTTGCTGTCGCATCCCGCCCTGAAATTGTTTCACTTGCAGGTGGAATGCCTAATCTTTCAGCGCTCCCTATGGGAATGATGGCGGATGTTGTTAATGACCTTATTCGCAACAATGGACAAGAGGCGTTGCAGTACGGAAATGGCCAAGGACATCCAAAACTTCGTGAGCAAATCTGTGAAGT
>Ga0136641_1001413_pt1 | contig 10107 bp, 10 predicted proteins | sample EliLak1302023Y_FD_115312 | JGI IMG/M metagenome (GOLD analysis project Ga0136641, IMG submission 115312) | Freshwater microbial communities from Elizabeth Lake, Yosemite National Park, California, USA - 13020-23Y | ecosystem: Environmental > Aquatic > Freshwater > Lake ... | reverse complement strand
TCTCCCGCTCTCGACTCATTTTTTAGCAGTTGCGCGGAGGCCAGTTTCAGAGCCAATGCGTACGACCAAGATTCGCCGTGGCTAACATAGCCCTTGGCTGGAAGCTCTCCAAGGAATAAAACTAGATCATCGCGATGTGGACCTACGAGTGAGATCCCGCGCTCCAGTTCCTTAGGTTTTACTAATGCGAGTTTTTCTCGGAACATGCGCTCTATTTCAGATCTATCGGAGGTAATCAGATAGTCACTTGAGTCATCTGATTCCGCATCCCTAGAAGTAGTCCCAGATAGTGAACTTCTGTATGTAATACTTGGATTGTTTTTCTCATCTGCTATCGCCTGATAGGCACTTAGAAGCGGCTGAGCCATTCTTTGAATTAGTTCTTGCCTGAATGAAATAATTTCGGTGCCGAGCTTTATCAATGAATCATCCCATGCTGCGAGGGTGTCTAGGCCAGGAGAATTACTTGGTAGGTTTCTGGAAGTTTTTAGCAAGGTGTTGCGTTGTTTGAGCACACGATCGTAATCGGAAAAAACCCCAGCAAGTCTTGGGGTTAGTTGAACCAAGAGATCATCGATGAAAGATCTGCGCTGCGCTGGATCGCGCTTTACTATATCTAAATCTTCCGGCGAAAAAATAACTGCAGCGACTAGTCCCAGAACATCCCGAACTCTAGAAGTCTCAGATCTGTTAATTCTTGCTCTATTTGAGCCCAAGGTATTAAGTTCAAGTTCAATTAAATTCTCTCGGTCTTCGAAACCGGCCAGCAATCGAATGATGGCTTTTTCCTGCTCGTGCTTTACAAGTGGTAAGTATCCACTGACTCTGTGTGAACTCAGTGTTGCGCAATAAAAAATAGCTTCCGCGAGGTTTGTTTTTCCTTGACCATTTCTTCCAATGAGAAGATTAACGCCCGACGATAAAGCTAATTCAAGAGTTGAATAGTTGCGAAAGTTACTAAGACTTAGATGCTTTATGTGCATCTAAAGTCTTACTCGGCCTTTTTTACCGCGTGACCACCGAATTGGTTTCTCAACGCCGCAACTGCCTTCATGGCAGGTGAATCATCTTGACGAGAAGTAAAGCGAGCAAACAGAGATGCTGTGATTGCCGGCATTGGCACTGCGTTGGCAATTCCCTCTTCAACAGTCCAACGACCTTCACCTGAGTCTTCGACGTAACCCTTGATTTGAGAGAGGTTTGGATCCTCTTCCAAAGCAAGTACAAGCAGATCTAGTAGCCATGATCGGACAACGGTTCCGCGCTGCCAGGCCGCAAATGTGCCGTGAACATCCTTGATAATTTCTTTCTTTTCAAGCAGCTCATACCCTTCAGCGAAAGCCTGCATCATTGCATACTCAATTCCGTTGTGAACCATCTTGGCGTAGTGACCCGCACCAACATCACCAACGTGAACAAAACCTTCGGCTCTTTCGCCTTCTGGACGAAGTGCATCGAAGATCGGCATTGCTCTCTCAACCAAAACCGAATCTCCACCAACCATGAGACCATAGCCATTCTGTAGTCCCCACACGCCACCGGAGACACCACAGTCCAAGTAACCAATTCCCTTAGGAGCTAGCTGTGCCGCGTGGCGAATGTCTTCACTAAAGCGAGAGTTTCCACCTTCGATGATTAGGTCGCCTTCGCCGAGATAGTTCTCTAACTCATTGATAACATCATCAGTTGGCTTACCATGCGGAACCATAATCCAAACAATCTTTGGCGCTGGCAAGGCAGCAACAAGCGCTTCGATGCTTTCAACATCCGAAACATCTTTAGAGCGTGCGTAGCCGGTTACATCAATTCCGTTGTTACGAAGTCGGGTACGCATGTTGCCACCCATTTTTCCTAAGCCGATTAGACCGATGTGCATTGTGTTGCCTTTCTTTGAAACTAAAGCTTTAGCGCTTAAGCATGTTTGGGTTTAGTAGGTAGCGGTAAGTGTCTGGGCTCTTCGCATCCTTCGACATTTGACTCGACATGATGATCGGTCCTGGGCGTGATGGGTCACGCTGATTCTTTGTGAATTCAATTTTTACAAACTCGCTGGTAATTTGTGAAAGACCATCGTGGAATAACCAAGGCTTGAAACGAAGACTGGTTGGGTTTCCAGTCAAAGTTGACTCCACTGATTCAGTTGCATTATTTTCTGAACTTGTTGAATCTAGTTGGACTGAACCTTGTTCAAACGAGTAGCGAATTGTGTCTTCAGATTCACTGACTACCAACTCAACTCTTTTAGTTGCATCCATCAAATCTTGTTTATTGATAACAGCAGATTCTTCCAAGTTGTTTGGGAAGTATTGATCAATGTCTGGGTAGTTCTCAATGTTGAGAACAATCGTGGTAACAATTCTGTTCTTAGCTTGGAATGCAACCATTCCTCGCTCACCTTCGGCAGCAATTGAGATATTCACTTCACCTAGGTTTGCAAATGACTTCTCGATGTCCTGCATTGTTTTAGTTAGTACGACGGCTGAGGTCTCTTCTGCAACATCCTTGCCCAACCAGGAAACCTGGCAACGGGCAATCCGGTTTGGATCAGCTGCGGTCAACATAACCGAAGTTTGCGTTGCCTTTATCTGAATTCCTTTTTGGAATGGACGAGTTGAGTCTTTGGCGGATGCAACTGAAACTCTTTTTATTGCCGCTATGAATGCCTCCCCATCGATAGTTCCAGTCACTGGTGGAACTGGCGGAAGAGCTGGGTACTGAGCAATAGGAAGAATAGCCAGCTCAAATTTTGTGGTTCCACAGGTGATAACTGCTTTGTTCTCTCCAACTTCGAAATTAACAGGTTGGTTTGGCAAACGTCCAACAATTTCGTTTAGTAGGCGACCAGAAACTAAAGCTGTTCCAGACTCTTCGACGTTTGCAACCAAATCTGTTTGGGCTGAAACATCGTGATCAAATACGGAGATTTGAAGCGAGTTAGCGTCTGCGACTAAGCGCATACCGCTGAGGATTTGGGATGTTGGCTTTGACTGCAACATTCTTGCCGCAAACGAAACTGCATCAGCTAGGACGTCACGATTTACCTGGAACTTCACAGTTCACCTTTCGAGGGAATAGTTGAATTATTCTCCCACACAATGACGAGGAGATTGTTCAAGCCTGAAAACAGAAATGTTATGGGCTTTTTCATATCTTCATTAAATATTAATAGCAGTAATAACCTCTGTTGAATATGTGGATAACAGGCTATATCGCAACAAATAGTCCTAAATAACAACAGTGAAAGTTGTATACACAGCTGTGGATAAAAATGTGGATAAACCCTCGAGTTGTGTAGAGGATATTTGGAACTAACACTTTATGAATAGCTATTCACAGATTTTTAGGGGAATTTGATTGTTATCAACAGAAATGTGGATAACTAAAACTATTTAAGACCAGTCATTATGTCGGTTACCTGGTTGTAGATATAGCGTCGTTCTTTCATTAAATCGCCTACTTTTTTAATGGCATACATCACGGTGGTGTGATCTCGGTTACCGAAAAGGGCACCAATTTTAGGTAGGGACATAGTGGTCTTCTCTCGGCAAAGATACATAGCGATCTGTCTGGCTATAACAATGGCTTGAGATCTTGATTTACCGAATAGCTCTTCTTGAGTTAGCTTGAAGTATTCAGCTACTGCTCTAACAATTTCCATTGGCGCAATACTGTTTGAGTCTTCGCCTAGAGGGACGACATCCTTTAGAACTGCTTGAACTAGAGGCATGTCAATCTGAGTCCTATTCAGGGCCGCAAAAGCAGTCACACGGATAAGGGCACCTTCAAGTTCCCGGATATTGGACGAAATACGGGCTGCCATGTAGTCCAAAATCTCATCACTGACGCGAATTTTGTCGTTTTCTGCCTTTTTACGCAGGATAGCTATACGAGTTTCCAGCTCAGGAGCCTGAATATCGGTCATTAGACCCCATTCGAAGCGGCTACGCATACGCTCATCAAAGCTATTAAGGAGTTTTGGCGATACATCGCTTGTGATAACAACCTGCTTACCCTGTTCGTGGAGGGCGTTGAAAGTTGCGAAGAAGGACTCTTGAGTCTCCTTTTTACCCTGCAAGAACTGTATGTCGTCAATCATTAGAACATCCACCTGGCGATACTTCGATTGGAAGTTGAAGCTGGTGTTGTTCTGGATCGCATTGATGAAGTCGTTTGTGAAAACTTCACTGGAAACGTAGCGGACCCGCTTGGCTGGCCAGTATTGGTTGACATAATTACCAATTGCGTGCAGTAGGTGAGTCTTTCCAAGGCCTGAGTTTCCGTAGATAAACAATGGGTTATAGGCCTTAGCTGGAACTTCGGCAACAGCAAACGCGGCGGCGTAGGCAAATCTATTGGAATTACCTTGGACAAAGCTATCGAAGGTATACCTTGGGTTGAGCCTTGAAGATCCGTCGGGAACCGAACCACTCTCAATTGGCATATACGCTTGCCAGGCCGGTTGAGGGTCGAAGGCGGGGTCAAGATCAACCTGGTTACTTAGCACTAATACCCCAGTCAACTCTGGGTTTACCACAATTCCAATGTTTGTTGGGGCGGGTTCTAGTCCAATGCGCTGAAGGGTTTCAAGCAGTGGCTGCTTGATTTGATTTTCAATCATTGCCCGGGTCATTTCATTAGAGACCTGAAGATATAAAGTCCCCCCAAGAAGGCCTTGAACTGAAATTAGCTTCACGTACCCCAAAAGCTGTTTGGACAGGGTGCCTTGAAGTTGAGAAACAACATCAGACCACTGGTCTGGGCTAATACCTGATACTCCTGCCATCACAACTTCCAAAAATCTAGTAAATACAGAGGGTTCGGCCAGTTTTCCACACCCACCCAAACTCTAGCATTCACACTAGAGATACCTGTGGAAAACAAAAGAGTTAGTGAATTTACCCTGTGGAAAACTCCGCTAATGTATTCAACTGCCTAACCGAATGAAATTGCAAATCGAGACGGCAATATTTCAAGAATTCTTTCAAGAATGTTACAAAACTCTGATCCATCAGATTGGCCGAGAGAATATTTATTCGATAAAAACTTGACCGACCTGGCAATTTAGCGTAAGTTTAACAGGTTGCTCCGCTCTGGATTCGCGAGTGACAAAGCGCACTAAACACTTTGACTTGAATCCAACAACAAAGTTTTGGAGTAATACCAAATGACTAAGCGTACTTTTCAGCCTAACAACCGTCGTCGTGCCAAGACCCACGGTTTCCGTCTGCGCATGAAGACCCGTGCCGGTCGTGCCATCCTTGCTGCTCGTCGCCGCAAGGGTCGTAGCGAGCTTTCGGCATAAAGAACCTTGCTGGCTCGCGAGAACCGGCTGCGCTCAGCGGAGAATTTCCGCTCGACCATGAAGCATGGCCGTAAAGCATCCTCACAACATCTAGTGATATATCTGAATTCAACTGGATCTTCCAAGACCTGTCGATTTGGTGTTGTTGTAGCTAAGACGGTCGGATCTGCGGTTCAAAGAAGTCTTGTAAAGCGCCGAGCGAGAGCCGCCGTGAGAGATCGTCTAAACACTTTTGTTGCTGGACAAGATTTAGTCGTCCGAGCATTGCCAGGATCGGCTGAAGTATCCTGGTCGCAATTTACTGAAGAGCTGGACAGTTGCTTGGCTCAAATCCGGATCAAGTAATTTAGTTTTGTTAATAAGGTAAACAAATGAAAATTATCGCCCTGAACCTATGGCTCATGCCTCGGAACCTACTGGTGGCCTTCATACTTGCTTGGCGAAAAATAATCTCACCACTTTACGGAAATGTCTGCCGTTATTACCCTTCCTGCTCGGCTTACGGTCTAGGCTCTATACAGCAGCATGGTTTGATCTATGGTTCACTTTTGACGACATGGAGAATTCTTCGCTGTAACCCATTCACTAAAGGTGGCGTTGACGAGGTTAGGCCCGGCCCTAGTTGGTTGAGTTTGACAAACACAGGTTTTGTATACGCGAAGCACGAGGTCGTGCAGGCGGAAAAGGATAAATAATGGACATAATTTCAGCCATACTCTGGCCCTTTAAATGGGTAATCGAGCTACTACTTGTTAGCTTCCACGCCCTGTTCTCAACAATTGGCATGGACCAAGATGCAGGCGTCACCTGGGTGCTATCCATCGTCGGCCTAGTTCTAGTGGTTAGAGCCGCTCTTATCCCACTGTTTGTGAAGCAGATTAGATCACAGCGTTCAATGTATTTGCTGCAGCCAGACCTTCAGAAGCTGCAGAAGAAATACAAGGGTAAGACAGACCGTGACTCACGTGAGCGCATGGCTAAAGAGCAGATGGAGCTATATAAGAAGCACGGGTCAAGCCCGTTCTCCTCATGTCTGCCACTGTTAGCCCAGATGCCCGTCTTCTTCTCCCTTTTCTCAACTCTTCAGGAGGCTCAGCACTCTAAGCCAGGCGTTGGTCTGCTTAGCCTTGAACTCTCAAAGTCATTTGCTGGTTCGCACTTCTTGGGAGCAAGTCTTTCGGAGACCTTCATTACCGCTACTTCATTATCTGTTCAGATTATTGCTGGAGTAATGATCGTCTTGATGACCGCATCACAGTTCATCACTCAGCGCCAGATCATGGCTAAGAACCAGAGCCAGGCCACGCAAAACTCACAGTTCGCCCAAACCCAGAAGATCATGCTTTATGTCTTCCCCGTCATCTTCCTAATCTCAGGTGTTTCATTCCCTCTGGGTGTATTGATTTACTGGTTGGTTTCAAACTTCTGGACTATGGGACAGCAGTATTACGTGATTCGCAGAATGCCGACCCCAGGTTCAAAGGCACACGATGAAAGAGAAGCTCGCCTAGAAAAGAAGGGCAAACTGACCCCTAAAGAGGATGCAGTAGCACCTGAAATCGAAGCCCCTCAACCAACCCAGCGCACCCAGCCGGTATCCAAGGCTCGTGCCAAGAAGAAGCCAAACGGCACAAAGTAGGAATCAATGTCAGACGAATTAGAAACCCCAAAAGTAGAAGAAGAACTCGAGCAGGCGCAGCCAAAGAGCTCGGCTAAGGACTTGGAAGAAGAAGGCGAAGTTGCGGCTGACTACCTCGAAGAGCTGCTGGATATCTTTGACCTAGACGGAGACATCAATATCGATGTCCGTCAGGGCAGGGCCTACCTAGAGATCACAGCCGACCAGGAAAGCAACCTTCGACTGATTTCAGAGCCGGAAACCGTCGAGGCCCTGCAGGAACTAACTCGCATCGCTGTTCAAGCAAAGACCGAGTCTTTTAGCCGACTAATCCTTGACATCGCAGGGTCTCGCCAAGCAAAGGTAGACGCCTTAACCAAGATTATTAATCGCGTGATTGATAAGGTCAAAGACACTAATGCCCCGGTGGCCATGAAGCCTATGTCCTCCTACGAGCGCAAGATCGCCCACGATCTAATCGGTGAAGCGGGCCTAGTTTCAGAATCTGAAGGCGAAGGCAAAGAACGCCACATTGTGGCTAAGCCAGCCGAATAGTTTCACGTGAAACATTGGCCCAGGAATTCATTCCTGGCTTTTTGTTTCTCCCCAGAAAGTGGTTTACATGGCAGAAAATGAGCCAGTCGAAGATGTCGCAGCCTCCGAAACCGAGCCTGTTGCAGCCGCTGAAATTTTTGGAAGTGGAATTGAGCAGGCTAGAAAGTATGCGCAATTACTGATTCGTGATGGAGACATGCTGGGCCTCATCGGGCCAAGAGAACTTCCAAAGCTTTGGACTCGTCACATTCTAAACTCAGCGGTTGTAGCGGAATATGTTTCCCCAGGTCAAAGAGTCGCAGATGTGGGTTCAGGCGCTGGGTTACCTGGAATACCGATGGCGATTGTGAGCCCAGAGACCCAATTCGTTTTGATCGAGCCAATGGAGAGGCGAGCAAACTGGCTGGCTGAAGTGGTGGTACCAGAACTTGGGCTAAAGAATGTTCAAGTCCTCAGGGGAAGAGCCGAGGAGGCTCCCCTAGCGAATTACGACGTTGCCACAGCTAGGGCTGTCTCCGCACTGCCCAAACTTCTAAAGATGCTAGTCCCCCTTATTGTGCCTGGTGGTCAAATATTGGCACTGAAAGGTTCGAGGGCCGCCGATGAGATTGAAGAATCGAAACCTTTGGCTAAACGCATGAAAATAGCCAATTTCGAGATCTTGACCGCGGGTAGCCAGAGCTTGGATGACCCCACAACTATCGTTTGCGTTACGCTACTCTAGATACCTAGACATGGAGATATTTTTGTCAAAAGAACCAACATCGTCATCCTCCGCCGAGGAGAGTTCTATTACTCCACCGACGGTTGTCCCTGGTCTCGGTTACCCTAATGGGAGAGACGAAATCAGCCCTGAACCAACGGGTTGGCAAGTAGACACAACAGAAATTACAGAAATCGGGAAGCAGGTTTCACGTGAAACATCCGGATGAAATTGGTATCCCTGGTGGGTTCAAAGACGCGCCGCTTGCCCAAGAACTAAGCGACAACACGCGTAGATTGACCAATGTAAATTCAGCTGTCATTGACCATCCCGCTAAGACCCGTATCTTCGCAGTATCAAATCAAAAAGGTGGCGTTGGTAAAACAACTACAGCGGTAAATATTGCTGTGGCCCTCGCTAATAAGGGGATGCAGGTGCTTGTCATTGACCTAGATCCTCAGGGCAACGCCTCAACAGCCCTAGGAATTGAGCACCGCGTAGGTGTTCCATCTATTTATAACGTTCTGGTGGATGACACTCCGATAGCGCAAATAGCGCAAATAAGTCCTGAATCAGAAGGCGTGAGATGTGTTCCAGCGACAATTGACCTGGCTTTTGCGGAACTAAAGCTTTACTCAATGCTCTCTAGAGAACACACTTTGAAGAACGCGATCAACGCCTATCTCGAGACCTTAGATACCCCACTGGACTACATATTTATCGATTGCCCTCCAAGCCTTGGAGTGCTAACCGTGAATGCATTTACTTCGGCAACTGAGGTGCTAATCCCAATCCAATGCGAGTACTACGCACTTGAGGGGCTTAGTCAACTAAAGGTCACAATTGACGAGATTCGTAAGAAACTGAACCCAGGTCTAGGGTCCGCAACAATAGTTTTGACTATGTATGACTCCAGAACCAAGCTGAACGCAGCGGTGGTTGAGGACGTGAGAATGCACCTGCCTGACCAAACCCTGAATACGCTAATTCCTCGCCAAATCGGCGTTGCAGAGGCTCCTGGCTACGGTCAAACAGTAATAAATTACGATAGAAGCTCGACTGGAGCTATCGCATATATGGAAGCCGCAATAGAACTAGCAAATAGAGGAGCCCGGTAATGGCAGAGAAAAAAGGCGGCCTAGGCCGCGGTATCGGAGCTCTAATTCCGGAAGTGACAACTCAAGATCGGATGGAACGCCCGGTTGATGGCAACCCCATCAGCGTATTCTTCGGTGGATCATCCAATGCTCCCGTTGACCTGCTGCCGGTTCCAGGTGCAACTTTCGGTTTCCTGAACATAGACGACATCACGCCTAACGCCAAGCAACCAAGAACTAATTTCGACCCAGACGATTTTGCCGAGCTAGTTGGAAGCATCAAGGAATTTGGCGTCCTTCAGCCAATCTCAGTTCGTTCACTTGGTAAACAAAACGGACAAGACAAGTACGAGCTTATTATGGGGGAACGTCGTCTTCGCGCCTCTAAAGCTGCCGGTCTCACGCAAATACCTGCAGTCATACGTGAAACAGACGACGAGAACATGCTGCGCGATGCGTTGCTTGAAAACTTGCATAGAAGTGATCTGAACGCAATCGAAGAAGCCAGCGCTTACCAACAACTGCTCGAGGAGTATGGGTGCACCCAGGACCAGCTTGCTGAGAAGCTTTCACGATCACGTCCACAGATCACCAACACTCTGCGACTTCTGAAGCTTCCAACAGCCCTACAGTCGAAAGTGGCCGCCGGGGTTCTAAGTGCTGGGCATGCCCGAGCGATATTGGCTTTAGATAATGCAGAACGTATGGTTGAAGTCGCCGACAAGGTGATAAACCTTGGTCTTTCAGTTAGAGCGACAGAAGAACTAGTCAAGGCTCCAGGCAAGAAGGCGAAAGTGAAGCTTGGCAGTAAGCAACAGGCCCTAAAAACGCT
>Ga0136641_1001412_pt1 | contig 10108 bp, 9 predicted proteins | sample EliLak1302023Y_FD_115312 | JGI IMG/M metagenome (GOLD analysis project Ga0136641, IMG submission 115312) | Freshwater microbial communities from Elizabeth Lake, Yosemite National Park, California, USA - 13020-23Y | ecosystem: Environmental > Aquatic > Freshwater > Lake ... | reverse complement strand
GCCTGTTTCTGCTGTGCGCGGGGGCAGGGCAGGCCTTGGCGATTGCGCGCGGGCAAAGCTGGCGTCATTTTGCAAAGCGTTGGCTGCAAATCAGCGGCTGCGCCCTGCTGGTGAGCGCGGGCTCCTACCTGATGTTCCCGCAAACCTATATTTACTTTGGCGTACTGCATGGCATGGCCGTCATGCTGTTGGTGTGCCGTGCGCTTGCCAGCCGCGACACGCCGCTGCGCTGGATTTTGGCGGGGGCGGTGCTGGTACTTACTGCCTATTGGGCGGCGCCCGAATTGATTGCGCAAGGCTGGTGGAGCGCAGCGCTCAACGGCAAAGCCCTTAACTGGCTGGGCCTGATCAGCGCCAAGCCCTTTACCGAAGACTATGTGCCCCTGGCACCCTGGCTAGCCGTCATGCTCGGCGGCATGGCAGCCATGCTCTGGGCGCAGCGCCGACCCCAGGGCCGGCAAGCCGGTGCGCTGGAGCAGGTGCTGCTGCGCCCCTTTGCCTTTTTGGGGCGCTGGAGCCTGACTTATTACATGCTGCACCAGCCCGTGATGTTGGGCGGCCTGGCGCTTTGGCAGTTAGCCCACGTGACCGGCTAGGTTTGTGCTGGGCTTGCCCCCAAACAGGCAAGAAAAAGCGCGACCTCGGCCGCGCTTGGATTAGGCCGTAAGGCTTATTCCACTTTGGCTTTGCTGCGCAGCTCTTCCTGGTATTTGGCTAGTTTTTGCTGCGAGAGGTGCTGGGCGATTTGCGGTTTGACTTCGTCAAACTTGGGCACCGTGGCTTCACGCACATCGTCTACGCGGATGATGTGAAAGCCAAACTGGCTTTTCACGGGGTTCTCGGTCATTTTGCCTTTGCCCAGGGTCACTAGCGCATCAGAGAATTCTTTGACATAGCTGCCTGGATTGGCCCAATCGAGCTCGCCACCCTTCACGGCAGAGCCGGGGTCTTTGGAAGCTTTTTTGGCCAGGTCTTCAAACTTGGCGCCTTTTTTGATCTGGGCAATGATGGCCTTGGCCTGGTCTTCTTTTTCTACCAGGATATGGCGTGCTTTGTATTCTTTGCCGGCGTTCGCTGCGGCGTAGCGGTCGAATTCGGCCTTGACTTCAGCGTCACTGACCGGATTTTTGGCCTGGTAGCCCATGAACAACTCGCGAATCAAAATGGATTGGCGCGCCTGCTCCATTTGCGATTTGAACTCGTCGGTGCCATCGAGGCCCTGGGCTTGGGCTGCTTGGGCGAAGATTTCACGGGCGATGATTTCTTCCTTGAGCTGGCCTTGCATGTCGGGGGTGACGGGGCGGCCTGAGCGCGCCACTTGCTGTGCCAGAGCCTCCAGACGGGCGGTGGGTACGGCTTTGCCGTTAACGATAGCCACGTTTTGTGCCGATGCCGGCACTGCCTGCAGCGCCAACAGCGCCGCCGCGATGGCGACCAATGCTTGCTTTTTCATTCGATATCCTAAGGGTTGTTTTCCGTTTCAATCGCCAAGGCGTGCAGGCCTTGGGCAATGAAATCCTGCAGCGCATCATACACAAGGCGGTGGCAGGCCACCCGTGATTTGCCCGCAAAGTAGGGTGAAGCGATGCGCACCCGAAAGTGCGTGCCCACGCCACTGGCATGGGCGCCGACATGGCCGGCGTGCTGGTAGCTTTCGTCAATCACTTCCAGGCGGGTAGGGGTCAGGCGCTGCTGCAAGCGCGCCTCGAGTTCGGCAGTTCGGGGCAGGGCTGTTTCACTCATGGCGCGGGGCCCTCCTCGGGTTCGATCATCTTGACGTGCGGGGCGATGTACAGGCCCTGGCCGACGATGAAGATCAGCGGGAAGATATAAGCCCAGAGCTTGAAATTAACCCATTCTTCGGTGCTGAAATACAGGGCCACATAGGCATTGGACGCCGCCATAAAGGCGCAATACAGCACCCAAATTTGGTTCAGTCGGTACCACACCGCATCGGGCAGTTCCATTTGGCTGCCCAGCAGCGAGCGCAAAAAGTTTTTGCGCAGCACCCACAGCGCAAACGCCAGCGCCACGCCCATGGCACAGTACAAAACGGTGGGTTTCCATTTGATAAAGCGCTCGTCATGCAGGCCCAGCGTCAGCGCGCCAAATCCCAGGACCAGCACCAGTGTCACTTTGTTCATGAGCTGCAGTTGGCGCTCGCGCAGGTAGATCAGGCCCATTTGCAGCACCGTGGCGGCCATCAGAACGCCGGTGGCGGTGTAAATGTCAGCGAGCTTGTAGGCGCCGAAAAACAGCAGGAACGGGAAGAAATCGAGGAAAAGTTTCATTCGGGGCTGAAATCCAAGGATGCCGAGTTCAAGCAGTAGCGCAGTCCGGTGGGCGGCGGGCCATCTTCAAACACATGGCCCAAATGGGCATGGCAGTCGGCACAGTGCACCTCGGTGCGCTTCATCCACAGCATGCCGTCGACCTTGGTGCCTACCGCCTCGGGCGCCAGCGGGGCAAAGTAGCTAGGCCAGCCAGAGCCCGACTCGTACTTGGTCTCGGACGAGAACAAGGCCTTGCCGCAGCAAATGCAGCGGTAAATGCCTTTCTGCTTATTGGACTCCCAGCGACCGGTGAAGGCGCGCTCGGTGGCCTCTTGGCGGGTAACGGCAAAGGCCAGCGGCTCGGCGTTTTTGGCCTGCAGTATGTCGCGCCATTGGGCTTCGGTTTTTTCGATCATGGGTTTTGGCGTAGAAAAATGGTTTTAAGAACTGCAGCTAATCTGGATGCCCGCAGCCCAGTCGGGCGGGAAGTCGGCCCAGGCCTGGTGCTCGGGGTGCTCGTCAAACGGCGTGGCCAGGACATGCTGGAGTTGCTGCAGCACCGAGAAGTCTTTTTCCTTCGCCGCTGCAATGGCATGCTCGGCCAGATGGTTGCGCAAAACATATTTGGGGTTGGCGCGCAACATGCGCTCGGACACATGGGGCAAACCCAAGGCTTTGTGCATGGACTCAAAGGCGTACAGCCAGGTTTGGATGGGCTGGCGGGTGACGAAAAGGTCCATGACCAAACCGTCCTCGTCGTCCATGCGCGCGGCCCAGCGGCTCAGGCGGCGCCAAAAGATGGTGTGGTCGATGCGCTCGGAGGCGAGCATGGGCAGCAGCATGTCGGTGAGCGCTTTTTGCTTGGCGTCGGGCACCTCGAGCCCCATTTTTCGGGCCAGGCATTGGGCGGTGGCCTGGGGAAAGCGCATCGGAAACCCGTCCACCACCTCGGTGGCTGCGTCTTCGTCGCCGATCAGCGGGATCAGCGCGTCTGCCAGGCAATACAGGTTCCAGTAGGCCATATTGGGCTGCTGACCAAAAGCGTAGCGGCCCTCGTGGTCCGAATGGTTGCAGATGTGGCCGGGGTCAAAACCGTCCAGAAACTGGAAGGGGCCGTAATCGAGCGTCAGGCCCAGGATGCTCATGTTGTCAGTGTTCATCACGCCATGGCAAAAGCCTACGGCCTGCCACTGGGCCAGCAGGTCGGCGGTGCGCTCGGTGACAGCGGCCAGCAGGGCCAGGTAGCGCGCCGCGCCCGGGTCGGTTTCCAGGCAATGGGGGTAAAAGTTTGCGATCACAAAGTCGGCCAACTGGCGCAGCTGCTCGGTTTGCCCGCTTTTGCTGAAGTGCTCGAAATGCCCGAAGCGGATAAAGCTGGGCGCTACGCGGGTGACCACGGCGGCCGTTTCGGCCTGCTCGCGCCAAACTGTGGCGTCCGAGCCGGTCACGCTCAGCGCGCGGGTGGTGGGGATGCCCAGGCCGTGCATGGCTTCGCTGCACAAAAACTCGCGGATCGAGCTGCGCAGCACCGCGCGCCCATCGCCCCGACGCGAAAACGGCGTGGGCCCCGAGCCCTTAAGCTGTACTTCCTGACCGGCCAGTTCCCCCAGCAAGCAGGCGCGGCCGTCGCCCAGCTGGCCGGCCCAGATGCCAAACTGGTGGCCGCTGTAGACGCTGGCGTGCATTTGGCTGCCTTGCAGCAGCGCGTTGCCGCTGAGCGCGTGCAAAAAATTGTCGGCCTGGTTCCAGCCTGAGGGCAGCTGCAAAGCCTCACCCAGCGGAGCGCTGTGGCCGACCCAGTAGGGCGATGGCAGGGGCGCCGGTGCGATCGGCGCCACAAATTGCGGGCCCAAGGCGCTAAATCGGTGCTGCCAGGGCAGCGCTGCAGGCCCGGCTGCGGGGGCAGCGGCCGGTGACGAGGGCGGTTGGGTGGGGGTGGGCGTCATGGGCGCATTTTCAACGATCGGGCGAAAGGGGGATTTAGGCGTGGGGGTAATATGCGTCCCGGCCATCTGCGGCGTACAAATTTGGAGGTTTTTCATGCTCGGGTTGATGCAAAGCCAGCAATTGCTGATTTCTTCTCTGATTGACTTCGCCGAACGACACCATGGCGAGGGCGAAATCGTTTCGCGGCGGGTCGAAGGCGACATCCACCGCTGCACGTACCGCGACATCGCCAAGCGATCGCGCAAAGTGGCCAATGCGCTGGCCGGGCTGCATCTGGCCTTTGGCGACCGGGTGGCTACCCTGGCCTGGAATGGCTACCGCCACCTGGAGCTGTACTTCGGCGTGAGCGGCTCGGGCCAGGTGCTGCACACATTGAATCCGCGCCTGCATCCCGATCAAGTGGTGTGGATCGCCAACCAATCCGAAGACCAGGTTTTGTGCTTTGACATGACCTTTTTGCCCATCGTGAAGGCGGTGCACGCGCGCTGCACCACTATCAAGCATTACATCGCCCTGTGTGACGCCGACCAACTGCCGGCCGATACCGGCATTCCTGGCCTGCAAAGCTATGAGGCTTGGATTGCCAAACAGCCAGAAAGCTTCACCTGGCCCGAGTTTGACGAAAACAGCGCGTCCAGCATGTGCTACACCAGCGGCACCACCGGCAACCCCAAGGCGGCGCTGTACAGCCACCGCTCCACCATCTTGCACGCCTGGGCCGGAGCCATGCCCGATGCGCTCAATATGAGCGCGCGCGACAGCGTGCTCCCCGTGGTGCCCATGTTCCACGTGAACGCATGGGGCCTTCCTTACTCGGCCGCCATGACCGGCGCCAAAATGGTATTTCCTGGCCCGGCCATGGACGGCAAGTCGATTTACGACCTCATTGAGAACGAAAAAGTCACCTTCGCCGCCGGTGTGCCCACGGTATGGCAAATGCTGCTCGGGCATATGCAGCAAGGCAGCCTGCGCTTTTCGACCCTCAAACGCACCGTCATTGGCGGCTCGGCTTGCCCGCCGGCCATGATTACGTCCTTTAACGACCTCTACGGCGTGGAGGTGCTGCACGCTTGGGGCATGACGGAAATGTCGCCCCTGGGCACAGTCTGCACCCTCAAAAACAAGCATGCGGGCATGGACTCGACCCAAAAAATGGCCGTGCGCATGAAACAGGGCCGCGGGATTTACGGCGTGGATATGAAAATCGTGGATGAAGGCGGCGCCGAATTGCCCTGGGACGGCAAGGCTTTTGGCGATTTGCTGGTCAAAGGCCCCTGGGTCATCAAGGAATACTACAAAGGCGAGGGCGGCTCGCCGCTGGTCAATGGCTGGTTTCCGACGGGTGACGTGGCCACCATCGACCCCGATGGCTATATGCAAATTACCGACCGCAGCAAGGATGTCATCAAGTCCGGCGGCGAATGGATCAGCTCCATCGACGTTGAGAACATCGCCATGGCCCATCCGGCGGTGGCCATGGCCGCCTGCGTGGGTATGAAGCACCCCAAATGGGATGAACGTCCCATCGTGGTGGTAGTGAAAAAGCCGGGTGCCGAAGTCAGCCGCCTGGAGTTACTGGCCTTTTTTGATGGCAAGACCGCCAAATGGCAAATCCCGGACGACGTGGTTTTTGTGGATGCCATTCCGCTGGGCGCCACCGGCAAGATGCAAAAGACCAAGTTGCGCGAAACCTTGAAGGATTACCAGCTCCCGACTTTGTAAAGGTCGGCCGCCTGCGTCACACGCGTGACTGGCGCGGGCTGGCCTAAGGTGCAACCCCAATGGTGAGGGGCCTGGAGATCCGCTAGGCTTGGCGCAACATCAATTCAGGAGTTTTCCTATGCGCAAGTCCTCACACATTCTCATCGCTGCTTTGGCTGTCGCGTTTGCCGGCAGCGCCCTGGCGCAAAAGGGCGAAGTCGTCAAAATGGTGCGTATTGATGCCCAGTCCGGCTTGCTCGGGCCCGTGGGCGTGAACCAGCTCAAGAGCTACCAGTTTTTCGCCGAAAAATTCAGCGGCAAGGGCAATCCGGCGGGCGTGACCTTTGAGGTCACCGGCATCGACAACAAGCTCAGCCCCACCGAAAGCCTCAACGCGCTCAAATCGGCCATCGACCAGGGCGTGCGCTACATCATCCAGGGCAACGGCTCCTCGGTCGCTTTGGCCCTGACCGATGCGATTACCAAGCACAACGAGCGCAATCCGGGCAAAGAGGTTTTGTTCCTCAATGACGCCGCAGTGGACCCGGATCTGACCAATAGCAAATGCAGCTACTGGCATTTCCGCTTTGACGCGGACACCTCGATGAAGATGGAAGCCATGTCCAGCTTCATGGCCGAGCAAAAAGACATCAAAAAGGTCTACATCCTGGGGCAAAACTATTCGCATGGCGTGCAGGTAGCCAAGTACACCAAAGAGACTTTGGCGCGCAAACGCCCGGACATACAAATCGTGGGCGAGGACCTGCATCCCCTGGCGCAGGTGCGTGATTTCGCACCCTACATCGCCAAGATCAAGGCCTCGGGCGCGGACACGGTGGTGACCGGCAACTGGGGCTCGGACCTGTCGCTGTTGGTCAAAGCGGCCAATGAAGGCGGCTACACCGGCAATTTCTACACCTACTACGCTGGCGTGACCGGCACGCCGACCGCCATGGGCACCAATGGCGCAGGCAAGGTCTACCAAATCGCCTACAGCCACTACAACATGGGCGGCCAAATGGACAAATGGATGGCCGAGTTCAAGGCCAAGTACAACGACGATTTCTACACCGGCTCGGTCATCCGCATTTACGAAACGCTGGGCGCCGCCATGGCCAAGGCCAAATCGACCGACCCGGTCAAAGTGGCTGCGGCTCTGGACGGCATCCGCGTGGACAGCTTTAACGGCGAAGTGGAAATGCGCAAGCTGGACCACCAGTTGCAGCAGCCGCTGTACATGACGGTGTGGCAAAAGGCGGATAAAAAATACCCCTACAGCCCTGAGAACACCGGCATGACGCTGGTGCCGGTCAAGACCTACCCGAACTACGTCTCCAGCACCCCCACCAGCTGCCAGATGAAGCGACCTTCTTGATTAACCTGGGGACTAGGCGCATGCGATGGACTGGCTGCCTTAGGCGCTAGGCCCGTCGCAGTGGTGCGATGGCGGTATGGAGTTTTTCATTATTTCGATGCTCAACGGCCTGAGTTACGGGCTGTTGCTGTTCATGCTCAGCTCAGGGCTCACACTGATTTTCAGCATGATGGGCGTGCTCAATTTCGCCCACGCCAGCTTCTATATGCTGGGTGCTTACATTGGCTACACGCTCTCAGGCGTGCTGGGCTTTTGGCCGGCGCTGGTGCTTGCGCCGCTGCTGACCGGGGCGCTGGGCGCGTTGTTTGAGCGTTATTGCCTGCGCCGGGTGCACCCCTTTGGCCATGTGCCCGAACTGCTGATTACCTTTGGCCTGACCTATGTGGTCTTGGAAGTGGTGCAGCTGCTTTGGGGCCGTATTGCGGTGGATTTTGCACCGCCACCGGCTTTGCAAGGCCCGGCGTTTACCTTGGTCAACCATTCAGTAGAGGGTTTGCGCTGGGTCTGGGGCGCGGTGCCGCTGACGCTGTGCAGCGCTGCCGATGCGTCCTTGCGCATCGTGTGTTCGCCTTTTCCGGCTACGCGCGGCTTCATGATGCTGGTGGCCCTGGCCATGCTGCTGTCTTTGTGGCTGCTGCTCACGCGCACCCGCATTGGACTGGTGATTCAGGCAGCCTTGACCCACCCCGACGCGGTGCAGGCCCTGGGCCATAACGTGCCACGCGTATTCATGCTGGTCTTTGGGGCTGGTGCGGCTTTGGCGGGCCTGGCCGGCGTGATTGGCGGCAGCACCTTTCTGACCGAACCAGCCATGGCCGCCACTGTGGGCTCTATTGTTTTTGTGGTGGTGGTCGTGGGCGGCCTGGGGTCTTTGTCGGGCGCTTTTATCGCCTCTTTGCTGATTGGCGTGGTGCAAACCTTTGCAGTAGCGCTGGATTATTCGGTGGGCAGCGTTTTGGCCGCGTGGGGCCTGGGTCTTTCACCCGCGTGGCAGGCCAGCAGCCTGGGGCATTTGACGATTGCGCAGGTCGCGCCCATCCTGCCCTATTTGTTGCTGGTCCTGATATTGATTTTCCGCCCTCGCGGCCTGCTGGGGACACGCGACGCATGAACGCCTATTCTGTCCACGATGCACGCTGGGGCTCGCCCCGCGTCTGGTTCGTCGCGGCGCTTGTCATGGCTGTGGCGCCTTGGGTATTTGGCAGTGGCTTGGCCATCACCATGCTCTCGCAAATGGGAATCGCCATCATTGCCTGCTTGTCTTACAACATGTTGCTGGGGCAGGGCGGCATGCTCAGTTTTGGGCATGCGGTGTACACCGGCTTGGGTGCTTTCGTCGCCATCCACGCGCTCAACAGATGGAGCGCGGCAGCCCTGCCTTTGCCCGTGTCCCTGGTGCCGCTGGTCGGCGGCGTGGCCGGTATGGGTTTTGCGGCCCTGTTTGGCTATGTGACCACCCGCAAGTCGGGCACGACCTTTGCCATGATTACGCTGGGTCTGGCCGAGTTGGTGTTTGCCATGTCCTTGATGGTGCCCGAGTTTTTCGGCGGCGAGGGTGGCGTATCGGGCAACCGGGTGGTGGGCACGCCGGCCTTCGGTATCAGCTTTGGCCCGGCTATCCAAGTGTATTACCTGATTGCGCTGTACACCCTGGCCTCGGTGGTGCTGATGTATGCCTTTACCCAAACCCCGCTGGGCCGCTTGCTCAATGCGGTGCGCGATAACCCCGAGCGCGTCGAGTTCATTGGTTACAACCCACATCGGGTGCGTTACAGCGCCTTCATCATCGCAGGCTTTTTTGCTGGTATTTCGGGCGGCTTGGGCGCACTTAACTTTGAGATCGTCAATGCCGAGGTGGTGGGCGCGGCGCGCTCGGGGGGCTATTTGCTGTTTACGTTTTTGGGCGGCGCCACCTTCTTTTTTGGTCCCATCGTCGGGGCCATTCTGATGGTGCTGGCTTTTGTGCTGCTCAGCGAACTGACCAAGGCCTGGCTGCTCTACCTGGGCGCGGTGTTCATGCTGATGGTGATGTACGCGCCCGGCGGCATTGCCAGCCTGGTGATGCGCAATTTGCAACTGGCGCGCCACGGTTTGTTACGGCCCATGCTGGGCGCTTATGGCCTGTTGGGCCTTGCATCGGGCCTGTGCGCGCTGGGCGTCTCGGCCCTGATCGAGATGGTCTACCACCGCCAGCTCAATGCCGCCATGGGCACGCAACTGCGGTTTTTGGGCGGCGCCGTGGACACCGCCTCGCCCCTGCATTGGTGCACCCTGGGGGCAGCGCTGCTGCTGGCAGCTGCGTTTTTTGAGTGGGCGCGCAAGCGCTTTGCCGTCCAGTGGGACGCGGCCCAGCAAGCCATCGAGCAGGCTCGCCTGCAGCACGCTGGGGAGGCGCCATGAGCCTGCCTGCGCCAGTTCCAGCTCTGGAGTTGCGTGGCCTGCGCAAGTCCTTTGGAAAGACCGAAATCATCCGGGGCGTCGACCTTCAGGTGCAGGCCGGCGAGCGCGTGGCCATCATCGGGCCCAACGGGGCGGGCAAGTCCACGCTGTTCAACTTGATCAGCGGCCGCTTTGCGCCGAGCAGTGGCGACGTGCTCTTGCATGGCCAGTCCCTGTTGGGCAAAAAGCCTTTCGAAATCAATCGCTTGGGCTTGTCTCGCAGTTTCCAGATCACCAATATTTTCCCCAAGCTCAGTGTGTTTGAAAACCTGCGTTGCAGCGTGCTTTGGAGCCTGGGCTATGGCTACACTTTTTTACGCTTCCTGGCCGACCTGAGCGATGCCAACGCGCAGGCCGCCGGGCTGATGGAGCG
>Ga0136641_1001411_pt1 | contig 10113 bp, 7 predicted proteins | sample EliLak1302023Y_FD_115312 | JGI IMG/M metagenome (GOLD analysis project Ga0136641, IMG submission 115312) | Freshwater microbial communities from Elizabeth Lake, Yosemite National Park, California, USA - 13020-23Y | ecosystem: Environmental > Aquatic > Freshwater > Lake ... | reverse complement strand
GCCAGCCCCGCAAAATGATACACCGCTATACCCTCATGATCGCTGATGCCCCATGCTATAGCCACGATAGGAATAAGATAGGTAACAGATGCCGCAAAGAGCGCACCGCTGCGCTGTATCAGTTTGTAGAAAAGGATGTTTGACACCACGGTGTTGAATCCTCCGAGTATGATGACAAAGAGCAATGCTCTCAATGCTCCCGGCTGATGCAGTTTAGGAATAAAATCAGTGCCCATCAAAATGATAAATGCAGGAATGCCCGCCATCACCATGCCGAGTGCAGTGAGCATTATACTATTTACGGAAGGGAAATTCTGACGCACATAATTTGAGTTCATACCATAGCAGAACGTAGCAATGACGGGCAGTACCGCATAGCCCACATCGCCGTTGAGCTCAAAGCCGTGTTTGCCGAAAACCAATACCAGAGCGCCGATGAAGCCAATGAATATACCAAGCACCTTGATGCCCGGCGCTTTGATATTCCAAAATAAAAGTCCGGTGAGAACGGTGAATAATGGCGATAAAGAATTGATGATGCCTCCCACCGAACTGCTGATTCGGCTCATGGCAAAGGCAAAGAGATAAGCAGGAATACCACTACCTATCATTCCCACAAAAAATACTTTGCCGTATCTCTCGCGAGGTATGTGCGCTATGGCTTTTGGTAAAAAAGGGAGACAGACGATACCCGCTATTGCTATCCTCAGCGATGCCATTTCTACGGGGCTATATACCAGCAGGATCTTCTTCATAATGATATATGAAGTGCCCCATATCAGTGTGAGTGAAGTGAGCAGCAGCCAGCTTTGCAGGTCTATTTTATCTTTCATCCGAAAAAGCAGGATTACTTTTCCATCTCACGATTCACATTGAGCTTCGCCCAAAGCATATCCTTGAGTTTATCGAGATTATATCCGGTGGCGGAAGAGATAAAAACATAGTCTATCGGTTGTTTCTTCGGCATCTTCTTCTTCACCTCTTTCTCCAGCATCATTCGTGTCTCCTCATCTACCGTATCGGCTTTGGTTATCGCCAGCATACGGTCTTTGAGCAGCAGCTCGGGATTGAATTTCTTGAGTTCATTGAGCAGTATCTTGTATTCAGCCATGATATCATCGGCATCTATAGGCAACATGAAAAGCAGGCAGGCATTACGTTCTATATGCTTCAGGAAACGTACGCCGAGTCCCTTTCCTTTTGATGCCCCTTCTATGATACCCGGTATATCCGCCATCACAAATGAATAAGTATCGCGATAATATACCATACCGAGATTCGGCACCAGTGTGGTAAACGGATACGCAGCAATCTCAGGTTTAGCTGCAGAAAGCGAAGAAAGAAGGGTCGACTTACCCGCATTCGGGAAGCCCACCAGACCCACATCTGCAAGGAGTTTGAGTTCCATCACCACCCATTTCTCTACCCCATCTCTGCCCGGCTGAGCATAGGTAGGCGATTGATTGGTAGGTGATTTAAAATGCGCATTACCCTGACCGCCCTGACCGCCCGGCAGCAGGATGGCTGTCTGGTCATGCTCATTGATCTCGCAGATGATCTGACCGGTCTCAAAATCGCGCGCCACAGTACCAAGCGGCACTTCGAGGATGATGTCCTTGCCGCTTTTGCCGGAGCAGAGTGCACTGCCGCCTCTCTCGCCGTCGTCCGCGAATATATGCTTGCGATATTTCAGGTGAAGCAGGGTCCAGAGCTGTTTATTGCCCTTCAGGATCAGGTGACCACCGCGACCGCCATCACCACCATCAGGTCCACCTTTGCGGATGAACTTTTCTCTGTGGAAGTGCGAGCATCCCGCGCCACCATGTCCCGAACGACCGAGTATCTTTACGTAGTCTATGAAATTTTCCAAAATGTGAACCTCAGCGGTACTATGTGCCTCCCTGCCTGTTCGGCGCGAGACATACCGCTATTCGATTTATTTATTTAATAATCTTATTTCTTCCCTTTTCCTTTAGCAGCTTTTTTAGCTACTACTTTCTTTGCGGGAGCTTTTTTGACAGCCTTTTTCGGTGCAGCTTTCTTTAGCACTTTCTTAACTACCACCTTTTTAGCCGCTGCTTTCTTTACTGCTTTTTTAGGAGCCGCCTTCTTCACGACTTTCTTTGCTACTACCTTCTTAGGTGCTGCTTTTTTCACCGCTTTCTTAGCCACTACTTTCTTAGGCGCTGCTTTCTTTATTATCTTCTTTGTTACAACCTTTTTAGCAGGTGCTTTCTTTACCGCCTTCTTAGGAGCTACTTTCTTCACGACCTTCTTAGCTGCTACCTTCTTAGGCGCTGCTTTTTTCACCGCTTTTTTAGCCACTACTTTCTTAGGAGCTGCCTTCTTTACTATTTTCTTAGCTACTACTTTTTTAGCAGGTGCTTTTTTCACCGCCTTTTTAGGAGCCACCTTCTTCACTACTTTTTTAGCTACAGCCTTTTTAGGTGCCACTTTCTTAGGCGCTACTTTCTTCGCTACTGCTTTCTTAGCAGGTGCTTTCTTCACTGCCTTTTTAGCCGCTGCTTTTTTAGGTGCAGGTGCTGCTTTTTTTGCCGCTTTCTTTGGAGCTTCTTTTTTAGCAGGTGCTTTCTTTACTTCAGGTTTAGCTGCTGCTTTCTTCACTTCAGGCTTTTTAGCTGGTGCAGGTTTCGGAGCCGGAACTTTCTTTACCTCTGCTGCTTTTTTAGGAGCCGCCGGCAATGCTGCTTTCTTTTCTTCTGCCGGCAATGCTTTTTCAGCAGGAGCTGCTGGCAGCTCCTGTTCAGTTTCTTTTATCTCGTCGATCTCGTAGTTGAGTTGGTCAGAGATATGTTCTACCGTTCCCTCGCCCGGTATCTCTACCAGTTTGCCTTGAGCGGCATAGTGGTTTGCCAGAGGCTCTGTCTTGGTGCGGTATTCCACCACACGGTTCTTTACTATTTCTTCGTTCTGATCATCAGCACGGCCCGAGGTCTTGCCTCTGTCCAGTATTCTTCTGGTCAGTTCTTCTTCACTTACTTTCAGAGAAAGCACTTTTTGTATCGGTGCATTTCTTTTTGCGAGCAGGGCATCGAGTGCCTCAGCCTGCGCCACTGTACGCGGGAAACCATCAAACACAAAACCCGCTGCGCCTGTATTGTCATCGAGTTTATGTTCTATCATTCCTATTACTACTGCATCCGGCACCAGTTCGCCTTTATCCATCAGAGATTTTGCTTCGAGACCAAGGCTGGTTTGTGCCGCTATTTCAGCACGCAGCATATCGCCTGTAGAGAGGTGTATCAGTTTGTATTTGCCGATGATATTGCTGGCCTGAGTGCCTTTGCCGCTGCCCGGAGGGCCGAATAGAACTATATTTTTCATATACAATGTGTTTTTGAAGTTGTGGCAAAGATAAAGAATGAGAATTAATAATTAGATAATTCGCAATGCGAAAGAGAGAAAGAGACTGTTTTTGGTTTTGTTATAAAATAGCTATATTTGTAGTAGTTAATTGTAAAATGCAAAAAATATCCATTATACATTTTGAAATAATTGATAATAAAATAGCAGATGCTTAGTTTGTTGATTTTTAGAGAACTAATTTTTTAATGACAAGGGGGGTTAAGGTGTAAAATATGGATTTTATATAATGCGTAAGTGAAAATTTTAGGCACATGTTTTGCAAAGCAAGTTTTAAGCCTATGTATAGGAAAGTAGCAATGAATTCATAAGTTAAAAAGAATCTAAATTTAAAATTAAATGGAGTCAGCTAGTTGGACATATTCACAAAAAAATTCCGATAAAATACTTTCGGACGGGGTTTTAAAACTGAAATCAAAGAATCTTTGTCGCCCTTTAGAGGTTGCCAATTCCGGATTTGGAAATTACTTGATCTCCCATGGAGATATATTGTACTATATTGGTGAAGCGAAGAATTTAGAAAGACGAATCAAACAACAGTTTAAGCCAACAACATCCACGTTTTATAAAAATTTTGAAAAGTATGCCAACAAAAACCAAGATCTGAAATCAATTTCAATTGAAGACTTCTCTGTGCAATTTATGCTTAGTGACATTGGGAGAAAAGAGGTTGAAGACTTCGGAATATCAAATTTATCAATTTTGCTGAATAGGTTCCAATTAGGTAAAAGACAAAAAATTGAATTGGAAAACCATGAAGGTCTTTGGGATATAATTCAAACACAAAAAGGCGAAATTCTAAGTCAAGGTGAGCGTTTAATTTTAAATCAAAAACCAACACCTTGGTTTAATGTTAATTCAGATTCGACAGCAGGGTTATATATTGTATTTTACAATAAGGAGATAATATATATAGGAGAGAGTTCAGATATTAAAATAAGGTATAGCACTCATAGCGGAGTTACATATTTTTCAGCATTAAGGCGTCATATTGGCACAGAAATGTTGGGTTGTAAACTTCAGGAGAGAAACGGGAAAAGAAAGTATTTTGAAGATGTTGATGATAAAAGGGTAACACATTTTTTGACACAAGCTACTGCTATCTTCTATCCTGTGAGTTTTGGTAGATATGAACTTGAAGAGTATTTAATTAAGAAATATAAGCCGCTTTTGAATAGAAAGGACAATGAAAAAACAGATTGATAGCAAGAAAAAGTGAATCATAGAGCAGACCCGTGAAATCAAAAATAAATAGGGTATTTTTGCAGGCACATTTACAAAGAAGATTTTGATAGATAATACAACCGTACACATAAACAAAGCCGTATTGGTCGGCCTTGTGACCAAGCAGCAGAACGAAGAGCAGACGCTGGAATACCTGAGTGAACTGGACTTTCTGGCATCTACTGCCGGCATCGTCACCGCCCGCAAGTACTACCAGAAGATGGCTACCCCGGACAATAAATCCTATCTGGGCAAAGGAAAACTCGAAGAGATAGCCCTCTATGTCGAAGACAAACGCATCGACATGGTGATAGTGGATGATGAGATATCGCCCTCGCAGCAGCGCAATATGGAGACCATGCTCAAGTGCCGCGTGATGGACCGCAGTATGCTGATCCTCGACATCTTTAACCAGCGTGCCAAGACCGTGCAGGCGCGCACGCAGGTAGAGCTGGCGCAGCTTCAATACATGCTGCCGCGTCTCAAAGGTATGTGGACCCACCTGGAGCGTCAGCGTGGCGGTACAGGTACACGTGGCGGTTCGGGAGAAAAGGAACTGGAGACCGACCGTCGTATGGCGGAGAAGAAAATAGCACAGCTCAAACTGAGGCTGAAAGAGATAGACAAGCAGAACGAAACCCGCCGCAAGAGCCGCGCGGAGATGATACGCATTGCCCTCGTGGGCTATACCAACGTGGGTAAATCTACGCTGATGAACCTGCTGGCGAAAGACAATGTTTTTGCCGAAAATAAACTCTTTGCCACGGTAGATACTACGGTACGCAAGGTCGTATTCAACGGCGTACCTTTCCTGTTGTCAGATACGGTGGGTTTTATCCGCAAGCTGCCTACACACCTCATAGAGAGTTTCAAGTCTACACTGGATGAGACACTCGAATCAGATATACTGCTGCAGGTGGTAGATATATCGCACCCGGCTTTTGAAGATCAGATGAAAGTGGTGCAGCAGATCCTCGAAGAACTGGGCTCAAAGGATAAACCCATGATCATTGTGTTCAACAAGATGGATCTCTATGAGGCAAAACACCTCGATGAGTTTCTGCCATCGGAAGTAAGACAAAGTCTGCTCGAAGAAATGAAGGACTCATGGATGCAGAAGACCAACGACCATGCGATATTCATCTCTGCTACGCAAAACAGAAACACAGGCGAACTGCGTGATAAGATATTTGCCAAGGTAAAAGATCTCTATCTGGAGCGCTACCCATACAAGGCCGGCTACTGGCACGGCTATCTCGACCAAAACGGCGAGGATGCAAGTCCTAAAGAGGATGTGAAAAAGGAAAAGGCAAAAAGACCGAGGTATAAGTAGAACTATAACCCTCAAAGGGTTTGAAACCCTTTGAGGGTTATAGCGGTAAATTACTCAACGTACCTCAAGCCACTGATCTTAGTATCCAGTGTCTTTGAATCAGAGCCTGCGCTCTTTGCTTTTTGCCAGTACTCTACTGCTTTATCTTTGTCTCCCAGCTGAATGAGGATATCACCGAGATGCTCCAACAGTGTAGGGTTCGTTGGGCTTTTTACCACCGCTCTTTCTTGGAATGTTTTGGCATCCTTGAACTCGCCGAGTTGAAAAAGTATCCATGCATAAGTATCCATGAATGAATCATTGTCGGGGTCGAGTTTGTTGGCGTAAGCTGACATCTGTTTGGCTCTTTCCAGATTGGCTTTGCGCAGCGACAAATAGTAGCTGTAGTTGTTCAGTACATAGGCGTTCTCAGGGTCCAGTTTCAGCGATTTTTCATAAGCACTGTCAGACTCCAGAAAACGATTCAGGCTGTGATAAGTATCTCCCAGATTGGAATATATCTGCGCTTTGAGCTGAGGATTGTCATTCGCCATTCTTTCCCCTTTGGTGAAAGCTTTCAGCGCCTTGTCATATTCCTTCATCTGATATTCCGCACCGCCTTTGAAAAGATAGATCACTGCCTGATTTGGAAACAGCTCCATAGCATCGGTAGATATCTTTGCCAGACTGGTCCAGTCACGTTTGGCATTGTATATCAGCATCACCTGCTGCCACACGGTGAACACCTCTTTCTTCAGCTCCAGTGCTTTGAGATAAGAAGGCAGCGCTATGCTATCTTTCTTATCTATGTAGTAGAGGTCGCCTCTTATCGCGTATGCCTTGGCATCATTGGGATGTGCGGTTACGAGTATGTCTGCCAGTTCGAATGCTTCTTTGATCTTATCCTGTTTCAGTTCGTAAAACTGAATATAAGGATAGAGCATTTTAACCTTCACATCTATGCTCACTTTCTGATTGGCAAATACCTTTTTCAATCCCTGAAAACGAGCCGTAGAGTCGCCTTTGGCTGCGCTGATATCGGCAGTAGCCATGAGCGCCTGAGCATTGTCAGGTTCTATTTCCAGTATTTTCTGATATAGTTCGGTGGCTTTTTCTTTCTTGTTGTTGAGAGAATACAACTCGGCCATCATGCCCATGTACTGCACTTCGCCGGGATAGGCATCTACCAGTTTTTGTATCTCCGCTACTGCATTGTCAAACTTGTTTTGCTTGAGATAGATGCGTTCTTTCTGCATCACCACGCTTTCTTCCAGACCATAGTTCTTTTCAAACAGATCGTAGGTCCTGATAGCCTGATCGGGCTGATTGGTTTGGAGATAGAGATAGGCTAGGTCAAAGTAATTATCGGGATCGTTCGGGTTGAGTTTGATCAGCTGCTCGTATGATTTGATAGCGTCTTTGGCGTTATTCTTTTTCATTTGTATGGCAGCCATCTGTCCCAGATACCACTTGTTGGTCGGACTTAATTTGACAGCCTGATCAGACTCAGCGAGTGCCTCGTCAAATTTATTTGCGCCATAAAGCAATGTAGAGATTTCGTAGTGTGCGTCGGCATTTTTAGGGTCCATCTTGACCACCTCCTGAAATTTCTTCAGTGCCTCATCGTAATCTTCGATAGCCTTGGCACGTTGACCTTCCATAAAGGTTCTTTCCATCGTTACACGCTGCTCTTCAGTGAGCTTCGTGCCGCTGTCAGAATCTTTGCCTTTAGCGAGGTTGCTTCCGGTCTTGCATCCGCCCAAAAGGATGAGCGCAACAAATGGTATGCCTATGCTTTTTATGGTTAGGGTCATTACTGTTCGGTTGTTACAAAGTCCCCGATACTGAGGTCCTCTGATTTTCCGAGCAATTTAGTATTATTTCCAACCATTGAGTTTTCAATTAACTTATTTTTCAAAACAGAGTGAGTCTGAATGATGCTTTTTCTAATCACTGAGTTTTCGATCACTGTGTTCTTGCCGACAGACACATAAGGGCCCACCACAGAGTTCACTATCACCACGCCCTCATCGATGAAACTTGGCTCTATCACTACAGAGTTGATGATCTTTGCCGAATCGCTCACCAGTTTAGTATCCTTAAGATAGCCGAGATAAACCGCATTTGTATCTACCGTAGCGTTTTTATTGCCGCAATCGAGCCAGTCTTGCACAGTACCCTGTTCAAAACGAGCACCTTTTTGCTTCATATTTTCCATGGCATCGGTCAGCTGATATTCGCCTTTGCCCATTATACCATTGTCGAGCAGGTATTGCATTTCCGCACGTAGTTTTGTTCCCTCACGGAAATAATAAATACCGATGATAGCAAGGTCTGATATGAACTCTTTTGGCTTTTCGATAAAGTCAGTGATCACTCCGTTGGCATCGAGTTTCACCACGCCGAAAGCAGATGGGTCTGCCACTTTCTGTACAAAGATCACCCCTTCTTTTGCTGTCTCCAGCTTGAAATTCATTTTGAACAATGTATCAGCAAAAGCCACCACGATACGGTCATTCAGAAAATCGCCCGCGCAGAGAATAGCATGAGCAGTGCCCAGCGGCTGATCCTGATAGCGGATGTGACATGGTATATTGAGCACCGGCGACATGGCCAGCAGTTGTTCTTCTATCTTCTTGCCAAAATCTTCACGAATGATGAATACGATATTGTCGATCTTCTCATCGGTCGATTTGATGAGGTCTTCTACCAGTCGCTGTACGATAGGTTTGCCGGCTATCGGCAGCATGGGTTTAGGTATGGTGAGCGTGTGTGGCCTCAAGCGGGTTCCCCAACCAGCCATAGGGATAATGATATTCATGTTGTTATGATTTTTGGGTCACAGTAAAATTTCGGCTCACCAATATAAAGGATATTACTCCAAATATTATAACCGCAGCTGTTTGTACTGACCAAACCAACCATCCGAAACCGAATCCGACTGTAAAAGCCACCTTGTACAGCAACAAAACAGCCCCGATAGTAGCCGGATATGCCCCCAGCCCTCCCGGAGAAATAATAAATGCAAAACCGCCAAAAAACAAACATGCCATTCCTGCCCATATTCCCATGCTTGCTGTTTCCGGCAGACACATAAAGCAGAGATATATCATCATAAAATACATGAACCAAACCAAGAAGGAATAGAATACAAACAGCAATGGATTGTCCAGTTTAGAAATAGATGCGAGACCGTGCAGTATGCCTGCAATGAAGCCCCACACCTTGCCCAGTATCGGATGCTCTCTCATAGTGTAGAGGAAATATAAACCACCCAAACCCACTGCTACCAATGCCACAAGTAGTAGTATTGCTCCGTATCCACTGGTAAATAGTTTGAAGGTGCCCGAATAGTGTGACAAGATGGTAGTATTGAGCAGGTCAAAAAGCAATTGATATTGGAAAGCCATAAGCAGCGCACCGACTATCAATATTGAGACCATATCCACCATTCGCTCCAGCACCATGGTGCCGATAGATTTGTCGATAGGTATTTTATCTGTTTTGTAAAGAAGAGTGCAGCGTGTCACCTCGCCCAGACGAGGGAAGACCAGATTCAATGCATACATCACAAATACGCTGTTGATCACATTCATTCGGCTGGGTTGATAGCCTGTCGAGTTGAGCAGCAGTTTCCATCTTTCTGCGCGTACCACATTGCTCAGCATACCTATCAGCGGTCCGAGTATCAGCCATTTGTAGTCAGCTCTTTTGAAGATGTTGCTGATGTCTTCCATGTCCTTAGCAGTCAGCTGACTGGTCGTGAACCACACGATAAAGATCCCCAGACCAAGCGAGATGACAAGTTTGAGGATATTGCTCAGGGTTTTGGACATAAAAGGGTATTGCTCCGCTCGGGGAGATTTATTGAGTTAGTTTGTTTGAGGCAGTCACGTGTATCGTCACCGGCACATGCTTCTTGTATTCTTCGAGAGTGACCTGACAATAAGAGATCACGATGATCACATCACCCACAGCCACCTTGCGCGCCGCAGGACCGTTCAGACACATGATACCCGAGCCGCGCTCGCCTTTTATCACATAGGTTTCGATGCGTTCGCCGTTGTTTACGTTCACTATCTGCACCTTTTCGTGCTCGTAGATGTTAGAGGCATCCATCAGCTCCTCATCTATCGTTATCGAGCCGATATAGTTGAGGTCTGCCTGAGTCACCGTCGCGCGGTGTATCTTTG
>Ga0136641_1001410_pt1 | contig 10117 bp, 9 predicted proteins | sample EliLak1302023Y_FD_115312 | JGI IMG/M metagenome (GOLD analysis project Ga0136641, IMG submission 115312) | Freshwater microbial communities from Elizabeth Lake, Yosemite National Park, California, USA - 13020-23Y | ecosystem: Environmental > Aquatic > Freshwater > Lake ... | reverse complement strand
AGTTATCCACGCCGCTATGAAAGAATTTAATAAGGGCACAATCCCCATCGAATCTGCCGAAGGTTTCATTCGCCAGCTCATCGGATGGCGCGAATATGTCAACGGTATGTACTGGTTTCTGGGGCCCGAATACCGCAATAACAACCACCTACAAGCAACAAGAAAACTTTTGCCACTCTTCACCGATCCCAACGCCACACAAATGAATTGCATCAAGTCCACAGTCACCGATATCAACGATCATGCCTGGGTTCACCACATCCCTCGCCTGATGCTGCTTTCAAACCTGGCTCTGATTACTGGCACCAACCCACAAGAGTTTCTCGATTGGATGCGCGAAGTATTTATCGATGCCACTGAGTGGGTCATGGTCCCCAATGTGATCGGAATGGGAGTGCACGCAGATGGTGGTCAAATGATGACTAAGCCGTATGCCGCTGGCGGGGCCTATATTTCCCGAATGTCCAACTATTGCAAGCCCTGCACCTACGATCCAAAACTGCGCATTGGTGATACGGCCTGCCCCTTCACCACTCTGTACTGGGACTTTCTGGACCGCCACAGAGAAACATTTGCAAAGAACAATCGCATGAGCCAACAAGTATTTGGCCTAAATCGTTTGAGTGATCTACCTGAACTAAAGCTGCGTGCTCAAGAAGTTCTCGATGGTTTAGAGCATGGAACTATTTAGTTAAAGCCAGTTTCGATTACTCTTTACCCCAAGAGAAGGCCGGTACTATCAAGGAGAAACAATGGGAAATGCGATTTCAGCATGTTTTGGCAAATATGCGACTTTTACTGGGAGAGCAAATAGAAGTGAGTATTGGCTTTTCTATTTGTTTTACGTAATCGTCGACCTTGCACTAACTCTCCTTGGCATCGCGGTGCATGTAGCCTTTACAAGTCTAGGGTTTCTCACGTTCTTTCTTCCGCTTCTTGCAGCGGCAGTACGCAGACTTCATGACGTTAATAAATCTGGCTGGTTTATCTTGATCCCGATTTATAACCTTATCCTGCTTTGTTCTGCGGGAACGTCTGGAGACAACAGATACGGTCCGCCAACTCAGCTTTAAGACCCTGCTTCAGGCATCTGAGAGGAAATGCGAGCTTCCCTATTCGCAAAAAGTCGACTGACTGATTTAGTTCGCTGCACTAATAGCGCGAAATAAAGACATATGGATTCGCGAGTGAATCGGATCTACTGGAATAGGAATCGAGGAGAACTTAACGATCACGGTCTTTGTGCTTGGATCAATCCACATGTATTGCCCATAAATCCCGACGGCAAAGATTTCACGTTTTTCGCTTCCAGTTATCCACCATTGATTCTTATATGAGCCTTCTGGATGAAGTGAGCTTAGGTAAGCAGGGACGAGCACCTCTTTACTCGCACCATTAAAAGTTGCATCGACCCAAGCCTTGGGAAGGATCTGTTGGTCGTTGAAGAATCCATGATTTAAGAGAGATTGACCAAACAGGGCTAGATCGCGAGCAGTGGTCGAAACGCCCCCGTTGCCCACTGCCAGACCATCTTTATCCAAGGTGACTGTCGCCGAATACATACTCCCCAGCGGTTTCCAGATCTCTTCTTGTAGAAGCTCTGCGTACGGCTTACCTAACACCCGAGAAATGACCCAAGCCAATGCGTCCGTGTTCGCCGAACAGTATTGAAAAGCTTTTCCGTGCTCCCCGTTGCCGTTGAGTGTGGGCAAGAATGAACTCAATCCTAAATCTTCACCAGTAAAATTATGTCTCCAACCACACGCACGGTCTAGTCTCGCCATTTCAGAATTCGGATCCAAGTAATCCTCTGAAAAATTAATCGCAACGTTCATATCCAAGGCTTGGGCGATTGTTGCTGATCCATAAACGCTTGTTTTCAGTTCTGGCACGTAATGTCCAAGTGTTTGATCAGGGTCGATTACTCCCCTAGCAATAAATTCTCCAAAGAGTGCACCCAGCATGGACTTGGAAATGGATTGCAATAAATGAAGCGAGTTGGGCTGCATTCCATGGAAATACTTTTCATAAGCCAACTTGCCATCTCTTAAGACAACTATTGCATCTGTGTGTGTGTTTTCCAGTAGTTCTATCAAGGAAGAGCGCTGGGCTTCGTTAGGAACAGAAAGGCTCTCAAGCGCTTCTAATGGTTGTTGATGAAATTGGAATGGATTTGTCGATGGTGCAATTTCTTGAACGGGTAAGAATTTCGAGATGTTCTGAAAAGCCCATTTGTTCAGGGGACCATCCTGCCAATGATCCAAATCAAAATTTGGTGGAAGGATTGGATCGCTTTCGAGGTTCTGGGAATGAACGGTGATGAGTTCTCGAGTAAATGAGTGTTGCGGATTTGTTAATACAGAAGCGGATTCTCCAATCTCTACACACTTACCATCTTTCATGACTGCTACTCGATCACTTAAATGTGCGATTACATCCAGGTTGTGTGAAATCATGAAATAGGTAAGTTTGAAGTCAGAGCGAAGCTCTTCCAACAAATTAAGTATCTGCGCTTGAACTGAAAGGTCCAGTGAAGAGGTTGGTTCATCTAATAGAACAATTTTGGGATTTGTGGCGAGAGCGCGGGCAATAGCAACTCGTTGGCATTGGCCACCCGATAACTCATGGGACTTTCGCACGAGTTGGTTTGATGAGAGGCCCACGCGATCAATGAGGAATTCCACTCTCTTGGTAATCTCGCCCTTAGCATCGCCACGTAATTTAAGTGGTTCTGAGATTGCATCAAAAACACTCATCCGTGGATTGATTGAGCCAGACGGGTCCTGAAAGACAAACCCAAGATTAGAGCGAAGTCCTCTTATACTCTTTCGGCGCTTCCCTGCAAGAGACTGGCCAAGTATCGAGACAGAACCGCTGGTTGGTGCGGTGATACCAAAAATGCAGCGAGCGAGCGTGCTTTTGCCCGATCCAGATTCGCCCACAATACCCAAAACTTCGCCTTCAAAAAGCTCGATGGATATGTCATCTACAGCTGTAAAAAACTCTTTGCTATTTCTGATGTGGAATTTCTTGGTGACATGAGAAATATCCATCACTACTTTCTTCATGTTCCCACCTTCCAACAAGCAATGAGCTGTTGATTGATGTGAACAAGTGGCGGCTCTTTTGAACACGCGCTATCAGCAAGAGCGCATCGTGGCGCAAATGAGCAACCGACAATATCTTTAAGGGAGGATGGAACACTTCCGGGTATCGCCGTTAATTGTCCACGCCGCTTTTGTGCACTCGGAATGGCACCAAGAAGCCCACGGGTATACGGATGCTGCGGATTGTTCATTAAGTCATAAGCGGGACCACTTTCTACGACCCGGCCGGCATAAACTACAGAGATCACATCAGAGACTTTTGCAACAGCGCTAACATCATGTGAAATAAATAGCATCGCAAAGCCTTGGCGTTGCTGGAGGGATCGGATGAGACCAAGAACTTGGTGACCGATTGTCGCATCCAAAGCAGTTGTGGGTTCGTCGGCAATGAGAAGTTTGGGAGTGGAAATCAGGGCCATCGCAATCATGCAACGTTGAAGCATTCCGCCAGATAATTCATGAGGGTAAGACGCCAATATTCTTTTTGCATCTGACATACCAACCGAAGCTAATCGATCGATGAGAAGTTCCGGGATTCGACCGCGCTCAATATTTCTCCGCTGGGCAACCATTGTGAGCTGTGCGCCAATATTAAAAATCGGATTAAATGCAGATTGAGGGTTTTGAAAAATCATTGCAATCTCAGAACCACGGATAGCACCCATGACCGATGCCTCTAAGAAACCATGGCCAGCAAATTCGATTGTGCCTCGTTGGCTTGCTGTGGTGGGCAATAAACCCATGATCGCCGAGGCAGTTAACGTCTTACCACATCCGGTTTCTCCAACCAGACCTAGAGTTTTCCCGGCTTCAATCTCCAAATTGATTCCACGCAATGGGGAATTCAGGATCTTCTCCCCGCTCATGAAATCAACCTGAAGGTCAGATACTTTTAAAATCGTGGTCATTGACGCGCGATTCTTGGATCAAAGTGATCACGAAGTGCATCTCCCAGAATATTGAATGCTAGGACGGCTAAAAAAATTGCCAGTCCAGAGAAAGTAGAAATCCACCATTGATCAAAAATTAGGTTACGCCCTTGGGCGACCATCAAACCCCAGTCAGCTGATGGTGGTTGGGATCCAAGCCCAATGAAAGCCAATGAACCCGCAGCCAAAATAACTGTTCCTAGATCGGCTGCGATTTGCACGATAAGAGGAGTTGTTACGTTTCGCAAAATATGACGAAGAACGATGGTTCGGCCTGGTACTCCCATGGCAGCCGAAATCTCCACATATGGCTTACTTTTCACAATGCTTGCCTCTACTCGAATGAGCCTGGCATACCAAGGCCACCAAGAAATAATGAGCGCAATGAGGGCGTTGACTAGTCCTGGGCCTAAGAAAGTTACTGCAACAAGCGAAAGTAGCAATGAAGGGAATGAAAGGAATAGTTCGCTCACACGCATGATCACGTTATCGATCCAACCACCACGGTAGCCAGCAATCAAACCAAGAAGAGTTCCGATGATTGCTGCAAATCCAACGACTGCTAGTGCAATAAAAAGTGCAGGCCTGGCTCCATAAATAATTCGGCTTAATAGATCACGTCCAAGTTCATCTGTTCCAAGTAAGTGGTGCCATCCAGGACCAATATAACTATTATCGACGTGCGATGCCCCTGCGCCTTCCTTAGGAAAAGGAGCAATCCATGGACCAAAAATTGCTAACGTGACAAAGAGCAACAAGATTAACGAAGCTACCGACGTGAGTTTATCTTTAAAGAGAAATTTCATTGGAGCCACACCCGTGGATCTAACTTGCTTTGGATAATATCCACAATGAAGTTGATCAGGAGGTATCCGATCGCTGCCAACAAAGTGATACCCATGATCGCTGGATAATCGATGCTCAGTAACGAGTTCACCGCAAAGCTACCAATACCTGGCCAGTTATAAACTTGTTCTACGAAGAAAGTACCAGTGATTAAGTAAGCGCTTGACATTCCAGTAACAGTAACAATTGGTGGCAAGGCGTTTCGAAGGGCCAATTTAAAGAAGATGAGGCGTTCGGATAATCCATATGCCCGTGCAACCTTCACATGATCCTGGCTCATTACCTCCAACAAGTTTGCCCTTGCCATGCGCGAAAGTAAGCCAAATGAATATGCGGATAATGTAAGCGCAGGCAAAATCATGTGGTGTAGACCATTTAGGGTCGCATGATAATTTCCGGTAATGATGGAGTCGAATATGGGGAATCCAGTGATCTTTGTGATCGGATGATCATATTTAAGTTCGATATCAAATTCACCTGTTGCCGGAAACCAAGCCAACCGACCAGCAAATAGCATCTGGAGCAATAAACCTAGCCAGAAGGCAGGCATCGAAACGCCTGCGATTGCCAAAATTCGGATAACTGAATCTTGAAAACGGCCACGGTATTTAGCTGCGTAAACACCAAGAGTTATTCCTAGCAAAAGCGCAAATCCCATGGCAAAAGTAATTAGTTCAAGGGTCGCTGGCAGGCGACTTGTGATTTCCTGCAATACTGATTGCTTTGTCGAAAGTGAATAGCCCCAATTTCCCTGGAGTGTTTGGAACAAATATTTGACGTACTGGATTGGAATAGGTTGATCTAGTCCTAGCGTGATTCTCAGCTTTGCTGCTTCTGCCGCCGTTGCTTTGGGGCCAATATATGCAAGGGCTGGATCGTTGGGAATAACACGGGCAAGAGTAAAGGTGATGAAACTTGCTCCCAGTAAAACCAAAAAAGCTGAGGACAGGCGATTGCGCAGTACTTTCATTCCCCTGCCCCCTTGAATACTTTTAGAAATCTATCAATGACAACAATCGGTTGAGAGCGGACCGCATTGTGCAGCCCGCTCTCCCCTCGTCAACCGCTCTGCCTTATGAAGCTAACTTCACTCCAGCAAAGAATGCTGAAAATGGATAGTTGATGTTGTATTTAGGAATACTGAATTTCTTCGGTACAACAGATACTTGAGCTTCATCGTAGAGATAAAGTCCAGGTGCCTCGTTGTAAAGAATTGTCATTGCTTGGCTATATAGCTTTTGTGCAGCGGCTTTGTCAGATCCACTAAGCGTAATAGCATCATCAACGAGCTTGTCGTAAGTCTTATTCTTCCAGTAACTCAAATTGAAGAATGGCTTTGCGCTACTGTGAAATAGTGAGAATAGGTTATCTACTCCAGCATCACTATACGTAGGCCAATACTTAACAATGAAGAGATCCTGAGCATTTGCCGGATCCTTCTTTGCTGCTGCCCACTGCTGATTAAAGAGAATTCCTTGGACTTCAGCTTTAACGCCGATTGCTTCAAATGCATCCTTGATCAATGGTACAAAACGTGCTTCTGCTGAGTTCTCTGAAGCATAGGTGATCTTTAGAGTTAAATTCTTAACGCCAGCAGCGGCCAACATCTGTTTTGCTGCCGCACGAGCCATTTTATATTGAGGTGTGAGTGGATCGTATGGATATATTCCTGCCGGAACAGGACCGCGGGCTTGAGTTGCATATCCTTGCCCACCCACTGCCGTGATGTCACGATAATTGAGCGCCATCGACAACGCCTTGCGTACCTTTGGATTGTCGAGTGGTGCCCGCAATGTATTGAAGTAACCAACATAGTTAAATGGTGACTTATATGTGACAACTGAGTACTTAGAGTTACGCTTCAACGCAGACATGCTTGTCAATGGGATGTTTGTGGACCAGTCGACTTGACCTGAAGTCATCATCTGTTGCGCTGTGATTCCATCAGCAACTATCGAGATATCAATTGTTGAGTATGCAGGCTTGGTCGTTGCCCAATGCTTCCCATAAGCAGAAAGCACGACTGAACTTCCAGCCTTGTAACTGTCAATTTTGTACGGTCCTGAGCCACCGTCAATTCCTGACTCGTAATACTTTGGATCTTTAGCAACAGCATCGAGTGCTTTGGGGCTGACAATATATGCGCCATACGTGGATGAAGCTATCAAATCCATTGGGGCTGAATACGACAAGTTCATCACAACCGTATCATCACTTGGGGTATCAATTGATTTAAGAGCGTCCCAAATAAATCCAGCGCCACCATCTTTTTTAGATGATAATAGGCTTGCCTTGACTGCCACTGAAGTTATGGCTGTTCCATCATGGAAAGTCGCACCAGCACGGAGTTTAAAGGTCCACGTTAAACCATCTTTCGATGAGCTCCACGAAGATGCAAGTGCTGGTGCATATTCAGGGCTGACCCCATCTGGGTTCTTCCACAATAGTGGTTCATAAATATTGGTCATGTAGAACGCTTCAGTTGAAAATGACTGAATGGGATCCCACGTAGTGACCGCTGCAGATGTAGCAACCTTGAATACTGAGGTGGCTTCGGCCGACGTCGGCACTGCAAATGAAGCAACAGCCAACAAGATCGCTGATGTAACGGCGATCAAATGAGTTCTCGAAGTTGAGAATCTATTTTTGAATGACATTCGCTTTCCTCCTAGTACATGTAAACGGCCTAACGAGGGTTTTCATACAGGCACGTGACACGAGTTTAAGGATGAGGGGTATACCTGTCTATCCATATACCTTGCTCTTGCCTATGCTTTTTAGGCATACTTCTTCTATGGATTTACGATTAGTGTCATATTTTCTGAGGGTTTACGAAGCCGGCTCAATTTCAGCGGCTGCTCGCGAGCTCCGAGTAGGTCAACCTTCTTTATCAAGGCAGCTGAGAAAACTGGAGCGGGACCTGGGGGTCACACTTTTCACGGCGGGTCAAAGAGCTACAGCAACGTCGGCCGCCCTTGCCTTTGTACCTATCGCACGAGATCTACTTTCACATGCCGAACAAGCGGAAGCGAAAATGAAGTCGAAGGACCATGATGCTAACGTTCGGCTGACTATTGCCGGACCCCCCACCACAGTTGCCGACATCATTGCACCTTTCATAGCCACTTCTGGAGCAGACGGTTCACTTGCAAATGTGCGCGAGGTTTTGCCTACGGCTGTTTATCTGGAACTTGCTCAATATCGCGTAGATCTCGTGGTGGGAAGTAGTCCCCCGCCTTCTCATTTAGAACATATCATCTTGGGGTATGCACCTATCTGGGCACAGTTGCCAGAAGATGAAAAAAATATCGATCGAAAAGAAATTTCATTAATCGAAGTGACTTCTTACCCAATTGCAATTGTCGATGATAATCACAACGTCCGTCGTATCTTCGACCAAGCTATCTCTGAGGCGGGACTTTCAGTTGATATTGCATTTGAAACGCAATCAACGCAGGCTTCACAAGCACTAGCGGCTGCACATCGAGCTGTGTGTATCAGCTCAGATGACCCACGATTTGGACTTCATCCTTTACTGATCAAGCGCGCTGATACAACTGCGCCTCTCTCAATTACTTTGTTCTGCGCCTGGGACCCCAAACATTTCGCGATTAAGCAAATTAAGTCGACGGCCCTCGCATTGCAAGAATTCTATAGCGCCCAACGAATCAAATAATTTAGGGTCTAGCTCGTCCTGTCATCGGCGATGAGTCGTTCATTCTCGACGATTTTCTAGAGGCTGTGAGATGCTTCCTTCCATGAACACACTAGCGACTACACCCAACAAGGTAGGACGAGGCATGGCAATCATGCTCGTTTTGGCGGGCACTGGACACTTCATTTTTGGGAAGGCCGTTGATCGGATTGTTCCGGCATTTTTGCCAGGTGAACCCAGGTTCTGGACCTACTTAAGCGGCGTCGCAGAGATTGCCATTGCACTCATGCTCTTTGTGCCTCTGGATAAAAAAATTGCTGGAAAATCGATTCGTTTATGGGGTGCTTACAGTGCATTCCTGCTCTTTGTTGCTGTTTTTCCGGCAAATATTAATATGGCAATCCAATGGAGTTCGAGGGATATGCCAGAACCGCTTCTTGCGTATGCACGGTTGCCGTTACAGTTTGGACTTTTCTACTGGGCATGGGCGCTGGCTAAAGATCTCAAGATTAAAAGCGACACTTTGTAGCCCGGTGCCGTCTGGTAAAGCTAAGAGCGGGGTTTTCTCATTTTTCGCAATAGCTGTTCACGGATTCCTACCCAACCACATAAGGTGCATTTTAGCTCTGCCCCAATTAGATCTGCATCAGAGGCTATCGTTGTATAAATCTCAGAATTTTCAGCGGCTAATGTTTCCTCTCGTGCAATTAACTTCACACCTCCCGCACCTTTGCACTCTGGGCATCGCATGAGCCGGCTAATGTGAATAGGTCGCTTCAGAACTTTTTTGTTCGTCGTCGACCATACTTCATAATTTGCCTCCGCAAGGTCGCGAAGAATGTAATCAATCACCCGCGGAAGACCGAAAGTGGTGACTTTTTCCCACCTCACGGTTCTCTTGCGCCGAGATGGGAAAAAATATCGTGCGCCTCTTCTATCAAGACTTAAAAGTATTTTTTCGTCAAAATAAATCTCAAAGATTTTGTCAGCCTTGCTCTCTCGCAGCTGGAGCTTAGACTGAGGGAATCTGCGCAGAACTGATCGAGCAACAAACTCCTGAGCACTTAATGTTTGGCTATCGAGAAATGGTTCATCGTCACTCATAGCTCGCTATTTCACCGTTCTCACGCAGATTGCAGAAATTAATTCAGTAAGTGCTTCGACAGAAATTGCCTGAGCATTTACGCTCTCAACCCAACTTCTATCCCGCCTTCCGACAAAAACGGGTGCCTGGGTATCAGCTTTCGTAACGACTGCATGTAATTGTTTAAAAACCTCTCGTTCCCATTGAAAGGTTTTGTGTTTGTCATGATCGTGCCAAAGACCATAAACAATCCAGCCTGCCTGAATCAATTTCTGTAACTGATTTCTATCTGTACCAAATGTCCCAATTCCAATTTTATATAACTTAAGATCGTTGTTGGTGAGCAAATAAAGGTATGAGGGTTGATCCGCTAGAAAGGAATACCTACCGCATTCGCGACAATTATTCCCGCAAGCCAATGTCTGAATATGCTCCATCAGGATTGCACCACACTTTGCACAATCATTGCCAATGTCACTCACTGGGTAATTGGCTT
>Ga0136641_1001409_pt1 | contig 10125 bp, 6 predicted proteins | sample EliLak1302023Y_FD_115312 | JGI IMG/M metagenome (GOLD analysis project Ga0136641, IMG submission 115312) | Freshwater microbial communities from Elizabeth Lake, Yosemite National Park, California, USA - 13020-23Y | ecosystem: Environmental > Aquatic > Freshwater > Lake ... | reverse complement strand
TTATTCACAGAAGAATCAATGTGATTGCCAACGAGCTGCACAGCGACGTCGCCACCCCCTTTGAATGGGATGTAAGTGAACTTTGCGCCTGTGGCTTTTTCAATCGCAACGGTAATGATTTGATCTTCTTGCTTAGAGCCAGTGCCACCCATTTTGAATTTACCTGGGCCCGCCGCTTTGGCAGCATCAATATATTCCTTGGCTGTCTTATATGGCTTTTCAGCGTTATCCCACAAAACAAATTGATCAAGCGCCAACATGGCTACTGGAGTAATGTCTTGCCAGTTAAATGGAACGCCAGTGGCTAGTGGAGTAGTAAATAAATTAGAGAGCGTGATCACGATCTTATTAGGATCACCCTTAGCCTCTTTCATCGCCAAGAAACCTTCAGCACCAGCACCGGCACCTTTATTCACAGGAATAATGGCCTGCTTCATTAAATTGTTTTTAGTGACGATTCCTTGAATCATGCGAGCCATTTGGTCAGCGCCACCGCCGGGACCGGCAGGGATAATAAATTCAACAGGCTTAGTAGGCTCCCATGCAGCAAATGCAGGTGATACGCCAGCAACACCGAGGGCTAAGGCGGTGGAAATTAATGCCCCTTTTAACTTCATCTTCATTGATGTACTCCTAAAAATGGTTTGCCAATTTATTTTTGGCTTATTTAATGTGTGTGTGATTTTTAAACAAGATAGGTAACTTGAACTTGACTACCATCAATAATTTCAAAATCGATCCACACGAGTTTCTGCAATCGGGTAGAAACCCTGATCAATCACGCCAAAGACAGGAATAGTGTACTGACATCTAGGCTGAAAAACTGCACTCAATGCACAAAAAGGGCACAAGATGAAAATGGCTATGTATTTAGATGAGCTTTATGCCTATCTAAGTGTTTACCCTAGATAAGATTGGTGCCGCTTGCCGGAATCGAACTGGCGACCTTTTCATTACGAATGAACTGCTCTACCAACTGAGCTAAAGCGGCGAATCTTTTTCATTCTAACGGAAGCGATCGAGGAGCTTTTTACTGAGCTTGTCGAGCTGCGAAGAGTCTTTAATCAAGAATTGCAATCCATTTGAATCAGCGATCAGTAGAGTATTGCCCGCAATTCTGCGGATATCTTCCTCACCCTTAAGACGAATACGCGTTGGCCCTCGATCCGTTTCGATATCCCAGATGCTAGGAGTAGCAAACGTTGAGACCTTAGTAATTCTCTCAATCACTGGCATAAATTCTCTGGCAGCCAATTCTTCTTCAATCAGAGAAAGCTCTGCTTGTGGAATCAGTGCAACATCTGGAAACCAGCAAACTTCTTTACCAGACTGATTCATGATCCCGATACCAGCAGCAGGCGCAGTAATTGGAAATGCTCGTACTGGGTGTACACCAATATGGCGCTCACCTTTTGCATCAATGAAAACCAAGCTTCCAAGTGCATTACGCTCTAGCCGATGGGCCTTGTTCATACGCCACCCCCAATGTTCCTAGCAATCACTTCTAATTGCTCTTCTTGCTTTTCTTCTTGGGAATCCTCAAGACTCTCTCCAATCGCACCACCCTCAACCAACTCAGCGGCATGACGCAGTTGAGCCTGATACAGAGTATGATAAGCACCCTGGGCTTCCATTAATTGGTCGTGCGAGCCAATCTCTACAATCTCGCCCTTATCAAGCACCACCAGGCGATCAGCCTTTCTGAGGGTCGATAAACGATGCGCAATCGCAATGGTTGTGCGACCCTTAACCAGGTTATCTAATGCACGCTGAATTTCTTTTTCGGTAGTCGTATCGACTGAGGATGTAGCCTCATCCAAGATTAAGATGCTTGGATTAATCAGGAGTGCGCGTGCAATCGAGATACGCTGGCGCTCACCGCCAGATAAAGATTGGCCACGCTCACCAACTAAAGAGTCATATCCTAAGGGCAGCCTAAGAATAAATTCATGGGCATGAGCAGCGCGTGCAGCCTCAATAATTTCTTCTCGAGTCGCATCAGATTTTCCATAAGCAATATTCTCAGCGATCGTGCCAAAAAATAAGAATGGCTCTTGTAAGACTAAGCCAATACATTTACGATAGTCGGCAATTCGAATACTGCGTATATCGCGCCCATCTAAGGAGACTGAACCTGAACTCACATCGTAGAAGCGGCAGATCAAGTTCACTAAGGTGCTCTTTCCCGAACCGCTATGCCCTACTAAGCCAATCATTTCACCAGGAGCAATATCTAAATCAATCCCTTTGGTGACTGCGCGGTTGCCATAGCGAAAACCCACTCCTCGTAAGGAGATACGACCCTGAACTGACTCCAATGGTGCTGGGTTGATGGGCTCGGGAACGCTCGATACGTGATCCAAAATATCAAAAATACGCTTAGCGCCCGCAGCTGCTTTTTGGGTATGAGAAACAATCCGGCTCATTGAATCTAGGCGAATATAAAAACGTCCGATATAAGCCAAGAAAGCAATTAATACACCGACCGTTACCTTTTGATGAGCAACCTGCCAGATACCAAAACCCCATACAACTAGTAAACCCGTTTCAGTCAGCAGAGTGACTGTAGGAGAAAATAATCCCCAGACGCGATTGACGCGATCATTAATTTGTAAATTATGTTTATTAGAGTCAACAAAACGTTTTAGTTCGCGATCTTCTTGAGCAAATGCTTTGACCACCCGTATGCCTGGGATAGTATCAGCCAAGATGTTGGTCACTTCAGACCAAATACGGTCAATCTTTTCAAAACCAAAGCGCAAGCGATCACGCACCACATGAATCATCCAAACAATAAATGGCAATGGTGCCAAAGTCACTATGGCAAGCAAGGGATCTATCGATACCAAGATTGCTGCAGTCATCGTGATCATCAGTACATCCGTTACAAAATCTAGGGCATACAAAGATAAGAAAACACAAATGCGATCGGTCTCTGCGCCAATCCGAGCAATCAAGTCACCAGTACGTTTGCCGCCAAAATACTCAAGTGATAATTTGAGCAAGTGCTCAAAAGTAGTATTCCGTAAATCTGCGCCAATACGCTCGCTCACCAAAGCAAGTAAGTAAGTCTTCCACCAGCCCAAACCCCAAGCGACAATGGCAGCGCCAAATAAAGCGACCAAATACATACTTGCCAAATGAAAATCAATTGGATTACCTTTCTCATATGGAATTAATACGTGATCCATTAGTGGCATCGTGAGATAAGGTGGAATGAGTGTTGCGCCAGTTGACAACAAGGTCAGCACAAAGCCAAGTGCAAGTTGTTTTTTGTAGGGCTTTGCAAAACGCCAGAGCTTAAATAAAGTCCACGTAGAGGGCGGAGTATCGTCTTCTGGATCACAGGTAGGACATGCATCTGTATGAGTCGATTTTGGGCTCAAGCAAACTGGACAAACTTGTTTGTCGTACTCACTTGACTCGCCTTGACTTTGCTCTTGACCTCTAGTGAGCTGCTTAAAGCTGGACTGCAGACGTAAGACCTGGGGATTTACTGCGAGAGTGAAATACCAGGCTCGCAGCAAACTATCGGCAGTTTCCAGCCTAAGATGGCCGACTCCAGCATGGTCGCCATGAGCTAAATGCTGACCTCGCTCCAAAGGCCAAGAGTCAAATTGCTTGCTATCGGTCCAAAACAGACCCTCTTCGCTTAGTAAAAGCAGGCTTTTTTCAAAGTGGAGATCGGCATTCAAATCCAACTCAACCCATGCCAGCAGGGCTTCTAGCTTATGAACTGGGGATTTTTCGCCCTGCAATATCAACTGCCAATAGCTTGGCAAGCTCGGGGCAAAAGGTAGGATTTCTGGCTTCATCGACACTAAAAGTATAGTGGAGCTAGATTTTTTAGATTCATAGCTCCTGTCAACTTTAGCGCTCTAAAAAGCGTTGAATTATGAAAGCAAGCCTTTTTATGTATTTTTGCTAATTTTGTGAGTTTTAAACAAAAACTAGAAATAGAGAGACTGTCTGACGCGTCATAGCCAAACCCTGGCCAAAGCACTCGCAACACCCTACACATGCCCCAATTACTAGATAAATCTATCGAGATCCTGAGCGTTAAGCATCTCCGTGGTCCTAATATGTGGACCTACCATCCTGTGATTGAGGTGTGGGTTGATATTGGTGATTTAGAGGACTACCCCTCCAACCTTATTCCTGGTTTTTATGACCGCCTAGTCAAAGCGCTTCCTAGTCTGGTTGAACATCGCTGTAGCGTTGGAGAAACCGGTGGCTTCTTAAAACGCGTTGCAGAAGGCACTTGGCCAGCGCACATTCTGGAACACCTGACACTTGAACTGCAAAATTTAGCCGGCATTCCAGGTGGCTTTGGCAAGGCCCGGGATGGTGACCGCCGCAGTGTTTACAAAGTGATGGTCAGTGCGATCAATCAAGAAGTAACTCTCACTGCCCTAAAATATGCACGTGATTTGTACTTAGCTTTAGTGCAAGATAACAAAGACTGTGTTGCGCAAGTACAAACCATTATTGAAGAGCTGCGTGATCTTGGTGATGATCTTTTACTTGGTCCAAGCACAGCATGCATTGTGAACGCTGCCGAAGAGCGTGGTATTCCTTCTATTCGTTTATCTGAAGGTAACTTAGTTCAATTAGGTTATGGTGCCAAACAACGCCGCATCTGGACTGCGGAAACTGATCAAACCAGCGCAATTGCTGAAACGATTTCTAGGGATAAAGATTTAACTAAGAGCTTGCTGCGTAGCGCAGGTGTCCCCACCCCTGAAGGCAGAACCGTGACTAGCCCAGATGATGCCTGGGAAGCCGCGCAAGATATTGGTCTGCCTGTAGTTGTCAAACCAATTGATGGCAATCATGGTCGCGGTGTGTTCATTAACCTCTTTACCCAACAAGAAGTTGAAGCTGCCTATGCAGTAGCTATTGATGAAGGCAGTGAAGTACTTGTTGAGCGCCATATTATTGGTGATGAGCATCGTTTACTGGTAGTCGGCAACAAAGTAGTTGCCGCGGCTAAAGGTGAAACTGTTTGGGTGACTGGTGATGACAAACATACTGTTCATGAACTCATTCAGATACAAATTAATTCTGATCCCCGTCGCGGTACTGCAGAAGAATGCCCACTGAATCCAGTGCGTATTGACTCGGCTGTTGAATTAGAGCTCGCACGTCAAAAACTGACTGGCGCTAGCATTCCTACAGTAGATCAAAAAGTGCTGATTCAGAGCAATGGCAACGTTGCTTTTGATGTCACTGACTTGGTTCATCCAGACGTTGCACACCAGGTGGCATTAGCAGCGCGCGTGGTTGGGCTTGAAATTGCTGGCGTTGACTTGGTTGCTCAAGATATCAGTCGCCCAATGGCAGAACAAAATGCTGCCATAGTGGAAGTCAATGCTGGCCCAGGTCTTTTAATGCATTTAAAGCCAGCGAGTGGCAAACCACAACCCGTCGGCAAAGAGATTGCTAACTACCTCTTCCCTCCGGAAACAGATTTCCGTATTCCGGTTGTAGGTATTTGCGGTGAAAATGGCAAAACTCCTGTTGCAGAAATGATTGCGCACTTCTTGCGCCTGACAAACGCCTATGTTGGCCTCTCATGTAGCAAGGGTCTGTTCTTTGGTAATCGCGCTATCCCACATACCAAGTCATCTAATTGGGAAAATGCACGACGCACTTTATTAAACCGCGCAGTAGAAGCAGTCGTAATTGAAAACAATCACCTCTCTATGCTGATTGAAGGCTTGGCTTACGATCGCTGCCAAGTTGGCGTCGTTCTCAATGTAGACCCCAAGGCGAACTTTCCTGAATATGCAATCTACGATGAAGAGCAAGTCTTTAGCGTTATCCGCACCCAGATCGACGTTGTACTCCCAAGTGGGGTTGGTGTTCTCAATGCTGATGATCCCTTGTGTGTTCAGATGGCAGAGCTCTGCGATGGTCAAGTCATTTTCTTTAGTGAAGATCCAAATTCTGAAGTCGTCAAAACCCATCTACAAAATGGTGGCCGGGTAGTGCTAGTAGGTAAACAACAAATTACCCTTAAGTCTGGCAAGTTGGATCAAAAATCGATTCCTGTGCCACGTCACTCTGAATCAGACTCTGCTGCCCCATGGAGGGGAATGAACCTCGGTGCAGCGATTGCTGCAGCTTGGGCTTTAGATATTCCGTTTAATGTTATTGAGGCTGGTGCAGAAACATTTGTATCAGACCTTACCGTTGTAACAGGAGCTTAATTGGAAATCACCCGTGTTCGTATGTTGCGTGGCCCTAATTTATGGAGCCGCCATACTGCTTTAGAAGCAATCGTTGCTTGCGAAGAAGCGGAACGCTCAATTGATTCTATCCCCCAATTTGAAACCAAGATTCGTGAACGCTTTCCGCAACTAGGAAGCATGCGTCGAGGCAGTCAAAATGAAGTGCTTTCCTTGGCCCATGCCCTAGAGCATGCCGCTCTAGGTTTACAAGCACAAGCGGGCTGCCCTGTAACTTTTAGCCGAACTGTTCAAACAATTGATATTGGTGTCTACCAAGTTGTTGTGGAATACACCGAAGAAGTTGTAGGTCGTATGGCCTTTGACTTTGCCTTTGCCCTCATTCAGGCCACCTTAAATGACGCCCCTTTTGATCTGGCTGCTGCTCTCTCTGAGTTAGAGGCCCTATATGAGGATGTGCGCCTGGGTCCTAGTACTGGCTCTATTGTGGATGCAGCGGTCCAACGCAATGTCCCTTACCGTCGCATGACCGAAGGTAGCATGGTGCAGTTTGGCTGGGGCAGTAAACAAAAGCGTATTCAGGCGGCTGAAACTAGCGACACAAGCGCAATTGCTGAAGCAATTGCCCAAGATAAAGCATTAACTAAGAACTTACTTGCAGCTGCAGGTGTATCAGTTCCTACTGGTGAGGTGGTAACTACTGCAGATGAGGCTTGGCGTGCTGCACAGAAAATTGGTGGCCCAATTGTTGTCAAACCAAAAGATGGCAATCAAGGTAAAGGTGTTGTTGCCAATATTCAAACTGAAGAAGATATCAGGGCTGGCTTTGAAGTAACTCAAGGCTTTGGTAGTGAAACTATTGTTGAGCGCTTTCTTCCTGGCGCTGACTATCGCTTACTGGTAGTTGGCAATCGTCTCTCTGCTGCAGCCCGTCGTGAACCTGCCCAAGTGGTTGGTGATGGTACCCATACCGTAGCAGAACTGGTTGAAATAGAAAACCAAAATCCCTTGCGTGGCGATGGACATGCGACAGCGCTCACTAAAATTCGCTTTGATGACATTGCTCTTGCCCACTTGACAAGCAATGGGCTCAGTCCTCAGTACGCACCTAAGATCGGTGAACGCGTATTACTTCGCAACAATGCGAACTTAAGTACTGGTGGAACGGCCACGGATGTTACTGATGATGTCCATCCCGATGTGGCTGCCAGTGCAGTAGCTGCTGCACAGATGATTGGCTTAGATATTGCTGGCGTAGATATCTTGTGTGAAGCCATCTATAAACCCTTGGAGCAGCAAGGCGGCGGTATTGTGGAAGTGAACGCTGCTCCCGGCTTACGCATGCACCTTAAGCCCTCTTATGGCAAGAGTCGTCCAGTGGGCGAAGACATTATTAATACCTTATTTCCTGCTGGCGAAGATGGCCGCATTCCGGTGGTTGCAGTTACTGGTACCAATGGCAAAACAACTACTGTCCGTTTAATCGCTCATCTATTAAATGAGACTGGACTTCGTGTTGGCATGACTACAACTGATGGTGTTTACGTCAATCATCGCTTAATTGACTCTGGCGATTGCAGTGGGCCCAAGAGTGCGCGCAATGTATTAATGCATCCAGATGTCGATGCTGCCGTTTTAGAAACTGCCCGTGGCGGTATGTTGCGTGAAGGTCTTGGTTTTGACCGTTGTGAAGTAGCCGTAGTTACCAATATTGGTGAAGGCGACCACCTCGGACTAAATTACATTACGAGTGTTGAAGATTTAGCCATTCTGAAACGGGTCGTTGTGCAAAACGTTGCGCCAACTGGCGCTGCTGTCCTGAACGCCGCCGACCCAATGGTCGCTAAGATGGGTGACAAGTGTGCTGGTCGGGTAATTTTCTTTGCCCAGAATCAACACCATCCAGTGATTGCTGCACATCGTGCCAAAAATAAGAAAGTGATCTATTTTGATGGCACCTATATTGTTGCTTCAAAAGGTTCGCGTGTTATGTACCGCTTCCCCGTGAGTGAAATTCCACTGACTAAAAATGGGGTACTGGGCTTCCAAGTAGAAAATGCTATGGCCGCAATTGGTGCGGCTTGGGCACTCGGATTAGATGCTGAAAAGATTGCACGTGGCCTACATAGCTTTGAGAGTGACGCTAACTCCGTACCAGGTCGGTTTAATCAGTTCCAGCACAAAGGTGCAACCGTGATTGCTGATTATGGCCACAATCCAGATGCAATGCGCGCCCTAGCAAGTGCTATTCAGGCTATGAAACCCACGAAGAGTCATGTTGTGATTAGCGGTGCTGGGGATCGGCGTGATGAGGATATTCGTGATCTCACCCGGATTCTTGGCAACTCGTTTGACAATGTCATCTTGTATCAAGATGCCTGCCAACGTGGTCGTGAAGATGGTGAAGTACTTAAGCTATTACAAGAAGGGTTAGTAGGCGCCACCAAAGCCAAGCAAGTCAAAGAAATTCATGGAGAGTTCAAGGCGATAGATACTGCCCTCAACGATATCTCTGCTGGAGATATCTGCCTTATTCTGATTGACCAAGTAGAAGAGTCGCTTGCCTACCTTAAAGAAAAAGTGAAGCCTTAAGAGTGGTATTGCTTTAAGCGGTCAATTTCTTCTTTAGATCCCAGCATTACTGAGACACGCTCATGTAGGCTTGTTGGCTGGAGATCCAAAATGGTTTGAGTACCATTAATCGAAGCGCCACCAGCTTGCTCTACTAAGAAGCTCATGGGATTTGCTTCATACATCAAGCGTAGCTTGCCAGCTTTATTGGGATAGCGCTGGTCCCAAGGATACATAAATACCCCACCACGACATAAAACCCTATGAACGTCAGCTACCATTGATGCAATCCAGCGCATATTGAAGTCTTTATCACGCACGCCAGTAGTGCCCGCTAAGCATTCTTCAACATAACGGCGGACTGGTTCAGCCCAGTGGCGCATATTGGACATATTGATCGCAAACTCTTTAGTAGCTGGTGAAATAGTCACAGCATCTTTAATTAACAAGAACTCACCAGTATCTTTATTTAAGGTGAACATGACTACGCTATCACCTAAGGTCAGCGCCATCGTAGTCTGGGGGCCATAGACTACGTAACCAGCAGCCACCTGGTGACGTCCTGATAATAAGAAATCAGAGGTGTGTAGTGGCGCATTAGGCTCCTGCTTCTTCAATATTGAAAAAATGGTGCCAATAGATACATTGACATCGATATTAGAGGAGCCATCGAGTGGATCAAACAAGAGTAGGTAGTCACCAGTGTCTTGCACAGCTAACGGTAATTCCATTTCTTCTGAAGCAAGGCCTGCAAGTGATTACATCCTTTAACGCCATCGATTAATTGATCGTTCGCGATGATATCGAGCTTTTGTTGTATTTCACCCTGTACATTACCGCTACCCGCAGAACCCAATAAACCAATCAAAGCGCCCTGAGCTACTTCATGACTTAAGGTGGAGCAAGTATTAACTACTGCGAGCAATAAATCGTGCAGGCCCACAGGTATCGCAGCACCCTTCGGTTTACCGCTAACCAAATACTGCTTGAAATTAGTATTAATGCTTGATGACAAAGATGTTTCTCCGGTTATGGCCAATGTAGTTCTTTGAGACTCTATTTTGCCCTGTTCTCAGTGAAAGCCTTAAAAAGAGGAATTAAATGCCCTGCCTTCATAAAATTGGACTTTTTGATGTTTTTTTTGATGCTATAATGCATCATTATTGATGAGGATAAATATGCGAACAACCGTGACAATTGAAGATGATCTGTACCAGAGAGGGTTAGATCTTGCTGATCCAGCGATGGATAAGGCTGATCTTTTTCGAGAGGCTATTAATGTTTTTATACGAGTTCAGGTAGCTAAAAGACTGGCTTCTTTGGGTGGCAAATCACCCCAAATGAAGAGCATCCCCCGTCGCAG
>Ga0136641_1001407_pt1 | contig 10132 bp, 10 predicted proteins | sample EliLak1302023Y_FD_115312 | JGI IMG/M metagenome (GOLD analysis project Ga0136641, IMG submission 115312) | Freshwater microbial communities from Elizabeth Lake, Yosemite National Park, California, USA - 13020-23Y | ecosystem: Environmental > Aquatic > Freshwater > Lake ... | reverse complement strand
ATCACCGTTGATTCACCGGTATCTGATGCAGTTCTTGCCAAGATCACTAAAGAAGTTGGCGCAACGTCAGCTCACTCTGTGTCGTTAGTGAACTAGCCATGGCGAAGAATTTCAACTTGGCAGTCATCGGTGGCGATGGCATTGGACCAGAAGTGGTTGCAGAGGGACTCAAAGTTCTCGATGCAGTGAGCGCCAAACATGGCGTGACATTTACCAAGAATAATTTCGAACTTGGCGCGGCCTATTGGCATAAGAGTGGCGAAGTTCTGCCTGACTCTGTCATGGCTGAAATTGCTAAGTCTGATGTTATTTTATTAGGAGCCATTGGTGATCCATCAGTTCCAAGTGGAATTCTCGAACGTGGTCTCTTGTTGAAACTTCGTTTTGCATTTGATCACTACGTCAATCTTCGACCAGCGCGCCTTTATCCTGGTGTTACATCACCACTTGCTGGTGTGAGTGAGATCGACTTCGTTGTAGTTCGCGAAGGCACTGAAGGTCCTTATGTTGGCGCCGGTGGCGTTCTTGCACTTGGCACCGATGCTGAAATTGCAACAGAGGAGAGTCTCAATACTCGCCGCGGTGCAGAGCGCGTCATTCGTGATGCATTTGCCCGTGCGAGCATGCGACCACGCAAGAAGCTCACATTGGTACATAAAAATAATGTGCTCACTCGCGCTGGCAGTTTATGGACTCGTACCTTTAATGAAGTTGCCAAGGAGTTCCCAGAGATCAAGACTGATTACATCCACGTCGATGCCGCATCCATGTTCTTTGTTACCGATCCAGGGCGCTTCGATGTAGTTGTTACAGATAATCTCTTCGGCGATATTCTTACTGACATTGCAGCTGCAATCTGTGGTGGAATTGGTCGCGCTGCATCTGGCAACATCAATCCTACTGGCGCATTTCCTTCAATGTTTGAACCGGTACATGGCAGCGCACCTGACATTGCCGGCAAGGGCATAGCCGATCCAACTGCAACAATCATGAGTATCTCAATGATGCTCGAGCACTTAGGTCTATCCACTGCGGCCTCAGAAGTAGAGCGCGCAGTTGCGGCAGATTTATTAGCCAATGGCGCTAGTAAACGGAGCACCACTCAAATCGGCGATGCAATTGCTGCTGCGGTAAAGGGATAACAATGGCAATCACGATCAATCGTTCAACTCACTTAGTCAGCGATGCAGATCGTGCTGCGAAATTAGAGGCACCCGGATTCGGTAAGTACTACACCGATCACATGATCGTTGCCGAGTGGAGTCAAGACAGTGGTTGGTCAACACCAGAGTTAAAGCCTTATGGACCAATCTCGCTAGATCCAGCCGCGGCAGTTTTTCACTACGGCCAAGAAATCTTTGAAGGTCTCAAGGCTTATCGCCAACCAGATGGCAGCATCTCGCTCTTTCGTCCTGAAGCAAATGCAGCACGCTTTCAACGTAGCGCAGCTCGCTTAGCACTTCCGGAACTTCCAATCGAAACTTTTGTAGAGAGCGTTGAAACACTGGTACGTGAAGATGCAGGTTGGGTTCCGAGCAAAGTAGGAGAGTCGCTCTACCTGCGCCCCTTTATGTTTGCGAGCGAAGTTGGACTCGGCGTTCGTCCATCAAATCGCGCGACATACATGTTGATCGCAACACCAGCTGCTGCTTACTTCAATCCAGAGAAAGCGGTATCGGTCTGGATCTCCAAGGAATATGTTCGCGCAGTACAAGGTGGCACCGGCGAAGCAAAGTGTGGGGGAAATTATGCGGCTTCCCTTATCGCACAACGTGAAGCTGCCAAAGAGGGTTGCGATCAAGTGGTCTGGCTCGATGCAAAAGATCGTTATTGGGTGGAAGAGATGGGTGGCATGAATCTCTACTTTGTTAAAGGCAAAGGAAAAGGCGCCACAGTAATGACACCAAAATTAACTGGGACCTTATTGCCAGGAATTACCCGCGATTCAATCTTGAGTGTTGCGGCAGATCTTGGTTACAAAGTAGAAGAGACCATGATCAACATCGATGATTGGCGCGATGGAGTGGCCAGCGGTGAGATCAGCGAAATCTTTGCCTGCGGAACAGCTGCAGTAGTTTCGCCAGTGGGACAAGCCAAGAGCGCACTTGGCACTTGGGTGACTGGAGATGGCAATCCTGGTGCAATCACGATGCAAATTCGCCAGACTCTTTTAGGAATTCAACATGGTGAAGTTGCAGATACTCATAAGTGGTTACATCAGGTTAAGTAATGCCGCTTTCCGATAACTTTCATATCTACGACACCACTCTGCGCGATGGCGCTCAGCAGGAGGGTCTTAACCTCTCGGTTCACGACAAGATGGTTATTGCTCGCCACTTAGATGATCTCGGCGTTGGCTTTATCGAAGGTGGTTGGCCCGGTGCTAACCCAAAAGATACTGAGTTCTTTGCTTTAGCTAAAAAAGAATTGAAGCTAAAGAATGCGCAATTTGTAGCATTTGGGGCAACTCGTCGACCAAATGTGAAAGCAGCAGATGATGTGCTGCTTGGCGCACTTCGCGATAGTGGTGCACCTGTTGTTACTTTGGTTGCGAAATCCCACGATCGCCATGTGGATCTTGCCCTCAAAACTACGCTCGATGAGAACTTAGCGATGATCAAGGATTCGATTACACACTTGCGCAGCGAAAGTCAGCGAGTCTTTCTCGATGCCGAACACTTCTTCGATGGTTATCGCTCTAACCGTGCCTATGCATTGGAAGTAGTTCGAGTTGCAGCTGAAGCTGGCGCCGATGTCATTGCACTCTGTGACACCAACGGCGGCATGTTGCCAGATGAGCTCACTCAAGTTGTTAATGACATTCTGCAGGCAAGTTCGGCGCGACTAGGAATTCATTGCCACAATGACACTGGCTGCGCAGTTGCCAATTCACTTGCTGCAGTTGCGGCCGGTGTCACTCACGTCCAAGGTACCCTCAATGGTTATGGCGAACGCACAGGTAATGCCGATTTAGTTACCATCATTGCCAATCTTGAATTGAAGAAATCCCAACCCGTCTTGCCAGTGAATGCGTTACGTGAGGCATTTAGAATTTCACATGCCATCGCTGAAGTAACCAATGTGAACTCCAGTCCACGTCAGCCTTACACCGGCATCTCAGCATTTGCACATAAGGCAGGACTTCATGCCAGTGCGATCAAAGTAGATCCCGCCCTTTATCAACATGAAGATCCAGCATCAGTTGGCAATGACATGCGCATGCTGGTTTCTGAGATGGCAGGGCGTGCATCAATTGAATTAAAGTCACAAGAACTCGGTCTTGACCTTGGTGGGGACCGCGAACTTATTACTCGCGTTGTAGATCGGGTAAAGAAATTAGAGTCACAGGGCTTTACCTTTGAAGCAGCCGATGCATCATTTGAACTCTTACTTCGGGAAGAGATGGCAGGAAAGCGCCAATCATTCTTCGCCATCAAGAATTGGACCACCACTGTGGTGCGCGATAGTTCTGGCGCAATTCAAACTAAGGCTGAGATTTCATTTACCGCGCAGGGCAACGAACTCACATGTAACGGTATGGGAAATGGACCAGTGAACGCATTTGATAATGCACTTCGCTCAGGTCTAGTGAAGTACTACCCAGAATTAGCAGAGCTCGAACTCACCGATTACAAGGTACGTATCTTGGAAGGTCGCCTTGGCACTGGGGCTATCACTCGCGTTCTCGTGGAAACTTCTGACCATAAAGGAACATGGAGCACGATCGGTGTACATGAAAACGTTATCGCCGCATCGGCAATGGCGCTGGAGGATTCACTCAACTTTGGCTTACTCAGGCAAGGGCGCACCCCAGAGTAGACTTTGCTTATGGGTGCACTTGAAATAATTGATGATTTTGTTGAATTGCACTCGCGATTTGGCAAACATCTAGAAACCCAACGCTCGCTCTCCAAACACAGCATTCGTGCTTACCTCGGCGATCTTGAGAGTTTGTTGCAGCATCTGCAGACTTTAGGAATTACCGACATTTCACAATTGAAAGTAGCCGACATTCGCTCCTGGCTAGCAAATCTTCAAGTCAAAGGGGGAGCACGCACCTCAATTGCACGTCGCGCCGTCTCGATCCGACTCTTCACCAAGTGGGCGGCGAAAGAGGGAATTACCACAAGCGATGTCGGCGCAAACATTGCAACGCCAAAATCTCATCGCACGCTTCCTGAATTTATCGACGCACCTAGTGCCACAGTTGCAATGGATGCACTTGCAACTCGAGTAACCGAAGAAGGATCACCACAATCGCTGCGCGATTGCGCAATGGTGGAAGTGCTTTATGCCAGCGGTGCACGAGTTGGCGAACTCTGCGGACTGGATCTCCACGACATTGATTACGAACGCTCCACCATTCGAGTATTTGGTAAGGGGAGCAAAGAGCGCACTATTCCAATCGGTGCACCAGCAATGGCTGCCCTCAAAGCATGGATTACAACTGGTCGACCAGAACTTTTAGCAAAAGATTCAGGGGTAGCCCTCTTCTTAGGTGCACGTGGCAAACGAATTGATCAACGTGCAGTTCGCACCGTGGTTTATGAAGCACTCTCCGCCCTTGAAGGAGCAGAACGCATGGGACCACATGCGCTGCGCCACTCTGCAGCAACTCATCTGCTCGAAGGTGGCGCAGATCTTCGCACCGTTCAAGAAATTCTGGGACATGCATCCCTTGCGACTACCCAGATTTATACCCACGTTTCGATGCAGCGATTGCAAAGCGCCTTCAAGCAAGCCCATCCGCGCGCGTAATTTCCAGCGCCTCGGCGGTTTTTGACTCAGAAAAGCTCAGGTAGGATTTGGCCTGCACAGATTGCAAAATCTGTGACATCTCAACACCTCTCAACACTTGTCAGTAATTTCAGGTGAGAACCATTTCGGTCCGAAGTAATTCGGTCGGTAATAGAGGTGCGACGGGTCAGGCCAAATTGGCAGACCATTAACCGATTGAACTCTGTAGTTATTACTAAAGAGTTCTGAAATAGGAGCGTGCCGCCATGGCGGTTGTAACAATGCGAGAACTTCTCGATAGTGGAGTTCACTTCGGACATCAAACACGTCGCTGGAATCCCAAGATGAAGCGCTTTATTTTTACTGAGCGCAATGGCATCTACATCATCGACATTCAACAATCACTCACACTGATCGATTCAGCTTATGAATTCGTCAAGGACATTGTTTCTAAGGGTGGCCACATTCTTTACGTTGGCACCAAGAAGCAAGCACAAGAGCCGATCTTGCAACAAGCAGCTCGCGTTGCAATGCCATCAGTGACCGAGCGTTGGCTTGGTGGAATGCTCACCAACTTCCCAACCGTTTACAAGCGCATTCAGCGCCTCAAAGAATTAGAAGCACTCGAGACTGCAAATGATCAATTACTTACCAAGAAGGAACTCCTCGTACTCCGTCGTGAGCGCGAGAAGCTTCACAAGAACCTCGATGGCATTCGTAACATGACTAAGTTGCCATCGGCAATTTGGGTTGTAGATACCAAGAAAGAGCATTTAGCAGTTGCTGAAGCTAAAAAGCTTGGTATTCCAGTTATTGCAATTCTCGATACCAATTGCGATCCAGATGAAGTTGATTACAAGATTCCAGGCAATGACGATGCAATCCGTTCTATCGGTCTGCTCACACGCGTCATCACCGATGCAGTTATCGCCGGACTTCAAGCACGTTCGGCCGCTGTAAAGGAAGAGACCAAGCCAGTTGTGGCAGAAGGTGAACTTCCAGCAGCAGTTAGCGCCGCAGTTGAAGCAGAGATTCTTAATTCAGCAACACCGACCCCAGGAGCATAAGTGGCATACACAGCAGCAGATGTAAAGAAACTTCGCGAAGCAACTGCAGCGGGCATGCTCGACTGCAAAAAGGCGCTCGATGAAGCAGAAGGTGATTTCCAGAAGGCGGTAGAAATTATCCGCGTAAGGGGACTCAAAGGCGTTACCAAGCGCGAAGGTCGCACCACTTCTAATGGTCTCGTTATTGCAAAGGTCGAAGGTGACTTAGGTGTCATGCTCGAACTCAATTGCGAAACAGACTTCGTAGCTAAGGGTGATCGCTTCCAAGTAGTAGGTAATGAACTCTTGGCACACCTTCTGAAGTCAAAGATTTCAGATGTAGATGCCTTTCTTGCATCAGAAATTACTGCTGGTCGCACAGTGCAGGCACTCGTTGATGAAGCAAATGCGACATTGGGCGAGAAGATTGAAGTACGCCGTATTAGCGTGCTCGATGGTGCACCAGTGGGAATTTATCTCCACCGCACCAGCCCTGACTTGCCACCACAAGTAGGCGTACTCGTTCAATTGACCAAGGCAGTGGCCGAGGTTGGCAAAGACATTGCTCAGCACATCGCTGCCTTTGAACCTAAGTACCTCAACCGTGAGCAAGTTCCGGCCGATGTGATTGAGAATGAGCGTCGCCTTGCTGAGGAGACTGCCCGCGAAGAGGGCAAGCCTCAGGCTGCGATGTCGAAGATCATTGAAGGTCGCGTTGCTGGTTTCGTGAAAGATGTCAGCTTGATCGAACAATCTTTCGCAAAGGATGCGAAGAAGACGGTTAAGCAGATTCTCGATGAAGCGGGTACTGCAGTAACCGCATTCCAGCGCTTCCGCGTCGGTCAGTAACCGATCGGAAGGGCTCGCCTAGAATGCGAGTCAGGTAAGTTGATCGTTATTAGTAAGAGTTAAGGAGCGCTCGCATGCCAGGTACCAGAGGTACTTACAAGCGAGTGCTCCTTAAACTTTCTGGCGAAGTTTTCGGCGGCGAAAAGGGAATTGGCGTAGATCCACTCGTTCTCCAAGATGTTGCCCGCCAAATCGGTGATGTAGTAAAAACTGGCGTACAAGTTGCCATTGTTGTTGGCGGTGGAAATTACTTCCGCGGCGCAGAACTCCAAGAGCTAGGCATGGATCGCGCTCGCGCCGACTACATGGGCATGCTCGGCACAGTAATGAATTGCCTGGCGCTCCAAGATTTCCTTGAGAAAATTAATGTTGATACTCGAGTACAGACTGCGATCACTATGGGTCAAGTCGCTGAGCCTTATGTGCCACGTCGTGCAATGCGCCACTTAGAAAAGGGTCGCGTTGTTATTTTCGGCGCAGGTGCAGGAATGCCATTCTTCACAACCGATACCGTCGCTGCGCAGCGCGCACTTGAAATTGGTGCCGAAGCGCTCCTTCTGGCAAAGAGCGGCGTCGATGGTGTTTATAGCGCCGATCCTAAGAAGGATCCCAAAGCAACTCGTTACGACAAGATCTCCTACGACGAAGTTATCTCTCGCTCACTTGCAGTTGCAGATGCCGCAGCCTTTAGCCTCTGCCGCGAAAATAAACTTCCGATCGTTGTCTTTGATCTCTTACAGAATGGAAATATTGCGCGAGCCGTTCGCGGAGAAGCGATTGGAACGTTGGTTGCGTAAGCAGCCAACACATTGGGGGAAACCATGATTGATGTAGCAAGCACACTCAAAGATGCCGATGGCAAGATGAATAAGGCCATCGATGTAGCCAAGGAAGATTTCGGCGCTATCCGCACCGGTCGCGCTAATCCCATGCTCTTCAACAAGATCATGGTTGATTACTACGGAACTTTTACCCCGCTCTCGCAATTGGCATCGATCCAGGTACCAGAGGCTCGCATGGCAATCATCTCTCCCTTTGATAAAGGAGCGATGGCCAGCATTGAGAAGGCGATCCGCGAATCTGATTTAGGTGTGAATCCAGGAAATGATGGCGTAGTAATTCGCGTCGCCTTCCCTCAGCTCACCGAAGAGCGTCGTAAAGAATTTATCAAGATGGCGAAAACTAAGGGGGAAGATTCAAAAATCTCTATCCGCAACATTCGTCGCGCGGCAAAAGAGAGCATGGAAAAGTTAGAGAAGGATGGCAAGATCGGTAAAGATGATCTCACCCGCGGCGAGAAAGATTTAGAGAAGCTCACTGGCGACCACGTCACCAAGATCGATGATCTGCTCAAGCATAAGGAGAGCGAACTTCTCGAAATCTGAGAGTTCCAGCCTCCAGTGTCCGATCTTCACTCAATCAATGAAGCTATTAATCGTCGCGCCGGAAGAAAGTTACTACCGTCAATTGCAGTAAGTCTCTCGCTCGTCGTTTTAGTGTGGGCCACACTCGCTTTTGAACGCGGTATTTTCGCAGTACTTCTCTACATCGCAATGGGTCTTGGGCTTCGCGAAATGGTGCGGGCATTTAGTCAGAAGGATTCGCAGCTATCTCGAATTGATTTCCTAGTAGCTGGTGCAGCAATCTTTATTAGTACCTGGTTTGGTGGAGTCGAAGGCTTGGCACTATCAACTGCAATCTCGATCCCACTGCTTCTTACTCATCTCTTAATGCGTGGGCCAGATGGTTTTGTTCACTCTGCGACATCGACGGTCTGGATTTTGATTTATCTGCCATTTCTCTCTGGCTTCTTAATTCTTCTGGCAAAGCCAGAGAATGGTCTGTACCAAGTAATGACATTTGTCATTCTGGTTGGCTGCAATGACACCTTTGGTTATTTGGTGGGAGTTCTCATGGGTAAACATCCTTTAGCACCAAAAATTAGTCCGAAGAAATCAATCGAAGGATTTGTCGGTTCGGTAATTTTCACGATGATCGGCGGCGCACTCACCTTCCATTATTGGTTGCACTTAGATTGGTGGATCGGAGTTCTCGTCGGACTATTCATCGTCTTCACCGCAACAAGTGGTGACTTATTCGAGAGTGCCATGAAGCGCGATCTCTCTCTCAAAGACATGGGAACCCTTTTGCCTGGGCATGGCGGCGCACTCGATCGCCTTGACTCAGTTCTCTTCTCCGCACCTGCCCTCTGGTTAGCCCTCGAACTCGTTCGTAACTTTCTCTAGTAGGTGAAGCTATGAGTGAAGAGATCACATTAGTTTTTGATGAGCCACCACAGCGTAAAAAGGCACCACAACACATCGCTGACCTCGACTCTGAAGCGCGCAAAGAGTGGGCGAAGGCCGCTGGTTATCAAGGCTTTCGTGCCAGTCAGATTGCCAATCATTACTTCTCACATGTTGGCGCACCAGCAGGAGAGTGGAGTGATATTCCCGCCGACCAACGCGAGGAATTAAGCGCACTCTTTACCCCTAAATTAATTGAATTAGTGCGCAGCATCTCTTGCGACAATGGAATGACTCGTAAAGATCTTTGGCGCTTGCATGATGGTGTACTCGTAGAGAGCGTCCTGATGCGCTACACCGATCGCACTACGGTCTGCATCTCTTCCCAAGCTGGTTGTGGAATGAATTGCCCCTTCTGTGCAACTGGACAGGCAGGTCTTACTCGTAATCTCACCGCCGGTGAAATTACTGAGCAGATTGTTGCTGCAGCTCGCAGTTGTGAATTAGGAGAAATGACTGGTGGACCAACTCGCCTGTCCAACATTGTCTTTATGGGAATGGGGGAGCCACTCGCCAATTACAACGCAGTGCTGCAGACCCTGCGCAATGTCACTGCACCAAATCCTGATGGCCTCGGCATTAGTGCGCGCTCAGTCACGGTCTCCACAGTTGGATTGGTTAATGGCATTGAGAAACTCACAGCCGAAGATATTCCGGTAACCCTCGCCGTCTCACTCCACACGCCAGATGATGAACTTCGCAATACCTTGGTGCCGATCAACTCGCGTTGGAAGGTCAAAGAGGTGCTCGCAGCTGCCGATGCTTACGAGCGCAAGACTGGGCGGCGCTACTCGATCGAGTATGCCTTGATTCGCGACATCAACGACCAAGCCTGGCGCGCAGATCTGCTCGGACGCTTGCTGAAGAATCGCAACTCACATGTCAATCTCATCCCACTCAACCCAACACCGGGCTCAAAGTGGACCGCCTCTCGCCGCGAAGATGAAGCTGAGTTCGTTCGCGTACTGGAGAGTTACGGAGTGCCAGTGACGGTGCGTGACACTCGTGGGCGAGAGATCGACGGCGCCTGTGGCCAGTTGGCTGCCGCCGAAATTGCCCAGCAGTAAATTTGCCAGAAATTAATTTCCCAGAATGGCCAAAATTGGTCGCCGTCGCGGTAGATCTGCCATAAACTTTTGCTGGAAATTGAGCGCCACTCGGCACCCAACCACACAACGAAGAAGGCTGATAACT
>Ga0136641_1001406_pt1 | contig 10139 bp, 10 predicted proteins | sample EliLak1302023Y_FD_115312 | JGI IMG/M metagenome (GOLD analysis project Ga0136641, IMG submission 115312) | Freshwater microbial communities from Elizabeth Lake, Yosemite National Park, California, USA - 13020-23Y | ecosystem: Environmental > Aquatic > Freshwater > Lake ... | reverse complement strand
TTCTTTTCCATCTCGAAGGGATTGCCGGCGGGTGTAGCAGCGGTTGTTACAAGCGTGCAGCCAGTTTTGGTCTCTTTATTGGCGGTAAAAGTCTTGGGCGAAAAACTGCGAGTTCGCCAGGTAGTCGGATTAATTCTTGGCCTAATTGGAGTCGTCCTAGTTTTAGGACCGTCACTTGATCAATCGATTTCTCTTAGCGCAGTCATAGCAATCTTCGTAGCGTTGATTGGCAGCACCACAGCAACACTTTTACAAAAGAAGATTGGTGCAGGGGTGCCGCTTATCGCTGGAACCGCATACCAATATCTAGCTAGCGGATTGGTTTTAGCAATTGCGGCGTTCGTAACTGGCGGAACTAATATTCAATGGAGTGGAAAGTTTGTCGCGTCATTCATTTGGGCGATCGCAGTTCTATCAGTTGGTGCAATTTTGCTCTTATTGTGGCTACTTAATCAGGGGAGTGCAGCTTCAGTTTCTTCTTTGTTGTATGTAGTGCCACCGGCGACAGCCCTAGAAGCCTTCTTTCTTTTCGGGGAAAAAGTGAACACTCAAGGCTTCCTAGGAATAGGAATTACCGCCTTGGGTGTTTGGCTAGTGATAGCTAATTAGTACCACTTAACTTTTAGTGGTGTTCAATCTCTTTCAATTCAGTAGCCGAGACTTTTGGAATCGCTTCTGCGTTAGCAACACTCATTCGGGAACGAAGCTTGTTTCTTAACGCGCCTGCGCGCTTTACTCCATGACCATCAACTGCTGGTAATTCGAGTGCTGGTGCTTGCTCATGAGCTGTAAGAAGGTACGCCTTCTCTGGCGAAATTGGCTCATGAACTTCTACAAACTCACCATGAGGTAGACGCAGAAGCCTTCCTGTTTCACGTCCGTGCAGAACTAGATCACGGTCGGCGCGTTGCAAGGACAAGCACAGACGCTTTGTTACTACGAATGCAATCGGAGGAAGAATTAAGACACCAAAGCGCGTAAACCACATAATCTGATTAATCGAAAGGCTAAAGTGCGTTGCGATAATGTCATTACCGCCGTTAATGAGAGCAACTAACATAAATGTTAATGACATCGCACCTAACGCTGTGCGGTTTGGTGCATTTCGTGGGCGATCAAGTAAATGGTGCTCGCGCTTATCGCCAGTGATCCAACTTTCAATGAATGGATACAAAGCCATTCCGGTGAATAGAATTCCAGGAATAATTAGGCCCGGAATCAAAATATTCCAGGAAATTGTGTGACCTAGAGCGTGTGTCTCTAGCGGAGGAGCCATACGCACTAACCCATCGAGCCAGCCCATGTACCAGTCGGGTTGGGAGCCGGCAGAAATCTGCCCCGGCGTGTACGGACCATATAACCAAATTGGATTGATTGATGCGACCGCAGATAAGAATGCAATGACACCAAAAACGATGAAAAAGAATCCTCCCGCCTTTGCCATGTACGTTGGCATCAATGGGTATCCAACAACATTTTTTTCTGTGCGTCCTGGACCTGGGTACTGTGTGTGCTTCTGGTACCAGACCAACATTAAGTGCACGGTGATTAAAGCCAAGAAAGCTCCTGGCAATAGCAAAACGTGCACCGTGTAAATACGGGGAATAAAGGATTCACCAGGGAAGGCTCCGCCAAAGGCAAAGTATGAAAGGTATGACCCAACGACCGGAAGTGCTTGAATAATTGCTTCTGCAATTCGAATTCCAGTACCAGACAAAAGATCATCAGGAAGTGAGTAGCCAAGGAATCCTTCAACAATTCCAAGAGTCAAAAGCCCAACACCGATTATCCAGTTACCCTCACGAGGCTTACGGAAAGCTCCGGTGAAGAAAACGCGCAATAAGTGGGCAACTATTGCAGACATAAAAATTAGCGCAGCCCAGTGGTGAACTTGGCGCATCAATAGACCACCACGAACTTCAAAGGAAATATGCAAAGTCGATGCGTACGCGGCAGACATTTTTAACCCAGACAGCGGTGCATATCCACCATCGTAAATAACTTCACGCTGTGAAGGATCAAACCAAAAGGTGAGAAATGTTCCAGATAGCAACAAAATTACAAATGAGTACAGAGCAACCTCGCCCAGTAAGAAGGACCAGTGATCAGGGAAGACCTTCTGTAGGTTTTTCTTCATCCATGCAGCAGCGCCAGTGCGCTCATCTACATAATTAGCAACTGTTCCTAAACCCGATTCAATTGTCATTGTGAGTTACGCTCCCAGAAACTAGGTCCGACCGGTTCGGAGAATGGTTCGCGTGCGACTAGGTAACCCTCGCCGTCCACTGAGATATTTAACTGCGGAAGTGGTCTTGCCGCAGGTCCAAAAATGACCTTTGCCCCGCGAGTCACATCAAATGTTGATTGATGACACGGGCACAAAAGGTGCTTTGTCTGCTGCTCGTACAAGGCGACTGCGCAACCCATATGCGAACAAATCTTCGAAAAGGCAATAATGCCATCGTGCGTCATTGCCATCTTGGTGGGGGTGAGGTTGAACTCCTGGGGGCGAAGACGAATAAGTAAAACCGCATCTTTGCCTATGTCACTTAACTTGCGATGTTCTGGATCGGCAATCTCTGGCAGAACCTGAGCAACCGCTCCGACTTCAAGATCAGCAGCCTTGATTCGACGGTTACCAGGATCTGTCACTAAGTATGTTCCAGATTTCCAGGATGTCTTCTGGAAATCCTGCTTAGGTGAAGGGCCTAAATCCCGAAGAAGGAGAAGCGGGGAGAGTGCTGATAAGCCGAGGGCTGCACCCAATGATTTTTTAATAAGCGAGCGACGACCCAAGCCCGAAGCAGTTGCGCCACTTTTTACGGCATCAACAAACTCTTTGCGATCTGCATCAGGGGAACGGAATTCATGGCGCTGTGCAACAACTTCAGTATCTGGCATCAAAGTTTTAGCCCAGTGAATTGCACCCATGCCAATGAAAAATAACGAAATAGCCATTCCAAGCCCAAGCCCAAGCTGATGCGCATTTTGGTTTCCCATTACGGGGATAAAAAAGAACAGGTCTTGCGGAACAAAAATGTAAGAAACAATAAGCAAAAGGGTTCCAAGAGCAGAGATTCCAAAGAGGATGGCTACCTGACGCTCTGCTCGATTAGCAGCTGCTGGATCATGATCAGCTTTGCGGTGAATGTGAGCAGGTAGTCCTGGATCTTTAATTGCTTCAATTTCATTGGACATGTATTTATCTCGCCTTCATCGCTAGCCAAACAGCAACACCAATTAGAAGTCCCAATCCCAATATCCAACCAAGCAAACCTTCGGTAACCGGACCAACACGACCAAGAGATGCACCGCCTAAATTTGGTTCTTTCTCGGCAGTTTTAATCCACTTGATTATGGAGAGTTTTTCAGCAGGCGTAATTGTTTTATCACTAAAAACTGGCATTGATTGCGGGCCAGTGATCATCGCTTCGTAAATATATTTAGGGTCGACGCCCATCAAAGTTGGTGCGTATTTACCTTGTGATAGGGCCCCACCTTGTCCGGCAAAGTTATGACACATTGCGCAGTTATTACGAAATAGTTCGCCACCCGCTGCGGTACTTCCATCGCGTTCGTAATTAAGTACAGAATCGGATGGAACTTTGGGCCCAGGTGCAGTGGATGCGACGTAAGCCGCTAAAGCTGCCGTTTCCGTAGCATCGTAAAGTGGCGCTTTACGCATAGCTTGAGCGCTCATGTCAGCAAGTGGCATGCGGCCTGTGCCAACTTGAAAATCAACAGAGGCTGCCCCAACACCTATGAGCGAGGGAGCAATTCCCCCTCCTTCAAGGTTAAGACCGTGACAAGAAGCGCAACCCTTCAAAAAGATTTGGCGACCCTCTTCAATTTGCGCAGTGCGATCAGCTGTTGTTGTTTGGGCAGTTGTAGTTGCACTTGCAATACTAAAAGTAGTTCCGATAGCCAGTAATGCCAAAATTAAAAGCATTGGCCCTGCGGCCTTATGGCGACGGTATCGAGATAAGCGCTTCAATTTATTCCCTTACTACTTAATGAGGTAGATCGCTGAAAACAGAGCGATCCACACGACGTCTACGAAGTGCCAGTAATACGAAACTACGATTGCGGTTGTAGCTTGTTGATGAGTAAAGCGACGCGCCTTTGCGACACGAACCATTACGATTAAAAATGCGATGAGACCGCCAGTTACGTGAAGTCCATGGAAACCTGTTGCAATATAAAACACAGAGCCGTAAGCAGTCGATGAAAGAGTTAGTCCTTCAGAAACTAAAGAGGCATATTCGTAAATCTGCCCTGAGATGAAAAATGCTCCCATTAGAAAAGTAAGAGCAAACCATTCGCGCATTCCCCATTTGTTGATTTGGAAAATATTTCCCGTGCGATGATTTTGAAAACGCTCGGCTGCAAAAACACCGAACTGGCAGGTTACTGATGAGAGAACCAGGACAGTTGTATTAAGAGCGGCGAATGGAATATTCAAGACCGACGTTGACTCAAGCCAAATAGCTGGCCCTTGCACCGCGCGGGTGGTGAAGTACATCGCGAATAAGGCGGCGAAGAACATAAGTTCACTGGACAGCCACACGATTGTGCCCACGGCGACAGCATTGGGGCGTGTGATTTTCTGATGTGCTACGGCGCTGGACATAAGGGAGATTATTCCCGAAATTGGGCTCGGCGTCTTCCACAGTCGGCCTAAAGGGTGTCGGTTTTGAGCATATCCGAGGTGAAACGGATCACGGTAAAAGTGGTGACCCTTTCGATTAAAAATGAGGTCATTGGCGCGGTTCAACAATAGACTTTGCTCCATGTCAGAGACCAAGAAGCAGATCATTGTTTACTCCGATGATTCATCGGTTCGTGCATCAATCGCTTCAGCTTTAGGGCGACGAGTCGCGGCAGATCTTCCAGAACATGAGATCCATGAATTTGCTACTGGCTCTGCCCTACGTGCCTATATGGATGGCAAAAGTATTGGCGGCGCGGTTCGAGCCGATCTATTCATTCTTGATGGGGAAGCGGCACAAGAAGGCGGCATGGGAATTGCTCGTCAATTGAAGGATGAAGTTTTTAATTGTCCACCTGTCTTAGTCATCACTGGTCGAAAAGAGGATGCTTGGTTAGCAGCGTGGTCGCTGGCTGAGGCTTCTGTAGTTCATCCCATCGATCCATTTACTCTCGCCAAAACAGCAGCACAATTACTGCGCGGCACCCATCTCGTTTCTGCTTAAATTTCCAGGATGATGCAATCGTCGTGGGATTCACACATATCGCGCTTGCAATTGGGTTTAGATCTTGAAGTAGACGATGTCCAGTGGTGCATGAATGAAATCTTGACTGGAAACGCTGACGTTGAAGTCATCAAGCAGTTTTTAATTGCATTGAAACAAAAGGGTGAAACATCTGACGAAGTCGGGGCGCTTGTCGCACAGATGTACCAACATTGCGGTCCAATAACAATCAATGAACGCGCAGTTGACACAGTTGGTACTGGCGGGGATGGCGCCCACACAATTAATATTTCGACAACTGCTGCAATTATTGCTGCTGCAGCTGGCGTCAAAGTGGTTAAACATGGAAACCGTGCAGCATCATCAAAATCAGGGGCAGCAGATTTACTAGAGGCCTTAGGTGTCAACATTAATCTTGACGGTGTGGGTGTAGCAAAAACGTTTCAGGAATTAGGGATTGGTTTTTGCTTTGCCCCGGTATTTCATCCTGCAATGCGATTTGCTGCTCCAGCTCGAAAAGAGTTAGGAACTTCAACAGTTTTTAATATTTTGGGCCCACTGGCAAATCCCGCACAACCAAAGGCTGCAGCCATTGGTGTCTCCAATGACCGAATGCACTTAGTAATGGCACAGGTTCTCAGTGATCGTGGAGTAGATGGTTTTGTTTTTCGTGGCGATGATGGACTCGATGAGATTACTTTGGCTACAACCACCTCTGTTTTAACTATTGGCGGCGGTGAAATCTCGAGCGACCTGATCGACCCGCTTGATTTTGATATCAAGAGAGCACCAATTGAAGATTTGGTTGGTGGGGATTCAACAGAAAATGCTCGGATTACGACAGCGATATTTTCGGGTGAAAGGGGTGCCCCACGAGATGCGGTAGTTCTTAACGCCGCAGCTGCCATAGCCGCTTACGACGCTAGGTTTGAATTGAATCTTCACGATCGAATTACATTGGGAGTTGCGCGTGCGGTTGAAGCGGTTGATACAGGTGCGGCAACACGATTACTCGCCCAATGGGCCGCTCTTACTCAGAAATTGGGTGCTTAGCTCTTTTTCTGCGACTTGGAAAATTTCGCATCTCTTCGATACTCCACACATCATGTCCTGCAAGTCGTTCGATAATTCCATGCAGGACATCGACCGTGGCGAGTGCATCATCGAGAGCTCGATGTGTGGGCGAAGTTTGTGCCTTAAAAAATTCAGCCAATGTACCAAGTTTGCAATTGGGTACTTCATCTCGGTCCAGAACTGCGCGCGCTAATCGAGCGGTGTCAACCGTTACATATGGTGGCCAAGGATATTCATGGACAAGAGCGGCAGCTTTGAGAAAACTCATATCAAAGGGGGAGTTATGAGCAACCAACACGGTTTCATCGGTTGGACCTAAGAATTCAAAGAGAGTTGGTAAGACTTCGTCGATGAACGGTGCTGATAACAGCATTTCATCAGTGATACCGGTTAATTGTGTAATGAACGGTGGCAAGGAATGCCCAGGATCAATAAAACTTTGAAATGTTCCAAGCACTGTGCCACCGCGAACCTTTACGACCCCAATTTCAGTGATCCCGGCACCAGATCGTGGAGAGCCGCCAGATGTTTCAAGATCGATTACGGCAAAGGTTGTATCCGAAAGTCGGGTTTCACCGATGTTCACCATAGGCACGATCGTATGTCATTGAACTGACAACATTCAGGTCATAGTATTTTCTTATGGCGGTTGAAGGAGCACCAGCGGGTTGGATGCAGGATTGGTCGGCGCAGGGTTCGGGTAAGAATGCGCATATTGGCGTGCTACTTGTACACGGATTCACCGGCTCGCCGCCATCAATGCGCCCGTGGGGTGAGTTTTTAAATTCCAAGGGCTACACAGTAAGGGTTCCATTGTTGCCTGGTCACGGAACAAAAGTTGAGCACCTTAACAAAACCAAGTGGGAGGAATGGCCTGCAAAGGTTACATATGAATTAAGTGAGCTTCAGAAAACTTGTGACACGATTTTTTTGGTTGGGCTGTCAATGGGCGGTGGAACAGTTCTTCATGTTGCCGAATCTAATGATGAGGCGTTGGCCGGAATAATTTTGGTGAACCCAATGATTTATGTGAAGGGCATTCCTGTCGAATTAGCATTCTTTTTATCTCGACTTCAGAAGTTGCGCACTAGCGTGGGTGATGACATTAAGCGACCAGGCATCACCGAATGGGGTTATGACGCTCTTCCAACTCGAGGGATTTACCAATTACTAAAAATGTTGCGAGTAACTCGGCGCAACTTAGGCAAAGTAACGGTGCCGGTTCAGCTATTTCATTCCGTCGAAGACCATACCTTGCCAGTTGCAAATACCGAGATTATTTTGGCAGGGATTGCTTCAAAGAATAAGTCTCGCATTGAATTGGTCAATAGTTATCACGTCGCAACATTGGATTATGACCAAGATCTCATTTTCCAGAACAGCCTTACATTTATTGAGGGTCTAACGTCCGGACGATAAAGCGAGTCCGACTGCTAGTCCCATAATTCCAATGGCAGAAATAGCTGTCAGGGTTCGACGAACAATCGGTTTCTGAATATAGACAGAGGATCGCTTAACGGTCCAGATTAAGAAAATATTCCAGGTGATCGAAACAATGGCCCAGATAGATCCGAATATGAAAATTCCCCACGCTAATGAAAAATTGCTTGGCACAAAGGCTGGCAGAAAAGCAACAGCGTAAACAGCTGCCTTAACATTTGTCAGGTTGGTGATCAGACCTAAGCGAAAAGATGCCCAGTCTGTGACTTCACTTTTACTATCAAGATCGAACTTTCCAAATTCATGTCGCAGTGCAAATAAAGTTTGTAGTGAAACAAAGACCAAGTAAGTAACTCCGACCCACTTTAAAATTGAGTAAGCAGTCTGCGATTGCGCAAAAATCGCTGATAAGCCGATAGAACTTGCAATCGCCCATGTAAGAATCCCAACGCAATTTCCTATTGCTGAAAGAAATGCAGCTTTGCTTCCGCCAAGTATTGACTGCCGTAAAACCATAGCAACGCCTTGCCCTGGAACCATCACTAACAAAAGGGTGGCAAGGACGAACGCTGGGACATTAAGCAGTAGCTGATTCATAAGAATCTAAATCATAGATCGAGATGCTAGGAAATTAGTTCCTTTAAGAAATTAATCGCCTGAAGTGCGTTCCATCCTGTTGGATATTTCGCACGCATTGCCCGTGGTCCTTCTAGATCTGAGCCAAAGGTCAGTAGTGAAATCTCAACTCGGCCATCTGGACGAACCTGACCCAATCCGATGTCGGCCATGAGTGCGTTGCATAGACATTTTGAACCTTGCGCTTGATCAACTTGGCCGTTCTTAAACTCATAATTGTCGAGTGGCTCTGCTGGACAGCGGTATCCGATCCCACCCTTTTCGCGCTGATACATCGTGCGCAAATACCCCAGGTCGCAAATTCTGGTGCGTTCTTTGTAAAGATTGTCATTTGAAAGAGTTTGGTTGTTTTGAATAACTTTAAAGGGGAATCCTGTTGGCGATGCATTCGCATCAGTAAGTACTCTCATGTTGGGATCCGCAAGAGAAGCAATAACACCCGATCTGTTTTCTTCAGTGAATCCAGATTCGTTCGATAGCGCAAATACTGAACCTACTTGGACCCCTTTAGCTCCATGAGCCAACGCTTCAACAACCTTTTGCGGAGTTGCAAAGCCGCCTGCCAGCCAAAATGGTGAACCTGATGCCAGAATTTTATCAAGATTAGGAATATCTAAATCGTTATAGATCGCTTCCCCATTGTCATCAATTGCATTTTTAGCACGCGGGGGAGCATTGTGGCCACCTGCGACATGATATTCAATGACGAAACCATCTGGCTTTGTTTCTTCATCTTTATTTAAATATGCCACAAGTGCGTGCGAGGAAACGATTGCTAAGAACTGTGGACGTTTAATCGGAAAATTTTCGATCCCCAGAGTTGTTGGATCAAAATGTAAATAATGCTTGTCTTTTGTTTCTGCAACTTCAACCTTCATAGAAACCTTATTGCCAACTGAAATTTCATTGAGTAGATGTGGAATTTGCGCTGGGATTCCTGCCCCGATCAAAATGTAATCGACATCAGCAAGCATTGCCCCATAGAGCTGAGCAGGTATTGCTAATTGAATTTTTTCTAAAATATTCATTCCGATCAGGCCGTTATGACCTTCTTTTGCAAGCCACACTTCAACAAAACTGGATACAGCTAACAAATTATTAGAGAAGAGATTTCCCTTAATGCTCAACTTGGGAACATCTAGATATGGCTTATCTGCAGGGCGACCGCCTTCCACAAAGAAGCGGTCCATAATTTCGGCAACAGTTTTCTGGTTCGGAAAAAAAGACATTGCGCGGCGGATATCGCCTGAGACATCACCATCTTGCAATCGGCGTGCAACAACCGAATCAATCGCGGTACCTGAAATAACTCCAAGTTCGCCTGCCATTGCAACCTGCTTAGCTAGTTGCCAAGAAGAGACAGCAATACCCATGCCACCTTGAATGATCGTTGGGTATGTAACAGCGCTTTTCATGCCTCAACTGTAAAGAACAAACCGCTGAACTGGCGAGTAGAAATAGGTTTGTTGGGGTTAAATCTGTTACATCTAGGCGATGTTGCGTTTCGGATTTCAAATCTCGTAGGGTTAAGACATTAGGTAGGCTCCGGGTATGAGGAATCTGCGCCTGCACGCTGCAATATCAATCGCAAAAAGCGCTGGTTTTCTCTCGAAATTCTTGGGCCGTGGCATTGGTGAAACTCTGCCAGGCCGAATTCTTTTGTGGCTTTGTCCCAATGCGATTTCAATTCTTTCGAAATCGCGATTCGTCATCTTAGTCTCAGGCACCAATGGCAAGACATCAACATCTAGAGAATTAGCGCAGCAAATCAGCACG
>Ga0136641_1001405_pt1 | contig 10141 bp, 5 predicted proteins | sample EliLak1302023Y_FD_115312 | JGI IMG/M metagenome (GOLD analysis project Ga0136641, IMG submission 115312) | Freshwater microbial communities from Elizabeth Lake, Yosemite National Park, California, USA - 13020-23Y | ecosystem: Environmental > Aquatic > Freshwater > Lake ... | reverse complement strand
GCAAAGTCAGACCGATGCGCGCATTTTTGCCAGTGGCGATGTAGCCGCCTTTGTCCCACGCCCTTTGGAAAAAGCCGGTGTGTTTGCGGTGCGCATGGGCATGCCCTTGGCGCACAATTTGCGCCAAGCTGTGTGCGGACTTTCCTTGAAGCCCTACCGACCCCAACAACACTGGCTGGCCTTGATCAGCACCGGCGACCGCTATGCCGTGGCCTCGCGCGGCCTGCTGGGTTTTGCGGGTGCTTGGGTTTGGCGCTGGAAAGACCGCATAGACAGGCGCTTTATGCAGCGTTTTTCCGACTTGGGGATCGGCGCGATGGCGCCCATGGCGGCAGACAGTGGGACGCAGGCACTCGCGCATTTTGCGGACCTGGACGCGCAGGAGCGCGCCCAAGCGCAAGCGGCCCAGGCCATGCGCTGCGGCGGCTGCGCGGCCAAAGTCAGTGCGGGTGTTTTGGGCCGCGCCTTAGGGGGCTTGCAGACGCTGGACAGCCCGGACGTGTTGATGGGCTTGTCCGCGCCCGATGATGCGGCCCTGGTGCGCATACCTCCAGGCAAGGCGCAGGTGCAAACAGTAGATTTTTTCCGCGCGTTCATTGACGATCCTTATCGCTTTGGTCAAGTTGCGGCCAACCATGCGCTGGGCGATATTTTTGCTATGGGCGCCACGCCGCATACGGCCACGGCCATCGCCGTGGTGCCGCCGGGGCTGGACCGGCAGACCCAAAGCGTGTTGTCGCAGCTCATGGCCGGTGCCGTGCAAGTGCTCAATGCCGCAGGTTGCGCCTTGGTGGGCGGCCATAGCGGTGAGGGGCCCGAGCTGTCCCTGGGCTTTGCCATCAATGGCCTGGTCGACCTGGACGGCCAGGGCCAGCCTTTGCACGTGATGCGCAAATCGGGCGCGCTGGTCGGAGACGCTTTGCTATTGACCAAGCCCCTGGGCACGGGCACCTTGTTTGCCGCCCACGCTTTGGGTCTCGCGCGTGGCCGCTGGGTGGAGGCGGCGCTCGACAGCATGGCCCAATCCAGTCAGGACGCCGCACATACCCTGGCGCAGTTTGGTACCCATGCCTGCACCGATGTCACCGGCTTTGGATTGCTAGGCCATTTGCTAGAAATGCTGCAAACCCAGCGCCTGGGCGCGCAATTGGAGATGGCGTCTTTGCCGGTGCTCGAAGGCGCACTGGCGTCTATGCACGCCGGTGTTTTCAGTTCCTTGCACAGCAGCAATGCCCAGCAAGGCACGGCGATTGCAAATGGTCCATGGGAGCCTGAAAAAGAGCCGGGCCAGGCTTCAAACGCCCGCCCGCGTACCAGCCACTTCGCAGCTTGGGGCTCAGCACGGGTCGGGCTTGGTGGCGCTGGGACAGCGTCGCTGGACAAAGGGCTTGCCGGAAATGCAGACTTGTCTGCTGTCCAAGCGAAGCGCCTGCGCCGCGAATTACTGTTTGATCCGCAAACCGCTGGTGGCCTCCTCGCCAGCGTGCCCTGGGAGCAGGCGCAAGATTGTTTGCAGGCTTTGCGGGCGCAGGGTTATGCGCACTGCGCCGTGATCGGACGGGTATGCGAAGTGGCCGATTTTCGGGCGCCGATCAGGCTCGTGGAACAATAGGGGTATGACGGAAGAATTACCGACACCCTCCGCAGACTCTGTGGTGACGGGTGAAGAAGCCATTGCCCTAGGCGCCCAACTGGCCGCCAGGCCCTACCGGCGGCCCGAACATTTGGTCTTGTGGGGTATGGGGCCCGCCCATATCCGCTTGCTGGAACATTTCAAGCGCCAGCCTCTGGCGCATGTCCAGATCACGGTGTTGACCCAGCACACCCAGACCTTTGCACCGCGCAAATTGGCGCGCTATGTCGCCAACGATGTGCCGCTGGCCCAGTGTATGCACGATTTTGAGCCGCTCTTGCAACAAGACAAAGTCCAATGGACCGGGCGCCAGGGCCGCAGCCTCAATGCGGTCTCGCGCAGCATCCTGCTCGATGACGGGCAGTCGCTCAGCTATGACGTGCTTTCGATTAACACCGGCCCGGTACCGCACCGCGAGGCGATCGAAGCGGCAATACCTGGTGCGCGCGAGCACGGTTTATTCGTTCCACCGCTTGAAGGCTTTGCCAATCTGTGGCCCAAGGTCTGCGGACTGGGACGTACCCGTGCGCTACGTATGGCGGTGATAGGCGCCGGCCCCGAAGGATTTGAACTGGCCTTGGCGGTGCGCCAGCGCATGCCCACAGCGGCAGTGACCTGGGTCATCGGCCCACAGCAAGAGGGCGAAAAAGGCTACCCAGAAGCTTTGCACCAGCGGATGTTGCAATTGCTGCGCGAACAGCGTGTCACCGTGCTGTATGAGACTGTGGCATCGCTTACGCGCGATGACGTGGTGCTTGCCAGTGGCGCACGTCTGGCCTGTGATGTGCCGATTCTGGTCTTGGCCCGCGCCGCGCCAGCCTGGCTTGTCCCAAGTGGCTTGGCGGTGCAGGGCGATGGCATGGCCACCGACGCCTTTGAACGCAGTAGCAGCCACCCGGAAGTCTTTCACGTCTGGCAGGACAGTGAAGTGTTGGCGCACAATGTACATGCCATGATGCAATCAGAGCCCGCCAAGCTTCGTGCGCCCAAGCCTGGCAGGCTGCAATTTTTGTACGCCGGTGCCAGCCACGCCCTGTTGTCCTGGGGTGGGCAGTGCATGCAGGGCCGTGCGGTGGCTTGGCTCAAGCAATTTTTAAAATCCTAGTTCGGATTTTTCACCCAAGGAGGCACACCATGGACTCAATGCAAACCCCGCTGCCAGACAGTATGGACAGTCCCCAGCGCAAAGTCGATACGCTATTGCAGCACTATGGCTTGAGCCATACGCACCCTGTCAATGAAGTGATTCATTTTGTCGCGATACCGGCCATCATGCTCAGCCTCAATGGCTTGTTGTTTGCGGTGCACCCGGCCCTGGTTTTGGTGTTGATCGCAGGCAGTTTGGTTTATTACGCCCGACTGTCCTGGCCTTTCACACTGTGTATGTTGCTGCTGTCGTCGGTGATGCTGGCGCTGGTGGACGCCATGAACGTCGCCGGTGTGCTGGTCCCGGCCTGCGTTGGTATTTTTGTAGTCGCCTGGATTTTTCAATTCATCGGTCACCATCTGGAGGGCAAGAAACCCTCGTTCTTCGAAGATGTGCAATACCTGCTGGTAGGGCCCTTGTTCGTGCTCAGCAAAGCCTTTGAGCGCCTAGGCGTACGCTGGTAAGTTGGTGCTACGCGCTGCTGCGTGTAAGCCAAGATCAGTGTTTTTTATGACGCAGCTTGTGTGCAAAAGAGACGGGCGCTGCCGATGGCCGCAGTAGCTGTCATCGGCGCGGGCTTTGTCGGGCTGTCATCAGCCTATTGGCTGATGCGCGACGGCCATCAGGTGAGTTTGTACGATCCGCGCGGCGCTGCCGGCGGCGCCTCTTTCGGCAATGCCGGCACCTTTGCCAATTACGCTTGCATCCCGGTGAATAACCCCTCGGTGTTTCGCGATCTGCCGCGCTATTTGTTTTCCTCCCAAAGTCCCCTCAGGGTACGCTGGTCACACCTGCATGCCCTGGCACCCTGGCTGGCGCGTTTTTTGTCGGCCTCCACGCCCGCGCGCTATAGCGCCACGGCAACTGCGTTGTCGCATTTGCTGGCGCGCGCCCAATCCGGCTACGACGCGATGTTGGCCGAGGCTGATCTGCAGCGCTTCGTCCGGCCACAAGCGTGTTTGTATTTGTATTCCAGCGCCGCTGCTTTTGAAGGCGCTCGCCAGACGCTGCAACTGCGTCAGCGTCTGGGCGTGGAGTCCGACATTCTGGATGCAGATGCGATCGCCAAGTTGGAGCCGCATCTGAGCCCTATTTTCTATCGCGGTGCTTTGTTCAAAGGCTCCTGGCATTTAAGCGATCCTTCAGCCTTCTTGCAGGCCTTGCTGGCGTATTTACAAAGCAAAGGATTGGTGGTGCATCCGGTGGCAGTCACCGGCGTCCAAACGGACGGCCGGCAAGTGCGCTTGCGTGGTCTGGACCATGACAGTGCCTACGACTACCTGGCCTTGTGTGCGGGTGTGCACTCCAAGGAATTGGCGGCGCAATGCGGCGATGACTTGCCCCTGCAAGCCGAGCGCGGTTACCACCTCATGTTTGCGGGCAAGGCCCCCTTGATTTCACGTCCCGTAGGCTGGGCCGAGCGCGGCTTTTACATGACGCCTATGGCGCAAGGTATACGCGTGGCGGGCACGGTGGAGTTGGCGGGGCTGGGGCAGAAAATGCACCCTGGTTTGCTGGACTTGCTCAACTTTGCCTCGCACCGCGCTTTACCTGCCTTGGGTGTACCGCAGGCGCCTTGGTTGGGTTTTCGTCCGACCTTGCCCGATGGCCTGCCCGTGTTGGGACTTTCACGCAAGAGCGCGCGCGTGGTGTATGCCTTTGGCCATCAGCACATCGGATTGACTTTGGGGGGCTTGAGCGGAAGTTTGGTCGCTGATCTGGTGGGCGGACGGCCCAGCGCCCTGGATCTAGATCCATTTCGCGCCCAAAGGTTTTGATTGGTTTGCTCAGTCCTTCGCTAAGGCTTAACTTCCTTTGGTGGAAATTTCTTTACAGCTACTCCTAGGTCTGTAGCCTGTGGACTAGCGAGGCTGATACCCCAGCACGGCGAACTTAAATCACCGTGACAATAATCGCAGACTGGACAAACACTTCCAGCGACAAAGACTGGTTGAAATAGGCGTTGTAAATCTGCCCGTCCAAGGCCAGTTGGCCATGGCTTAACCAATTTTGATTATTTGAACTGCCCCATTGCTTACTGAGCGTGAGTTTGTCAACGCTGTCGCCATCGATTCGCATTTGTAGGTGATCTGCGTAGTCAGACGCAGCAGAAAAACTGTTTTTTACTCCCAAGGCCAACACATCAGAGATGGACACCTTGAGTGTTTGAGCCCCATTGGCGCGCATATCTACATGGTTGATAGCGCCCTGCCCATCGCGAGCAGGCGTCAGGTCATGAAGCGACGATAGGTCCAGCGTCTGGTTGCTCGTCATCGTGTATTTACCGACAGACCCCAGCAACTGACCGGCATCAAATGCGCCTGAATCCACGGAAGAAGTGGTCAATAAGGAAATCTTACCCGTCAAATGGCCAAAGTCCCAAGCCTGTGCATTACTTTTCAGCCATTGGTTTCCGGCGCTATCTTCAAAACGGATGTTGAACTCGCCTGCTTCAAAGTGGCTTACACCGTTTAGGCTCAAACTGCCCGTGGTTTGTACAACACCGTTAAAAAAATAGACCCCCTGCTCGTCCGCAAGAAAACTCATTTCGGTGAAGTCAGCTCCGCCCGCTTGAACGACTTTAGCCACATTGGCGACCGTTGGAATTCGCAAATCGATGGTGAATGCTTGGCTGCTGGCACTCATTTGATTCCCGGCCATGTCAACAATAGAGGACTTGAGCACATAGTTTGTGACTGCGCCGGGCACTCCCAATGCGACCGAGCTGCTGTCAAAGGTCCAGGTGCCGGTGTCAGTAGGCGTGAGGTACTTGAACGCCACCATTTTTCCCGTGCGGTCAATGACCTCAGCCAGCACCTGGCCTGTACTTGCGTCAAAGGCGCCACTGCCTGCGCTGCGCTTGACGCTGCCTTTAAATGTCAACTGGCGGGCGTTGCTAAGAAAGTCGGTCCCGCTAGAACCGGTATCGGTTTGCAGCGAACCAATGGATGAAACAAATGCCGTGTTGGGGTCAACTTGCCCATTCCACTTGGTTTGTGGCTGCGTATCGATAGTTACCTGGCGCGTCGTTGGTGTGGCAGAGAGCAGGTTCCCGGCGGTATCCACCAACTGCGCTTTCAGGGTGTATTGCCCATCCGCCAGTGCCTGTGTATCACCCAACCAGGTCCAACGCCAAATGCCTGCGGATTGGACTGGTTTGATGTATTGACTAGCCCGTGAGGCCGTCGTTGCATCAAGCAGTTGTATTTGTATCCAATCCTCAGGATTGAATGCGGCACTGTTGGTGTTCAGTGTGCCGCTCCAATTGAGGGTGTTGTCTCCCGTCAGAAAGTCTGCAGCGTCAAACCCCGTGTCCTGGCTGATTGTTTCTATATTCACGCCCACGTTCTGACTGGAGCTTTGGTTGCTGGTATCGAGAATGAAGGGTTTGCCGTCCACTGTTGCGCTGGCGCCTGTGGCATTGCTGATGGTCACTTTGTAGTTCTGCATATCACCGACCAGCGCGTCGGTGATGGGGATCAGGAATTCGCCTTGCGCATTGGCCTTGCCTTCATATACATGGCCGCCAATGGTGATTTTGACGTTTGCATTGGGTTCGGTGGTTCCCGAAATACGTGGCTGCCTATTGCTGGTAATGCCGTCCGTATCGCTTTGACCCGTGTCGTCGGCGCGGTAGAGCTCGGCCCGCGTTAGAGCTATCGACGCGGGACTGATTTCGGGTTTTGCTGCAGCAGGGTCCTTTTTGTCGCCGCCAGCAAGCGCACCTAATAGCAATAAGGGCGCTGCCAACAAAGGCGTAAAGCCGGCAAGTGGCACAAAGCCACCGCCTGCGGCAGACTCCCTAGCTTCGTCGATGGGGATTTGGGCTGCGCCCAAGGCCATGCCAATCAGGGGGGCGCCATCCCCCATCTCCTCCAGGCTGCGTGACCAATCCCCTGACTCGGGAATGTAGGCGTGGTACACCCCTATAGTTGATTCGCCGACCAAAACATTTTGCGATGCACCGCTTGCGTTGTAGAAGTCCGTAATGATGAGATCGGCTTGATCTTGGCCATTAAAGCTGACTAGCAAATCCCTGCCCTTGCGGTTGACGCGGATGGTGTCTGGCGCCAGGCCGGTAACGCTGTCTATGAGTTGTAGGCGGGAATCGGGCTGGGCCTTGAGCGTGGTGGGAACCGATGCCACTGATGGACTAAGGTCGACGATAGTGGCGGCCCCTTTGCTCGGAAGTATCTTAACTTTGTATGACTTTTTCATGGTGAGAAGCGATGTGCAAAGTGTTTAAATTCTGGCGCCGTAAACAATGATTTCAACGCGCCGATTCGGTGCGTGGCACAGTTTGTTGGCAGGGGTCGGCCGATTCGGGCAATGGGTTTTGAGTAGGGAATCCGCACCTTGGCCTTCCATTTGAAAACCCTTGAGCGTCTTTACGCCGCGCTCTTGGAGTTGGCGTGCCACCACTTGCGCTCTGGCTAATGACAGCGCGCGATTTGTTTTCGGCTTTCCAATGGAGTCGCTGTGGCCCACGACCCGTATCCGTTCCACGTGTTGGAAGTCTCGAATGAGTTGCTGGGCCATAACTTCTATGGTGTTGTAGCCAGAAGTTTTTAACTCGGTTTTGCCAAATTCAAAAAGTGCGTCACTTTGGAGCGCATAGGCACGGGAAGGCCCTGGCTTGTGCGCTACTGCTGGGCTTGGGACGGCCGCGGTCAAGCCTGGAACTTCAGCAGGGGCTGGTACTTTTGCGGTTAAGCCGGGCGTAATGGGCAGGGAAAGTACCGGGGCTGCCGTTTGAACCGGCGCACACAATTGGGCAGCAGGCGCGCGTGAAACTACATGGGTTTGAAGAGCAGTATGTGGGAGTTGTTTTTGCGCGGTATCCGGTGCGACTTCCACTAAGCGCATGTTGGCAGGGTTGTCTTCGTTGACACGCAAGTAAAGCGACTGACCTGCTTGGAGTGTCCAAAATTGACCGGGTGCTTCTTTAGTGAGATGCTTTTTCTTCGCGTCGTCGTACCCTGTTTGAATGGCGATTGAACCCGGCGCAGCGCAAAATTCGGAATAACCACCACCTAGTAATGCGGTGTGAAAACGGCTTTCGAGATAGATATTGACAGGGTTCGGGTGCTCTGTGATTGCCTGGCGGTAAATGAAGATTCGGGTTTGCTGCTCGGGTGCAGTTTGTGCCATCTGGAACTTGTCCCCGAATTTCAAAATGGGTGCAGGTGCGGATTTGCGCGATGGCAGCTCTGCCCCTTCGTTCGCTTGGGCGTGTACGCCTTTCCAAGGCCCTGACATGCACACCCCAAAAATAGTCCAAAAAACTACAGACCGCCATGCTTGGAAAAAAGGTGCATCAAGACGCGGTCGATCCGTGGTAATTTTGTTATTCATTATTAAAGAATCATTTGGATGATAAATATAATTGTCAATATTATATTCATTTAAGTGTACATGCTGTCTACGGAATAATGCAAGCTGGAAATGGCTAACAATTTTTAGCCTGCCTGACTTATTTGCTTGGTAGGCGCTTGCGCGCTACCGGCAATGTCTGCCCACCTTCAAGGCAGCGGGTTGAGGCAGCCATCGTGAAATGCCGTTGACGGGTGCAGCCACCTGAGGCGATATGCAGCGTGGCGGGGGGAGTTCAATCAGCCCCAGCCGCGCTACTCCACGGTTGTAGCGTCGTTTCGTTTGGGGGTTGATTGAAACGAGGGGATCATCACCTTGGCTACCCCCAAGGAACTTACTCTACCGTGACCGACTTCGCCAAATTACGAGGTTTGTCGACATCGGTGCCGCGTGCGCAGGCGGTGTGGTAGGCCAGTAGTTGCAGCGCGACGACATGCAAGATGGGGGAGAGCTCGCCGTAGTTTTCAGGCATGCGGATGACGTTGATGCCTTCGCTGGTTTGGATGTGCGTGTCGGCATCTGCCAATACGTACAACATGCCACCGCGCGCACGGACTTCGTGCATATTGCTTTTCAATTTTTCTAGCAAACTATCTTTGGGTGCGACGGTCACAACCGGCATGGCACTGGTTACCAAAGCCAAGGGCCCATGCTTCAATTCGCCAGCGGCATAGGCCTCGGCGTGGATGTAGGTAATTTCCTTGAGCTTGAGTGCGCCTTCCATGGCGATGGGGTAGTGCGTTCCGCGTCCCAGGAAGAGTGCGTTTTCCTTGGATGCAAACTCTTGTGACCAGGCAATGATGGCGGGCTCTAGCGCCAGCACCGCTTGCAGCGCGCTAGGGAGATGGCGTAGCGCTTTGAGTGCCGCAGTTTCCTCATCTTGCGGCAAGCGGTTTTTGGTTTGCGCCAAGGACAGTGTGAGCAAGAAGAGCCCGACCAACTGTGTAGTGAACGCTTTGGTGGAGGCCACGCCAATCTCCACGCCGGCGCGTGTGACATAGGCTAACTTGCACTCGCGCACCATGGCAGAACTGGCAACGTTACAAATAGTGAGGGTGTGTTCCATGCCAAGTGACTGTGCGTGGCGCAGTGCGGCAAGCGTGTCGGCGGTTTCACCGGATTGGCTGATCGTGACGACCAGGGTTTTGCTATCGGGCACCGAATCGCGGTAGCGGTATTCACTGGCAATTTCTACCGCGCAGGGCAATTTTGCAATAGCCTCGATCCAATATTTCGCCACACAGCCACTGTAGTAACTGGTGCCGCAGGCCAGGATGAGTACCTTATCAATGTGTTGGAAGATGCGGTAGGCGCCATCGCCAAACAACTCGGGCACGATGCCCTCCACACCTTCTAAGGTGTCTGCCACGGCGCGCGGTTGTTCGAAAATCTCTTTTTGCATGTAATGCCGATAAGGCCCGAGTTCAGCCGCGCCGCTGTGCGCTTGCACTGTGTGCACAAGGCGTTGTACGTCCTTGTGCAGGCTATCGACCACCCAGAACTTACCCGCTTGCACGTCCACCACGTCGCCCTCTTGCAAGTACACAATTTGATCGGTCACGCCGGCTAAAGCCATGGCATCGCTGGCCAAAAAGGTTTCCTCCTGACACACGCCAATGACCAGAGGGGAGCCAGCGCGGGCACCCACCATACGCATGGGCTCGTCGGCATGGATCACCGCTATGGCATACGCGCCGCTCAGTTGCAACACACCGGCTTTGACGGCATCGAATAGGTCACCGTTGTAGCAACTGTCCACCAGGTGGGCGATCACTTCGGTGTCGGTTTGGCTGTGAAAGACATAGCCTTTGGACTGCAGACTGGCGCGCAATTCATCGTGGTTTTCGATGATGCCGTTATGGACTAGCGCAACACGGCCCTCGCGCGTGCCGGAGCCTTTGCCGTGGCTGAAATGGGGGTGGGCGTTGTGCACCACCGGAGCGCCATGGGTGGCCCAGCGTGTGTGTGCGATGCCCGTGGCGCCCTCG
>Ga0136641_1001404_pt1 | contig 10147 bp, 6 predicted proteins | sample EliLak1302023Y_FD_115312 | JGI IMG/M metagenome (GOLD analysis project Ga0136641, IMG submission 115312) | Freshwater microbial communities from Elizabeth Lake, Yosemite National Park, California, USA - 13020-23Y | ecosystem: Environmental > Aquatic > Freshwater > Lake ... | reverse complement strand
CTCGCTTTTATGCGTGGGCGCACCCTTGCCCATTGCTTTGCCATTCTCGATGAGGCGCAGAACACCACGCCGGCGCAGATGAAGATGTTCCTCACCCGGCTGGGTGAGGGCAGCCGCATGGTGATCACGGGCGACCCGAGCCAGATCGACCTGCCGCCCGGCCAGCCCTCGGGCCTGGTGGAGGCGGCGCGGATTTTGGAGAATGTGCCGGGCATTGGCTTCATGCGCTTTGCCGATACCGATGTGGTGCGCCACCCGCTGGTGGGGCGCATTGTCGCTGCCTATAGCCGTGCGGAGGCCGAAACGGCGCCGCGCAAACGCAACTGGAACGGAGCCGATGCCGGACCGAAGTAGCCTTTCGGAGGGCCGATCTAGGCCCTTCATTGATGTCGTCATTGCCGCACCAGGATGGCGCGGGTTTTTGCCGGAACGCTTGGTCGAACGCGCCGTGCTGGCTGCCTGCGAGGGGGGGGCGGCGGGGCCTATCACCGTGCTGCTGGCCGATGATCGGACGCTCAAGGCGCTGAACAGCCAGCATCGCGGCAAGGAAAAGCCCACCAATGTGCTGAGTTTTCCGGGCCATGTTGCGGGTTCGGGCGATATTGCGATCTCGCTGCAGACCGTGCGGCGGGAGGCCCGGGCGGAGGGCCGCCATCCGCGTGCGCATGCCGCCCATCTGGTGGCGCATGGCACGCTGCATCTCTTGGGCCATGATCACCTGGAGGCCGGCGAGGCGCGGCGGATGGAGCAGGCCGAAGCCCGCGCCATGCACCGGCTGCGCCTGCCCAACCCCTGGGGCCCGGGACGAGGCTGCGCGGCATGAGCGAGCAGGCCGAAAAACCCTGGCTGAGCCGCATCACCGGCCGGCTGCGCCGACGCCCGCATGAATCGGTGCGCGACCGGATGGAGGAGCTGATCGAGCGCCCCACCGACACCACGACCGCCGATGCGCCTGAGCTGGACCTGGCCGAGCGCGCGCTGCTGACCAATGTGCTGAAGCTGCGGGGTATTACCGCCGTGGATGTGATGATCCCGCGGGCTGATATCGTGGCGCTGCGCGATCATCTGACGCTGGATGAGGCCTTGGCTGAGATTCAGCGCGAGGGGCATTCGCGCTACCCGGTTTATGGCAGCCAGCTCGATGACATTCAGGGCATGGTGCATATCAAGGACATCATCGCCGCCATTGGCCGGGCCGAGCCGTTTTCCATGCGCACGATTTTGCGCAAGCCGCTGCTCGTGGTGCCCTCGGTGGCCGTGCTGGACCTGCTGCTGCGGATGCGGGAGGCGCGGATGCATCTGGCGCTGGTGGTGGATGAATATGGCGGCATTGACGGGCTGGTGACCATTGAGGATTTGGTCGAGACCATTGTGGGTGACATTGCCGATGAGCATGACGAGGTGAATGCCCCGCGCATGGTTGAGCGCCCGGATGGCAGCCTCGATCTCGACGCCCGCACCCCGGTCGAGGAGTTCGAGGCGCGGATGGGCCAGGTGCTGACCGATGAGGAGCGCGGGGCGGATATCGATACCATGGGCGGGTTGGTTTTCACGCTTGCAGGGCGGGTTCCGGCGCGGGGGGAATTGGTCAGCCATGTTTCGGGGCTGGAGTTTAGGGTGCTGGATTCTGATAGTCGGCGCATTCGCAAGCTGCGGGTGCGTCGGCCGCTGCCGGGCGGCAAGGCGGCTGCCGAATAGGCGATGACACATGGGCGAGGTTGCGCCGCAGGGTGTGCCGGGTTAGCCCCAGCGGTGTGAAAACGCTTCTCGCCCGATTGCACAGTATGTCGTCTCGCCCGCTTGTTGCGGCGCTGGGCCTGGGGGCTGCCAGCGCTTTGGCGCTGCCGCCGCTGCATGCGGTGCCGGTGCTGTTGCTCACTTTGCCGGCCTTTCTGGGGCTGTTGGGGGCGGCGCGGAGCTGGCGTGCGGCGCTGGGGTTGGGGCTCGCCTTTGGCTGGGGGCATCATATCCTCGGCACCTATTGGGTCAGCCATGCGCTGTTCACTGATCTGGCGCGGTGGTGGTGGCTATTGCCGGTGGCAGCGCCGGGGATCGCCCTGCCGCTCGCGCTGTTCAGCGCGCTGCCGGCGCTGCTGGCATGGCTGGCGCCAGCGGGGTGGCGGCGGGTGCTGGCCTTCTCCGGCGCCTGGGTGCTGGCCGAGATGCTGCGGGGCGTGATGTTCACCGGCTTTCCGTGGAATTTGATTGGCACGGTCTGGGCGTTTTCTGCCTTGCCGCTGCAGCCGGCATCGCTGGTGGGGGTGCATGGGCTGTCGCTGCTCACGGTGTTTATCGCCTGTCTGCCGGCGCTGCGGAGCTGGCGCTGGGGGGCGCTGGGTGTGGTGCTGCTGGCCGGCTGGATGGGGTTTGGCGCGTGGCGCCTTGCCGAGGCTGGGCCGGCGGTGGAGGAGACCCGGCTGATCCTGGTGCAGGGCAATGTGGCGCAGGACCTGAAATGGCAGGAGGATCAGCGTCTGCCGATTTTCCAGCGCTATCTGACGCTGACCGAGGAGGCCGGGCGGTCGGCGCATGAGGCGCACCCGCATGCGCGCATCGTGGTGATCTGGCCGGAGACTGCGAGCCCCTATCTGCTGGCGCAGGATGAGCAGGCCCGCCGTGCCATCGCCGCCGCCCTGCCGCCCAATGGGGTGCTGCTGGCTGGCACTGTGCGGGCGGATTGGGGCGCTGATGGCCGGCTGGCGAGGATTTATAATTCCCTGGTGGGGGTGGGGGGGGATGCGGCGCTGCTGACGGTGTTTGACAAGGCGCATCTGGTGCCCTTTGGCGAATACATGCCGCTGGGTGGCCTGTTGCCCATTCGCATGGTGACGGGGGGGATGGATTTCACCGCGGGCCCCGGCCCGGCTTCGATCAGCCTGCCGGGGATTCCGGCCTTCAGCCCGCTGATCTGCTATGAGGTGATCTTCCCCGGCCATGTGGTTGGCGCTGAGCGGCCGGCCTGGTTGCTGAATGTGACCAATGACGCCTGGTTCGGGCTCTCCGCCGGGCCTTATCAGCACCTTGCCAGCGCCAGGCTGCGGGCGGTGGAGGAGGGGCTGCCCATGGTGCGGGTGGCGCAGACCGGGATTTCGGCGGTGTTTGACGCGCAAGGGCGTGGCTTGGGGTGGCTGGGCCTGGGCGGCCGCGGCAGTCTTACGGCGTGGCTGCCGCCCCCGGCAGCGGCCACGGCATTTTCTCAGCTAGGCCTTCTAATTCCTGGATTTTTTATGGTGATTGCCTTGCTGGCGAGCAATTTTTGGCGAGGACGCCATAAATACATGCAAGAGCAAAATTAAATTTGAGACTTCTCAAAAACATTGACGTCTTCCGCCCCATAGCTTAACAATTTGGCAACGGGCAGAATGCCGAAGTTCATTTGAGGACAGGCTGATAGGTCTCGCGAGCCAAGGCTTGGATCCTCTCAGAGATGTGGTTCGGCACCACGAAGCGGGAGCGGATGGATCGATCGATGCCCACCGGGGATACTATCGAGCGGAATGAGAAGGAGCATCGGCCCAGCCCCATCGACGTTCACGTCGGCGGGCGCGTCAGGCTGCGTCGCACTCTGCTTGGCATGAGCCAGGAGAGGTTGGGCGAGGCGCTGGGGCTGACCTTTCAGCAGGTGCAGAAATATGAGCGTGGGGCGAACCGGATCGGCGCCTCGCGGCTTTTTGATCTTGCCCGCGTGCTGGATGTGCCGATTGGGTTCTTTTTTGACGATATGTCTGATGCCATGGGCGGCTCGATGGCCGTTACCCGTCGCATGGCCGGTTTTGCCGAAACCCAGGACGGGTTTGAGGATGATACCCTGCATCGCCGCGAAACCCTGGAACTGGTTCGCGCCTATTACCGCATCACCGATGCTGCGGTGCGCAAGCGGGTGTTTGACCTGATCAAGAGCCTTACGCCGAGCGAATAAGCCCGGTTGCTCTGCTGCCGGCGGTGACCAGAATATCGCCGGGTTGTAGCCGCAGCGGCGCGTCGGGCGCGGCCGGGCGGGGCAGGCCCAGCGCCTTGGCCAGGCCGGCATGGTCGCTCACCCACAGCCCATCTTGCAGGCGGGCGGGTTCTGGTCGCAGGCCGTCCCGGTAATCCTGGAAATCCTCCCGCCGCCATCCGGCGCCGGCCGGGATATGGGCGCGGGCCTGCCGCGGCATTGGGAAGCTTTGCGCTAGCGCCTGGCCCAGCGCCATCGCCTGCTGCTGCGCCAGGGCGGGCAGGCGCGCGGCCTCGGCCAGGACGACCAGAGCTGGCGCTGCGGCATGCGCCGCCTCGATCACCATGCGATAGCGCCGCGCGATCATCGCCGGGGCGAGTTGCGCGGCCACGAAGCGCTTCCCGGCCTCGCCCAGGGCGCCCCGCCGGGTTGGGGCCGCGGCCAGCCCGTTCAGGGCCTGGATGAGCGCGGCATCGGTGAAATCCTCCTCCAGCCGCACCGCCGCCGTCGCTGGCAATTCGGCCATGCTGCCCTTGGCATTGATGATGCAGGCCAGGCCGGCCGCGAGGGCATCGATCACCGCGCCGCTGGTCTCGCCCTGATGGCGGCCGCGCAATTGCACCGCGATATCCGCCGCCGCCAGCCAATCCTCATAGGCGGCGCGGGCAATGCCGCCGGTCAGCCGGATGGGCCGGTTGCTGTGCTCACCGCCCATGCTGAGGCCTTGGGCCTGGGCGGTGGCTTGCATCACGCTCTCCAGCCCCTGCTGGGCGACGCCGACGAAGGCCAGCACGGCCTGCTGTGGCGGCAATTGGCTCTGGGCGAAGGCCTCGATCAGCCGCAATGGCAGCTTTTTCGGCACGCAGGTGCCAAAGCTTGCCACCACGAGCTGCTCCTCCGTCAGGCTGAGGCGGGCGCGCGCCGCCGCGCGTGCGGGCAGGACCAGGGGGCGGCGCAAATGCGGCACGACATGGACATCGCGCAGGGGGGCCGCACCGTGCGACCTATGCAGCATCTCCCGTGCCGCCTCGGAATGCACGATGGTGGCGAGGCTGCCCTCCAGCACCTCGGCCGACATGGTGAGCGCGCCTGCCACCGTTTCGGCCTCACCCTCCAGCGCCACCAGCAGCGCCGGGTAGCCGTGATTGGCGTAGATCGAGGCCAGCAGCGCGGCCTCTGGCTCGGCGGCGGCCTGCGCCGCCCAGCGCTGGTATTCCGGCAGGGCGACATCATGCAGCACCGCCACCGCCGGGCGCAGCGGCACCAGCCCCTGATGCTGGAAATGATGCAGCGCGCCATTGCCCAGCTGGTGCAGCAGCCGTGATGTGGCATGCGGCGCGGCCGCCAGGGCGGCGGGTGCCATCCAGGGAAAGCCGGCGGCGATGCCCTCGATCGGCCGGCTCTCGCTGACCAGGGTGATGCGGTAATGCGCCGCCAGGGCGGGCAGCAATTCGGCGGTGTAATCGGCGATGCCGGTGGCTTGCGGTGGCAGGGGGCTTGTGACGACGAGTGGCGGCAGGGCGGGCCGTGCCGGGCCGGCCCAGGCCTCCATGGCCGCCCATCCGCGGCGGGCGCAGTCTGGCCAGCGATGCTGCGCCGCCCGGTCCGGGCCCCAGCGGCGCAAGGCCTCGGCCAGGGCGGCATCGCCCAGCACCAGGCTCATCACCCGCGCCATATCGTGGATATCGAGCGGGTCGAACAGCACGTCCGGCAGCCCTGCCAGTTCCGGCAGGGCGCCGGCATGGCTGGCGGCGAAGGGCGCGCCCGCTGCCATCGCCTCGGCCAGTGGCAGGCCGAAGCCCTCGGCCAGGGAGGGCAGGACGAAGAGCGCGGCATGGGCGTAGAGCGCCGGCAATGCTGCATCCTCCACCATGCCCAAATGCAGGATCGTGCCCTCGGCCAGCCGGGCCTCGCGCGCCAGACGCTCCAGATGCAAGGCGGGGATGGTGCCGGTGACGACCAGGCGCAGCCCATCGCGCAGGCTGGGCGGCAGGAGGCCCATGGCGGCGATCAGCCGTGCCTCGTTCTTGCGGATGTCATTGAGGCCGAGGCAGAGGATGTAGCGGCCGGCGATGGGCGCTGGCCCCGGGGGTGGGGCGAAGAATTGCGCGGCCACACCGCCGCCCACCGTCACCAATTGCCCGGAAGCCATGTCGAGATGGGCCAGCCCCTCGCGCCGGGTTGCTTCGGAGTTGCACAGCAGCCCGTCCATGCCGCGCAGTTCCAGCAATTGGCGCATATACCAGGGCACTAGCCCGGCATCGCGCCAGGGGCCTTCCAGATATTCGGCGCGGCGGGTGAGGGGGATGAGGTCATGCAGCGTGGCGACATGGCGCGGCCGGGGCAGGGCGGCCGGCCAATTGGTGACCAGCTGGTCGTTCCAGCCTTCGAAGAGGCTGCCCAGATGCACCATGTCCGGCGCCAGGGCGAGAATGGCCTGGGCGCGGATATGCTCGGCCAATTGGCGCAGCGGGTGATGTGGGTCGGCCCCCGCCGCGCAGCCTTCCGGGGGGGTGAAATGATGGATTTGGGCGGCACCCAGTAGGGGGGCGAATTCGGCCTCCAGCATGGCGGCGGATTCTGTCTGGCTGGCATTGAGCAGCAGCAGCACCTCATGCTGCTCGCCACGCGTCGCGGCCAGCGCCCGGGCGAATTCGAGCGAATAGCGGCCGAGGCCGGAATGGCGGCTGCCGCCCTGGGCGCCTTGCAGGTCGAGCAGCAGCCTCATGCCACCCGGCCCAGGCCGCCGCCATGGCTGGCGGCCAGCGCCCAGATCTGTTGCGCGGCCGCTGGCGGTGCTGCGAGGGACGGGGTGGCGAGGCTGGGGGGCGGCGCATCATCGAAGCGCAGCGCGGCCTTGGCCACGCTATCCCAATCCGTAAGCTGGCATTGCGGGCCGGCCATGCGGATATCTTGGGCGATGATCCGGGCAATACGGGCCTCGGGCGCCAGCATGGCGGCGATGGCCTGGGCGGTGGCGCGGCTGTCCAGGGGGTCCAGCCCATCGGCTTCGGCCATGCTCAGGCAGGGGCGGCGTGCTTGGGCGGCGGCCAGGGCCAGTGCTGGCCAACTGCCATCGGTGGCGGTGGCCAGCAGGCATTGCGCGCCGGCGATGAGGGCTGGCAGCGGGCCGAGCCCCTCGACGCCGGCCATGCCGATGGCGGGCACCGGGCCATCGAGGCCCAGCAGGGTAGGCAGGCCGGGCTGGGAGGCGCGGAGCAGTATCCAGGCTTCCTGCAGCCAGGGTGGTGCGCCGTCGGCGATGATGTAGGGGCCGCGGGGCGCCTCGCCTGGGGCATTGGGGGGGAGCAGCAGGGGGGGCATGGGCAATGGTGCCGCCGAAGCCTGGACCGGCATGGCCAGCAGCAGCCTGTCAAAGCTGGCAGTTTCACGCAGCGCCGCTAGCAGATCGGGGGCGACGCGATGTGGCGTGGTCAGCGCCATGGGCTCGGCCAGCGCCAGGGTGACATGGGCGCCGCGGGCGCGCGCCTGGGCCAGTGGCGCCTGTGACGGGCCAGGCCCCAGCACCAAGACCTGATCACCTGGGCCGGCTTCGATGCTCTCCAGCCGGCCCGCCAGTTCGGCCAACATGTGGCGCCGGTGGTCGGGCGTGGCGTCCAGCAGGGCGCGGGCGAGCGGTTGCGGCAGGGCCTTCCATGCGCCCAGCGTCTGGTCGATCACCGTGAAGCTTAGCCCCTCGCCGGGCTGGGCGGCGAGGGATTGGGCCAGGCCCAGGCGCCATTGCCGGGCGGACCAGCTGCCGCGGCGCAGCCCTTGGCCCAGGATTGGCGCTGGGGCCTCATCGGGCGGCGGGGCCAAGGCGGCGGAGATGTCGATGATGGTGGCGGGCCCCGGTGGAAGGGCTGCGGGCAGGGCGCGGGCCTGGGCATGGGCGAGCATGGCGGGGGCATCAGGCTCGCCCAAGGCGGCGGCCTGGGTCAGGCTTTCGATGGCGTCGGCATGCTCGCCGGCCATGCTGCGCATCTTGCCCAGTTGTGCCAGGATTTCTGGGTTGTTTGGCCGGCGTTGCAGATAGGCGGCGTAGAGGCCTGCGGCTGCGGCCCAATCGCCGGCATCGCGGGCGCGGTTGGCCTGTTGCAGCAGCCGCCGTGCTGGGTCGAGCATGGCAAGGCTGGGCAGGCGAAGGCGGGGTGGGGCGCTGGCCGTGCTGGGTGTGGGGGGGGTGGGGGGCGGTGGTGCCTCTGCCGGCGGCGGTGCAGTGGCGACCGGCGGCGCCTCGGCTTTTCTGATGGTGATGTGCTGCAGGGCGATACAGAGAGGGCGAATATCGTGACCATGCTGCTCGCCCGGCCACTCGAGCATCAGGTGCAGCCGGAGTATGGCGTGGTCATCCAAAGTGCCGGTGACGCTGATCTCGAAGGGGCCATGCTGTGGCACGGCATGACGCGTGGGCGGGCCATCCTGGATCAGCAGCGTCACGGTGTTATTCATCGGCCAGCCGGGCGTGTTGAGTTGCAGCGTCACCATCACGGTGCTGCCGGGCGCGGCGTCGGTTTCGACCAGCAGCTGCGCGAAGCGGCCGCGCATCCAGGTGCAGCCGGCCTCCGAGGGGTACCAACCGCTTGCCAGCGATACCGCCTGGGATAGGGTGAGCCTTGCGGCCTCGGCATCGCTGCCCTGGCTGGCAATGGCGATGCCGATGGTGCACTGCCGGCCCAGTTCCAGCCGCAGCGGGGTGCTGGGCGGCGCGGCCTGGCGGGGGGTAAGGCCTGCAGCTGCGCCGTCTCGCCCAGCAGGTGGCGGGCGACATCGGGCCATTGGCGGGGGATGAATTCACGGCCGATGCGCGCCTGCATGGCGGCCAGGGCCGTGCGGTCGCGCAGCCAGAGGCGTATGGCGGCGATCCATGCCGGCACGTCCAGCGGGTCGGCATAGGTGACGAGGTCGCCTCCCACCTCGGGCAGGGCGGTGGTATTGGCGGCGATGCAGGGGCGGCCGAAGGACAGGCTCTCACCCACCGCCAGGCCCCAGCCTTCGGCGAAGCTGGGCATGACAGTGAAGAGGCAGCCGCGATAGAGCGCCTCCAGCGCGGCATCCGACAGGCCATGGACGATCAGGATGCGGCCATTGAGGTAGCGCGTGGCGTCCAACTGGCCGATGAGGTCGCCCACCCGCCAGCCGGGCCTTCCCACCAGCACCAGGGGTGGCGGGTTGTCGCCCTCCTCGATCATGCGGGCCCAGGCGTGGAAGAGCAGCTGGTGGTTTTTTCGCGCCTCGATGGTGGAGACGGCGAGGATATAGTCGCGGCCCTCCAGATCGCCCAGCGCCGCCGGCCAGTCGCTCAGCCAGCCTGGCCGGGGCGGGCGTTCCAGGCCGAAGCTGTGGGCGAGCGGGATGGCGCGTGTTTCGATCGGCGGATAGCCGCGCTGGGCGGCGATGCGACGAAAGGCGCGGGCGGAATATTCCGAGATGGCGAAGGCGAAATCCCAGAAAAACAGGCCCTCATTCAGGCTCTGGTTGAAGAAGGCGGTGGTGTCGGCGGTGGTGTATTCCGGGTGGCTAGCGGGGAACATGTCGTAGATCAGCACGCCGAGCCGCACGCCCTGCGCGCGCAGCCCGGCATAAAACCCCGGTGCGCCGGCGAAGAACCAATGCGCGCCGAGCACCAGGAAGGCGGCACCGGCCTGGGGGGTGAGGCGCAGGGCCGCGCTGCGCAGGCGCTCGACCAGGGGCCGGGCCAGGGCCACGTCGCGCCTTGTGCCGGTGCAATAGGCGAGCAGCGCCTGCATATCCTCGGGCCTAGGGGCGAAGAGCGCGCCATGGGCGAGGGTGGGAAAGACGGCGATGCAATCCGCGCCATGTAGCCCTGCCCGGCCTTGTAATACCGCGGCGAGAATGCCGAGCTGGACCCGCTGGATGCCTGAGATATTCCCGGTCTCATGCAGGAATTGCAGCAGGTCCTGGATGTCGAGCAGGATGGTGGCGGGGTGGGGCGATGGCGGCGGCCGCCCGGGGGTGATCTCCAGGATGCGGGCTTCCTCGGCAATGCCGAAGCTGTCCTCCAGTGCTGCGGCGCGCAGCAGGGCCTCATTCGCCCGGTCGCCGTGGCCGGCCATGCGCAGCCAATGCGCGGCATTGAGAAGGAAGGCAGGTTCTTCCGGCCATTCAGCGCGATGCATTTCGAGGATGTGCAGAACCGCGGCCCAGTCCCGCTGCCGGGCGGCTTCGGTGGCGGTGCGGTACCAATGG
>Ga0136641_1001403_pt1 | contig 10152 bp, 9 predicted proteins | sample EliLak1302023Y_FD_115312 | JGI IMG/M metagenome (GOLD analysis project Ga0136641, IMG submission 115312) | Freshwater microbial communities from Elizabeth Lake, Yosemite National Park, California, USA - 13020-23Y | ecosystem: Environmental > Aquatic > Freshwater > Lake ... | reverse complement strand
TGCTTCTGCCCAAGTTTGTGGCCGGTTTTTCCGGCAAATATGTGGACGCGTTTGGGTACGCTGATTTTTTCAACGCCACCGCCTTGCTGGGCCTGCCGGTGCTGTTGCTGGTGTGGTTAGCTGCACGGCTGCAGGCCCCGGAAAAAACTGCGCCGAACGCTGATCATTAGCACTGGCCCACCCTGCACTGGGCGCGGCAGGTTTACCCAACTTTACGATGCCTACAAGCCACCGGCACCCGCTGCCTATGGCACAGGACTAGACTGCCCCAATGACCCAACACCTTTTAATCATTGAAGACGATACCCGCCTGGCCGGTATGGTGGCCGAATACCTGGAGCAAAACGAATTCAAAGTGGGGCATGCGCCTACCGGGCTTGTTGGATTGGACATGTTGAGCAAGCCGCTCACTGCAAGCCCGGCCTATGACCTCGTCATTTTGGACTTGATGTTGCCCGATATCGATGGCTTGGAGGTTTGCAGGCGCATCCGTGCCCTAGGCGGTCCCCAAGCTGGCACACCGGTGCTGATGCTGACTGCCAAAGGCGACCCCATGGACCGCGTGATCGGTTTAGAAATCGGCGCAGACGACTACTTGCCCAAGCCTTTTGAGCCGCGTGAATTGCTCGCACGCATTCGCGCCATATTGCGCCGAGGCAGCGCAGACCCGGCCAAACCGGGGGCCCTGAAAAATCTGAATTTCGGCTCCCTGGAAATTGACCGCAATGCGCGCACCGTGTCGGTGGCGGGTCGCTTGTGTGAGCTGACCTCCTACCAATTTGATTTGCTGGTGGCTATGGCCGAGCGCGCCGGGCGGGTGCTGACGCGCGACCAAATCATGGAGGCGGTGCGTGGGCGCGAGCTGGAGGCCTTTGACCGTTCGATCGATGTACACATGGGGCGCATCCGTGCCGCGATTGAGGTGGATGTCAAAACCCCCCGGCGCATCTTGACCGTGCGCGGCGTTGGCTATGTCTTTGCCCGCCAGCAGGACTGAGCGTTAAAAGCGCGCCATGTTTTTTCAGAAACTCTACGTTCGCATTTGGGCCGCCCTGGTGCTGGCAGTGGCCGTATTGGCATTTTTGGTGGGCCTGGCCTGGCGCATGAACGTGGAGCCGCCTTTGCGCGAGGTGGTGGTGCGCAACGCCCAGGGTGATGTGATCGGCCATGGCCGCGCTCGGCGCATGCATCCGCCGCCATTGGTGCCGGGACAAGGCACAAACGGTCCGCCACCAGGCGCACAGGAGCGCCATGCGGATGAAGACGACGAAGGCCTTGAACGACTCGGCCACCCGCCGCCTGAGCCATTGGGGCGTATGCACGACGCGCAGGACGACGAGGCTCGCAGCCGCTTTGGCCGTGGGCCTGAATTTATTGTGCAATTGCAAGATGGCCAAACCGTGCACTTGCACTTGCCGCGTCCGCCGCGCAATAGCTGGTTTGCGCCGCTGGGTTTTTTCGGGACCCTGGCATTAGTTGCTTTGGCTGTGGCCTTGGCCACCTACCCGATAGTGCGGCGACTGACCCGCCGCTTGGAAGACTTACAAGCCGGCGTAGAGCGTTGGGGTCAGGGTGAACTCGGCGTGCGCGTAGCCGCCCAAGGCGAAGATGAGGTGGGCTTTTTAGCCCAGCGTTTCAACCATGCGGCAGCGCGGATTGAGGCATTGGTGCAGTCGCGCGATGCGCTGCTGGCCTCGCAAAAATCCTTGCTGGCCAATGCCTCGCACGAACTGCGCTCGCCCCTGGCGCGCATCCGCATGGGCCTGGAGCTGATGGGCGATGGTTCGGGTGATGCGGTAGCGCAGCGCAGACCGGCCATAGAGCGCAATTTGCAAGAGCTCGATCTGTTGATCGACGAAATCTTGCTAGCGAGCCGTTTGGACTCTAAAGAGGCGGACATAGGCACTTTCGAGCCGGTAGATCTGGTGGGTCTGGCAGCCGAAGAGTGCGCGCGGGTGCAAGCGCAGTTAGCAGATCCCCCCGCTCACCTGTCTGTGCCCGGTGTGAGCAAACTATTGCGCCGTGCGCTGCGCAACTTGCTGGAAAACGCCAATCGCCATGGCGGCGGAGAGGTGCAGTTGCAATTGCGTATGGAGGCGGGCTTTGCGGTGGTCGACGTGCTGGACACGGGCCCCGGTGTGCCGCTGGCCTTGCACGAGCGCATATTCGAGCCCTTTTACCGCCTGCCCGGCGCATCGGAAAAAGATGGCGGCGTGGGGCTGGGCCTAGCCTTGGTCAAGTCCATTGCCCAGCGCCATGGGGGGTCAGTGCAATGCAGCAACCGCCCTGAAGGCGGAGCCTGCTTTAGTTTGCGCTTGCCGCAGTAAGGTGCCCTGCGCGGGCAAATGCGTCTTGAATTGGCGTGGCCCAGAGACGGTTGCACCAAAGGCCCCATCCAAAGCACGATGCCATGCCCCCTTGGGTAGGCCTTTCCAGGCCGAAAACGCTCGCTGCGCCCTCAAAACAGTAGCTTTCCGGTGAAAAGACAAACAAAAACCTGAATTTTCACCCGCATGGGGGATACCGGCATCGATCAGACAGCGCCAGAATTCATCCCATCGCTGTCACGACATCAAGAGGGCTTCAGCCCCGAAGAAGTAAAGAATTTAACGGTTCCAACGAAGTCTCCTCGGAGACATTTACAAGTCACCCCTCGGGGTGACTTTTTTTTGGTGCATTCGCCCGGGCCTCTTCTGTGTCAAAGACTTGGCCCCATTTGCGGGTGGCCTCGGGGGGGCCTCGTTAACGGTCGTGACCCTATCGGCAAGCCCTTGGCGCAAGGGCCGGTGCCTACGCTACTTAGGAGGCTAAACGCGCAACCACCATAGCCACGGTGATGTCGCCCAGGCAGCGCGTATGGCCCAGCGGGCATTGGCGTGCAAAGCAGGGCGCGCAATCGAGGGCGGGCTGGTAGCTGGCATCGTTTTTTAGCCAGACCACCTGCGCCAAGGGGCTGAGCGGCGGCGTATGTAAGGGGCTGGATGAGCCAAAGAGTGCCACTTGCGGCACGCCCAGCGCGGCGGCCACATGCATCAACCCGGAGTCATTGCTCACCATGGCCCGCGCCCCAGCCACGAGCGCGATAGCGTCTTGCAAGGAGGTGCGCCCGGCCAGGTCATGGCAAGTGCCCGGATGGGCGGCGTGGACCGATGATGCGATCTGAGCGCACACCTCCGCATCCTTGCCCGAGCCTAGCAGCAGCACTGGCAATTGGTGCTGGTCAATCAATTGCTGAGCCAACGCGGCGAAGTGCGCTGCCGGCCAGCGTTTGGCGGGGCCGTATTCCGCGCCTGGCACCAGCACAAAATAGCGTTTTGCCTGCAAGCCTTGTGCCGCCATGGCCTGCTGACAGGCCTGCTCGGCCACCTGCATACGCGGCTGCGCGTCCACAGGCAGTGCGCTATCGGCCAGAGCGCCGTACCAATTGACCATGGGCGGGCGTGCGTGTTTGTCCGGGTTGGGCAGGCGCTGCGTTAGCAGCCCATAGCGTGCCTCGCCGTGGTAGCCCACCCGCTCGGCGATACCGGCCCAAAAAGGCAGCAAAGCACTTTTGAAAGAGTTGGGGCAGACGATGGCACGTTGAAATCGCCCGCGCAGTTGACGGGCCACCGCGCGCCGGGCCGACCATTGCAATCCGCCGTGGGCAAACGGCAGCTCGATGACCTCTGCCACCGCTGCCATGGCCCTATAAACCGGCGCCACCCAAGGCAGCGCGCCGACGGTAATGCGCTCACCGCGCGAGTGCAAAACGCGCAACAAAGGTTCGGTCATGACCGCATCCCCAATCCACTGGGGCGCGATGACCAGGGTGTCAGTGGTGGGCGTCGAAATGTTCGCCGTCCTTGAGCTGATAGACGGTGCCGCAATACGGGCATTTGGCCTCGCCTTTGCGGGCGATGTCCAGGTAGACCTTGGGATGGGTGTTCCAGGTCTTCATATCGGCCAAAGGGCTGGGGCAAAACACGCCGCCTTGGGGGTTGAGGTCTTTGGCGAGCAAAGTGACAAGCGATTTGGACATAGGTGCTGCGTGCGTGGGGGCGGACTTCAAACCTGTGCCAGCCAGTGGCTGTACTTGGGGTTGCGGCCATTAACGATGTCAAAAAATGCGCTCTGGATTTTCTCGGTGATGGGCCCGCGTGTCCCCACGTAGTCGCCCTTGCCCAGTGCAATGCGGTCGAGCTCACGAATAGGTGTGACTTCGGCGGCGGTGCCCGTGAAAAAAGCCTCGTCGCTGATGTACACCTCGTCGCGCGTGATGCGTTTTTGCACCAGTTCCAGGCCCAGGTCCTTGCAAATATGCATCACCGTGTTGCGGGTGATGCCGTTGAGTGCACCGGCGGACAGGTCCGGCGTATACACCACGCCATCCTTGATGACAAACAGGTTCTCGCCTGCACCCTCGCTCACAAAGCCATTGGCGTCGAGCAGCATGGCTTCGTCGTAACCGTCGTCAGTCGCCTCCATATTGGCCAAGATGGAGTTGGTGTAATTGCTCACCGCCTTGGCCTGGGTCATAGTGATGTTGACGTGGTGGCGGGTGTAGCTAGAAATCTTGACGCGGATACCGCGCTTCATGCCTTCTTCGCCCAGGTAGGCGCCCCAGGGCCAGGCAGCGACCATCAGGTGGATGGTATTGCCTTTGGGCGATACACCCAGTTTTTTGTCGCCTATCCAGGTTAGAGGGCGCAGGTAGCAACTCTCGAGTTTGTTTTCGCGCACCACGTCTTTTTGTGCCTGCATCACTGCTTCCTTGGAAAAAGGAATGTTCATGCGCAAAATCTTGGCGCTGTTAAACAGACGCTCGGTATGTTCTTGTAAGCGGAAAATCGCAGTGCCGCTCACGGTGTTGTAGGCGCGCACGCCTTCGAAAGCGCCACAGCCGTAGTGCAGGGTGTGGCTCAGGACGTGGATCTTGGCCTCGCGCCAATCGACCATCTGACCGTCCATCCAGATTTTGCCGTCGCGGTCGGACATGGAGGGGGGCATTGCGGTCATGGCGGGCTATCCTTTGATCGGGGAAGTAAGAGGCGTAGTCGCTGATTTTACGGGGCAGCGTCCGCCAGGGTTTGGAGTGGCCTGTCCAAGCGCCAAGTGGCCAACTTGCCGCCTTGGAATTCGCACTCGACAAAGGACTGCCCTGTGTCGGTCCAGCGAAAGACTTCGGGCTGCTCGCCCGCAGGGCTGCGCAGTTCACCCAGCGACCGGGTCAGCGCGACCACCTGCATCAATGAAACGCCTGGGTGTAGGCGCGCGTTGAGCATGACGCTGCTCGCCACATGGCCCTTGGGCCGGTGAGAAGCGCGTCGCAATACCTGCAGCATGCGCGTGAAATGCAAGAGCATCCACATGACCAAAGCGCCCGCAGCCCCGGCCACGCCGGGCCAGCCGTACCAGTGGTATCCCATGACCAGGATGGCCACAGCGCCTATGCGCACCGCTATCGTTTGCACCATAAAGTAATTCATGCCCGGATTCTCGCAGCAGTCGCTTTTGGCATGACCCGCGTCGCAGGCGCTGTGCCTGGCGCTTCCTTCGGCTTATGCGCCGCGCTACAGTGCGCACATTGCCTCCCACCTGAGAAAGAACTTATGCCAAGCCATTTGCACCAACGCGTACTGATTACGGCTGCCGCATCGGGCATTGGCCTGGTGATGGCCGACGCCTATATGGCCGCCGGTGCCAAGGTATATATCTGTGACCGTGACCTTGCCGCCCTCAACGCAGCGCTTGCCAGCCGCCCCGCCTTGGCAGGCCAGGTTTGCGATGTCAGCGACGAGGCGCAAGTGGCCGCATTGTTTGCAGCAGCCACGGCGCATCTGCAAGGCTTGGATATTTTGGTCAGCAACGCCGGGATTGCCGGGCCCACCGCCAACCTAGAAGACATCAGCCTGGCCGACTGGCGTCATTGTCTGGCGGTGAACCTGGACTCGGCATTTTTATGCGCCCGTGCCGCTGCGCCGCTGTTGCGTGCCCAGGGTAGCGGATCGATCATTTTGATGTCTTCTACCGCTGGTTTATTCGGCTTCCCGCGTCGCAGCCCCTATGCCTCGGCGAAATGGGCGATCCGGGGCCTGACGCGCACCTTGGCGCAAGAGCTAGGGCCCGCCGGCGTGCGCGTCAACTGCATTTGTCCGGGCTCGGTCAGCGGCGAACGGATAGACCGGGTGATCACCGCCGAAGCCCAAAAAACTGGCCGCAGCGAAGACGTGGTCCGCGCCGAGATGACGCAGATTTCTTCGCTCAAATCCTTTATCTCGCCGCAAGACATTGCCAGCATGGCCTTGTTCATCACCTCCAGTGCAGGCGCGCGCATTTCCGGCCAGGATTTGACGGTGGACGGCCATACCGAAACCCTATGAGATTGAACCGGTACCTTCTCCAATTCCTGATGGCACACCGCCATTACCGCTATGAAAATTCAGCAACTTGAAACCTTTACCGATGCGTTTGTTTGCTTTGTCAAACTGAGCACCGACAGTGGGCACGTCGGCTGGGGACAAACCTCCACCTACAACGCCGATATCAGCGCCACGATTTTTCACCGCCAGGTCGCACCTTGGGCGCTGGGGGCCGATGCGCTGGACATCGACGGGATTTTGCAAACCATCTGGGAAAAAGAACACAAGTACCCCGGCAGCTACCGCTGCCGCGCCATGGCCGGATTGGACACCGCGATGTGGGATTTGCGCGGCAAGGTCGAGGGCAAGCCGGTGGTGGAATTGCTAGGTGGCAAACCCAAGGCCTTGCGCACTTATGCCTCCTCCATGAAGCGCGATATCACACCGCAAGCCGAAGCGGCGCGTTTTGTGAAGCTGCGCGACGACTTGGGTTTTGACGCTTTCAAGTGGCGCGTGGCCGCCGAATGCGGGCGGGATGTAGACGAATGGCCGGGCCGCACCGAGGAGGTAGTGCCGGTAGTGGCGCGTGCATTGGGCGATGGCGTGGCCAAATTAGTCGATGCCAATAGCGGGTTCTCGCCAGCGCGCGCTATCGCCGTAGGCCGCATGTTGGAGGCTGAAGGCATCAGCCATTTCGAAGAGCCTTGCCCGTACTGGGAGTTTGACCAAACGCGCCAGGTCACGCAGACCTTGTCGCTGGATGTGACCGGCGGCGAGCAGGACTGGGATTTGCCCACTTGGCAGCGCATGATGGACCAAAGCGTGGTGGATATTGTGCAGCCCGATGTGATGTACATGGGCGGCCTAACGCGCACCTTGGCCGTCGCCCGCATGGCCGCCGAGCGGGGCATCCCTTGTACACCGCATAGCGCCAATTTATCTTTGGTCACGATGTGCACCATGCATTTGCTGGGCGCGATTCCCAATGCGGGCAAATACCTGGAGTTGTCCATCGAAGGGCCGGACTATTACCCTTGGCAGCAAGAACTGTTTTTGGGCGATCCGTATGCGGTTCAGGGTGGCAAAGTACAAATACCTGCCCAGCCCGGTTGGGGTGTCGAGATCAATCCAGCTTGGCTGGCGCGGGCGAGCTATCAATCGAGTGTGTTGAAGGCCTGAACGCGCTTTCACCTTCAGCTTTTTGGCGTTTAAAGGCGTATGGGATTGTTCTGAGTTTCCAACGCGCAGTCCTTGCGTCTGAACCCGAGTCCCCGCAAGCCGGGGCCGGGCGACGAACGATTAGCCCCGCGTTGTGAGGAGCCCGGCCCCGGCCTGCGCGGACACTGCGAACTGGCGGCTTGCCGTGAGGGTGTCTCAACGTGCAGTGATTGTGCGCATTGAGATCGCTCAGCGGAATCGAATACGTTCTGTGAAGTGGCGTACCTGCTAACTGGGCGCGCTTGCATCAGGTCTACCCTGAAGTGATTTGCTCCTAGCCTAGGGTTTGCACACCAATATCGCACTTCGCAGCGTGGTGGTAGCGGCAGGCGGGTTGACGAACGATTAGCATGCGTTGTGAGGAACCCCGCCTGCCGCTGCCGCCGCGCGGGCTCAGCACCCCGTAAGCAATGTCTCATTGCCCAACCATGCGCGAAAAACACGGAGCGCACAAATGTCACCGTGCGGGCGCAACCCATTTAGAGAACAGGTTTAAAGCACCCTAGTGCCCGCCACCCAGATAAGCGGCTTTCACCGCCGGGTCGTCTTGCAACTGCGCGGCCGGGCCGTGCACTGAAATGCGACCGTTTTCCAGGACATAACCGTAATCCGCCACCTTCAAGGCAGCGGCGGCAAATTGCTCCACCAGCAACATCGTCACACCACGCGACTTGAGGTCGGCGATGATGCGAAACACCTCTTCCACCAAGATAGGCGCCAAACCCATCGAGGGCTCGTCCAGCAGCACAATCTCAGGGTTAAGCATCACGGCACGGGCCATGGCTAGCATTTGTTGCTCGCCGCCAGACAGGGTGCCGGCTAATTGGGTGCGTCGCTCTTTGAGACGCGGAAACAAATCCATGGCGCGCTCCAAATCTCCCTGGACATCACCCTTGGGGCGGCTACCGGTCAAACGTGGAAAAGCGCCCAAAATCAGGTTGTCGGTAACGGACATAGTGGCAAACACGCGGCGACCTTCCGGCGAGTGGGCCAGGCCAAGCTTGGCGATGGTGAAAGACTCCATGCCATCGGTGCGCGTGCCGTTCAGGCTAATTTCCCCCGCGCTCGGACTGATCATGCCGGAGATAGCACGCATGGTGGTGGTCTTACCGGCGCCGTTGGAGCCGATCAGCGTTACTACTTTGCCTTTGGGAACTTCCATCGAAATTCCATGCAGAACTTGCACTTTGCCATAACCGGCTTCCAGATTTTTAATGCTCAACATAAACAATAGTCCTGTGCGTTCAAGCGGCGGGAGCGCCCAGATAGGCCTCAATCACTTTTTCATTGGCCTGTACTTCAGCAGGCTTGCCTTCGGCAATCTTTTGCCCAAAATCCAGCACAGACACCGCGTCGCAGACGGTCATCACTACATCCATATGGTGTTCGATCAGGATGACGGTAATGCCGTGGTCGCGAATTTTGCGGATGATGGCGATCAGCTCCTTGATGTCGGGTGCGGTCAAGCCAGCGGCAGGCTCATCTAACAGCAATAGCTGTGGATCTAGCGCCAGTGCGCGGGCAATTTCCAGCAGACGCTGTTTGCCGTAGGGCAGGTTGCGTGCCTCTTCAGTAGCCAGATCGGCTAGGCCCACAAAGTGCAAAAGCCCCATGCCGCGTTCGATGGCATCAGCGTCCTCGCGCTGGTAGCGGGGCGTGTTCAAGGCCACGTCGAACAAATTGCTGTTAAAGGTGTGGTGTAAGCCGACCTGCACGTTTTGCAGCGCGGTCATTTCACCGAACAACTGCACGTTCTGGAAAGTGCGCGCAATACCTGACAACGCGATGTCCGACGAGGTGCGATCCACCAAGCTGACGCCGGAAAACGCGATCTCTCCGGCGGTCGGTACATAGATGCCTGTCAGCACATTCATCATGGTGCTCTTGCCAGAGCTATTGGGGCCAATGAGGCCATGGATGGTGCCGCGCTTGACGACCAGGTCCACATCGTTCAAGGCCTTGAGACCACCAAACTGCATCAACACGCTTTTGGCGACGAGCAGATCGCTGCCATCGGCGCTGTGCTGGGCATTGGCAGCCGCATGGATGGCATCTTTTGCATCGGCAGGTGCCAAATAGGCGGCGCCGCGGGCGCTTTTGCCACTGAACAATTTGCGGAAAAAGCCGACGATGCCGTCTTGCAAGTAATACACCACAAACAAAATCATCAGGCCGAAAATGCTCAGGCGCCAGTCCGTGATGGATTGAAGCCAGAAGGAAAATGCCGCTAATGCGATTGTGCCGACCACTGGGATTGCCATAGCGCGCACCGTAGTGATTTTTCTGGCCACGCCAATGATGGCGCCAATAAGCATGAGCACCGCCAAAGCCGAAGAGACTTGGCGGAACATCTCCAAGTCGTCCAGCAGCTTGGGCAAAATCACAATGATGGCCGCACCCAGCAGGGCGCCCGAACGGGTTTTACGCCCGCCCATGATGACGGCCAGCAGAAACAGCACCGTCAATTCAAAGTTGTAGGTATTGGGCGAGATGTATTGCTCGGAATAGGCATACAGGCAACCGGCCAGGCCGGCAAAGCCGGCGCTGATCACAAAGGCATAGACTTTGTAGCGATAGACCGACACACCCATACAGT
>Ga0136641_1001402_pt1 | contig 10157 bp, 14 predicted proteins | sample EliLak1302023Y_FD_115312 | JGI IMG/M metagenome (GOLD analysis project Ga0136641, IMG submission 115312) | Freshwater microbial communities from Elizabeth Lake, Yosemite National Park, California, USA - 13020-23Y | ecosystem: Environmental > Aquatic > Freshwater > Lake ... | reverse complement strand
TGCCAAGCCGCAGCCATGTCCGTATTAGGCGAGCGCCTAACATCTTCGTGGTCAATAACAACGTGATATGTGTTTCCTTTTTTTATCATGATAATTGGTAAGCTACTCCGCTATAATTCCAGCTGGGGAAATCTGTATTTTTGGTCGTCTGCCTTGCGCTTTCCACAAACGCCGTGCCGTTAATTCCGGTCGGCGGTTGACTGGTTAACCCGGTCAAAAAAGGAACTGTATTTCCGCGCCCAGACACCGAAAACCGCTGAGTGACATAAAGTGTTTGTGCCTTTGAAAAATTACCATCCTCGTCGATAATCTGCTTAATTTCAGCCACGTGTTCGACTTCTGCGGCTTCGGTAACGCCTCCGTAACTGCCTGCAATGGTTACGCCGAAAATCATTGAAAAAGAGTAAAAGTTGCCGACGAAAGACTAAAATCGTCGTTAGCCTGGCTAATCTTAGCCCCCGTGCATTTCTGCCCTGTCCAAATGCCAGTTGATACTGTTAACAGCGCAACGTCACCTTTTGCTTGAACTTGCGTCACGGTTTTGGTGCGAGGCTTTGGCAAAATTTGGGCAACCGCGCCGCTCTCATTTTTGATGACATTTAGCTCTTGCGTCACCTCAAACGATGACTCTTGCAAGTAGCCTGTGGGCACCGTTGCGCCAAATGTCGACGCTCCAAAGTTGATGCTCATAATTGTTTGCGCTGTATGCGCTTAAGTGGCGTATTGATAAGAGATACCCGACGCCTCCCAACCAATGAAATCATCATTTTTGGAGTTGCGCTTTGCCGAAGTCACGAACGCCTTGCCCGTAACGGCGCTTATGCCAAGATTTCCAATGCCGACGCTGAAGGGATTTGTGCCTTTGCCGCGAGCCGAAAAGTCAAAAGTCCCGTCAAAAGCATGCGTCTGAAATTGCGTGCCATCGCTGCCGATAAGTCGCTTGAACTCCGACTTATGTTCAACGTCAACGGACTCAACAACAATCCCAGCCGATGTCACCAACGTAATGCCAAAAGTAGCCATAAATGTTATTCGTGATGGGTGTAGGTTGCTTCCGATGTCGAAAAATCGTCGTTAGTCTGACTCATTTTTGAGCTTGTGACGGTTGCCCCAGAAAAGTCGCCCGTAGTTGGCACCGTCAAAAGCGCCGCGTCAGATTTGGTTTTTACGGTCGTAATCGTTTGCGAGCGTGGTTTTGCCTGCGCGACAAGAGTTTTGCCAAGTTCATCGCGAATCGTTGCAATTTCGATTGTTTTATCTTCCGACGACTCTTGCAGATACCCGGCTGGTTTTGTGACGCCAAATGTGTCGGCTCCGAATGTGATAGGCATAAAATTAAACAGGTGAAAATCCGACAATATACTGCAGAGGAGTTTGCCAATGGCGTTCCGCGTGCGCGGAGTCGTCGGAAACTGCGACGATACCGGCGATTTGAACGACCGCAGACGTGATTGAAATGGTCCGCATAAACTCATCTACTGCCGCTACAAATGCAACGTGAGCCGCCGGTGTCGTGTCGTCAGCCTGCGAACACGGTATAACGGTCAACTGCCCGCGCCCGAGCGGAGAGCCAACAACCGAATCTGAGCGGAGCTGTAACAAGATTGCTGGCGACGTCACGCGCTCATTATCTTGCGGCTCGCCGACGTAAACGTCGGGAAACTCCAGCTTGAGAGCGTCTGCAATTACTGCGCTAAGGATGCCGCCAATCATCGCGATACGTCCTCGAGATAAATGCTCCACGCGGTTGGGTGATCAGCGGTTCGCACAATGCGACGCTCAACGCCTCGAATCGTCAAGCGGTCGCCTTTTTGCGGTACTGGAAAACCACGCTTTTGCATGTAAACTTCGCAACTGATATGCGTCTCAAACCCGCCAAAATTAAGAACTTCGGACGTGTTGGTTTCGTTGATTACGCCTTTGTAAGTCTGGCCGAGATAATCAAATTCCTCGCCCATAAAGGCCAAGGACTGAGCGAGTGCATTTGCTGCGGTGTCAAACCACATTCCCATTAGTCGGATTTCTTGCGCTTGGTAGTGGGTGTCACCGCCTGCGGTTTGTTGCGTTTTTCGCGGTCAGGTTCAGCCAGGATAAACAGCCGAATCAACCCAGCATCGTCGCATGCTTTATACACCTCGACGGCCTCGCCGTAATTGTCGGAAGTCAGAATCACTTCGTTGTCGCGGGTGACAATTGTCAGTTTTGCGCTCATAATTGTTCAAAGGAGCGGAGGCGATTAAACCCCCGCCCCGGTTAAGTTTACTGAGACACAATACGCACGCCCATCTGCGGACGGCCCTTCTGAATTCCGAATAATACACCAAAGGAATACCAGAGCTGACCTAGACGGTTGTCGTACGCCCTTCTGAATTGTAGGGGCAGATTTAATTGCGGGATAATCACATCCGCAATTTCAGTTCCGGTTTGAACAGCGCCGTCAGCGTTAACGCTACGAGCGGCCATCAAGAGCGCCGACTTGTGAAATGCAAACCCTGCGAGGTATTCGCCGTTTGCGTCTGCTAGCGTGGATTCATAAACGTCAAATCCAGCAACGCGGGGAATAAAGCCTTCAGCTTTTTGTGCAATAAAGCCAGGAAATTCAGCCGTATTAAGCGACTTGAGCAGGCTGGCAAAATACGCGGGCGAAAGAACAACAGCGCGGCCCTGTTGAGGAGCGCCCTGTGCGTTCAACTGAGCGCGGAGGTCGGCAAGGTCATTGCGGTCAAAGTTTGCGGCGGTCGAGGTCAACGGAGTTGAGGTGAAGTTTGCTGCGGTAATCAAATTCCACAACGCGCCAAACACGCTTTCCCCAACGGCTTGCATTGATGGCTGCACAAACAAATCGTTGAGATTGATTGAGGACTTGGATCTTTCTAAGTCAGAAAATCCGTAGACAAAACCGGGATACTGATTCAGCGTTATGGTGGCGGCAACAGTCTCTACTCCCGTGCTATCAAACCCAGCCGAAAGGTCTTGAGCTGTGACGTTTACGGGGTAACGAGTTGTGATTGACGCTCCACGGTCGGCGATTTCGGAAGAAAAATCGGTCGTAATGCCGTTAAGTGGCGCAAACAAAGATTGAAGCGCAGGAAGTGATTCTTGAGCAATTTGGGCGAGATTTACGCCTGCAATGGTGTTGGACATATAGTATTAGTGTTAAGTAATTTAGCTGCGGAGGGTGTCGCGATGCTTCGCGTAAAATTCGTTGCGCGCTTCGACAGGGAGCGCGTTGTATTCGGCCCAAAGTTCCTTTGCCGTTTTTGGTGCGCCTTCAGCCGCGATGATTGCGACAGGCTCCACGCCCAGGCTTGCAACTATGGCGTTTGCCTTAGCGGCGGCGTCGAGTTCGGCGGCGGCCATAGTTGCAAGCGTTGCGGTGTGCTCGGCCGTGAGATTTTGGAACGCCAACACTGCGGCGCTTAGCTCAGTTTGCGTTGCAGATAATGCGGCTAAAGTGGCGGTGTGTTCGGCGGTGAGCGCGTTAAACGCCTTCGCGTCAGCACGTGCGACAGTCAGCGCCTCTAGCGCCTCGGCGAGGGTATTGGGAAGCTCCATATACCAATGAGCCCCGCGTAAAGCAAAAACGCCGCGCGAGCGTAAAACTCGGGCGGCGTTAAGAAGCGGTCGTAATCAGCGCTAACCCACAAGCGCCAACAGTCGCGCGTAGGCTAGTTCTTCGGGGGCAACCTTGTCAATCAATTTGTTTGACAGTGCGCGGCTTGCAAGAAACGCCTGCCCGCGCATAGCCTCGGCGGGCACGTTGCGGTTTCGAAGGACGTTAGAGCGGAAGAGGTCAAAATTATCCTGAACGTATTCGGTGAGCGCCGCACGTTGAGCAGCCGTCAGCTCCGGCCCCATCATCGCGCCTTTGAGATCGCCCTCGGCGTTGGTGATTGGGTCCCACTCCATGCCTTTCTCTGCCCACATCGCGGACGTTGAAATCCATGGAATGATTGCGCCGATACTGCCAATAGTCGCGCTCGGTGACGCCCAGATTTCACGGCAACTTACGGCGATATTGTACGCTGCCGAACACGCAAGTCCGTCCGTGTAAGCAAGCGTCGGTACCTTGCGACTAATCATTTGCAGCGCGTCGGCCACTTCAGAATTACCATTGCAAGCGCCGCCAGGGCTATCAATCTCCAGCCAAATCCCACGGCAGCGCGCCGCCATAGCGGCTTCGAGTTCGTCTTCAAGATCCTCATAATCGGTTGCACCACAGCATTTTTCAACGGGGGAAATATCACGAGCCAGAGTGCCACAGATTTCAATGTGCGCGATGCCGTTGGAGTCGATGGTCATCTCCTCCCGAGGATTAACCATCATACTCATGTCCGGCATCTCGTATTTATCGCCGTTGATGCGCGGCTTCAGGATGCGGTCAATTGCCGCAAATCCTGCGGGGGAAATAAACCACGGTTCCCCGTAGACTTTAGAAATGATGCGAGAGAAACTCATGGCGTTGGTAGCATATCAGGCGGTTGCCCGTTAGGTGTGAGGATGCCGAAAACACTGCGCGGCAGGTTGCTGCGTTCCATGCGTGCGCGGATTGCAAGCTCATCCTGTTCGATGGCGTCGAGGTGTTCGTCGATTGTTAGCCCGCCCTCGCCGAGAATCTCACTCATCGAGCGCATCCCCGCACGATAGCCTTCAATCGCGTCGCGTGATGCGTAGCCGCTGTCAGCGGTTAGGCGTGGCGGCGAGGTGAAGCGGAATTGATACGCGCCGCCCTTGTCTTTATCTGCGCCCTTGTACGGCGGCAAAAGCCCGAGTTCGACGGCCCGCGCTATCGCGAAAGCGCACCGACGCTTGCACGCCTGTGAGAGATATTGATGACGATCAGCTGTCACGCGATTGACTTGCTCAAGCACGATCCGCGCACTTGCGCCGCCCATTTTTTCGAGCCCCCAGACGTACTCAACGGGCCAGCCCATTGCCAGGCATGCCTGCTTGATAAGCCGCTCTTGTAAGCGGTCTTGAGCCTCGGACGGGATCTCGGATTTAAGCTGCGTGACGCTTTCGCCAGGTTGAAAATATTGAATCGTGCCGCCTTGCATCTGCTCCATCCGAATGCCAGTCGGATTGATGGATGCGGAGTCTGCCAGCGCGTAAGCCGGATCGCTAACGTCGGCGATGCCCGTTTGATTCGTGACGACTAGGCCGATTTTAGCAGCCATCTGCGACGCAACGCGGATATCGTTGCTGAGCGTTGCCAAACAGCGAAGATCGAGGATAGCGGGCGCAAGCGCCGAGATGCCACGGGCCTGACCAACCTCGCGCGGGTCGCGGGTTAGTTGTGCGGAGGTTGAGGGAATGTCACGGTCATCTGCGAGTGTTTTTCCCAGCACGCGGTACGCTACAGCACGCCCGAGTCGCGAAAGGATCACGCCATTGACCATTTCCAAGCCTGCGTATGGCCCTTCAGTCAGCGGCCCCGTCATTAAATCGCGAACTCCCATTTGATGCCACGGGATTTGTTGCAACTGCGGAAATCCTGTAGCGGTCGTGGTCAGGATCGTCAGCATATCGCCATCACGATCAATGCCAACAGACTCCAGAAAGAGGCCATCCCACCACGAAGAGCCGTCAACGTAACAAATCTGCATCCAATCATTTAGCCATGCCTCAGCGAGTTTGCCCCATGACTTATCTTCGCCCGTAAAAATTGGACGCATCGCCTTGCCAATCGTGAGAAATGCACGTTGATCGATAGCCCCGTTGACAACGCCCACATTCCAATAAAGCTTTCGCGCTGCGCTAGTTAGCGTTCGCCACTCGCCAACGGGTAACTCTTGGTTAATCCCTTGCGTATGGTTTTGCTGAAATGGTTGCAGGCCCCACGCGCCGCCTTCTACAAGTCGTTGGCGACGATACACATCGTACTCCGAGCGCACGGTCGGCACGGTCGGTTTAAAAAGCGTTTTTAAACGAGAAAGCAGGCTCATACAAATCGAGCGGTTGTCCGAGTGACAGGCGCGCAGATGCCACGCTCTTTATGCTCAATTGCAGTCTGCGCATACATCTGGATATCGAGTGCGCTTAGTGTCGTGCCGATGCCAAATGTAAACGAAGATCCGTTAACCGTCGAACCAATCAGAACTCCTTGGCCTCCAATACTTAAATCAAAGCGCCCATCCCGCAACTCGTAAAGCTCCTCGGTAGACCGGGAGAGGAAGACTTTGAGGATGATTCGAAAAACAGGTGCCACAATAATAAGCCCAGCGTAAAGCAAAAGGGGCGCGGGCCAATGACCTCCCGCGCCCCCAAACAAACACAACCCAGCCCAGAGACTACTCGGTTGCTGTCGGTGCGTCAACCACATCCTCGCTGAGGTCAGGCAGCGCGCCTAGCATCATCGCCACCACAATTTGCATGGATTCGCAATCCCATAAGTGATTCGGGCGGTGAGTTTTCGTCCAGCGTTTGCGCGTGCGCTTGGTAATTTTATCGACCACGTCCCTCTTGCGCTCGGAATTTAGGTGTAGCAGATATTCGCGCGGCACGTCGTGCGGAAACTCCCAAGTCGGCGAACCGATTGTGCGCAATCGGGCCAGGACATCTTTAACCGGATCGGACGCCCAATGAAAAAAGAGCACCATCGCTGCGCGGCCCGTCTGTTTGCTTTTGGTCGTTGGCGCTGGGACGTAGTCCGGCTTGGAAAATAGCCGTCGTACCGTCCGGCCATGTTTATTTTTTGCCGAGAACCAGTCTTCCCCGCGTCCAATTAACGCCGTCCATCCGTATTGCGCGCAACGGTCATAGACCACGCCGTGGAAGGAATTGCCTGCATCCATGCACGTTTTTTTGTCTGCGACTTTGTAGCGCGTTTGTATCTCGCGCAGTTTGTCTAACGTTAAAATGCGCCCGCAATAAAGCAGCCGAGATGTCCCGGAATTTGTCCATGCCCGAATCACCGCCCAGTAATGATCCTGTTGGACGTCGATAGTCATCAGCCGAATCATCTCGTCTGTGATGGCTCGCCCATCTTCCATGTCGGCGGCGTTGTAGTCTGCGGCCTCCATCTCAATCGCTGGCAGTTCCAGTTCCTGGGGCCACGGTTGCGCCAGCTTCTTCATTTTGAAATCCTTGAGCGGCTCCAGCAACCCAAGGTGCTTAGCGTCGTTGGCTCGCACCCAGCTGATGACAAGATCCGCCCACTTAATCCACCAGACGCATTGCGCGGGTAGCCAGTAGCTAACGTGCCCGTCCATTGCGTCGCCATCCTCGGCCACCCAGCGCGAGCGGTCAGCTAGTGCGCGGCGTGCCTGTGTGGTGTCTGGTGTCGAGTGCTCACAATGCGGGCAGACGTGACGCACGGACGCCGAGAGAGCGCCCCATTGCCACTCGCCGTGCTCGTTTTTTACCTCGTCGTATTTGTAATTTGTCCAGTCCGGCTTGACCAACTCCCCGCATTTTACGCAATCAAACGCCCAGTAATGCCGCTGCCCCGCGTCCCATTCGTCGTCGAGCTGGTGAGGCTCCTCGTGCGCCTGGCTGACGATAACCGTCTTGCGGTCAAACCTGTCATGATGACGCGCTTTGAACTGACCGATTAACGACGAGTAAGTCCACGCCTCATCGAGGAATAAATGCTTAACCGACTTTTCTTGCGCGTTGGATACGTTAGCGCCGCCAGCCATAAGCGCCATGTGCGGGAAAATAATGGCGTCTTTTCTGACCTTGAAACGGTTGCTCGGCATCAGCGCCGCCACGGGTCCGCAGCCGTGGAGGACGGGCAACAGCCGCTGCTCCATCCAATCGACGGCGGTCTGATCGGTTTGCGTTATGAACAACGACGGACCAGGATCGTGCGCGACGATCAGCGTGCTCAGCGCCTCCAATAGCGTTGACTTGCCTGCGCCTGTGCACGCTCGGACGTAGATTTGACGAGTTCGAGGATTACTAAACTGCGCAATGACGTCATTCCACCAAGGCCCTTGCTGACGGGTGAACCGCGTGCTTCGAGCCGAGTGCGGGAATTGTACGTGCTCCTCCAACCAGTCGAGCGGGTTGCCCTGGAATGGCAAATGAATCCCGCGAGAAAATCCCGTTAATAATTGTGACGCCGCCATACAATAGCGTGCGCCGTAAAGCAAACGGCCCGCGACAGTTAAGCGCGGGCCTTGGTTGCGTTACGTTGTCGGTTCTTGCAATCGTCGCACCGTTGCCTGTAGCAACTGCGTCCATCTTGCCGTTAATCTTTCGCCGATTGTTATCTCATCCAGTCCCGCGAGCTGTCCGCGCAGGTCGCTGATCATGGCTTGCCCTTCAGAGCAAAGCACGGAGGCAATCGTTTGATTTGCCTCAGCCGCTGTGGTCACAGATATGAGTTCCCGCCTGATCCGCTGCACCTCCATGTCGAGCCGCTCGCACTCCAGCAGCGTTTTGCGCAATTTGGCGTCGGTGAGGTTCTCGGGTGACTTGGTTGCTAACTGCGCCGCCCTCCACGCGTCAATCTCCTCGATGCTCGACAGCGGACATCCAGCCTTGCCCCACTTGATTATGGCCACGTGAGAGACTCCGTAATGCTTTGCAAGCTCGCGAGTGGTCTTGAGTGGCTCCTGTCCACGGTCGTATGCCTCGACAGCGGATTGCTCGCGCTTGGTAATTGTTTTGCCAGCCTTGAGTTTGGCAAGAATATTTTTAACCTGGGCCTTTTGAACTTGGTCGGTGAGTTTCATGTTACAATATATTCAGCACCCGTTTTTGTTGTTTGTCTTTTTTTTTGAAAAATTCTGCCCACTCTGCACGATTTTGCACTATTTGCGCGACTCGCCACTTCGTGAAATAAGGGGCGGTTGAACGCGGGAATGCCGGTCATAGGCCCGGAGAGGTAGCCCGTCGTGCTCATTTTGCCTCGGCCATTTCATTGAAGGCCTTGCCCGTCTCCGCGTGAGTGGCAATCTTGCGGGTGAACTCCTGCCAGCGCTTGACGGCAACATCCACATAAGCGGGGTTCAGTTCGACGGCGTGGCATACGCGCCCCGTCATCTCGCAGGCGATAAGCGTGGTGCCAGACCCCGAAAATGGCTCATAGACAGCCTGCCCCGGCGAGCTGTTATTCTCGATTGGACGCTTCATGCACTCCACAGGCTTTTGCGTTGCGTGCCCAGTTTCCGACTTTGTTGGCTTTGCAATTTGCCAGAGTGTCGTTTGCTTGCGGTCTCCGGAATAGTGCCCAGTCGCTCCATTCCGGACGGCGTACCAGCACGGCTCGTGATGCCATTGGTAGTCTCCTCGCCCGATTGCAAAACTGCTTTTCGCCCAGATGATCTGGGACCGCAGCTTGAAATCGCACGCCTCTAGGCTTTCGGCGACTAATCCGCAAAATAAACCGGCGTGCCAAACGTAAGCAACGTCGCCTGGGAATAATGCCCACGCTTCCCGCCAGTCGGCTTTGTTGTCATTGAGCACTTTGCCCATTGCTCCTGCTCTAATCCCTTTTTTACCGTTAGACCATCGCCTTTTATTGCGCCATTCAGGATTGTATTCCACGCCGTAAGGAGGGTCGGTCACCATAAGGTGCGGCTGCACCCCGTTTAGAGACTTCTCTACGGTTCCCATGTCGGTGCAGTCTCCGCAGGCAATTCGGTGCTTGCCCAGAATCCAAACGTCCCCGAGCACGCTCACGGGATCTGTGGGGGCTTCAGGGACTTCATCTGGATCGGTGTTGCCCTCAACGGTTGAGATGGAAAGCAGCGCCTCCAGTTCAGAAGAGCTGAACCCGGTGAACCCCAGGTCGAAGCCCTCCTCCTCTAAGCCGCTCAACTCAAGCCCCAGCATTTCCTCCTCCCACTCCGCGTTTAGCGCCAGCTTGTTGTCTGTCAACACATACGCTCGCCGCTGCGTGTCACTCAAATGCGACAGCCGGACGCATGGAACCTCCGTTAACCCGAGCTTGCGAGCCGCTAGCACCCGCCCGTGGCCAGCGATGATTCCGTTGTCAGCATCCACCAACACCGGCGCATTAAAGCCAAATTCTCGGATGCTAGCAGCAATCTGCGCCACCTGCTCGTCAGAGTGTTTGCGAGCGTTGCGAACGTAAGGGATTAAGGATTCTATCGCAATTTGCTCCAACTGTTGTTTTTTGCTCATTATTTGGTAACTGAGATTTTAGGATTTTCGCACAAAAAAAGAGGACACGTCTGTATCAACAC
>Ga0136641_1001400_pt1 | contig 10167 bp, 12 predicted proteins | sample EliLak1302023Y_FD_115312 | JGI IMG/M metagenome (GOLD analysis project Ga0136641, IMG submission 115312) | Freshwater microbial communities from Elizabeth Lake, Yosemite National Park, California, USA - 13020-23Y | ecosystem: Environmental > Aquatic > Freshwater > Lake ... | reverse complement strand
CCGAAACAATCTTGGGTGATCACCCACATGTTCAAGTTTTGGTGAACAACGTCGGTGATTACCGGCCGCTCGAACGCTTTCGGAAGTCATCGCCTGAGTCATGGAAAGCGATGTACGACATCAATTTCTTTGCAATGGTCGCTTCAACGAAATGCTTCATCGAATCGATGATCACTGGCGGTAGTGGATCAATCGTCAATGTGCATTCCGTTGAGGGGATGCGCGGCTATCCCGGTGATCCCATTTACGGTGCGATGAAGGCTGCGAGTGCAAAGTTCAGCACCGACTTGGCGCTCTCTATGGGTCGCAACGGAATCCGCGTCAACGGCATCGGGCCCGATCTCACCCAAACTCCGCAGGTCGATTACGTCTCGACGTCCGTGGGATCCGAGCACCTTTGGGAGGCGTGGGCCCCGGTAGGTCGTCTGGGATGGCCCGAGGATCAGGCCAGGGTCGCGCTCTTTCTCGCCTCGGATCTGTCGGCCTTCGTGACAGGTCACAACATCCCGGTCGACGGCGGAACGAAGGCCGGAGCCGGGTGGTTCTATTCACCGGCCGAAGAGCGATTCACCAATCGTCCTAAGGGTCTCTGACCCTGCTTGGTTCCTTTCGGGGGAGGAAATGCGCCCGACCCGACATCAACCCTCTTGCACCACCTATGATTCAGTCAACAGAACGCGCCCCTCGGCGTCCAACGTGCCCGATGAGGGCACACACATGACAGGAGACACCATGCTCGGACCAGATGATCGCTACATCATCATTTCTGCCGACACCCATGCAGGTGGAAGCCACGTTCAGTACCGCGAGTTTCTCGATCCCAAGTACCGCGATGACTTTGATGCATGGCGCGAGAAGTACAAGAACCCGTTCAAGGATCTGAAGGACACCGATCTTCGTATCCGCAACTGGGACGATGATCGTCGCGACGGCGACATGTTCGCAGACGGCGTCATTGCTGAGGTCATCTACCCGAACACCGTTCCTCCGTTCTTCCCGAACTTTGTTCTCTTCGCTCAGCCGCCAACCCCTGACGAGTACGAACACCGTCATGCAGGCGTGCAGGCCCACAACCGTTGGCTCGCTGATTACGTGAGCCGCGCTCCTGAGCGTCGCGCAGGTATTGGTCAGATCTTCCTGAATGACGTCGACGACGCGATCGCCGACGCCATTTGGTGCAAGGAAAACGGTCTTCGTGGTGGCGTGCTCATCGGCGCCGTTCCTCCGACCGCCGATTGGATCAAGCCGCTGTATCACCCCGATTACGACGAACTCTGGGCAGCTTGCGCCGAGAACAACATCCCGGTGAACGCTCACAGTGGAACTGGTGGCCCGAAGTACTCCCCGGCTCCGGCGATGCCGCTTGTTCACTTCATCGAGATCCCGTACTACTCACAGCGTCCGCTCGTGCACATGGTTCTTGCTGGCGTATTTGAGCGTCACCCCAAGCTCAAGTTCGCACTTACCGAAACTGGTTGTGCCTGGATTCCGCCGTTGCTTGACTCGATGGACAGCCTCCTTGCCGGAATGCGCGGCAACAAGGTTGGCGAAATGCGTTTCGAAGGTGAAACCGTTCCTCCTCGTTCCGCAACTGAGTACTTCGCGCAGAGCTGTTTTGTTGGCATCAGCCAGCCGACGCCTGCCGACATCGATGCCGGCATGAACGTGCTTGGTATCGACAAGATGATGTGGGGCAATGACTACCCGCACGAAGAGGGAACGCATCCGTTCACCCGTGAACATCTTCGTCAGGTACTCGGTCACCTCGAGCCGGCTCAAATCCAGCAGATTCTCGCTGGCAACGCGGCGGAGTTCTACAACTTCGACCTCGCTGCACTCCAGCCGTTCGCAGACAAGTACGGCCCCACGGTTGCAGAGATTGCTGAACCGCTCACGTCGCTTCCTGACGGTGCGAACCAGGCGCTTGAGCGCTCGGCTGCGCAGCTTTCGAAGGCTGGCTGAACGAGGGGCGTTGAACATCTCAGTTCAACCAAATGTTGTGCGTAAGAAGGCCCCGGATTTCTCCGGGGCCTTCTTCGTTCTCGGTAGCGGACCAAACCGCGTTACGAACGCTCAAATCCCACCCGCCGACAGAGCAGTGCGCTAGCTCAGTAGTTCGTTCGTTGTGCTTGTGAAAATTTCAGGCAAACAGGTTCGTGATGAGGGTGAGCGCACTCAAAATGAACATCGCTGCAGCCGGAAGTGTTTCTGCGCCAGAGTCGCCAAGCTTGGCGTGGGCGCGAATGGCAAGAATGAAATAGGCAACCAGCCCAAGTGCCGCCAAAACTCCGATTGCACCGAAGGCCAATCCGACAAGAAGCCCAAGCCCTCCGAGAATCTTGAGGAGTCCAAGCGTGCGGACGAAGTTCGGTCGGTGCCCGAGTCGATCCATGAGGTCGAGGACCTTTGGGGGCATGGTGAAGTCGAAGGCTCCGCTGGCCAACATGACGAGGGCGGTAACGACCGAGAAGAAGACTGCTGCACTACTCATGGACTACGACGCTATTCGTCGGTAGTGGGCGTGTCGGGGATCCCGTGACCTGTTCGAGAACGTTGGGGCAGTACCGTAGGGGCCATGACTGAGTACGCACCGAGCCCATGGGAACCAATCGCCGACCACGTCGAGCGCTATATCGCCACCAATGGCGAGGACGGATTCCTTTGGGAGGGTGGGGAAGTCATCATCCTCACAACGACGGGCGCGAAGTCTGGAAAAGAGCGCCGAACGCCACTTATTCGTGTCACCGATGGTGAACGGTATTTCTGTGTTGCTTCCATGGGTGGCGCGCCGAACAACCCTCAGTGGTTCCACAACATGGTGGCGAATCCTGCGGTGACAGTTCAGGACCGTGCTGATGTGCACAATCTCGTAGCCCGAGTAGCGACAGCAGATGAAAAGGCGAAGTACTGGTCAATCGCTACTGCCGCGTGGCCGGCTTACGACGACTACCAAGCCGGAACTGATCGGGACATTCCCCTCGTCATTTGCGAAAAGGCCTGACCCAGGTTTTCTGATGACGGCAGAGCACTCCCACTCTGCTGATCACGTTCATTCGTCCTCCTGTGCGCCAAAGGGGTCGAGCCTCCGGTCGTCAATGGCGGTTCCGCTTGGTCCATTGCGCTGGCTGGTGATCGGCTGCATCGGCCTTGCTGCCTTAGGAATGGTTCTGCCGTTTTCGCCGATTCCTCCATGTCCATTGCTTACAATTACGGGCGTCCCTTGCCCTTTGTGTGGAATGACCAGGTCGGCGCGTGCTCTGATGCGATTCGACATCGCGTCGTCTCTTCACTATCAGCCGTTTGGTGTTTTGGCGTTTATCGGAGGGCTTGTGATTCTCGGGATGTGGGTGCTTCCGAGAACTCGAGCAGTGAGCATCGTGAGAGTTCCCGTTGCGCTGTTGCTCGCACTATTCGCTGCGTCGTGGATTTGGAATATCGTCTTCAATCCCACGTTTGCTTGAGCGTAGGTGGGAGGAAAACGACAAACGCTCCGGCGAACCGGGGCGCTTGCGAAACGAAAGATTTCCTATCAGGCAGCGACAGCGCCCTGTGCCTCCCACAGTTCGTTGGCGGCGTTCTGTACTTGAATGATCCAGATGAAAACTCCCAGAATGGGAAGCAGAATCCAAAGACCGTGGATGGCATTGACGCGCTCGGGCATACCGGCACGCTTGCGGGTCTCGCCAACCTGCCACGGAATAAGGAAGATGGCAACGATGCCGCAAATAATCGTGATTAAGAGGCCGACGATACCGCTCACGCCTTCATTGTCGAATTCGTTCGTTTCCTTGAACATTTCGTAATGCCAGTAGATGCCATAAATGCCAAGAGTGACGATGGTCAATAAAATGACAACGATTGGATTACGTATTTTTCCAACAAGACGCATTGGAATCCCCCCTTTGGGTTTGTGCAAGCATCGAAGATGCTGAATTCACCCTAGAGGTTTTGGATCTGCTGAGACGGGAGTGTCGCAAACATTCATTCTCCGGCTTTCATGAGTTCAACTCGAACGCCGTCGGGATCAGCGATGAAGACCAGCTCAACGGATTCTGCGTCCTCACCCATCTTGGTGCGGGTCTTTTCGATGACAGTTCCGCCGCATTCGACGAGTCGCGCAATCTCGGCGTCGAGGTCGTCGACGTAGACGGCGAAGTGAGTGAAGCCCAGCTGATTGCGTGACATAGATGGGGAGCCATGGGTTCCGGGTGTGCGGTAGTAGAGAAGCTCGAATTCGAATCCGTCGCGCTTGATGAAATGAGCGGTGAAATCGACCTCACCACCAACCTCAAGTGAATCGGACCATTCGCCGCCAACGGGTGGGACCATCGTGGTTTCAAATCCCATGCCGTCGCACCAAAATTTGAGCGACTTCTCGAGGTCGCTGACACAAATGCCGATGTGATGTGGATAGATCGCCATGGTTCCCCCAGTGGTGCGTTGCCGTTGCGGCCTCAGCCGAGTGTAGGTCTGGCCGCGTCGCGTCAAGGGCGGAATGTTCCTGATGTATCGGGCTAGTTTGCCCTTCGGGGGTTGTTATGAGTTTTGATCCGTTGTCTGCATCATTCGATGATCCAGGTTTCGCCGACCTTCGTGATCGGTGTCCCGTTTCCAAAACGGAAATGGGGGCGTGGTATTTCGCTCGGTATGAAGATTCGGTCGCAGGATCGAAAGACGTCGAGCGTTTCATTGCAAGTTTCCGAGAGCCCGGCGTCGTCGTTCCCGACGAGGAGCAACTCGTGAGTGAAATTCCCGAACCTCGACACGGGCAAATTCGACGGATCATCAATTCTGCGATTGCGGCGCATCGAATCGGACGCGTTGAGCCATTTTGTTTCGATCTATGTAATGAATTGCTTGACGAACTCCTCAGACGCGGCAGGCCGGTCGACCTTGTCGCCGACTACGTGATGCCGGTACCAAATAATGTGATCGCACATCTTCTTGGGGCACCTCCAGAGGACTTTCGCCGATGGGCGCAGTGGTCAGATGACGTTGTACAGGGGACATACCCGACGAAGAATCGAAATGAGCGCGGAGAGGGACTGGCGGGCGCTCATCCTGAGTTCGTTGCGTACGTGGATGCGTTGATCGTCGAACGACGAGTACGCCCGACAGATGATTTCATTACGCGACTGGTCTCCACCGAAGTGGACGGTCGTCGTCTCACCGACATCGAAGCCCGTTCGCAATTGGTGTTCCTGTTCATTTCAGGCAATGAAACAACGCGGCATCTCATCGGGAACCTGTTGTGGCGGGTCACCAGCAATCAGGAGTTGTTCCGGTCATTGCACTCAGATCCGACGTTGATCCCCGCAGCAGTCGAAGAATGCCTTCGCCTTGATCCGCCTGTGAAGTTCCTCATGCGCAATTGCATGATTGACGGTGAGGTAGCGGGAACTGAGATTGCCGCAGGAGAAAAGGTCGCCTTCGGTCTCGGCTCAGCGAACAGGGATGCGAGTCAGTTCGACGATGCCGACTCGTTTCGGCTCGATCGGTCAGAAGCTCGGAGTCACCTTTCGTTCGGCGGAGGACCGCATGTTTGTCCAGGGGCAGCGTTGGCGCGACTTGAGGCCCGGGTTGCGCTGGAGGTATTCCTGAATCGAGTTGGAACCGCAACATTGACCGACCCTGCCTTTGATCGGGTCGACGTTTTTTGGGCACACGGGCCAGCGACGCTGCTCGCAGAGATCTCAGCGAAGTAGCGTTTGAAAAACGCAATGAATGGGGATGAAGTGGCTGGTCGGCTTGAGGGCAAGGTTGTTCTTATCACTGGTGCAGCTCGTGGACAGGGGCTCGCCGAAGCGCACCTCTTCGCCGCCGAAGGCGCCCATGTCATTGCTGGCGATGTGCTTGACCACGGGGGAATCCACCTTGACGTGACCTCAGTTCATAGTTGGTCATCGGCAGTTGGTGTGGCTGTCGAAAAGTACGGTCGCGTCGACGTCTTGTTGAACAATGCCGGTGTTCGAGCGGTGGCTGCAGTTCACGAAATGCCGATTGCAGATTTTCAGCGGGTTCTCGACATCAACCTGATTGGACCGCTTCTTGGTATTCAGGCGGTGGTCCCGCATATGCCTCGCGGGAGTTCCATCATCAACGTGTCATCGCTGAATGGACTTGCTGCGAACGTGAATACCTCGGCATACACGACGTCGAAGTTCGCGCTGAGGGGCCTTACGAAGGCTGCAGCGTTGGATCTTGGACCGCTGGGTATTCGCGTGAACGCAATTCTGCCGGGTGTGATTCGAACGCCGATGGTGTCCTACATCGTCGACGAATTTGAAGATCGATTGGCTGCCGGACTGCCTCTCGGGCGTATCGGCGAACCGTTGGATATTGCGAGCGCAGCGCTCTTCCTTGCGAGTGATGATTCTGCGTGGGTAAGTGGCCTCGATCTCGTCATTGACGGCGGTCAAACGGCGAGCACTCCAAAGCTCTAAGGCGCCGAGAATGGATCGCTTGAATCTCGTCGATCCGAGTTTGTATCTCGACGGTGTTCCTCGTGGCTATTTCCGTTGGCTGCGCGACAACGATCCCGTTGCTTGGCATGACGAACCCGATAGCCCCGGTTACTGGGTGCTCACGCGCTTTGACGATGTCGTTGCTGCGAATCGCAACTGGGAGTTGTATTCAAACTCCCTCAAAGGTTCGTCAATCGAAGAAGCGAAATCGGAAGAGGAACTCGTCGCTCGGCGGCGAATGTTCGTGAACCAAGATCCTCCACAGCACACTCGCTATCGGAAACTTGTGAGTGCAGCATTCACGCCGGGTCAGATTCGGCGAATGGTTCCTTTGATCGAGCAAACATGTTCTCGACTCGTTGATGGGTTACTTGACGGCGAAGTACACGACTTCGTTCCGATTGCCGAGGAACTGTCCTTTCAGATGGTGGCGACCCTCTTCGGCGTCCCGGAGTCGGATTGGCCTGGGCTTATTGAGATCACACGTGTCATGGCCGATTTCCAAGATCCAGAGGTGAACCCGGGACTCGCGCCACGACCTGAGATGCAGCGCGACATTGCGAACTACGCGCTTTCGCTCATTGAGGACGTGCGCAAAAACCCTGACCACCATCTTGGCGTCGTCGCCGATCTTGCCCATGCCGAGATCAGCGATGCCGATGGCACTCACAGACTGAGTGACGCTGAGATCGTCGGCTTCTTCCCGGCGGTACTCGTCGGCGGGTTGAGCACCACCGCGCACTCAATGACCGAGATGATCAATTCATGGGTGCAATCCCCAGCGATTTTCGATGATTGGCGAGGGATGGAGTGCCCAGCATCATTTGTCGAGGAGTTTCTGCGGTGGCGGGGACCAGTCATGTCTTTCCGTCGAACGGCAACACGCGACCACGAACTACGGGGTCGACAGATTGCGGCCGGAGACAAAGTCCTTCTTTCCTACGCGTCTGCAAATCACGACGAACGACATTTCCCCAACCCCGAACTCTTTGACCCGAGCCGAGATGTGCTCGATCACGTTGCTTTTGGTGGGGGAGGACCACACTTCTGCATTGGCGCCCAACTTGCGCGTATGGATCTGAAGTTGGTGTTCAGCGAACTCTTGTGTCGTATTGGAACCGTGAAGTCAGCGGGTGAACCGCAGCGCCTCCGTGCCAATCAATTCGCCGGTTGGCTGCACTATCCCGTTCAGGCCACACCTCGGTGAGCGAACTCAATGAATTGGCTAATGAGCAGTCGATCTGCATCGGTTGCGGACTTTGTTGTGACGGAACCGTTGTGACGCACCTTGCAGTGCGCGATGAGAGTGATCTCGGCGCACCGCTTCGAGGCCTTGGCGTGGAGATCATCGCCGCCGCAGACCCACCCGTTTTCGAGCTTCCGTGTCCCGCACTGTGTGATGGGGTCTGCACGATTCACGATCTGCACCGACCTTCAGCGTGTTCACAGTTTGAATGCGAACTTTCGCAAGGGGTTATTGAGGGACGCGTGGCGATTGAAGAAGCCCGAATGCTGATTTCTGCAACGTTTGCTCTTCGTAACGAATTACGCGCTGGATCTTTACTGCCTGAAGCCCTTCAGGATCACATTGACACGGTGTTCCGTTGAGGGTCGACCTATCAATCGTGAATCGAATGCTCTAGGCGCGCTCGACGATCCGCACCGGCAACTGGCGTGGACCGCGAACCTGGCCCTGAGAGAACGTGGTCGGCTCAGAAGCGTTGAGTTCAAACTTGGTGTATCGCTTCAGCCATTCTTCAAGAGCGACCGTCATCTCCATACGCGCAAGGTTCGATCCCAGACAACGGTGAATGCCGAGGCCAAACGCGCTGTGTCGGTTGATCTCGCGATCGATGAGTACCTCGTCGGCGTTGTCGAACGCCAAAGGGTCGCGGTTGGCGGCCGGGAAACTGAGAAAGATCCAGTCGTCCTTCTTCATCGGGCAACCCTGGAACTCGAAATCGTCCTTCACGAGTCTTGCCATCGAGACCGGTGCGTAGGCACGAAGGAATTCTTCGACCGCCGACGGCAACATCTCGGGATGGGCAATGAGCCGAGCAAGATCGTCGGGATTCTGAGCAAGGTGCCAGATTGATGATCCAATTGCGGACCATGTGGTGTCGATGCCAGCAACGATGAGGAGAACGATGGAACCAAAGACGTGCTCATCGGAGAGCTTGTTGCCCATGATCTCAGCGTCAAGCAGATAGCTGATGAGTCCGTCGTCGGGGTTCTCGCGACGTTGCTGAATCGCAGCGACGATGTAGTCCTCAACGGGCTTGAACGCTTCGATGCGTTCTTCTGCGGGGAGGTCAACGCCTTCGAGCACGATCCGAACGAATTCTCGGAACTGATCTCCATCTTCAGGAGGAAGTCCGCACAACTTCGCAATGAGTGCGACGGGGATGTGCTCGGCGTACTGAACGCTTGCATCGACAAATTCGGCATCACTGATTTGGTCAAGGAGCCCTGAACAGAACGTTCGAGTGAATTCCTCGAGCGCGGCAATGGGGCGCGGAGCAAAAGCAGGAAGAAGAAGCCGACGCGCAATTTCGTGAAACGGAGGATCGGAGGAGATTGGGGGAGCCACGCCGATGGGTGCAGGCGGAGCTTCGTCGCCTGGTCGGCCGTTGTGAATGACGACAGTGCGCGAAGTGAAGTGATCGGTGTCGTTGGCGATAGCGGACACCGCTTCATAGGTCATGGGCGCCCAAAGGCCGCCGTATCGATCGCTATGGGCGACGGGGCAACGTTCGCGAAGGTCTTCCATGATCGGGTACGGATCAGCGACCCACGCCTCGTCCGTGTGGTCGAAGTCAGTTGCGAAATCTTCTACGCGAGGGTTAATCATGTTCAGTCGCCAATCGTGATCGCGAACTCGGGACAGTTGCCCGCCGCGAGTCTCGCCTTCGCCAGTTGTTCGTCGTTGAGGTCGCCAGTAACGACGACAACAGCAGTTCCCAAATCGTCGCAATCAAACAGGTCGGGGGCGAGGCTGTAGCAGCGGCCGTGCCCCTGACACTTTTCGGTATCCAGATGGATCTTCATGACGACTCCGATGCGGGTTGCTCTTCCCCTCGATCCTCTCACGGACTAAGTACGGAGGTGAAGCCGCCGGGGATTGACTGGTGAGAATCGTTCTACGGGCAGGGCAGCGTGCGGCAGGGGCTTCGGACAGATGCCTTGTGGGAGGATCGATCGTGGACAAATTAGATGAATCCAACCGAGCGATGCTGCGAGAGGCGATGAAGCGTCGACTCCACCGTCGAGGTGTTGTGACCGGTTCCATTGTCCTTCCCGCAGTCCCCAACATGGTCGATGAGTACGTCGCCATGTGCGACGAAGTCTTCACTGGGTTCGGTGTCTCCTTCGCAGAAGAGCAGCTTCATCAGTTGCGCAGCGTGTTGAGTGAGCAGCTCGCAATCGCGTACGCGGCATCTCCTCGTTCTGAGATTGTCATTACGTACGACAAGCCGGTCGGCATGCAGGTTAATTATTTTGTGAAGGCGCAATGGGCCGGTCTCGAGGACGCGTACGACAACTGGGTTGCAACTCGCGAGCCTCCGTACTTTGGCGAACACCCTGATGCAATGGTCACGTCACTCGTTGACAACGTTCCGGAACCTCAGTCAGTTCACGTTCTTGACATCGGTTCCGGGACCGGTCGTAATGCGCTTGCTCTCGCTCGTCGTGGACATCCAGT
>Ga0136641_1001398_pt1 | contig 10177 bp, 9 predicted proteins | sample EliLak1302023Y_FD_115312 | JGI IMG/M metagenome (GOLD analysis project Ga0136641, IMG submission 115312) | Freshwater microbial communities from Elizabeth Lake, Yosemite National Park, California, USA - 13020-23Y | ecosystem: Environmental > Aquatic > Freshwater > Lake ... | reverse complement strand
GGTTATTAATGTCTTAGAGAAGATTCAGAGTACTTTTAATAAGAAGAACTCTCCTGAGGTTTCTCTCGCCGATCTCATCGTGCTGGGTGGAGTGGCGGCGGTCGAGAAGGCGGCGAAGAAGGCTGGCACTTCACTCGATGTTCCATTCACACCAGGTCGCACGGATGCAACACAGGAACAGACCGATGTGAACTCGTTCGCAGTTCTTGAACCCACGCACGATGGTTTCCGTAATTACCTCCATAAGGCTCACACCTTGCCGGCTGAGCAATTACTGATTGATCGCGCTGCTCTCCTGACGCTTTCGGCGCCTGAGATGACTGTACTCGTTGGTGGAATGCGGACTCTGACTGGATTCTTCACAGATAAGCCAGGAACGTTGACTAATGATTACTTCAGAAATATTCTCGCCATGGATCTTGATTGGGCACAAAAAAGTGGCAGTGATCGCTTTGAAGCTCATGACGCTGCTACTGGTGTTGTGAAGTGGGATGGAACTCGGATTGATCTCCTCTTCGGTTCACACTCTCAGCTGCGTGCTCTGAGTGAGGTATATGCCAGCGATGATGCGCAGAAGAAATTCGTCAAGGATTTTGTTGCAGCATGGACAAAGGTCATGGAGTTAGATCGTTTCGATCTCAAGTAATTTATGGCGAGTGGGGCAAGTGGGGCGGGTCGGGCTCGAACCGACGACGACGGAATTATGAGTTCCGGGCTCTAACCAACTGAGCTACCGCCCCTAGCGATGAAGCAGCTCTTTTAAGCGGCTCGGGGCATTACTTTACTAGTTACGTGCGACCCCAAGAACGCCTAAGCACATTTCATCCGATGAGCCCTCGCCCCATGTGACGTAACGCGGTGCGACCTTCTTCAATTGTGGAAGAACCGAGCGCAGTGTTGGATCGAAGGTGCATTGCACTCGTACGACATCTCCCACTTTGAGAGCTATTGGTTTTTTTAGCACGGTAGGCGCTTGGTCATCAAAATTATAGTGAGGGCGATCCAACAGAATCTGTTCCGAGGGTGTACCCGGGTTGAGAGTCAGCTTCAGCGAGGTACCGAGAAGATGCATATGTGGAGTTGCTTTAATTACCAATTCGTTCCTTGTGATGGTGCGATCGCAAGTCGAGGTGGTATTTGGGATGGGCTTGAATGCGCTCTGACCGCAGAGCAGATTGAGCCCCACGGACTCGAACGCGCTGGAAGTACTCGTGCGGCGAGCTAGGTCGATTAGCGATTTTCCTCGATCACAGAGATCTCCCGTCACCTCAGCAGGACAGGCAAGTTCGACCGGAGCTGGAAAGAGATCGGCAAAAAGTGGCTTGAGCGATGATCCAGCCGCGGGAACAGTATTCAGAACGACACTGGATTGATCCTTGGGAGTACTCCCAAAATCGATCGCTAGAAGATTGTAATGAATTTGTATAACGAGCAGATCACCCTTGCCGATAGTCGTTCCATATCCCGCTGGCATCAGATCTAGGTTGCGACCGGGTGCCCACGATGAGAGCCACGGTGTCGTGAGGAATGAAGAGAAGGTTGAACCCATTCCAGTGCCACCAAAGCAAGACCAGCCCTCTCCGTTATTATCGAGAGTTAGGGCCGAGGCGCGCTCCTTTGGAGTTACTTGGAAGAGAATCATGTGATGAACAATTAATTTTTGCTGCGGCTTAAAGGCAACAGAGGTAATCATCGAGTTTGATTTGAGGTGTGGATCGATAACGAAGCAGTGATAGTCATCGGTGCCACCATTGTTTGGAGCCGGTTGGTAGGGCTTGTTCATGGTTGCGGTGTTAGCGCTTGTCATAGGTGTGACCGAGGTAGCATGTGCAGAAGAACCAATAACCACGGCGGTGCTCAAGGCTAATGGGATGACAAGTAATGAAATACAAATCCGCAAAAATCGCATATTTGAATTCTATCGATATTTCCAAATAGCGCTGCGTTGGGCTGGGGACTAGCGTACGACGGTGAGGTTGCTATCCCGAACTGCCCGTATTGCGTTGGCGCTGCTGATTATTGGGATACCCATCGCTTCGAGCGGGGTGGCCGAGGCCGCGGCAAATACGAGAGTCACCGAGCAGCGTATTGCTGGAGCTGGGGGAGTCACCCTTGATACATCGCTCTACCTTCCCGCAAAACTTCCAGCCCCCGCAATCTTGCTCGCCCATGGATTTAGTGGCGACAAAAACTCAGTGAGTTCGCAGGCAAAGGAGTTGGCAGCACGGGGTTATGTCGTGTTGGCCTGGACCGCAAGAGGATTTGGCAAATCGACGGGTGAGATTTCCATGGATTCACCAACCGGAGAAGTTGCTGACGTATCGCGTTTGATCGACTATTTGGCAAAGCGAAGCGAAGTTATCCAGCAATCGGCAAACGATCCCCTCGTAGGAATCACGGGGGACTCTTATGGAGGTGGCATCTCGCTGATGACCGCAGGAATCGATCACCGAATTGATGCCGTTGCAGCAAATATCACCTGGAATAACTTGAAATATGCACTCTTTCCACAAAATTCAAATGATCCGAGTTATGGACCGTATAAGAAGTTTTGGGCCGGCACATTCTTCGCCCTTGCGACCCTGCCCAATGCCTTTGGAGGGGAGTGCGGTACCTTCAGTGCAGCCTGGTGCGCAGCCTTTAAAGATGCCGTGGCAACTGGCGTACCGACCGCGGCCGATGAGAAACTCCTTCAAGCATCGTCACCCTCAACTGTTGCCGACAAAATAACTGCGCCAACGCTATTGATGCAAGGTGAGGCTGATTCGCTCTTCCCGTTGAGTGAATCGATCGCTACTGCGACGCAGATTCAAAAGGCACATCCCGTGCTGCCACTAGCCCTGATTTGGCATAGCGGCGGCCACGATGGCGGAACTGATGAGAGCAAGCGATTGCAAGAGTCCACCGGAAAATGGTTTGACAAGTATTTGATGAAAAAGAATATTTCTTTCCCAGCTTTTCAAGTGACAGATACCAACGGTTCAATCTCGCTCATTGATTCCTCCGTTATTCCGAAGATCTTGCAGAGTAAGAACCTACCAACTAAGAGTTCGTACTCCAGCCTTCCAATCGAAGTACCCTTCGCGGCCTTGATTGCACCTATTGGAGGAATCCCCGGAGCGATTTCATCCTTGCCTGGCGTTGGTTCTGCGCTCTCACTTGCCGGAAGCATCGGAGGAATCTCTGCCGCATTCTTACCTGGCCAGAGTGGTTTTCTTGAGAGCGCTCCACTTACAAAGCCACTTACGATCATCGGTCCCTCAGAAATCCAGGTTAAGGTTTCATCAAATAAGCCCGATGCGACGCTTTTTTTCTCATTGGTTATTCGAACCGCCTCGGGTCAGACGAAGCTTCCAAATGGCATCGTTGCTCCAGTCCACCTCACCCATCTGCTCTCAACTGGCTCACTCTTCACCATCCAATTACCCTCGGTAGTGATCGACGCCGCGGTTGGAGACAAACTGGCCGTTGCTATTTCAACGACCGATCAGGGTTATGCGATGCCGGCTGATGGTCGTCTTTACACCGTTACAGTTGCATCACCATTGCACTATTCAAACCAACTCTTCACTTCACAACGTAGCAACGGCTCGCTCTTAATCTGGCCGATTGCGGCCTTAGTAATTGCCCTGATCTCAATTTTGGTCGCCTATCTTCGACGACCTCGGCACAATACGATTCCGATGGAAGAGAGCGATGCTCTTGTTGTTGTCAGCAATCTCTCGAAGGTCTACAAGGATGGGTATAAGGCGGTTGATGACCTCTCCTTCCATGTGAAGCGTGGGCAAGTTTTGGGGCTACTGGGACCAAATGGTGCGGGTAAGACAACAACACTGCGCATGATGATGGGTCTGATTTATCCGACACAGGGTGAGATCACCATTAATGGCAAACCGATCTACCCCGGATCACCAACGCTCGCCGAACTTGGATCATTTGTTGAAGGTTCTGGTTTTCTGCCGCATCTTTCGGGGAGAGAAAATCTCGAATTATATTGGAAGTCGATTGGTCGCACCGATGACCCATTCTTTGAGGAAGCGGTCAAGATCACTGATCTTGGCAATGCGTTAGAGAAGAAGGTACGGGCGTATTCGCAAGGCATGCGCCAACGGCTTGCTATCGCGCAGGCAATGCTCGGCATGCCTGATCTTCTCGTATTGGATGAACCAACGAATGGCCTTGATCCACAGCAGATAAAAGCGATGCGCGAAGTCTTGAAAAATTACGCAAAGACCGGTCGCACCGTGATCGTCTCCTCCCACTTGCTCTCTGAGGTTGAGCAAACATGTACCCATGTTGTGCTGATGCACCGAGGTAAATTAATCACTTTTGGCACAATGAAGAAGATATTAACGAAGGCGGGCAAGAAGGTTGGTTCACTAGAAGAGATCTTCATAGAGCTCATCGGTGAAGATCTCACTATCGGCAAGGAGGCATAGCATGTACTCACCACGCACGACGCTGCCTTATCGCGTAGAAATGTATCGTCAGCTCAAACGAAAACGTACCTTCTTCGCCTATCTCTTTGTGATGTCATTACCAATAATTGTCTCTCTTGCCGTAAAATTTGGAACAACAGGAAACAGCACAGGACCAACCCGCTTTGGCGCCGGTACGGCAGATTTGATTGGGCTAGCGACGAAGGGTGCGGCGAATTTCACCGCGACTATGTTCTATTTCGCAACACCATTTTTACTTATCGCGGTGGTTGCACTCTTCAATGGCGATACCGTTGCATCAGAAGCTTCTTGGTCTACTCTTCGCTACTTACTTGCTGCGCCGATTCCACGCACTCGGTTGCTTATCCAGAAGTTGAAGGTGAGTCTCACCTTATCGCTTGTCGGAATCCTGCTTCTCGCTGGTACCGCATGGGTTGTTGGCTCACTTGCATTTGGTACCGCGCCGTTACAGACCCCGCTCGGAGTGACCATGGCCAACCCAGTGGCAATAACTCGCTTGGCAATCGTGGCTGGCTATTTAGCAATAACCCTTCTTGTCGTTGCTGCAATCGCCTTTTATTTCAGTGTCACCACAGATATACCACTCGGCGCAGTCGGGGGAGCAATTGGCCTCATGATCCTCTCTAATATTTTGGATGCCATATCTGGGCTCGGAACGCTGCGCAATTGGTTACCGAGTCACTTTTCCTTCTCGTGGTTTGACGCACTCTCAAGTCAGATCGATTGGACACAGATGGTCCGGGGAGCTTCTTATAGCGTTATTTTGACAAGTATCTTGCTAGCGATTGCCTTCATGCGATTTGCTAAGAAAGATGTGACGTCATAACGCTAGGCTCGTGAAATGAAGCGCTCACTCCTTGGATTATTAGTATCAATACTAATGTCAGGGTTCTTACCGGTGATTTCAGCGCAGGCGGCTCCGATTTATACATTCCCTATCATCGGATGTAGCTATACCTATGCCAGGGCTCATCACAATTATCCTGCCACTGATATTTTGACGCAGATTGGTTGCAGTTTTGTCGCACCAACTGCGGGAATAATTGATGAGGTGAATCGCGTCGACCGATATTCATGGAAGAGCAACAAGGGAGCGGATCGAGGGGGGCTCTCAGTAAGCATGATCGGAGATGACGGGGTTCGTTATTACGGCTCTCATCTCTCGGCTATTCCAAGCACAATTATTTCGGGATCAAGAGTTGTAGTGGGAGCAGAAATTGGCAAGGTTGGTAATTCGGGTGATGCGCGAGGAACTGCGCCACACCTTCATTTTGGGATTAGTTGGCCAACACCATCGGGAAAAAATATTTGGTGGGTTCGGCGGGGAGAACTTTACCCATGGCCATTTCTTGATGCATGGAAGGCTGGGAAGGATCTTTCACCTGTTGCCTCTGTTGCCAAGCTCAGGAAGAAGAGTGGTGAGATTCCCAAGCAGATCGGTTATTAATTTCTACAACGCTTAGGCATAATAAAAGCCCCACTCTTTCGAGTGGGGCTTTTATTATAATGAGTGGATATTACGCAGGATTAACTGCATCAGCCTGAGGACCCTTTGGACCTTGTACGACTTCGAAAGTCACAGCCTGACCCTCTTCGAGAGACTTGTAACCATTGCCTTGGATAGCTGAGTAGTGAACGAAGACATCTTGTCCGCCACCATCAACAGCAATGAAACCAAAACCCTTTTCAGAGTTGAACCACTTAACTGTACCTGTTGCCATGTAACTTTTTTCCTTACGGTAAATGTGATTACTAAGAATTCCTTAGAAACCGGTCTTCCTCTGTACAGATTTACCGGGGAAAGCACTGATTACTCAATTGCTAAAACGGGTACTGCCAAGCGTCGGACTGTGTAGAAGTGTAACGGCTTAGGAAGGGATTGAAAACCTCCGAATGAGCCCAATTGAGTGCTCATTCGGCGAGCGCTCTTCCTGATTCCAGCCTCGATTCCGTATTATGGGGCTATGAAAACATCATCGATTAAGCCCGGATTACTTGGAACCCTTGTGGGTTCTCTCTTCATCATGGTCGGCCTTATCTTGGGTGGCTCACTCATCGGCTCGGGGCTAGCAGCGAAGGCAGGCAATGCCATTACGGTGACCGGTTCAGCAAAGACTGCAGCCACTGCGGACAAGGTTGTGTGGAACCTTGGCGTGAATGAAAGTTCCTCAACGGCGGCAGCAGCAGTAAAGAAGGCTGAGAAGAGTTCTGCAGCCCTTCATGATTATCTAGTCGCTGGGGGAGTTCCCGAAACTGGAATTGAACTTGGTGGAATCACAACCTATCCAAATAATGAATTTGTCAATGGGAATCCAACAGGCAGAGTCCTCTCCTACAATGCAAATCAAATGACCATTACACGTAGTACAGATGTCCAAATGATTAAGAAGCTCAGCACTGGGCTCGGCACATTGCTTCAAACCGGTGCGAATATTTCAAATGGTGGAGCTCAATATTTAGTTTCAACACTCGTCTCGCTTCGGCCGCAATTGCTCGCCGAAGCGATGAAAGATGCAAAGGTAAGAGCCCAGGCGATCACATCGGCAGTGGGTGGAAAAGTGGGGGCAGTCATTTCAGTCTCAAGTGGTCCGGTCCAAGTCACTGCGCCCGATTCAACAGATACTTCCGGCGGAGGTTCTTACGATACACAGACCATCCCAAAGACTGTTTCTGTGACGGTAAGTGTGAGTTTTAAAGTTTCAAGATGATTGTTATTGAAAGGATTTAAAGAGGAGTACGACATTATGTCCGCCAAAGCCAAATGAGTCATTGAGGGCAGCAATTGGTCCAGGTGGTAGCGCGCGCGGCTGATCGCGGACGATATCAATCGTCACTGCTGGATCAAGATTTTCAATATTAATTGTTGGCGGAGCGATCCGATGATGAATAGCCAAGATACAGAAAATTGATTCGATCGCTCCGGCACCGCCCAGCAAGTGGCCGGTCATAGACTTGGTCGCTGAAACTGCAACGTGAGAGACATGCCCTCCGAGCGCTGCGGCTAAAGCACGTGCCTCGGCGACGTCACCAGCTGGTGTAGATGTTGCGTGAGCATTGAGGTGAACCACTTCAGAGAGATCCACACCAGCATCATCGAGGGCGAACTGGATAGCGCGAGTCACTCCCGCACCTTCTGGATCAGGGGCGGCGATGTGATATCCATCAGAGGTAAGACCTTGCCCCGCCAACTCTGCGTAGATTCGAGCACCGCGCTGCTTCGCATGTTCGAGTGATTCAATGATAATAACTCCGCCACCTTCACCCAGCACGAAGCCATCGCGATCTTGATCGTAGGGCCGTGAAGCTTTTGTGGGATCTTGATTGCGGGTCGAGAGCGCCTTCATCGAGGCGAAACCAGCCATGGGTAGTGCGTGGATCGCTGCTTCAACACCGCCAGTGATAACGATATCGGCGCGACCAGTGCGAATCATCTCCATCGCATAGCCAATCGCTTCGGCGCCAGAGGCGCATGCACTCACGGGAGTATGAACGCCAGCCTGCGCTTGAAATTCAAGACCTACATTTGCCGATGGGCCATTAGGCATCAACATCGGAACGGTATGTGGACTGACGCTTCGCGCGCCCTTCGTTCGCAGGATCTCATATTGATCGAGCAGCGTAATCACTCCACCAATACCAGAGGCGATCACAACGCCAAGTCGAAGCTTGTCGACATCAGGAGAGCCGGCATCTTTCCAGGCCTCGCGCGCCGCGATCAGTGCAAACTGCTCGGAACGATCGAGTCGGCGCATCTCAACCCGTTCCATAACTTCTGCTGGTTCAACTGCCACCCGTGCCGCAAATTGAACCGGTGCGTCAAGCGCCCACTCATCGGTGAGTAAACGAACACCACTGGTGCCGGCAAGAAGTGCATTCCAGGTACTGGCAACGTTGCCACCCAAGGGTGTTGTTGCACCCAGGCCGGTTACGACTACGCGTCTCCTAGACATTTCTTTTACTTCCTTCTAGCTCGAGAATAGGCTCGAGTGATTACTTCGCTGCGGTGACGATGAAGTTCACGGCATCTGCAACAGTTGCCATCTTTGTCACTTCGTCATCAGGGATCTTTACGCCAAACTTTTCTTCCGCTGCAACAATAACTTCAACCATAGAGAGTGAATCGACTTCAAGATCTTCGTTGAAGCGCTTCTCCATCTCGATCGTTGTTGGATCAATACCTGCAACCTCGACGACGATATCCTTGATCCCTGCTAGTACTTCAGCTTGTGTTACTGACATTGTTCTTCTCTCCTTATTGAGTTTCTGAGCTGTTGCTCTCGTACTTTATTGCTTCTTATTAGGGTTGCGGTGGTAATTCAACCACTTGTGCGGCGAATACCAACCCGGCCCCAAAACCGATGAGTAGGGCGTTCTTGCCATGAAGGTCTGGGTGCTCGGCCAAGAGCCGATCCATTGCGAGGGGAATCGAGGCGGCAGAGGTATTGCCCGTTGTGCGGATATCCCGAGCCACTTCCACCGTATCGGGTAGGCCGATAGATTTCACGAGGGAATCGATGATCCGCTCATTAGCTTGATGTGGGATGAAGGCGGCGAGATCCGATGGGGTAATACCCGCAGCGGTGATTGCCTGCCGACCAACCGGAGCCATCTCGTAGACCGCCCAACGAAATACCCGTTGACCTTCTTGCGCGATATTTGGCCATCCAACTTCGGCAACGCTCTTGCCTCGTTTAAATTCCAGAAAGGAGGGCTCCAAGGTAATCGCATCCCGATTTGTGGCATCCGAGCCCCAAATCATGGGTCCAATGCCTACCGTCTCGGATGGCCCAACGATAGCTGCGCCGACTCCATCTGCGAAGATAAAGGCAGTTCCTCGGTCACTCGGATCAGTGAAATCAGATAATTTTTCACCACCGATTACTAATACATACGTTGCGCTCCTATTACGTACGAGATCTGAGGCCATGCCAACCCCGTATGAGAAACCGGCGCAGGCTGCTGAAATATCGAAAGCGGCTGCAGTATTTGCACCAAGGCGAGCAGCTAATTCTGTTGCGGCACTCGGCGCTTGGAATGGATAGGAGATCGTTGCAAAGATAATGGAATCAATCTGGTCAACTCTGAGCTTGGCTCGGTTGATGGCGATCGTCGCAGCTTCGACTGCCATATCAACAAGTGATTGATCCGGTGCGGCGCGGTGGCGTGAAGCGATACCTGTTCGCTGTTGGATCCATTCATCCGATGAATCAATCAGATCAACTAGTTCTGAGTTAGGAACAACTCGTTCAGGGCGGTATGCGCCGACCGAGAGTATCCTGGAATTCTGGGTAATTTGGTTATTGATCAGGCTCACTTTTTACCACCATGCTTCGCAACAAATTCGTGTGCAGCGGCGAGATCATCTGGGCTTTTGAGTGCAAAGCTCTCGATATGCGGTTGAGCGCGTTTAAGCAAACCCGTGAGAGTTCCGGCTGGAGGGAGTTCGATTACGCCAGTGATTCCGAGCGCGGCCATCTGCGCGATACAAAGATCCCAGCGTACCGGTTGCGCAATTTGTCCAACGATCCGATCAAGAACTTCACGACCAGCTTTTACGGTAGTGCCATCTTTATTCGAAAGAATTGGTAGTACAGGGTCAGTCACCGTGATGCTTGAAGCATAAGAAGTGAGAATTGATACCGCGGGTTGCATCACCGCTGTATGAAATGCGCCAGAAACTGCTAGTGGCCGAACTCGAGAACCTGCCGGTGGGCTTT
>Ga0136641_1001397_pt1 | contig 10179 bp, 9 predicted proteins | sample EliLak1302023Y_FD_115312 | JGI IMG/M metagenome (GOLD analysis project Ga0136641, IMG submission 115312) | Freshwater microbial communities from Elizabeth Lake, Yosemite National Park, California, USA - 13020-23Y | ecosystem: Environmental > Aquatic > Freshwater > Lake ... | reverse complement strand
TCAGAACGATCTATTCCTGGGGCACTGTTTTCACATACCATCACGCCATTTAATGAAACATCAAGAATATAGGGGTCGAAATTAGCCGAAGTCATCCCAATAGCAGCGAGAACTCTGCCCCAGTTTGGGTCCTCACCATGGAGGGCGCATTTTAAAAGATTATTTCGCGCACACGCGCGGCCAACCTCGATCGCATCTGCTTCTGAACCAGCATTAACTGTGACGATTTTTACAATCTTAGAATGACCTTCTGCATCACCTACCAACTCTTTTACAAGGTAGTTGGCACAATCAGTCAGAGCAAAACGCAGCTCATCACTAGTCATGATTTTCCCCGTCGCCCCTGATGCCATGAAGAGAACGGTGTCATTGGTCGACGTGCACCCATCCGAGTCAATTCGATTAAAAGTCCGAGAAACGACATCTTCGAAAATCAACTGGGCATCCGCCGGCAGCAGAGCATCAATCATGATGACCGATAACATCGTAGCGAGTGAAGGCGCAAGCATTCCCGCTCCCTTGGCCATGCCTACTATCCGAACGCCATCTAGCTCGTTGGAGTACAGCTTTGGATGCGAATCAGTGGTCATAATTGCAGTGGCACACTCCAATGCCGAGCTCTCTGACAAGGCGCGAACAGCGTCCTCAATCCCCCGCAACACCTTCGCCATCGGCAATCGCTCACCAATCAAACCAGTCGAGCAGATAACGACATCACTAGCCGACAGCTCGAGTAGATCCGCTACCCGCTCGGCACTGTTGTGGGTATCGATAAATCCAGCAGCTCCGGTGCAGGCATTCGCACCCCCACTGTTGAGTAAAACTGCGCTTACCTCGTTATCAGCTACCACCTGTTTAGACCAGGTCACTGGCGCCGCAACGACTCGATTAGAGGTGAATACCGCTGATCCAAATTTCACCGGGCCGACATTGACGATAAGTGCCAGATCTGGCGCTCCTGAAACTTTAATTCCAGCAGAAATACCCGCGCCGACGAAGCCTTGTGGGAGCGAATTCATTACGGCCTTCCAATCGCAGTGAGCGAAGTCGTCTCAGCCAAACCGCACATGATATTCGCGTTTTGAATCGCTTGCGAAGCCGCTCCCTTGCCGAGATTATCGAGCGCCGAACTCACGATCAGGCGATTGGTATGTTGATCGACAGCGACCTGTATGTGGATTGAGTTAGATCCCAATACTGATGATGTACGTGGGAGTTCGCCCTCTGGAAGGACAGTAACAAACTGTTCATTCGCATACAGTCCTTCATAAGCGGAACGAATATCCCCATACTTCGCATTAGCCGTAAGTTGGGCCGTAACCGTAGCAAGAATTCCACGTGGCATCGGAGCTAGAATCGGTGTAAATGAAATTTTTGCTAAACCCCCACTAGGAATGACCAAATTCTCTTCAATTTCTGGAGTGTGTTGGTGGCTCCCACCAAATTTATAAGAAGTTAAAGAGTTCATCACCTCGCTACCAAGGAGGTTTACCTTTGCTGACCTACCGGCACCAGTGGTTCCCGAAGCTGCGACCACGACGATATCTGATGCGTCAATAAAGCCTCCAGTAACGGCTGGTGCCGCTGCTAGCACGATCGCTGTCGCATAACAGCCTGGATTCGCAACCTGGCTTGAATGCGCGATCTTCGCTCGATATCCAGGTAGCTCTGGCAAACCGTAACTCCAAGTACCGGCGTGAACACCTGAGTAATATTTTTCCCAACTGGTCGCTGATGAAAGTCGGTAGTCCGCCCCGAGGTCAACAATCTTTACTGTCGGATTGATGCCAGGAATAATTTTTGCAGATTCTCCGTGTGGCAAGGCAAGAAAAACAAGATCACAGGCGTTGATGGCAGCAAGATCAGTCTTCTCAAATTTTCGCCCATAAAAATTTGTGAGGTGGTGGTGGGTTGAGGCAATTAACTCTCCAGCGCTTGATCCAGCCGCGATATAGCTAAGTTCACATTGTGGATGCTCCGATAAGAGCCTGAGCAACTCCCCGCCCGCATAACCACTCGCACCAACCACTCCGAAATTCATGCTCAGAGAGTACGGTCTATTGCATATATATGCAAGTGTGTGCATAGATATGCATTAGAACTCAGTCTCGGATAGTTACTCCGTATAACTCGACGGCCACCGCTGCGGCTTTTGAACGCAAGCCCGAGACCTCATCTGCGGTTAAGGTGCGATCCGCCGATCTAAAAACCATTGAGAAAGCGAGCGAGATTCGGCCATCCCCCGGCTGCTCATAGCGGTCAAAGAGAGTTATCGATTCCAGGAGATCCCCAGCTCCTTGGCGAAGGGCAGCTTCTACCAGCGCAGACGGAATATCGGCTGAGACAAAGAGTGAAATATCTTGAAGGGCGGCTGGCATCGTTAAAACCCGAGTTGAATTCACTTTTGGCGGAAATGGTAGTTCAGAGATAATCACAGCGAAGGCAACAGTGCGCGGTGGCAAATTCAGTTTTTCGAGGACGCGGGGGTGTAATTCGCCGGCATGAGCAACCGCTTTGCCATTAATGCGCAGCTCGGCGCAACGTCCAGGGTGCCATGGAGCCAGATCACTCTGAACAATCTCCAACTCAGCTCCAGTGCTTCCAGTCTCAAGAATTATTCGCTCTGCCATTGAGATGGCATCACTCCAATCAACACTCCGACCACTTCCCCACCAGCCCTTGCGGTCAAGTGATCCTGCGACAACTGCGCCAAGGAAGAGTGGCTGTGCCGGAACGCTTTCGTAAATATCTTTGATGACGGCATCGCTTGGTCGTTCAGAAGTTGAGATCAATCCAATTTTGGCCAACACCGCGGTATCTCGAAAGACAGAGCCAATCTCAAAGATCGCAACATCTTTCGCACCTCGGGCGATGTTCCGCTGGAGCGCCTGCAAGAGACCGGGCAACAGGTGAGTGCGCAGTAATGGTGCCTCAGCTGACATCGGATTTGCAATCTTAAATGAAGCAGCTCGCGGCCCGACAAATCCAAGGGTCGAAACCATCTCCGGTGAGACAAAAGGATAGGTATATATCTCCGAGAAACCGAGATTTGCTAAGAGGAATGCAAGTCCGCGCTTTCGTTGTTGCATAGGCGAGAGACCCGCTCCTGCCTTTCCAGTTGGTAGATGCGCGGGAATGAGATCAAAACCATGAACACGGGCTACCTCTTCGGCTAGATCTGAAATCACTTCGAGATCAGGACGCCAAGAGGGAACGGTGAAGAGCCAACCGGTCGCGACGCTCTTTTCGACGCTCCCACCAATCGAGGTCAAAGCATCGGTGATCTGAGAATCCGAATAATCGAAACCAATAATCTTCGAAATACCGTGAGGGTTGAACTCAATCGTTCGAAGCGGTTGCAGAGATCCGTCGATGCTCTCACCCGCATAGCTTGCACCTGCCAGCCTTACCAATAGCGACACTGCACGTGCAGATGCCACGGCGGCTACAGCTGGGTCAACGTTACGTTCTAATCGTCGCGAAGCTTCAGATGAGAGGCGCTGTGATCGTGAATTCTTAGCGACTGAGATGGGATCAAAGTGAGCGCTCTCAAGTGCGATTCGAATTGTTGCGTCGGTGATTTCAGATTCTAGGCCGCCCATCGTTCCGGCGAGAGCGAGTAAATTCGAGTCATCGGCGATCATCAATGAATCGGGGCTTAATGTTCGCTTTTCGCCATCAAGTGTGTGAAATTCTTGCTGATCAAGCGCTCGCTTGACTCGAATAGTGCCTTGCACTTTATCGGCATCGAATGCGTGGAGTGGTTGACCAAGTTCAAGCATCACATAGTTTGTAATATCAACTGCGATAGAAATCGAACGCATCCCACACTTTTCGATTCGGCGACTCATCCAAAGCGGAGTTGCGGCTTTTACATCAACCGAATCGAGCGTGCGAATGACTATAAGGTCAGCACCCGTGGGATCCTCAATCTTCACCGGAACAGATTTTTCGCCCGATGTAGCTACTCCTGCTAAATAGTTCACCTCTGCCGGATCTTTAAAAAGAAGGCCGAGTGAGAGCGCCAATTCGCGCGCTAAACCTCGTGCCGAAAGCGCATACCCACGATCGGGGTTGATTGCCACGTCAATGATCATGTCGCGGATCTCAAGCAGTTCGATTGCATCCGCACCGACGGAGCCAGTCCCGGGGGCCAAGACAATAATTCCAAGATGTTCATCACTGATGCCGAGTTCACGCGCCGAGCAAATCATTCCGTTACTCGTCTTGCCATAAGTCTCACGGGCGGAAATTGCAAAGTTATTTGGGAGTACCGCACCAGGAAGTGCGGCGACAACGAGATCGCCCTCAGAAAAATTACTCGCACCGCAAATCACGTAACGCGTCGTACCTTCGCCAACGTCAAGTCCTACATAGCGAATCGCCTTCTTATGTTCGGTAAGTTCTTCGATACTCACTACGCGAGCGACCATTAGCGGGCCGGTAAGCTCTTCTCCTTGAATTTCAATGCTTTCAACTTCAAACCCGACCTTTACGAAGGCAGCTTCAATCATTTCTGGGGTACACACGTCAGGAAGAGCAGCAAATTCTCGTAACCAGGACAACGGCATCTTCATCGAAGGCCACTTCCAAAACTTTGCGTAAATCGAATATCGCCCTCGACGATATCGTGCATATCGGTAATTCCATGTCGCACCATTAGGGTGCGTTCGAGACCCATGCCGAAAGCAAAGCCCGAGAATTCGTCAGGGTCAATGCCAGCCGATCTTAAGACTTTAGGATTCACCATTCCACAGCCACCCCACTCAATCCAACGCCCATTGAAGAAGAAGTCGACTTCAGCGCTTGGTTCAGTGAATGGGAAGAAGGAAGGACGTAGCCGCGTCTTCACATCCGAACCAAAGATGGATCGCGCAAAGTAGTCAAGGGTACCTTTGAGATCAGCCATGGTGATACCGCGATCAATCACCAGACCTTCTACTTGACTAAAAACCGGGGTATGTGTGGCATCGAGTTCATCAGCTCGATATGTACGACCAGGGCAAATCACGTAGATCGGAGGCTTCTGCTCCAACATCGTTCGCATTTGTACGGGTGAGGTATGAGTTCGCAGGACTAGGTGGGAATCGAGTGGTTCGATGAAAAAGGTATCTTGCATCGTGCGAGCGGGATGGTCTGCTGGAATATTTAATGAATCAAAATTCAACCATTCGGCCTCAAGTTCAGGGCCCTCCGCGACGTTATATCCCAGCCCAATGAAGAGATCACAGATCTCATTGGTGAGAATGGTGAGGGGATGTAATCCGCCCAAAGTCGCCCGCTTGGTCGTTGTCGAAACGTCAACTCGCTCTTCGACAAGGGTTCGGGTATCACGCTCAACTTCTAGAGTTTGCTGCCGAGCGGCATATGCCTCATTAATCTTAGAGCGGGCATTACCGATGATTTTTCCGAATTCGGCTCGCTCCGAAGCGAGCATTGCACCTAGTGCTTGGTTCGCTTTCGCAATTGGCGAGCGATCACCCACATGAGCGATCCGTACCTCCTTGAGCAAGTCAAGATCGCCAGCGCCTTCAATCGCACTGAGAGCCGTGACCGTAATTGCTTCAATATCTGTGGCAGTAACACTCATAAGGTTCACTATTCTAGCGAGTAGGAGCGTGTCCTAAGTGGAATAAGGCGATGGCGGCGGCGCTCGCAACATTAAGACTTTCAGCATGGCCGAGCATTGGAATACTTACTTTACGAATACCTTCTGGAAGTGTCGGCAAGCCACGGGCTTCGTTACCAAAGATGGCGATTGTGACTTCCTCTGGCTCGAGTTCATTTAAAGGCTCGGATCCACTTCCGTCAAAGGCAAGAATTGAGAAGGCACCCAACTCTGCTAGTTCTACGATGGCGGCAAGTGTCAGATCTTCAACAAATGGAATGTTCCATAGCGAGCCCGCAGTTGATCTGACAACTTTGGGCGAATAAATATCGACGCTACCCTCGGAGAAGAGGACTGCATCAAATCCGCAAGCATCCGCGGTACGAATTACCGTGCCCGCATTACCAGGATCTTGAATCTGCCAAAAAAAGGCAAGCTTCTTTGGTGACTGAGAAAGTACATCCTCAAGAGTCATGGCCCGATATCTGCAGAGCGCGAGAATTCCCTGCGGCGATTCAGTGTCAGCCATTGCTGCCATCACTGCATCGCTTACGGGAATAATCTCGTGGCTGTCGATAATATCCGAGGAAAACTCCCCCCGAATTTTCGCTTCGCCAGATTCAGTGAGATAGAGCCTATGAATGATCGGAGCGCTAGGAATTTTTGGCTGCAGGGCACTCCGAAGTGATTGGGCGCCATCTGCTACAAAGAGTGACTCTTCGCGCCGTAGTTTTTTGCCACGAGAACCCAAAAGAGCCTTCACTCTCTCTACATGAGGAGAGTGAAGGCTCGTTATTCTCTGATGAGTCAAGAATTGACCAGCGAGGTGTTACGCAGTGACTACGTGCTTGCGAGCAACTTCGACGAGCGCTGCAAAAGCTGTCGGATCGTTCGTTGCAAGCTCAGCAAGGACGCGGCGGTCAACTTCGATTCCAGCACCCTTGAGGCCCTGGATGAAGCGGTTGTAGGTGATTCCATTGGCACGCGCACCAGCATTGATACGTTGGATCCAGAGGCGACGGAAATCGCCCTTCTTATCTTTGCGATCATTAAAGGCATAGACGAGTGAGTGAGTTACCTGCTCCTTAGCCTTGCTAAAGAGACGTGAACGTTGACCGCGATAACCAGCAGCACGTTCCAGGGTTGTGCGACGCTTCTTCGCAGCGTGGACTCCGCGTTTTACTCTTGCCATGTTCTACTCCCCCTCTACTTCAAACCGAGCATGCGCTTGGCGGTCATGGTGACTGTCTTCTTACCTGTCGCATCATTACTCAAGCGGCGAGTAATACGCGAAGATTTGTGTTCCAAAAGGTGGCGCTTGCCAGCACGCTCGTGCATGACCTTGCCGGTACCTGTGAGGCGAAAGGTCTTCTTCGCTCCACTATGGGTCTTCATCTTTGGCATTACTTCCTCTTCTCTTCTCTGTTTAGCAACAAAAATAAAATTATTCTGCGGTTACTGCCGGCTGCTGCACTGCCTTAACAGGAGCGACCTTCTTGATAGAGCCCTTCTTAATAAGAGGACCAAGTACCATCGTCATCGAACGTCCCTCTTTTTTAGGGGCGAACTCGACTGCTGCTACTCCGACCAACTCCTCAGCTAACTTCATCAACAATCGATATCCCATTTCTGGTCTCGTCTGTTCACGGCCTCTGAATTGCACTGTTACCTTCACCTTGTCACCAACACGAAGAAACTTCTCGATGTGATTTCGCTTCGTTTCATAATCATGAGGTTCGATCTTTAAACCAAGTCTCATCTCCTTCACCACTATGTGGGTCTGGTTTTGACGAGCTTCTCGTGCCTTCTGCGCGATTTCGTACTTGTACTTTCCGAAATCCATTATCTTGCAGACAGGGGGCTGGGCATCCGGTGAGATTTCGACGAGGTCGAGTCCGACTTCATCTGCCATCGAAAGTGCAGTGTCGATTTCGACAATGCCAACTTGGTCACCTTCATGTCCGATTAGGCGCACCTGTGGAACGCGAATTCGATCATTGATTCGTAGATCGGCGCTGATAAGTATTTCCTCTCATTACGGCTATAAGTATTCTTGTAGATCACTAAGATCACTAAGATCACTAAGATCACAGAGATCCATTCCAAGAAGGGCACGCCGCACAAGGAGAGTGCAAAAGCACTCAGAAGACCCTATTCGGGGCTTCGATCTTGACCAACCAACCAAAGTCGGTGAGGTGGGAGCGGCTAACTCCACTTGTTGCCCAAGGGTAACCGAGCTCCTTCAAAAGGTGAAATCGCCTCATTAGCTCATCAGCTCGTTAGCTGTTTAGCCAAGAAAGCGCAGTGATCAGCCGCCAATGGCGTGAACACCGCCATCGACGTGGACCATTTCCCCCGTGGTCTTAGGAAACCAATCCGAAAGTAGCGCGACCGCGCCCTTTGCTGCCGGGACCGGGTCCGAGGTATCCCACGAGAGTGGTGCTCGAGCACTCCACACCTCTTCGAAATCTTCAAAACCTGGAATGGATTTCGCTGCCATTGTCTTGATCGGGCCAGCAGCAATCAGATTGACGCGAACATTCTCTTTACCAAGATCACGTGCGAGATATCGCGAACACGATTCCAACGCCGCTTTCGCCACACCCATCCAGTCATATTTTGGCCAGGCGACACGAGCATCAAAGGTGAGGCCAACGACGCTGGCGCCTTTCTCTGAGTTAAAAAGTGGGCGCACAGCCATCGTGAGCGATTTGAGTGAATACGCAGAGACCTGGAGAGCAGTAGCAACATCCTCCCATTCGGTCTGAAGAAAATTCCCACCAAGTGCTGCGGCTGGGGCATATCCGATCGAATGCACCACGCCATGAATCTCGCTGACGTGTTCGCGCATACGTGCTTCAAGTCCGGCCAGATGCTCTTCACTTGTTACGTCAAGTTCGATCACCGGTGCCGGAGTCGGGAGTCGGTTGGCGATTCGTTGCGTAATACTCATCGCGCGACCGAAGGAACTCAAAATAACGGTCGCTCCTTCTTCTTGTGCCAAGCGTGCAATGTGAAATGCGATGGATGACTCGGTGAGAACACCTGTCACCAGAATATTTTTTCCTTGGAGAAGAGCCATTAATTTCCCATTCCTAATCCACCATCAATTGGTATGACGGCACCCGTTATGTAGCTAGCCTCTTTAGATGCGATAAAGCATACGAGAGAGGCAATCTCTTCAGGCGAGGCAAACCGTGCGAGGGGAATTTGGGCAAGGTACTTCTCTTTTAGCGAGTCAGCAAGAACTGCCGTCATCTCGGTATCAACAAAACCAGGGGCGACCACGTTGAAAGTGATACCGCGACTTCCGTACTCGCGTGCGAGGGATCGGGCCATCCCAACTAGAGCAGATTTGGTGGCAGCATAATTTACTTGCCCCGCTGATCCCAGTAGGCCAACCACCGAGCCGATCATGACCACTCGGCCCGAACGCTGCTTCATCATGGCAGGGAGTACTTGTTGAATACTCCGAAAGGTCCCGGTGAGATTTGTATCTACAACCGATTCAAAATCTGACTCACTCATCCGAACCGCGAGACCATCTTTTGTGATGCCTGCGTTCGCAATTAAAACGTCAACCGTGCCGAAATTTTCTACGACAGATGAGAAGGCTGATTGGACGCTTGCGGCGTCTGTGAGATCCATAGCCACACAAGTAAAACCGGCTGGAGCTTCACCAGAACGGCTAGTGACGATCACTCGATCTCCGCCTGCTTGAAAGGCCCTCGCTATCGCCAACCCGATTCCGCGATTACCTCCGGTTACCAGAACGATTCGATTGCTTTGGGGTGGAGAATCTTGGATCATAGTTTCCAAAGTTACTCGTTACTTGTGCGTACACCCGCATTCGACGCTCGGGAGGCGTAAAAAAGGTACCTGGCCTACTCTTAGCACTATGCGCAGAAAAAAGATTGATCACTCAGTTCAATTGATCACCTCTGCCCAGGCGCCATTGACTGTTGATCAATCAGCTCGTGCCCGCCGCTACTTCATCAGCATGATGGTGCGAACTGCCTGCTTCATCTTGACCGTCATTTTACCAAGCCCCTATCGCTGGATAGCGCTCTTTGGCGCGGTCGTTCTTCCCTATGTAGCCGTCGTTGTCGCCAATGCTGGGCGAGAGACTATCGTTGGAAAAACTGCGATCTTTAATTCCCGAGCGATTGCCTCTGGTAAAGATCAAAATACAGACCCCGCTTAGAGACCAGAAATTCATGGGTACCAGATTCCACAAGAACCCCTTTTTCAATAACTAAAATTTGATCTGCATGGGCTATCGTCGAGAGTCGATGTGCGATCACAATGCTCGTTCGGCCCACCAATGCACTCTTGAGCGCCTCTTGCACCAGCGCCTCATTCTCTGAATCCAAATGAGCTGTCGCTTCATCAAGAATAACAATTGCTGGAGCCTTTAAGAGCAGACGTGCAATCGCGATTCGTTGCTTCTCTCCACCAGAAAGACGATGGCCTCGTTCACCAACCACCGTTTTGAGACCGTTTGGAAGAGTCTGGATAAAACTCCAGATTTGTGCCGACTCGCAAGCGGCCTGGATCTCCTCAGCCGTCGC